>Ga0326728_10000123_pt1 | contig 312910 bp, 279 predicted proteins | sample MB3enrmetagenome_FD_207602 | JGI IMG/M metagenome (GOLD analysis project Ga0326728, IMG submission 207602) | Lab enriched peat soil microbial communities from McLean, Ithaca, NY, United States - MB31MN | ecosystem: Environmental > Terrestrial > Soil > Wetlands > Peat | place: USA: New York...
GGGGCGGCGATGATCGTTATTTTTTCCTTATATTGATCAATGGCGTGATGCTCGCGGTGACCCCCCGTGGACATCTTATCATTCAGCATGACCCAAGGCTTCCAGCAGGCATTCGCCGCGCTCGCATAGATCGCGCTGGCGCTCGTCGCACTCGCCATCGTGTCGGCGGTCGCGTTCAAGCGGCTGGAAGCAAGAATGTGCAAGATATAATGAAAAGACCAATCTTCTTTTTTTCCCTTCCTTGTGTCAGAGTTCGACCCACGCGTCGTCCTCGGCAGGCCCCTCGCCGAACCCGTCCTTGATGATCTGGTGATGGCCGCATTGGTGGCAGATCGCGCCGAACTTGACCTTGAAACCTTCCTTTTTCAGCAGGTAGATCTCCAGGTCGCCCGAGCTCCAGTGCTGGATCGTGCCGCAAGATTCGCATTTGCCAGAGAAGCCGCTCGTTTCGATTCGCCTCCTAAAACAGGATCTTGACCAGCTTCCGGGCGAGGATGTCGGCCTTGTCCCGCGGGATCGTGAACGCCGCCTCACCGACGTAGATCGTGATGTGATTATTCTCCGCGATGGCCTCGACGCCGAGCTGCGGCGCGGGCTCGGGATACGGTTGGGGGATGGCCCTGGCATCGCTCGCCGCGGCCCGTTGCCGGTCGGCCCGGTCGATGTCGTCGTCCAAGGCGGTACGGACGGCAACGGCGGCATGGGTCGGGGCCGCGAAGGCCGAATTCACCGCCGAGTTTTTCTTCGCTTCTTTCTTCGCCGCGTTCTTCTTGGCCACGCCTGCCCAGAACGGGCAGTTGCCGTCGCCGAGCACGTGGCCCTGCGCGTCGAGGTGGGCGGGCATATGCTTACCCGAGGTGGGATTCAATATCTTGAAGTCCCACGTCTTCGCATTCCCGCACTTTTCACAGAGCCCGGCGTTCGGCTTGTACACTTGGTTCGGGTTCGCCGCTTCGGTCATGCTCTCAACCCCCCGCTCGTGATGATGGACCGGACGATGCGGCGCATGGGCGCGGCGTGGCGCTCGTCGTGAAACTTGGTCGCAACGCCGTCGAGAATGGTCCTGACGATCTCGGCGAGGCAGGTCCCCCGCCGGTCGGCCTCCTCGCACAGGGCTTGGACGATGGTCCCATCGAGCAGGCCGTTGCATGTCGCCCACGCGGGCCAGCCCTGCGCCTCCGAGAATGCCTGCGACAGGCCGCGGACCACCTGCGCCAGGTCGCCTGCCGTGCTGTTTAGTATCGTATCCATGTTATGTCGCCTTCGTATCGGTTTCGTATATTTGAACAACGTGAAATCCGTAGTTGAACCGAGAAGGTCGACAGAATTTATGAATCATCACCACGGGGCTTCACGGGCCAAGCATTGCTCCCGGGTCGTTCGCTAGCATCCACGTCACGGGGAATCGGGTTTCCGTGCATTTCCTGCCGTCACGGGGACGACCGGGCCAGCATCTTCATCGCGCAAAGGACGGGAAAAAAAGGTGCGGATGGCGGGTCGTTCAGTCATCCAAGAGTATCACGTGGAGGCACGACTGGCAATACAGCGGGGTGCACGGGCCGGCATCCCGAAGCAGGTAGAGCATCCCCTCGCCCATGGCTTCCTGCAGCGGCGACACCATGGCACCGCAATGCAGGCAGTCATGCTCGTGCCAGGCTGCCAGCGCGCAGTCGACCTTGGCAGGGGCCTCGTCGGGTTCGGGGATCGATCGAGGAAGGGATGAGATTGTCGCCATACCCTTGTCTCACACCTTTCGATTTAAACAAAAAACACCTTCGGCACTACACTTCAGATTTTCCCGAGGAGTTCCTGCTTCTTGGTATCATAATCATCTTGCGTGATGACCCCTGAATCCAACATCTTCTTAAGCTTATTCAACGCGTTAAAAGCGTAATCACCATCGTCGGCGGTCGTTTTAGACCTCGAGGAAACCGACTTTCTTTTCATTATTACGGTGCGAACTTATCTGCGAAACCCTTGACTTCTGAACAATCCTTAGTCATGGTCTGCTCGTTGCACATTTTTGCCTTGGGTTTGATATCAATATCGGCGACAAATCTCCACCCGTGGTCCCACATATGTATTCTGCAGGATATCATGTCTTTAATTTCATACGTCCCCGCTGTGCTCGCATGAGTTTCTAACTTGAACCTGCTCTTTCGAATCGTGAACCACTCGTTATAATGTGATTCTTCATCAAATTTGCTTTGTGAAAATTTTTTAAAGATGATCGGGGCACCTCTTGCAAATTTCCTTGCAACCTCAATTACTTCCTCTGGATCTTTCACGAGACGGACAAGCATGTCCAGTTCTCTCCAGCCCGAATCCCACATGGATAGGCTTGTATCATCTAAACGAAAAGTTTTTCCCCCACTTTTGAAGATGGATTGCTTTCCTGATTCCAAAATGTTGGTTGAATCTTCCATCTCCTCTGGAGCAATGCGGCTTGACATGATGGAAGTTATCTTCACAGTAGAAATTAAAAATTTTCATATCGCCAGTGGCGAACAGCGAGATCCTAGCAGAGGATGTCTGCGTCACAGTTATGCCGTGCTGTTCCAATAATGACACGAACGCGTTTCTCCGAACATTTTCATCTGTAAAATCCTTGCTTAATGCACATTCTTTTTCTTGCTTGGTAATTTGGGAACGAAGTTATCGAACGGTTTGGCCTTCGGGTAGGAAGTTGAAGTTGATTTTGTCGCCATGACCGCTTCTTGCGACGTGGTAATATAAGGCACAAAAAAATTTAGCCTGGATGACGTTAATCCTCAAGGTGCGTGGGGTATCGGTTTCGGTGCTGACAGGCGGTCATACTCATCGTTGACGAGGTGACGTATCAGTGCCGTGTAGTTGTCGAGACCGAGTTTCTGGATGCAATAATCCATCTTTGCCGTGAACGCGTCGTCAAAGGTGGCCGAATACGACCACGATGGTTTTTTCGTTGGCATGTGATTCACCATTCGCGTGTTGAAAGAGTACAAACCTTCTCGAATCCCACGGTGGATTGAGATAGGATTCCCTTGATGTCCTATAAGGACTCGCACGTTAACAGCATGCATTGCCTACAAGATGCATCGCTCGGATGCACGGCGTTCAATCGAACATTTCATGGCTGGTTGCATGCACGGGCTTCACGCAACTCGCGGGGACCGGCCTAGCTTAATAAAATGGATCGGCGATGGCGGGACTGCCATTCCGTGCCAAAGGAAAAAAAAGGCTCGTCCGGAGTCGTGCTTCACCGACAACAAAAACGTGGAACATACATTTAAATCTGAGGAACATTAAAATATACTTTTGAAGAATATTGTAAATCATCTGGACATTTCAGTAGGATCGCTGGCGATGTTCCTTGTTTTGGCAACCTCATTGCGCGCTCGCTCGCCTATCGGCTCGCTCGCAAGGGCCAAAGCTCAAGCAGACGGATCTAAAAAAAAATGACATAAGAGAGGAAAAAACGCTCATTGAAATCATGCCTTCACAACCGCTGCGTCTTAACTGCTTTGGCCCTTTCCGCTTTGTTGGAGATGAGGACGAGAACATCTTTACTTCCAAAACCAGGACAGGTCAAAAGAGAGGGGTTTACCTGCTGACGGTACCACTTGATGGCAAATACCTTGTTTATTATGTTGGCGAGACCGGAAATTCTTTTTCAGAAAGGCTTCTCCAGCATGTTCGGTGCTATTTAGATGGGTACTACCGATTGTATAATCCTGAAAAGTTTGCGATAGGTGACAAGGAACTAATTTGGGGCGGAATGTGGAAGCGAGAGAGGAAGGATCCAAGGTTTATAAGCGAGTTCATCGAAAGTTACAGTATTTTAACGCCTAAAATCGCTAAATTCATTTCACAGTTTTGCATTTTTGTAATACCACTTGAAGTTGACAAGAGACTTGACAAGAGACTTGGAGAAAGAGTTGAGGCTACTATAAAAAGGATCTTGCTTGAGCAGGAGGGAAAAGTTGGTGAATTTCAAGACAGGGATATCAGGTATAGGCCAAAGAGGCCCAAAGAACAACCTCTAAGTGTAATTCTTAAATTTTCAAAGCCAATAATGGGTTTGGTTGAAGAAATTTCAATTTAGAAAAGCTATGGCACGAACCGGCGATACTTGGCCTCGAGATCTGCAGTTAGCTCCAGCCAACCCCACGATGGCTGGGTGAGCAGCCCATGGTAGACAAGTGTCCCCTCCCCCGCGACGTTCTGGAAGGAGTCGATAGTGAATTCATGCCAGTAAATGGATGGAATCCATATAAAGTAAAGCCCGATATTTTTTTCGAATTTTTTTCGACATTTTTTTTTCGACCGCTCGAACAGCATGAATCCGAACAACGACGCGTATCAGGCGGCAATGGACAACCATGCGGACCAGTTGAACTCGAACAACGAACGGTACCAAGGAGATTCCGACGACGAAGACGAGGACGAATGATACCGTTCTATCTGGTCCGTGTTTTACTTTTTCTTTTTTTAATATCCGGTGGGGATTCCTGCAATACTCAACAAACGTGGAATTCCAATGCAAATCATCATCCACTCGTTCGTCGTCCAGAATAGTTTGATTTAAAGATGGACATATATATCTTTAAGTGAAATGCCCAAACAGTCCAATCGTTCAAAACCAAGATACAGCATGTATAAAGCCAGATCAACAAGTTTGTTTATGCTGAGCCTTCTGATTAGTACTGGCATTTCGGTTTTCTTATCCTATACAATAATCGTTAAACCCTTTCCCGATTCATGGTATATCTTTCTTATATTACTTGGTCCACCATTTGTAGTACTATGGATTGACATTGCATTTCAAAAAAGAAGTTCAAAATTAATTTATTCGAAGTTTGAGGAGTATACTTTTTATCCGTTTTCAGAGCTCTTTTATAAGATCGATTGGAAGTCATTCAGATATTATGGTGACGGAGTTTCTCTACCTTCAGGGTCAATACCAGGGTCTCTTTATAATATCGTCAAAAAGATTGATAATTATGAAATTAAAGGATGGACCCATAGAGGAATCATAGATGGAAAGAAGATTCTTGATTTATTCACAACAGCCATTAAATATTGTTTGTTTTCCTATGATTTTCAGAATAATAATGACCCAGAAGTAAGATTCTCTTTAATAATAATCCAAATTCAAAAATATTCAATGATTTTTTTAGCAAAGCCAAAAGAGATTAAATTGGAAAGAATTTTGGACACGGAAATTAATTATACTGTACAGATCATATCAAGGATTCCAATAATCTCACGAAAATTCATTGCTTCTTTTTATAAAGATAATCAGCCCTATCCGGTTCTGAATCCTTTCTCATTTTTCACTGTTGGCGTTCTTGAGCAAGAAGATCTGGTAAAATCTATCCGTGAATTTCAGACGCATTTTCTCCATGTAAAAATCAGGTCCATAGATCCTGAAAACAAGCTAGTTCAAAAATTAAAGCACTATCCAAATTTCAACATTGATGTGGTTTCTGAAAGGGTATTCTTTAACCGCGTCCTGAATACATTTGTAAATAGTAGATTCCGACCAGAGATCTACCAAAGAATCGAGCCTTTGGGTATCACAGCAGTGGAAGGCGAGGAAAATCAAGAAGACTTGTTGAAGTGCCAGAAAGCTATCAGTACTTTGCTACCATTTACGCAAAATGACGATCCCACGTTAAATCTATATTATATGTTAAACGGTTGGAAACCCGACACATCAATATCAAATTTTACAAGATACCTTGAAAACTATCAATATCGGCTTGAGAGCCTTGGCGTTCAAGAATTCAACAATTTAAAACATATGCTATTGATTTTGGAGAAGACGTGCCAAAACTTTGTCGATATCTACTCCGGCTTTCTTAAAACCTTTAATTACTATCAATTTGACGACTACGCAGATATAGTATATGATATGTCAGTGTTAATATCAATCATCAAATCCGTATACATAAAGATCATAAACGGGACACTAAAACCTGCAAATCCTCCAATACAAGAACAAGAATCGGTGGCGCAGGCTAAGCCCACTGCTCAACTCATATCATCAGGAAATTTATCTCATCATGCGGATTTTTTAGCCTTTCTTGAAGAACAACGGCTTGCACTCATTGATTTTATTGGAGAAGGTGATTCGAATTATGTTTTTAGAGTTCATGACAAAAATGTGAATGATTATAGAGCATTGCGGATATCAAAAGAAATAATCAATGATGAAAGAAATTTCGACGAGATTAGCAAGCAAGATGCCAAAATGATGCAAATTTCAAACCCAAATCTAATAAAGTATCATAACGGTCGCGCCGTCACTATTTCGGGGGGAAGGCATTGGGCTGTCACACAGGATTATTTTGACGGAAAAAGTTTGAAGAAACTAGATCAGCAGATATTTGACTTCACGCTCTTTACCCGGTTAAACATGGCTCTTAGTCTAGTTGACGGTGTTGGAGAACTCCACAAGAATCTTGAAAAGCACAATGATCTTCATACCGGAAACATTTTAATCAACAAGGAAGGGGTCTTACGTGTTACTGATCCTGGTATCTCCATTTCGACACGAAATGAAAAGTCGAAGGATGACCTAGAAAGTGTAAGAAGCATAATCTTGAATTATCTATTATTGACAGATGAACTACCCAAGGAGGATAAAGATAAGATAGATCAAGCAACTAATTTTAGTGCGTTACAAGGAATCGTCAATGAACTGCTTGTTAAGTTTAATGATCAATCGCCTGTTGATTCCATTTTTGCTAAAGCGGGACCCACGCTCCAAGAAATAAGCGGGGATGTAGAAATTGAACCAGTCGTTTTCACGCCGATTGGGGGTGTAAGTTATGAATCGGATGGCAGCAATGCAAGCTATAAGGACTGGTGCAAAAAGGTTGAAGGTCATAGCATTCTAATAGATTCTGATACCGTTGGCGAGCCCAAATATAAAGAAATACGAGTCTTATTGTCCGATCTAGCGAATTCTGGATTTCTTCCAAAGATGAAGAAGGATGTAGAATACAAGGATAGTCTGGAGAAATTGATGAATCTTAAAGATCCAAGTAAATCAAAACAGGTGGTATGGTAACACAAACTTAGTTTCGAGGCACCTGCTCGAGAAGCTCCAGAATTTCTTATTTTATCAGGTATTTCATAACCCTCAAAAAGTAGGGGGATAAATTGTCTCCCTGCTTGGAATTTCTTTGTGAAACTACTTTCACGGTCAGCCCAACTATCAGAATCCATCGATGTTTCGACAAGAATCAAGCGGTTTTCAACCGGGTTGAAGGCTACTACATCAAGTTCCCCGCTATAACGGATTTGGCTGCAAAACTAGATTGCCACGCAAAGAACAAATTAACTACCTTGTTTCTAGCGCTTGAACACGATCTCGAACAGGCCCGTGAAGGGCTGACCCCCGTGGCTGAGCGCGGTCATCGTGGCGAGTTGCCGAGTAGAAGCGGTGCCTCTCGGCACCGCCCCCCTCTAGGAACTGATCGTGCCGGTTTCCCGACAATCAGCTCGCGCCTCGCGAACTCGCCACCTGTCGCCAGGATTCCCAAGCGCCGGGTCGTCCCCGGTACCGTTTGGAATGCAAAATCTCGCTCAAGTTTCAAGGGGTAATATTCCATGGCGTTTCAACCAGTACTGATTCAAGGATGGGTCAAACGGGCTCGCGTCTCCCTTGACCTTTACATATCTTTTCATATCACACTTGACTAGTGACGTACAAAACAAGGCGTGGTCGAGTTTATCGGCAAACGTCCATTTCCAGGTGCCAACCCTTGGAAAATATTTGTCTTTCAACCAACTTAGTTTCTTGTTTTCTCCCTTGTGCCGCCGGCAACTCCACCACCAGAGCATTTGAAACACACGATGGTCAATTCGTGCAAACGTACTCTTCGCATTGCAGAATCTATAGTAATTTGCCCAACCTCGCAATTTTGGATTCAACATGTTAATGAGATCCGCCTGCACGACTTGCTTGTGCGTCATCAAAATTTCCTTCACCTCGTGGAGGAGTTTCTTAACGTTCTCTTTTGTAGGCATCACGGCGCATATAGAGCGATATTTTCCGACATACTGTTGAACATGAAAGCCCAAGAAATTAAATCCTTCTTCCCGGTGAACGATTCTTGTCTTGGCTTCTTTCAAAGCCAGACCACGTTCCCTCAAGAATTCCCTGAGACGCGGGATGACGTACTCCACCAATATTTCACGCGATGGTGCAATGATCACGAAATCATCCACGTATCGAATTGCAATGATACCCTTGTTCTTACGCGTTCGGGCTGATGGCATCGAGTATCGTCCTCCACCATTAATTGCCCCGAACAGGGCATCCATACCATCCAATGCAATATTTGCAAGCAACGGTGATATCACACCCCCCTGGGGCGTTCCTCTCGTGGTTTCGGTGAACGTCCCAAATTCAATGGCCCCGGCCTTCAACCATCCGCGGATTACATGCGTGAACACAGGGAGTTTCTTGAGGAGGCTTTCATGATCGATATTATCGAAGCATTTAGCTATATCCGCATCAAGAATCCAAGCACTTGAGATCCTCCCTTTCCGTTGAACAAGCACGTTATGAATAAGGCGAATTGCGTCCATGCATTGGCGACCAGGTCGGAAACCATATGAATTGCGTTCGAATTTGGCCTCCCATTCTGGTTCAAGGGCTAGTTTAACCACCATTTGCAATGCTCGGTCTTTCATGGTCGGGATTCCCAACGGACGTTTTTCTTCCTTTCCGGGCTTCGGGATATATATGCGTCGCACCGGCCAGCACTTGTAGGTCTCCCAATTCACGGCCAAGATGTCTTTGACCAACTGCTCCTTTTCCTCATCCTTGTTGTATAACCTTCCATCAATACCTGCCGTTCTCTTGCCTTGATTTACCTGAGTGACTCGACGAACCGCTACGAGTCCAGCATCACGAGACCTTGAAAGAAGTTTCTGCAAATTCCGGACCTTGCAGAAATCTCCTTCGCGAGTTGCCCGGAAAATACGTTTCTGGACATGCAATACACTCCTTTCCGCCGCCGTCCACCCGATATCTTTCCAGTTGGTCGGCATCATCACAGGCAGTTGCCGCGAGTTCCGTTCAACGGAGTTATCCGTCGCCTAACGTCACCTCGCGTTCTTGCAGTCTAGGAACTTCTTTTCCTGCGAGACCCGTCGGAAGTGGGCTCCCTTTCGGGTAGAAGATACTGCCGCATGGCAATTTCTTCCTGTCCATCTCATTACAAGATGGCTTTTGCTTTCTCCGACGTCCTACGCCTGCAGTACCATCCCCTTCGCTTGCGTTATGGATACTGCCCACATTTCCGCGGGGCACGACAGGGTTCCCAAGTTCCCCATCATCAACGTTCAACAGAACCTTTAGGGACACGCTATCCCCCGGCTGCACGTAGGATGACACGGCAGTGAGTTGGGAACACCGCCGACAGGCAGCATGCCATTTTGGCTCCGGCGTTATTCGATTTCCACCGAAAACACCCGCATTTCGCCGGTTCGGGATCACGAGGTTTATCACGTGTTCGCCCCAAGACTTCCCATGGGTTCTTCTGGCTAGCTCCCCAGCGATCTTACGGGTGATCGCGGGGCTACATTGTCCCCGATGCTCGCTACCCTGTTGTCTCAAGCAGGGCATGTACGGGTAGCCATTAACGGTCATCTCGTTAATCGGTTTATGGTTTATCATTAACCACGTCCCGAATTCAATGATGGAGCTTCTTGTCACATGCCCAGCCGTCCCGGCCGAACAGGGCGAGAACGTCGTCGAAGGATGGGCCTGCGAGCGGTTGCCACGCGGCCGAGCTTGCGTCTTGGAACGAAAAGGTGGGGGTGCCTTGGTCGGCCTTGGCTCGCAGGACGATCGACCTGAACGCCCACGTTGCCGGGCCGGGCGGTGCCTGGATCACGACGGGCGGCTGGCCCGCGTCCAGGACGGGCGCAACGACCGCCTGCGGATCGGGCACGACCGATGGCTTGACGACGCGGGGCCGTCCGGGACCCCTGCTGGCCGGGATCTCGGCAGGAACCGGGCGTGGCTTGGCAGGCTTGGCCGCCAGCCCGTCCAGTAACGCCCGCCACTCGTCCGCGGTGCGCTTCATGGCCAGGATGATCGTGCCGTAATTTACACCGAACTTGTCTGCCAAGTCCTTGTAGGTCTGGCCCGGGTTGGCGTCGTAGTCGGCCCTGATGGTCAGCCGGACCTGCGCGTCCTGCGGCCTGATGGTGCGAGCCATAGGTGGTTCGTCTTTTTATTCTTTAAATAATATTTGTAATAAGATGCGTGATATATGTAAATTCTATTATCATTGAATCTTAATCAATGTCATCGATGCCATCTTCATCATTTTCTTCATCCGCATCTTCATCTATAACAACATCTAAGTTCGCCGAGAGATCCAAAGTATTTGATAATTTTTCTTTCACAATATCTTCAATATAATGAACATCTGGTTGAGAAGCCAGACTTTTCCGTAATTCGTTTATATTTTCATCATTTTCTATAAGTTCGATAAAATATGTGATACGATCTGAAGTTAAGGGACGTTTAAGTGAAGGAAGTTGGTTTGCCGTTTCTAATAAGGAATTATCGCCGAAATACAAATCATATACCAGATCCTCCAAGAATTCAACAAGCGCATTGGTATTAATAGAGTCGTTCTGCATTGCAACTGTTGTTATATCTACTATTTCTTCGAATAATCTGAAATAATGTTGAATTATTTTAATTGGCAGCATTTCCATAAAAGATTTCGTCACATTGACCGTAAGGTCTGACGCGTTTGTAAATTTTAGAAAATACCAATTCAAACATTTCGAATTCAACACTGCTAAAATGTATTCCTCGGGAATAGATTTGTCTTCTTTTATAATGATATTATTAACGGATGCAAAAGTATAGTAGCCAGATTCATCAAGTGCGGCCACGATTATCCTAATCCCTCCACCGATGCGATGTGTAATAATTTTCCTTGATTCGAAGAGCTTTTCGGTTCTAGCGCGATGTAATTTTCCCTCTCCTGATTTCATGTATATTACATACCTGTCCTTGTAGTTTATCTTGTATCGGTCAAAATCCTTTCCCACAAGAAACTTTCGTGCGTCTTTGATTGAATTATCTGTCGTCGTTTGTGTTTCTAAGTTACATACTATTCCTTCTTCAATTTCTTCAACCAATTCACCGAGAGGAACCGAATTGGTCTCCATAATTGCTTGTCTTTGATGATCTAAATCGCTTGAATAAGTGTCGAATAAAAATAAGATTGAGTTTCTAAAAAACTCTGAATTTATCGTGTGAAGGAAGGAAATGTCAAATAATTCTTTGTCATTCCCATCGTCCTCAGTATCGGATTCCATTTTGACAAGCTTGAATATATCAATCTGATTATCTGTTATTTCATCAATCTTTCTCAAGAAAATTATTATCGTTGATGCGGTAACCCCCTCAAAAACACCAGGTCCCATGTCTACAATACGTTGGATTTCAAAATTCTCTAGAATGAATTTTCGAACATCAACGTAGGTTAATGCTCGTAGAATCGTGTTGCCAATAATATAGGCACTAATTTCCTCTGTTTTTATTATATCCTTAAGACGTTTTACAAACAAGGAAAACGTGTTTAATTTCCCTGTCGTTAATGAACCGGATCGGATTCTATCTTCCTGTAAAAATAGTAGTTTATAGATGGGTTTAATTAAATCCTCATTTAAAGTAAAAATGCCTCGTGTAAAAACATAAGGTGGGTTCCCAATTATTACATCAAATCCACCAGATTCCATTATTGAGGGAAATTCCTGAACCCAGTGCAAGGGATTGATTTTTTTTATGTCATCTTCTCGATAAAATCTATCATAACTAATTTCGGTTATATTTCCTCCAAGATTATTTAGGACAAACTGAATAACACCTTCACATCCTTTTCTAGAAAGAAGATCTCCTTCGGCCGAGATTGAAAACTTCCCTGATTTGAATGTACCTCTACCTCCCTTGAGACCTCTTTTCCATGGACCATAAATTTCTTTAAATTGCTCGTTGGTAATAGCCGTGTTTGTTGTAGCGTGTATTTTCAATAATATGGGACGATCAACAGCAATTTTTTCCAGAATTTCGTCTATACTTAAGGAATTAGGATCTATTTCAGTAGTGACGGAAATTTTTGATTTTATCTTATCTCGAAATGCATCATCGAAAATCACTTTAAGCTCGTCATTTATAGAAACGATGGATGAAAAAAGAGAAGCACCATTCATTCCATAATACTCAGCGACTAATTGCTCCTTTTCTTCTATCTTTCGCTTAATTAATTCTTCAAAAGCAGCGCCGGTAAGTGTAGAATCACGAGTTGCATCATGAATTTCAGATAGGTTAGTAAATCCAATAAGCGAATCTCCCACCCGTAGATTAAATTCTATGTTTGGAAGCGGTTCAAGGGAATAATCATCCGGGACATCATAATCTACTGGAGGCTTAACAATCCATAACCACATTCGTAATTCACATATTTCGATCGCAGAATCGTTAATATCCACCCCGTATAGATTATGTTGGGCAATGTATCGTTTCAAAGAATATAAGTCTCTAAAGGGCCTTGGATCGGCGGGATTTACGTCTTCCTCATTTATATATTCTAGCCGCCAATGCAAAATATCGTAGATCTTTGTATAGATATCAAGGATTTCTTTCCCCGCCATCTCCAAGAATGCTCCGGAACCGCACGCAGGATCACAGACTGTTATTTTTTTAAGAATCTCTAGAAGTTCAGAATAAATTCTCGAAGAATAGTCTGGAGTAAGATAGCTAAAATTAAAATCAGAAATATCGTCGAGGTATAAGTTTGCTCCAATTTCGTCTTTGATTTCTTCTAAACGTTGTTTTAAACGACTTATGACTAAATTCGAAATTGAATTCCTTGAAATGTAGGATGTGACCATTTCTCTGGTGTAAAAAGCGCCTGTTGCTTTCCGATCTGAACCAATTGTCATCTCGAAAATATACCCAAGAACCTCTGGATTAACCGTATTATCATCGGCTAATTCCGCCCCCACTAGTTCCATTGGCCTTCTTGTCTTAACCGCGATAAAGTCATATTGACTAAGCATATCCCAAATATCTTTTATAGCTCCAGAAGAAAGATGCATGTCACGATATTGATTTTCTAATTCAATTCGCCTAAACAAGCCTCCATTAAGATAAGGAAGTATTCTAAGCCGTGGTAAAATAGCATCTATTCTCTCTTCGTCCTTTTTATTAAAAACATCGAAAAATAACCGGTTTAGTTCTATATACCTGTTTCTTTCTTCTGTATCGAGAATCTCTTGAATTGGATCAATCGGAAGCATATGCCAGGAAAGTAGGATTTTAATGAATAACAAACGTGAAAAGATTGTCCGATAATATTTTACTCGCTGATCTTCGTTAGTTGTAGCAGGATCAATACCTTCAATCCTAAGGCTTCTGTCTCTGTCACTCGCGATCTTATCAATTCTTGACTTGAATTCTTTGTAAAACTTTGTGATTATTTGATTTTCTTTTTTTAACTGAATGTATGCACGACGTTTCCCTTTGTACACGTCTAAAATGATCCCGAGTGCTTCTTCTACTGATTTTTCGATTATTGACATACCATCTGAATCTGGATCAACAATAATCAAATACCAATCAACAAAATTTGTAACCACTGCGTTGTACTTATTTACAAGACCAGGAAGGTCTCGAAACCAGTCCAAAGCTTGTGGGATACCATGATCTCGTGATGCATAAAGATCTCTTCCAATCGGTTCAATTTCAAATAATAATCCTTTTTCACCGAAGATACCATTTTTTAAACCAAAGTCTGGATATCGGTGAAAAGGTCTATCATCTAAACTCATCCTTCCACGTAGAGAAGTCTGAGGAATCAAGTCAGCATTCTTTATTCCAATTTTCTGTAAAAGTTCATCTAAAAATGATTTAGTTCGTTCTTCAGGTAAACCGGGTTCGATGAATGATTCCGAAGTAATGTCAATTAAAAATCTTGCTGGATTGGTTTTATCAAATAATATGTCGGTATCGATAGTAGATTTGAAGACGGATTTGAATGACTCTGAAATATTCTCATAGAACTCGTTAAAATTCATAATTGTCCAACTCGCTGCATAATCTTAATAATTTTTCTTTTGTGGGATTAATATCCATTATATTTGTCTCCGTTAATGGAACGGGTTCTGATCATCGCGTCGTTAAACGATCTGGATATCACACCAAATATCGAGCGTTTTATGCGAACAGGAGCGTCTCGTCCAGCACCGTGCCGAGGAACCGCCCGATGCGCGTGGCGTCGGCGGGCTGCACGGGCTCCCCCCGCGATCAATCGTTCTAAGGCGGATGTTAAATCTTGGCTGACGTCAATGGAAGAAATGAAACCCAAGACACTCCAAAACAGATTTTTGTCGCTTTTTGAACCTATTGTAAAATCAACTTTATTATCTTGGAAAGCAAGCTATTCGTTTAATTAATCTTGTCCAGGCGAAGGAGCATGGAGGCAATTTGCTTGGATCGAAATGAATTGAAGAAATTTCTTAAAAAACAAGCAAAGCCGGATCTCCTCATTCTAATTTCAGACTTAATTGCAAAAAGTCCTGATTTTCAAATCGATCCAACCTACATCTCTTGGAACCCCGATCGACTTAAAACAAGCGTCTGGGAGATCCTTTGTGGCATAAAGGAAGAAAACGAGGATCATTTTGAAGAATGTATTGAAATAATCACGAAGAAGAAACACTCTGTTAAAAAGACTGAAGAAGAATCTGAAAGCGAAAAGATTATCCAACCAATAACACGAAAAGCTTTCTCAGCTGAGGAAACCTGTAAACACATTTATGATCTTCTTACTGACGATCCAGAATTTGTTGAGGCTTGGAATCAAGATAAAATATATTATGGTTTTCTTGAGTTTATTGCATCCAATGATATCTCATTACCAGTTAATTTAAGCAGAATGCTTTTCTCACAAGTATTTGAAATCGGGGAAGAATTCGATGAAATGCAAACGCTTGAATATAATAGGTACGAGCTTGAAGAATGGGAAGAGGAATTAAGACAGATCTTTGCACAGCTCGATGAACCGAAAAGGAAATTGATTTTATCCCTTCATTTAATTTTCGCACATATCAAGAGGATCTTGGAAAAGAAATTGGAGAAAATTAATTATGCGTTTATTGACATTCCATTATTGAAACGTGTTATAATTGCGCAATATTCCAAACTTGAAAATGCTGGGTATTGTGATGATGAAGTGATTGAGGAAACAACAGCAAATATTATTGAAATATTGAATTGTATTGACGATGATTCTCGGATCGTCATGGTTCCTTGGGGTGAAATCGATTGAGAATTTGTAAATTTAAGAAACCTGCCCCCTCCAAGATAGACGCCGGAGTTTGGTCGCCGGTCAAGAGAGAATTCCACGCATTTGCGGATGTGGAGGAATTGTGTATACCATGTTATAGATGGCGTTATTTACAATTACTCCGTGGTAGCAAGCCCATTTGGGGGCGGCTGCTCAAAAATCCGGTTGATATCGATGAGGATATAACAGGTTATGCGATTTTGACTAAGAAATTTGTTGCTTTCATAACATCGCTTCTTCGATTGGTAGCCCGGAGTGCTCAGGGATCCTCGGTCTTTTCATCTATCCGGTCCCCTGGCCTTCTTTTGGAAGCCATCAAGGGAGAAATTGAGCCAAGTGATCTTGATGAAAAAACCATGGAATATGTGAGTCAATGTCTTTCCCGCCTTGATGATGATGGAGAACTTGTCAAATACAAAGGAAATTCAAATGTTTTGTTTAATGCACGTATATTAAACGAGACTTTTGACATATATCGGACCGATTCGAAACCTATTGCGTTAAAGACTGTTCAGCGCGCGATTGGTACTGCCGCGACAACAACCCCACAGGAAACGTTTCGATGGAGTGGCCCATTAGGCGTAAATGGGGAGATTCCCATTCTTGATCTCGATTCCTACCAGATTCGAAAGCCGGCATGTATATCGGACGAATTTTTCTCTCCACCCCTTGACTTGTCGGTTGTCCCTGCAAAATATCCAGGCATACACGCACTTTTTATTCAAAGTGCTTTCCATCAGATGTGGATTTTGCGTGAAGCCTTAGCGCAGTTAGTAGACGATCAAATGTTGCCGCAAAGCTTAACCGGATCAAGGGGGAACGTACTGTTCAAGTCTGATAGAGATCTTTCGCAGATCGATTTCAGGAGATTCGAGATTGTTGTAGATGCAATAGATAGATCATATACGATGCCAAAAAATCTATCATTTAAGCAAGAAACCGGCCAAGCAGCTATCATCTATAACCTGTTATACTCAAACTCACCTGGTTTAATCCACGGATTCGGTCAAGATTGCATTGTAAGGATCAATCAACCAACGCCACCACTCTATTCGTGTCCTCTTGACAGGACCTTAGGATGTGGTATGTCCGATCGGCGAGTCAAGAACCAAAGTTTTCCCCGGGATCGCTCCGAAGTTAATATCCACAAATTCCTACGCCTTCTAAGGGATGAAACCGTGTTTTCCCACATTCTTTTCTATCGATTATCTGCCTATTACCTTGGACAGACGTTTAAATTGAATCAATACCAATATCTATGGATAGGTTCTGTTGAAGTCGATAATAATGGGGACTTAACGTTCACACCAAATATGCCATCGGGTTGGTTCAACCCGGAAGTATCAGATGATAAATACGAAATCTGTTTATTGTCACCATTTTGCTATGAAACCGGGATGAAAGTTTCCTTTGAAAGAAAGATCGGGATTAAATACATTATAAGACCACATGAAGGATTTAATCCATGGTTAATAGATTTAACATTTTCAAACCCACATCAATGTATAATAGGAGATTTTACTATAGATGAGAATTTGATGAATGAAAACAGGCAGAAACATGAGTTGGTTAGAGGTATACAATTCGAGTCTAATAGTTCCACGATGAAAGGATTAGCACAAAGTCAGAAAGAAGCAAAAGTCTTGGAAAAAAGATTGGACGACCGGGGCCTCCGAATCGGGGAGGCAACCTTCGGAAAATATGTTCGGTTCGTTTAACATGGACGGAGGATAATAATGACCACAAACTGGGAGGATGTATTTTTTCAGGACCTCTTAAACGATGTCAATTTAAACAATCCATCAACTTTGGCAATTAATTCTCCCAAAATTAGCCTAAACCTTGAACAATTTGAAGCAGTAAACATCATTGCAAATCCAACAAAAGGTGTTCCGCAAACAGCTAGAAATCGGAAAAAAGTTAGACAAACGGTAGGGAATGTCCCAAATGAACAGGTTAGGAATTTCGTAGATCTCGGGCCATTATTTGATATCAGTAAGAAAATCGTAGCATCCTTTATCTTGATTGGCCCTCCAGGAACAGGGAAAACATATGTCATTTGTATCGGGAGTATGTTGCGGGTTTTTAACCCTGAAAATCGAATTACACACCTTTTCATAGCAACATTTTCAAATGCTGGTGCTTACAGGATATACCAAAAATTTGGAGATATTGCACAGGCTTTGAATGCTCCGAATTATTTCCAACGAATCAAGCTAGTTCAATCCCGCGATGCACAAAAAACCGTTGCATTTTCCAGGCTTCTAAGTATGATTTCGCTCTCTCCCGATGATTTTGTCATACCTAACAAAAGGCCATACGGCACCATGGAAAAAGACGAATGGAAAGACCATCTAAAGGAAATTTATATCTTTGTTGGCACCTCTGATTCGCTGGGAATACTTGCCACGGATTCGAGTAGCACAGTCCCCATCCACGCCGTAATCTATGACGAGGCTAGCCAATTAACGGTGCCGCAATTTTTCCAAGTTCTCCCGAAAAAGACACCTGATTCCATCTGCGTGGTAGGAGATGACAAGCAACTTCCGCCTGTCGCAACTTTGGAAGCACTCGGCGTGAGCGCCCTTTCATATTTACAAGGCAGGCCAGAATATCAGAACATACCTGTGCCTCTTTCTCAAATTAAAGAATTAACAAAGCAGTATAGGATGCATCCTTCTATCGCGCAATTGACTCAAAATATATTACAAAGCAAGAGAATCGTGATTCCGGATGGAAAGACAACGCTCCCGGGTTATACGTTGCCTCTTCCTTTCCAAGTTCCAAATACTGCACTATTTCAAAGCTTCGATCCAACCACGCAACAAACATTAAAAGAAATCCTTGATCCAGATCATGCCGTTGTTGTTATTGATACCTCAAACCTTATAGACGCCAATGATGTTACAATTGGTACTTCCCGTGAGAATCGCACAGAAGCGGAGATTGCAATCGCAATAAATAAATCGCTTCTCCTTTGTTACAAAAAACTCAAACAAGATGATATCATTCTCACATCGCCCTATGCCGCACAAGTCTCGATCTTTAATAAACAGAGAATTAATGCAGGGACAGTTCACCAATATCAAGGTCAAGAGGCTCAGGCGGTTATTTATTCACTTACCTTTGCGACACCGGGTCAAAAGTCCGATTTCTTTTCAAAGCTCAATCTAATGTATGTTGGCTTATCACGGGCCGAGAAAAAACTAATTATTATAGGTAATCAAGCCGCCATGAGTAGTTCAAACAAGGGCATTCAGCTAGTACGCCAAGCCATTTTTAGATATAAATATCAACCGAATATCTCACCTGGTTATCCAAGTTATCCCACCGATCCAAGTGTCCAAATCTGCGTGGATCAGCAATTTTTTACCGATATCAAACAACTAATCTAAGAGAGTGATTCAAATGGCATCATATCAAATCTACGTGGTTAACGACCAGTTCAATCTGAAAAGCGTGCAAAATTCGGATATATTAAATAACGTTAAACCTGAAGAGGGAGATCCGAACACCGTCAAATTGTTTTTGGATAGCGCTAAAAAGGCGCATAGGAACTTGCAATTCGAATCCTTGGATGGTGACTCATCCATAATGATGAAAGTGGAGGAGCAGGTCGAGTTTACCGATAAACAAACTATATGGTTTAAACGGGAGAAAGTTATCACGCAAATCGGTCATTATTTGATCGTTGGAAAGACTGAGAAGCGATTTGAAAAAGTCATTCAATTATACCTTCGGGGTGAAGCAGGCGTTAAACCCTTGGAGTTTACAACGAAGAAACTATGGGATACTTTTGGGACCATAAAGAAGAATGCGGAGAAATCGGGTTTGGAAATTCGATTATATCGCGTGATCCTGAAGAACACTTTCATTGAATCGGATAAGATTAGCGAACTTAACATTCAAGCTAATAATATCCAAGACTTATCCGCAATAAAAGAAATCATCAAGCAAGCAGACAAGATCAGGGTGCTTACCGTTCAAATCCGAGGAATAACCAAAGACGAGAAGAAATGGTTTACGGTGAGGCTAGATCATAGGGGCTCACTTCAACTCTATGGCACATACAGTCCTAAAACTTTGCAAAAGGTTCTTGAATTAATCTTCGAATAGGCGTGATCGAATGCCTGCATACAGGGTCCTGAACACTACTGATGTTGATGAGATTATCATCAAAAATGAATTAGATGGAAAAGAATTGGCCTTGAAAATAGGGCGATCGAATAAATGTGAATATTGTTTTTATCCTTTTTCTAATAAAGCGAAAAAAGATTGCCATGTCGGGCTTAAGTCTTGGGAAAATCACAGTTCTTATCTTTTCGGGTCATATTATGAAACTGATTATCAGGGCCACCCAAATGACTGGTTTGGTGAACTCTATAAACAAATAAGTGAAGAACCTTTCCGTCATTCTCATGAATTAATTAAATTGGTCTTGATCTGCCGAATTATTAACGCCGCATGGGATCTATCGAACATTTCTTTTGCTACAATGGTTCCTACCTCTAATCTTCAGATGAAGGATATTTTCAGTGAAATATCTAAAGAATTAGAAATCAAGTGGATTGATGATAAGGAAATCTTTGTCACGAATCCATTAAATCAAGCCTTTAAGAAAAGAGATGATTATGTTAGAAAAAAGTATGATCTCGTGAATGATTTACCATCATTAATAATCAATGAAGAAGACAGAAAGACTGTATTGATTTTTGATGACGTATTACACGAAGGATATACCTTTGCAAGGATCCTTGAATTATTGAAGGGCTTGGATTATCATTATTATTATTTAATCACTATTTGCCGCACAACTCCCCAGACCATCTTTAAAGGCAACTATTTCCCGAAATGAACGTGATCCACGCAGACCATATGATCCATGAACCAAGGCCGCCCAGAACGCGGCCTTTTCCGTAGAGAAAAAGACGAAGGAACTTTCAATCATCTAATACTTTTACTACCGAAAATCGGAACTCATCATATTTTATTTTCGAATTGAGGGTATTTTGAAATCCCAAGATTTCATTCTTACCTTCGACATTTTTCTATTTCCCTATTCTTGGCCCTGGTTATCCGAGGTTTGTTTCCGTCGGGCTTCCAAAAATGAGGGAATCAATACGTCATAGCCAGAATCTCGAGCGACGTCCGGCCAGGTCTCGTCCATGAACGCCTCGCGAGATGCGGAAAATGCTGTCAATTTCGAGATCAAGTCTGCGCGGCCAAGCTTCGTTGCTGTAATTGCTCGCAATAGCTCCAAGATATAGATCATGGCACGATTTCGTATGGCATTATCGATTCCACGATCATTCATTCGTGCCGAGTTGTAAAACGTGTCATTTGCCGATTGACCGGCCTCGATAACCGGTCGTTTCGTGTGCACGGCTCGAACATCATCCGGCGTCCAGTTTTGAGGGAAAAAATTGGAGTTGAACCAATATCCTTTGCGAATTTCGATAACCGGTTGCGTCACTAGGTTCTTTTTGGCTCGAATAAATGGAATGATGTCGTTGGCGACGCAATAATCGAGATTGTCGAGGGAATATCCCCCTGTATCCCCAATTATTGCGACCCAAGATCCAACGTGGCGACCGAGAAAGTTGGAAAGGGTCTCCTGAAAAATAGGTATGTCATTCCTATTCGCGGGGAACACGTCGAAATGAATAGGGAAGGACCGATTCCACGAGCCACAGTACGCGTACAGGTTGGACACAGAATAACCAACGCCAAGCTTTTTCCCGATGTGGCGCCCATAGCCAGCATCCCTGTCATTATACGTGCTTTTTTTCTTGTTCTTGTTGTCGTTGCAATTGGAATGGATGAATTGCGTATCCCAGACAAGGATTCTTGGCACGATGATTTTCATGGCGATCGCCTCATCAACAAGCGAGTAATAATATTCCTTGAGCATTGATGCCGGGATTCTTGTCATCACGTAACTCACGTCTGCTGCGGCCGGGAAGAAGTGTCGATCGCGCAGGATCCTGAAAAGCGGATTCCCGCCTAAGAATCGGTAGATTTTTTCAAGGCCAGTGTAATCGCGGAAGCCGAGCTGCAGTCGAAGAAGTTCGAAGGCAACGACGTCGTGAATGAAGATGTGCTTGAACGAAACGCCTTTGCTCTCCAATTGGCCTTGGATCGAGTCGAGCATAGAGAAATCATTGACATCGAACATATGATTGAAAAAGCCGGTGAAAGAGGGCAGGGATTGGATGATTAGCCACTCCCTATCCGAGATGGCATCTCCTACGAAATCCTCCTTGAAATATTTTGGAATGCTCCTGAATCGAAGCAAGTATCTCGGCGATGATAATGGAGATAGGGAGGGGAGTGTCAAAAATGCGTCCAACGTGCTTGATCTTGGTGGCGTGATTGCTTTTGGGAGCCGGTCCTTCCGATGGTATTCTTGGACGGGAATCCAAGCTTTGAAGCGTTTTCGTGCTGCTCGATAATCCTTGGGTATCCACATCTCGTATAAATCGATCGTTTGACCTGTTAGATAATCATCTAATTGCATTTGAATGATGGTCTTCTTCACGCTATATTTGATGACGATCATCGTTAGCAGCGCTCGTTCTTGTATGAAATACGAAACGATCTCTGAAGAATTAAAGTCTTTGGTAGGAAATCAGGATAACTGCTTCCATCACAATGCAGATAGAAAAAAGTCGAAGTATAACTTGAAATTTCAGGCGATCAAAATGCCCTCAATAAATAACCCTCTTTTTCCGTGCCAATGTCGTGGCTTTTCACGAGCGAATCTTGGTAAGCTTCTCCGCTCTCGGGAACTTCGCAACGTTCACGGATTCGTTCGGGATGATCGCGCCATCCGTTTGCGTAACCCGTTTTCCGTGAAAGGACACAGATTTCGCGCTCGATGTAACAGGCCCGTGGACCGAAAACGCTAAAAAGCGGGACGATGATAGTAGAAACATGAGTCTCGCTGCAGATTCAGCCACTATCATCGGGCCGCAAGAAGTAGGTTCTCCCGACGATTCAAAAAGCTTCCGAAACCTTACCGGATTATTATCCACGATCACGCGTCGGGAATTAAATTAATCCAAGCACAAAGGGACAAAAAGCAAAGAAGAAGATTGAGTGGCGAGTATCGACACGCACCTGCCGTGTATGCAGAGAGAATCTTCCAAGATTTACGCCTATTTCAAGGAATAAAAAAAGGCTAGATTCTATGTTATTGATTGGACAATCGTATTCTGTTGCAGAATTTTGGATAAATTCAAGATGCCACTTGCTTGGTTAATCAATCCAATCAATCCAAGTATCGCACCTATCAAGATCAAGAACCCTACTGATAACATCGAGACAAAGAAGAATGTATTATTGATGTTGTCTATTGTAAAGTACGGAGCAACCAGAACAATTGCTACAACCGAAACTAAGAGCATACCGGAAGATACGATACAGCAATTCACGCCCATAATCACCTGTGCGGTCTTTTCAATGGTGATAGGTAACGAGGATGGAAGATCTTCAATTGAAGTGAAAATTGCGAGGACATTTCTCCACGCTTTGCGCAAGATGATGTTAATGACGCAAGCCAGCATGGCCATTAGCACCATGTCGGATTCAATTATATTGCCAATGAATATTGGAGGTATTACCTGGTGCACGATGTTGTACGAGAATGCAAATGCAAAAAACCCGACGAACACGATTATACATGCAAAAATGACCATGGTAATGATCGATGCTCTTTTATAATGGATGGAGGCCTTGGATGCTCCGATCGAGCCACTCCGGACCCCGATTTCGTCCAGATCCTTCGACAACCTGTTGTATTCCGTGCCTAACCAAGCTTGAACCACGGGCAAGAAAGAGGAAACAAGAAACGCGGGAAAAAGGCGATTGAACCCTGCCCCGAGGATAGGCAAGGCGGCAAGATTTTCGTTTTTCTCGGGACGATCGGTCACCCCCGTTTTAAGATAGTATGCACCATTGCTGTCTTGGCCGAGAAATGCCCGTGCCTTCAGGATCTTCAGGTGATAATGGATGGTATTTCTCCTGACATTGAATGTCCGGGCAATCTCGGAAACCCCGAAGGATTTCCCCGGATTGTCGCTGAAATGCTTCTCGATCCTGATTCGGAGATTGTTTTTCTCCTCCATGCAGGAGACAATGCTGTCTGATCCCTATTAAGATGTGTTCAAAATTTGGCGTGATGTGTTCAAACCAAGCCCATGATTGATACAATTCAATCGTGCTTCGTGGATGATTACCTATTGTAAGGACCTCGTTTGCAGGAAAGGCGGATAAAAAGACAAGGCCAGAATAATCCCCCGAAATCGAGAAGTTTAGATTAAGCAGTCAGGCATACAGATCTGCGCATGGGCGCCGGCGGGCACGTCAGGGGCGACTATTCCAAGATCCCGCACGCGTGCGCGGCCCTGCTCATCGGGTTCGGCCCGTTGAGCCCTCAGAAGGGCTTGAGCCCTTCTGACTCTTGGGACCTGAGAAGCGAGCTGGCCTTGGACCGGGAACGACCGAGGCCGAACTGGAGCCAGATTCCCCCTGACAAGCACTGCGTCTACGTCATCTATTGCGATGGCGGCGGCATGCCGGACTTCAAGGAAGTGTCCAATGGCGGCAGTTTCAAGAAACATTCTCCAACGGTGCCCGTCGGCACGCTGAAAGATGCATGGGTCGACGGCGCGTTCCTCCTGAACGTCGGCGAAACGCACGGCACGACCATGAACCTCCGCAAGCGCATCAAGCGCTACATCCGGTGCGGCTTGGGGAAGGCGACAGGCCACTACGGCGGGAGGTACGCGTGGCAGCTTCCCGACGACATGCAGGACGACTTGCTGGTCGCGTGGAAGTGGGAAGGCGTGGAAGACCCACAGGAGCTGGAGGTGTCCATCGCACGCGCCTTCCGGGCGCAACATAGCGGAAAATATCCATTTGCCTTCGTGGAACGGAAAAAATAAGTGGGCCTGGAACGACATTCGCTCGAGGGCAACAGCGAGTCTATAAGCTTCATAAACCTCGACGATCGCCCTTATCACGACCAACAACGTGATCTGTCAAGACTCTTGTTCTCCTTGACGGCAGTGCATCACGCATGAGTAATGACCGATCTATCGAAACGGATAAACCCGAACCTGACCGCAGGGATAAACTCGAATCCCTTCGCGAACCCCTGTCCGTCATCAAGAATGCAGCGTATTTTCTCGACATGCGATTTGAATCCAAGGACGACGAGGAAACGAAACATTTCGAGCTGATCGACAAGGAATTGAAGCGAGCCCTTTCCATGATCGACAATTTGCTCCTGAAATAACGGTTGATTTCTATGTAATTGTCGTCGATCAAGCCGGGACGACGTGTTCCGCAAAATACTTGATAAGGTACGGGATATCGAGCGGTTTCTCGAGCACGTCGAGCGCCCCCTCGTCACGCGCCTCCCGCACGGTGCTATCTTGGCAATAAGCCGTCATCATCAGGGTCTTGGGGGGGTCGCTCGTCTCTTGCCTGAGCTTTCTCAGGACGTCCACGCCGTTCATGCCCGGCATGCGGATGTCCAGCAGGGCATAGTCGTATCGTCTTGTCCTCGCGAATCCCAAGGCTTTGAACCCGTCGTTTGCCACGTCGACGGCGTAGCCTATCGATTCCAAGATATCCGCGATGGTGGACGCGTGGGCGGTATCGTCATCGACCACGAGGATGCGTTGCGCCTTTGCCATGAGACCATCCCGCCACGGTATCCAAGCATGCAATCGTGGCTAGCAGGAGTCATGATCGACAAGGAGTATATACGCCTTGGTTGACAGTATTGAAAAAACTTCTCGCCGGAACCATTCCTTGGCAAACCAAGGGCTCACCCGGCCTCGCCGCCGTCACGATCGGGATCGATGGCTTCGTGATCGTCTCCCCGGTGCTGGGCGTGCTGTCGTTGCATTCCGGGCGCCAAGGGGAAGCCGCTTGCCGATCGCGGTCTTGGAACGGGTCGAAACGGTTCGTGTGTTCTGGCGGGTGCCTGCCGCGTTTCAGCGGTTCCTCGAAGAGCGATCGCTGAAGCAGAAGTTGTTCCTGCTGCTAGCGAGGCGGGATTCGGAAAGACGTGGCTGGCCGCGCACTGGGCCCACCGGTTGCGGGAAAAAAATTATAGCAAAAGAGAGAGAGGCCCTCCCGGAACGCGGGTTCAGGCGCCGGAAAAAACCGCCCGAACCACGCCACGCGCTCGGGGAGTTGGGCAACGCAGCCGAGGACCTCATCCCGAATCTCCGAGGGGATGCGGAGGTGGTGCATCTCGGCGAGCACGTCGGGTTCGATGATGGTGACCTGCCGGGGTAGCACGTCGGCAAATTCGTCGTCGGTGTTGTTTTGCATACCTGATACCCCGATCCCGGGACGCGCGAGCTTGGCTGGCGAAGACATTCAGGCCGAGCCATATCTCGAAATTGATCGTATGATGATCACGGAAGGGCCCTTTTTGGACAACTTGCTAAATACGTGGTGTTTATATCCGTAAATTTGATGTGGATCGCGGCGAATACGAACATGACGATCCAAGATTTGAGTCATCTCCTCCGTCCAGCCCCGTACTATCACGCCCCAGCGGCCCTGCTGGAATTCGCCCGGAGCACCATCCCGGCACCAATTATCAACCCCGATCTCGCGCCCCGCGCGGGCATGGTCGAGTTCGGTATCGAGGCCGGCCTGCTCAAGCACATGCTGGCTCCCATCGTGGAAATCAAGACAAGCTCTGATGACCGTGATCTATCGTTTTTATCTAACAAGTTCCTAACGAAGTCTTGATCGAATCGGAGAAGCATTCAATTTAGAAGGCTACAAAGATGACTGAAGATACGGAAGGAAACCTCTATTCCAGCACGTGTGACACCTTTCAAAGGACGAACTTGAAGGGTGCATACCTCCTTGAAATGCGGTTCCAGCACGGCGGCACTACGCTCCTTACGGTGTGGTCGGATGGAAAAATCATCCGGTTCGACACCACAACGGGCAAGAAGCACCCGATCGCGACCATTCCGCCGTTGCTCGAGTTCAGAGGGCTGCATACCGTCGGAATGTCACGCGATGGCACCAAGTTTGCGATCTCGTACGATGTTCCGAAACCGGATGTCATTAGGACCCTCTGCGGGTTTCGAGTATATGCAACGAATTCTGGTGCGATGCTGTGTGACTTCGGACCGTTTGAGGCAAACCCTGTCCACCCGAGTGCATTCATTCACCCGCGCAATGAAGTTGTGGGGTTGGATTTTTTCCCGGATTGCAAGAGAGTTGTCGCCGGTTTCGAGGACGGCAACATCTGCGAGCTGGACATTTCTAAAAGGAGGTGCTTGAGTTGTTTTCCGGTTCATACTTCATATCTTAACGACCTATGTTGTTCCCCCGACGGGACTTCGGTCGCTCTCGTCCTTCCACGACCCGACACGACGGTGACCTTAGCGGATACTATTACTCGTTCAGTTTTATGGTCTACAACTCTTGAACCCGTACCCTTGGATTGGAATCTCGAAAGGTCTATTAAAGCTGCATCGGATTTTACCCCTGTGGCCTTTTCGTTGGATGGTAAGTTGCTCGCGATAGGTTCCAAGATCGCGGGCATGTTTATCATCGATACGCGCAACGGCTCAATCGTTGCAAAGTTCCTTGAGTCTACGTTCGTGGAGATATTAGCCTTCGCACCCGATGGAAACAGCATCGAGGCCGGTTGCAGGGATAACGGCATCTACGTCGTGGACATCGGATCAGGCAAGATCGTGCAGCGGCTGGAAGGCCCTATTGATGGGTTCTACAAACCTATCGTTTTTACATCAAGCGGAAAGAAAATGGCAGCACGTGCCAAGGACGGGACCATCCGGATGTGGACACGCAACGATTTAGCTATGGACTGGCGACAATCCACCGACTTGCCCGAGGATCGCATCGCTTATTGAGGGCAATGGGCCATTTGGCCAGCTACTGGGCAGGATTGTTTCATCACGTCGGGATCGATGAGTGTCGCGTGGAGCGCGCCTTCCTGCTTGAGTTTCGACAGGATCGATTGGTACACGACATTTTTTTCCATGGGCATCGTGCCTGCATTAGCGTGCATTTGAGCCACACGCGATCGTGCATGTTTGCTCAAATGACCTGTTATCCAAATGGAAAGGATTCCGATTTTAAATGCTTCTCCATCATTTCCCCGGAAAATGGTTGAATAATGCTGAGATTGCTAGCTTTTCACCTTTTTATTATTAATGGCCAAGCATAAAATCGCCCGCGGTCTCATCCCGATCAGCACGTGAAACGCGTATGAGTGTCTGGTTATGAACTCCGTTACCGATGAATCTACGGAAGCAGCTGTCCCGGCGACGGCAAGAAAGCCCACGATCATCACGTACGAGGGAAAGAAATACGAGTTCACGTGGAACCAGATGCTGCTGTTCGTCGTCGCCGCGCCCGTGTTCATGATCGTGATGTACCTATTGCTCTACTACGGTGCGTGGATCCGCATCATCGTCGCGGACAACACGGTCTCATCGCTCAATTTCATCACTGCGATGGGGGCAACCATTTCCTACACGGTAAATGGGATCACTTTTACGTCTTATTCCGCTTTGGCCAACTACGTGGGCGCGGGAGCGATTTTCTTCTCCTACGTGAATTACATAAACATCAACATCACGATACCGGGCGGGCTGGGCGGTTCGATAAGTTTCATAACGTTCTGCACGGGCTTCCAAGCGATCATCATCTTCGCTGGGCTCATCCTGTTCACGCCGCACTCGATCGACAAGGCAGCAGCGAAGGGAATATGGCGGCGCAAGTTCTGGGCCCTCTTTTGGTCGTCGGCCATCTTTTACGTCGTGAACATCATCCGCATGTGGATCCAACTCTATCTTTATCACATTGGTTATTCGTGGGACTCTGTCCACTACTCCATCTCGGCCGCGTCGTCGTTCATCGCTGCGGTCATCGTCTTGCTGATGCACCGCACGCTGCCCGAGTTCGTGCTGTCCATCGTGTGGTCCGGGGTAGAGATCAAGAAGCGATACTTCCCGAATTTACGGTACAAAGCACCGACCAAGAAAGTAGCGGCGCCGTAAGAAACCTTTCGCGATTTCTAAAGGAAAAAATAGGAATTTTATTCTCGGACCGGAGCGCCTTCGGGCGCGTCCAGCAACGCGTCTTGGTCGCGCAGCACCGCTTGGAGCTCCGCCACGTCGACGTCCCGCGGCTCGATGTCGTGCTTGATGCATAACGCTGCCGCGACGCCCGATGCATGCCCGACGATCATGGTCGACGAGATGCCCCGATGAGAGTTTAATGCCGTTAGATGCTCGTCCTTGTCGTCCGATTCGGTGGACACGGCCCGGGCCCCGAACAGTAACCCATCGATCTTTTCCGCGACGAGGATCCGGTAAGGGATGTCGTAGCCGAATTCCCCGCCCTTGACGTTGCGTCCAACGTCGTGGCCCGTGTGCCGGCCGACGACATCCTCGAATTGACGGTGCTCGGTGATATCCTCCCTCTTTAATTGATACACGCCGATGGGGATCCGGGTCTGCCGGAACCCGATCGTCGAGACCGAGCGATCGAGGAAGGCGTGTTCCCAGCCCGGGATGAACGAATGCATCTTGGTCTGGAGGGCCACGGCCTTGAGCTGGGCCATCTCGGCCTTGGACACCACGAGCGGGTCGATCTGGCTCCACTTGAAGCTCGGCCCCTCGATCGCGAACGTGCCGAGATACTTCGTCTCGCCCCCGCATTCCACGGGCAACGTGCGGACGGTCTTCACGTACATGTTGATCTGCGTCTGGGCGCCCGTCGCGTCGAACCGCTCGGCGATGCCAGGGTCGGCCTCGTCCGCCAGGTCCATGGCGGACGCGAACCCGCGGGAAAGGAGAGTCTTGCCCTGGTGAACGTGGTCGAGCATTTGCTGGTGGTCCTTCGGGTAGGAAGCTGCCGCTCCTCCGCCCCCCATCGGGCCGTAGATTCCATCGTTGACGAACCGCTCGAGGTCAACGTTCCCTATCCACGCGTAGGCCTGCATACTCATAACTTGGGTCTTCGGGATTTGGACGGCGTCCTCGCCGCCGATCCACCACGCCACGTCGGCGTTCGCCGAACAATCAATAACAATCTTCGTCCTAATTGCTTTTCGTCCGCCGATCGTCTCCACGAGCACGATGCGGGGGGCGGGCAGGCCGGCATCCGAAAACTCGGCGATGGCATTCGAGGCGCGCGCGTGCAGGAGTACGTCCACGCCAGCTTCTTCGCACATCTCGACGAGAACGAGTTTGATGTCCTCGACCTCCAGCGGAACATCGTTGCTGGCCCGCCCGTCGGGCACGCCGGGGAAGGGCGGCCCTTTTCCATCGAGCCATTCTTTGAACAGGGGATCGCTATGGCCCTTTTCCACTATCCTTCGGATTATTTCTTTTCCTATTCCGCGGGCGATGACCTGCCCTGCGTTGTTCGTGAACTCGCGGAATTCCCAGTGCACGACCATGCAACCGACTGCTTGGCCGCCGAGAAACCCGTTCTGCTCGACTATCAGCACCTTCGCGTCCGGATTGGTACGCTTCGCACAGATCGCGGCCGCGACGCCTGCTTGGGAACCCCCGATGACGAGGATATCCGCTGTTGCCAGCACGAGTATGTCCCGTTCCGGCTCCGTTATGTATTCTGAAGACATGAGATTTTGACCCACGAGTGAAGTATTAAACGAAATCTCACGACTCCAACTATTTCCGTTGCAGTCATCTTGGACAAACGGAATGGCAGGTTAAAATCCATCATAGAGCCAAGATTGCGTCGGATCCTTTGATATAGAAGCGCAATGCTTATGTCAAGGACCGTGACTTCTTCTCGCGGGTGTTGCACGTGAACGCAGGATTCATCGGCTTGGGATTGATGGGAAGTCGCATGTCAAGGAGGCTATTGGATAGTACAGGCCAGCTCCTCGTGTGGAACCGGACGCGGGAGAAGGCGGATGAACTCCTCGAGGGCGGTGCCGGGTGGAGGGACTCCGCTGCAGCGGTTGCCGAGGAGGTCGGCGTGATCTTTACCATGTTGGCGGACCCGCCAGCGGTCAGGGAAGTCGCGTATGGCGAGAACGGGTTCCTGCAGCACCTCGCGCCCGGGTCGTTGTGGGTCGATTGCAGCACCGTAGGCCCTTCCGTCTCGCGCGAGATGGCCGAGCGGTGCCGGCAGGCGGGCATCCACTTCCTGGACGCACCTGTCGCGGGCTCGATCGGGCCCGCAGAGCGGGGCGAGCTAACGACGTTCGTCGGCGGCGATGCGGAGGACCTGGAAGTGGCCAGGCCATTCATTCAAGTGTGGAGTGATAAAATCTTCCACATGGGTGACATCGGCTCGGGCTCAACCATGAAGCTGGTCATAAACGCCCTGCTCGGGCTGGAGATGGCAGGTGTCGAGGAGGTCCTGCACCTCGGCACGGCGCTGGGCCTGCAGGAGGACGACGTGCTTGACGCGATCCTGGGATCCGCCGCCTGTCCGCCCTTCATCGCCACGAAACAGCAGAACTTGCTCAGCAAAGAGTACCCGGCCTCCTTTCCGTTGAAATGGATGTACAAGGACCTGCACTTGGCCGCGAATGCTGGCTATGACGCACACGTGGCAGCCCCACTCATCAATGCCGTGAAGGAATTGTTCGCGCTCGGGGTCGAACAGGGCTTGGGGGAGCTGGATTTCTCGGGCATCGCAAAATTACACGAACGTCTCGAAAAATCACCAGAATAACCCGTGCACGTGCCATCAAACAACCTGCAAAAAGAAATCAGGAAAGATCCTCATTTTTTCGATGCCCATGCGCCATACAGGTCCCGCACCACGCCGAAGGCGAGCTTGGGGGTGCGGAACTCGTCGACCATGCCCTTGTTGTTGTAAGATCGGGCCCGGCGGTCTGGGCGGTCGGGAAGGTCAACTCGCGTGTCGCTAAACATCCACGTCCACGTGCCGCCGATCCAGTCTCGCGCCATGCACTCCGTGATGTAGTAGCGGAGGAACTCGGCTTGGTAGTCCTCGCTCCACTTTGCTGCGTCCCACGATCGATAGCCGCGGATGCCCTCGGCACCGAACTCCGTGAGCACGATCGGGCGCGCAGGGCCTAACTCGTGGTCCTCGTCGGCCAGGATGACGTGGAGGAGCTCGACCGCCTGCACGAAGTCCTCCTTCGCGCCGCTGTACCAACCGTTGTAGATGTTGAGCGTGACGAAATCGGCGAGGTCGTAGCATCGATCCATGGCACCTCTGTTGGAAACGTGGATGACCATGTGCCGCCCACCGTCAACACCGCGCACGTGGGCATACAGGGCCTCGTGAAACGCGCGGCCCTCGGGCAGCTCGGTGTTGCACTCGTTTGACACGGACCACGTGACCAAGCACGCGTGGTTCTTGTCCCGGTCGTGCATCTCGTCGAAGATCCGCTCGGCCGTTTCCAAGACACCTGGGTTGTCCATCATCGCAGCATCCAGTTGGTAAGCGGGGATCTCCTCGATGAAGAGCAGGCCGAGCTCGTCGCAATAGTCGAGCAATGCCTTGGCAGGGGGGTAGTGGGACCCGCGGAAGCAGTTGATGTTGGCCCGCTTCATCTTTAGGAGGTCTTGGAACCGCAGGGCATCGGGCAGGGCGTTCCCGAAATCGGGGTGGTCTTCGTGCCGGTTCGTGCCTCGCATATAGAAACGGGTATTGTTCAGGTAAAACCCTTCTCCGCGGGTTTCGAAGCGCCGGAAGCCTACTTTCCATGATCGTTCATCCAGCATCGCGCCCGATGCATCAAGCAGCCGCATCGTAACCTTGTACAGGAACGGGTCGTCGGGCGACCACAACCGGACCCTGGCGGGATCGAGGCGAATCGAGACGGCCGCGCGGGCCATATCCATACCCGGGAGGTCGATATCCTGCTCCGAAGTGGCCAACATTTCCACGACGCCGTGCTGGATCACGCCGATCTGCACCTTGCACGGCAAGACATCGGCCAATCGGGACTCCAAGCAAATTCCCGCGTCGAGCACTACGGAGGCCGGGGTGTCATCGTCCGGCGATGCGAATTCGACGACAGGCACGAGATCGTAATCGGCGATGCGGACAAGCGGCTTCACTACGAGCCTGACGCCGCGATGGATGCCGTTGTAGTTATACCAGTCAACGATGTGGTTCCACGGAAGCCACGTCTTGTGGCCCCACGAGTTGTCGGCGCGGACGACCAGCACGTTTTCCACGGTCGATTCGAGAAACGACGTGACCTCGAACGCGAATTCGGTGTGGCCACCCTCGTGCTCGCCGATGCACCGACCATTGAGCCAAATCGTTGCCTTGTAATTCACGCCCGCGAATTTCAACGAGACAAGGTGCTCCTCGCTGCCGGGCGGGGTCTTGAACGTGGTCGTGTAATAGACGGCGCCGTGAAACCGGAACAGGGAGGGGTCGAGCAGGTTTGCAACGGAAGGGACGATACAGTTCGTCCACGGAACCGAGGATGTGAAGCCAGGGAGAAGGGCCTCGAATTCAGCGCCATCAACGCTGGCGTACTGCCTGCCCGTGTCGGCCCAGTACTGCCACGCCCCGTCGAGGGGAATTTCAAATCGCATGCTCTCATTCCTAGTGTTTCAAGTGTGAGAAGAAAAAGCTGGCTTTTTTCCCCTGCGTCTTGGCTCGCGCGAAGGTTCTGTCATGATTTCGGGACTTTTTTGGTTAGATCGAGACTGAAATCGACGTCCCCTTGATCGACCTTTATCTCACAAGGATAACCAGAATGCTGAACGAGGCGCAACATGGGGCGGTTTTCCGCGAGGGTGGAACCGACCAGGGTCCGATATCCTTGTTCCCTGGCAATCTGAATGAGATGTTTTAGCAAAAACTTGGCCATTCCTTGGCCCCTCCACTCGCTGTCGGTGATGAACGCCACCTCTGCTTTGGATGGATCCCCCGTCTTCAACAGCGCGCCCCATCCAACGATCCTAACCTCGCCTTCGGGACTGGTTGTTTCGCACACCAGGATCATGTTCGTCGAATAATCGATATTGACGGTTGGTTGAACTGACCTGTGGCGGAATTCCTTGACCGGGAAGAAGAAACGAAGGTAGCGGTCTTGATCGCTCAGGGAATAATACAATTCCTGCAGCGCTCGCTCGTCCGTGGTAGTGATGGGGCGAATGGTCAATTCATCCCCAGAAAGGGTCGTGTAGGTTGTCGTGTATCTATGGGGGTAAATAGAGATGCGCCCGTCGATGGATTCCGGAAGAACTTGATCAAAATAGGTGTAATGCCATTCCTTGGCCTGCTGGAGAAGATCCTCGCGGAAATCTGGATGTGCGATGCTTATCATCTGCAGTACTCGTTCGCGGATGCTTTTCCCCCACAGGGAGGCAATACCCCATTCTGTAACGACGTAATGCACGTCCCCCCGGGTGATCACGACGCCCGCACCGGGTTCAAGGGACGACACGATGCGGGACTTCACCTCCCCGGAGGGGAGGACCGCGGTTGAAGGAAGGACGATGATTGGTTTCCCGTGCTTTGAACGCGCCGCGCCCCGGATGAAATCTACCTGTCCGCCTATGCCACTATAGAAAAGGTGGCCAATGGAGTCGGCGTTGCACTGGCCCGTGAAATCCACCGTGAGGGCGGCATTTATGGCGACTTGCTTGTAATTTTGGGCTATAACAGCCGGATCGTTCACGTAATCCACCGGATAGAATTCAACGAATCGATTGTTGTCCACGAAATCGTACAAGCGGCGAGAACCCATGACAAATGAGGCAACGATCCTGCCGTTGTGGATGGATTTCTGCTTGCCAGTAACCACGCCCTTTTCAACGAGATTCAGGACGCCATCGGTGAAGGCCTCGCTGTGTATGCCAAGATCCTTCTTGTCTTCCAGGCAGGTAGTCACGGCATTGGGAAGCTTCCCGATGCCCATCTGGAGCGTGGAGCCGTCCTCGACTAGCGAGGCCAGATAGGTCGCGATCGTTCGTTCCACCTCATCGGGCTCTTCATAGCTGTACTCGAGAATGTCGTGATCGCACACGTGGAACGCATCAATCCTGTCCATGTTTATGAGCGTGTCGCCCGACGTCCGGGGCATCTTCGGGTTGATCTCCGCAATTACGCAGTCCGCCTCTTCCTCGATAGCCTTAACAATGTCGACATTGATACCCAATGAGCAATCTCCTGCACGGTCGGGGGGACTTACTTGGATCAGGGCACAATCCACGTGCATTCGCCCGGATTTGAAAAGTCTTGGGATCTCCGAGAGAATCATAGGCGTATAATCTGCGATGCCCTCCTGAACGGACTTGCGCAATCCAGCCCCGATGAAGAACGAGTTGTGGCGGAAGAGGTCCTCTGCCTCGCCAGCCGTTCTGTAATAATCCAAATTGCTCAGATCGAGAAAATGCAGGATTTCCACGTCTGGCAACTGCGGACCCAATTCGATCAACTCTTTCGTCAGGTCTAATGGTTCGCTGCAACCCGAGTCAATAAATATTCGTTCGCCTGGGGAGATGCATTTCAACAAAGCTTCCCGTGGCGGCATTAGCTTGTGTTGATACCTTTTGGCCCATTCAGGTAATTCTTCGGCATCTGTATTGGTTCCCAAGACATTACCTCGCGATTTTTCAAAGAGACATCGACTTGAACTTATAATTACTTTTCCACAAAGACGTCAAGGGGCCCTTGGCAGGGACATTAAGAGCCTTTCCGTCGAACCGTTTGGGACCTGCGAGCCACGTTTAAGAAAGGGACTGTGTATCGTGGATGGCTTTCAGTCAACTCCCATCACGGCAATTGGCTACATCCTGTAGAAATTGAAGCCTCAGCGCATCGACGGGACTGACAGGCACCAACATAGATAGGGCCGCAAATGAGGATATTTTCTAGATACAAAGATTTTTAATTTTTACCAGACGAAGTTCAAACGTCAATGGACCCAAATATGACTGAAAACAGACATAAAAGGCATGATTTTATCCATGGCTGAAAAAGGAACAGTTACTGCGGAAAATGTTGACGCCGAGAAGCAAAAGAAATATTACCCGCTTCCCGAGCTCGCAGCAAATTCTCGTATCAAGGGCATGAATGACTACAAGAAAAAATATGAGATGTCCATCAAGGATCCGGAGAAATTCTGGGGTGAAGAGGCGAAGATGGTTACTTGGATCCAGCCGTTCAAGAGGGTCTGGCAAAAGGGAACCAAGAAAGATGATTTCGTAGGGAAATGGTTCGTGGGAGGAAAGTTGAACGTCGCTTACAACTGCGTCGATCGATGGGCAGAACAATATCCCGACGCCACCGCGATGATCTGCATTCGCGAGACCGAGAATCTCGATAAATACGATGAATTCACCTACAAGTCGCTTAAGGAGAAGGTTTGCAGGACCGCAAAAGCCTTGAAATCCCTCGGCGTGAGAAAAGGAGACCGGGTGTGCGTTTGGTTGCCAATGATCGACATGCTCCCGGTTACCATGCTCGCGTGTGCTCGTATTGGTGCGATTCATTCGGTCGTGTTTGGCGGGTTCTCGGCCGATGCCGTGAAGGACCGGATCAACGATTCCGCATGCAAGATCCTGGTGGTTGCGGATGAGGTCATGCGATCAGGAACACCTCGACCCATGAAGGATAACCTTCAGGGTATCATCGAGACCTGCGAATCGATCGAGGCGGTTTGCGTCGTCAAGCTCACGGGCAATCCCGACGTGTACTCGTACGAAAAGGACGTCGATTTCTCGGCATTGATCGAGGAGCAGGAAGAAGATTGCCCCTGCGAACCAATGGATAGTGAGGACCCGCTGTTCATCCTGTACACGAGTGGAAGCACGGGCAAACCCAAGGGCGTCGTCCATACTTCGGCTGGGTACCTCGTGTATGGCATGTCCACGAATAAATACGTTTGGGATTACTCGGCCCTCATCGACATGAAAGGCGTGGCAGATCCCGCTAGCCGTGACGTGTGGTACTGCACCGCCGACATCGGGTGGATTACCGGACACACCCAAATCGTGTATGCGCCCTTGGCACTTGGTGCCATCACGTGCATGTACGAGGGAGTACCCACGTGGCCTCATGCCGGAAGGTTCTGGGAGATCTGCGAGAAATTCGGCGTCACGCATTTTTATACCGCACCGACGGCTTTACGGTCGCTAATGTCCCTCGGCAACGAAAACGTCGAGAACTGGAACCTCGACAAGCTCAAGATGCTCGGGACGGTTGGAGAGGTCTGCAACTTCCCCGAGTGGATTTGGTACTGGAAGATCATCGGGAAAGGTTCCACTGGCGCCAAGCCCGTCGGCCGGCCCATCGTCGACTCGTACTGGCAGACCGAGACGGGCAGCTACATGATGGTGAACCTGGGCGCTATCACGCCAATGAAGCCGGGTTCGTGCACGTTCCCTTTCTTCGGTGTCAGGCCTGCCTTGCTTGGTGAGGATGGTGAGCGGATCACGGCACCGAACACCCAGGCATACTTCTGCTACGACATGCCATGGCCAGGTATCATGCGCACGATCTGGGGGGATCATGACCGGTTCGTGAAAAGCTACCTCGCGCAATTCCCGGGCTATTATGCAACGGGAGACTACGCGCTCATCGACCCGAATGGCTATTACTTCATCCTCGGGAGGGCCGACGATGTCATCAAGGTATCGGGCCACCGCCTCGGTTCCGCGGAAGTGGAAGCGGCGATCAACAGCCACCCGAAGGTTGCCGAGAGCGCGATCGTGCCATACCCGCACCCGATCAAGGGGAACACGATATTTGCTTTCGTCACGCTCATGAAAGGCGTGGAGCCATCCGAAGAACTGAAGATAGATATTCAAAGGCACGTTCGCAAGGTGGCCGGTCCTGCTGTCTTCCCCGAAATCATCATTTTTACCCCCGCGATGCCCAAGACCAGGTCCGGCAAGATCATGAGGCGTGTCTTGAAGGCCGTCGCCACGCAGGCGGGGAATTTCGGTGACACGACCACGCTCTCGAACCCGGAGGTCGTGGAGGCGCTCGTCGAAGCACGCAAGGAACTCGGTGAAATCAGCTTCGACGAGAAAAAATGAGACAAGTCCTTGCCACGAACAACTTGTGAAGCCCATTTTTCTCCGTTTTTTACATTTTTCTCCCTTGGATTGATTGGTTCGAAAATCGGATTAAAACAAGTTAAAGCCGTGCGCTCCTCCGGTCCACGTGCCCCTTGATTGGGTTTTAATGTTTGACGGCAGGCTTGGTTGCAGGAAAATTCAGAAAAAAGAGAAAGGGGTTATACTTTTCGGGTTCAGGTTTGACATTTCGGGATGGAGGAACAATACATTCCACGTTGAGACTCTTCTAGGCGCGCTTACCGAAACCCTTTCCGACCCAGAGGTGAACGCCCATCGAGTTCATGACCCCGGCAAGTCCACCGTACGCCGCCCACGCGGCAGTCACGAGACCAACGTAGCCACCAGCTATGCTCAGAATATTACCAACCCCTAAAAAGTTCCATGCGCCAAATGCGAGCAAGAACAGGGTGATCCACAGGAACAAGAACACGGCGTGGAGTACGATGCTAGCCCTCATGGCAGGAATCCACATCAAGAGGGAAAACACGCCCCAGAAAAACAAGGCAGCTGCAAGCGTGGTAACATCAACGGCAATCACGCCAAGTGTCCCGAGAATGTTCACCAGCGCATAGAACAGCCAGAAGGCACCATAACTGGTAAAGGCGACGAAGCCAAACGTGTTGCCCTTTCGCATTTCGAACGCGCCAGCGACAAACTGCGAGAGGCCACCCCAAGTTATTGCTAGAGGGATCACGATCGACACGCCGGTCGTGGGAAGTAATTTAGCGTTGATCGAGCTCAAGAGAAAGGTTGTAAAGGCGAAAGCAAAGAGGCCGAGCGGACCCGGATCTGCCGCGAGTGCCTTATCCGCGGCGCTTTCCTGTTTTTCAACTTCTTCAGGCATATCGATACCTGCGTTTATTTCATACCACCGCCTCGGCCCGTCCTGGGGCCAACCGGCGGTGACGTTACCACTAAGGATGTGCCGCAATTAAATATGTTCCGATCTATCAAGTAAATAATTCTTTCTGGATAACTTCCGTTCACTTGAATGATTCCTCCGGCGACGGTTTCAACATTTTCATCTGGAAATTTCTTCGATCGAATTCGTGTTCGCGGCGAAATCCCATGGAATACGTTAGTTCCTTATTCTTTTATCCATGACTGATGCTGCTGGCCGCTCGTGCCTGAGCTCGTTTGCCATGTAGTCCATGGTTGGCTTCACGTGATCGAAAAACGCCTTGTACCCCTCGCATAAGTAGTTCGTGACAGGCAAGCCACCAGCGTATGGAAGGCGATTTTTCGGGCACTCGCCGTGGCAGGCAAACTGCACGTCGCATTCCAAGCATTCCTTCGAAAGCCCTGCTTTCGCCGTTCCAAAGGCTTTCTGCTGGGCCGAGAACACGATCTCCCCGAGATCCGCATCCATAATGTTGCCGAGTAGGTGCTCGGGATCGACGAAATGATCGCAGGAATAGACGTCGCCGTTGTGCTCCAGCGCCACCGCCGTGCCGCAGGCCGGCGAGAACACGCAGATTGCTGGCGGCTCACGAAGCCAAGACGCAAGCGTTGCATCAAATAGTTGCACGAATACGGTGCCAACGTCCCGTTTCACCCACTCGTCGTAGATCGCGTCGAGAAATGCGCTCCACGCGGCCGGGGAGACAGTTCTCTCGGACACGGGAAGGCCACCGCTCGCGGCACGGTCGAGCGGTTCGACAACGGGAATGAACTGGATGAATTTTGCCTTCACGACGTCTCTCAAGTAACGGTAGACCTCGAGCGGGTGGTCTTGGTTCGCGGCGTGCACGCAGCAGAGCACGTTGAACTCCACGTGGTTGCGGGCGAGCACGTTGAGCCCCTTGCGGACCTGCTTGAAGGTCGGGCGGCCGGCCTTGTCGACCCGGAACGCATCGTGGAGGGCGGGTGGGCCGTCGATGCTGATGCCGACCAGGAAGTTGTTGTCGTGGAGAAACTTGCTCCACGAATCGTCCAGCAGCGTGCCGTTGGTCTGGATCGTGTTGGATATTTTCATTCCAAGCCTAGCATGCTTTTTTTGCAGGGCCAGTGCCTGCTGGTAGAAGGGGAGGCCGGCAAGGAGCGGCTCGCCGCCTTGCCACCCGAAGGTGACCTCAGGTACGCCCTCTGCTGCGATGTACTGCCGCGTGAAGGTCTCAAGCACTTCAAGGGACATTCGGTGTGAGCCGCCCGGATACAGGGCCGCCTTCTTCAGGTAGAAGCAATACTTGCACCCGAGATTGCATGCCGCACCGACCGGCTTCACCATGACATGGAACGCGGGTGGTGGCCACGTAATGACGGGCGCATTTTTATGACTCATGTGCAGGATTGATCAGTCGCATGGTTCATTTTAACTCATCCAGAACATCCAATAACAAAAATCTCACCAAAGGTTCAGATCATTGCCGAAGAAGACGATCATGATGAGAAATGGGATGACCTTTTCACTCGATACGCGACGTGAAATGGTAACTTCCACCCGAAACGAGCAACTCGGCCACGCCGTCCTCCCTCCCGAGTTCTTGTATCCCGTCCACGTCCTCCAAGGAGTTCCCACTTTCACGAATTTCGGTCCCCTCGAACGCCGGCACGTGGACCGTTGCGGTGGTGTTTGCGGGAATCGAGACATGCAGGTCCAATTGGCCTCCTGAGACCGACCACTCGGATTCGATCGTGCCCCGGATCGTGTTCACGCGACCTTTGACGTGGCTCAGTTGTTTTCCAAGGCGAGGCATGATGAAAAAGTGCTCGTAACCGGGCTTTGACTCGTCGGGATTGATGCCAAGGATCACGCGATAAATGAATTCCCCGACCGAACCGTATGCATAGTGGTTGAACGAGTTCATAGTTTTGCTCTGGAACCCTCGACCCTTCACGAAACTGTCCCATCGCTCCCACATCGTTGTTGCTCCTTGATCTATCATGTAAAACCATGACGGGAATCGTTTGCTAAAGAGCAAAAAGTACGCAACCTCCACGTGCCCCCATCGTGCGAGTTCCAGCATCATTCTGGAGGTCGAATTGAAGCCCGTGGACAAACGATTCTCGTACCGTTCCAGAGCTGCGACAAGATGTTTCGCAGCATCGGGTCGAGCATCCTCGGGCAAAATGTCGAAATTCAAGGCAATCGCATAACCAGCCTGCGTGTCCCCGTTGATATGCCATTCCTGATCCACGAAAGCCTTGCAGAATGCTTCCTTGATGCGAGCCGCGAGATCCGAGTACCGGGCAGCATCTTCGGCATTCCCGAGAACTAGAGCCATGCGAGAAAGCAATTCTGTCGAATGGGCGAAAAAAGCCGTGGCGTGGATGACCTTCGCCAACGCGGCACCTTTTTTTGGATACTCCCTTGACCGGATCCTGTCGCCGTTCAACCAATCGCCGTAATTGACGCTAGTATCGCTCTTCCACAATAGTCCCTTGTTGCGGCTATACACTTGGTCTACATATTTTTTAGCAAAGGGGTAGTGTTTTTCGAGTTGCCTCGCATCTGCATAGTTCAGATATATATTCCAAGGGAGCATTACGCCACAATCTGCCCATCCGGGAGAACCCCGAACCGCCTTGATGAAGAAACCATTCCCGGTGTGAGGTCTCGGCGAGAAATCCGAAAACCGCCCGTCTTTGAACTGTGCGTCACGGATGTCCTCCATCCATTTGGTATAGAACGCGGCCATGTCAAGAAGGAACATAGATGTCTGGTTGAACACTTGCACATCGCCCATCCATCCGAGTCGCTCGCTCCGCTGGGGACAATCGGTCGGCACGCTCATGATGTTATCCCGCAACGTCCAGACTATATTTCGCCAGAGCTTGTTCAATGTTGCATCGGAACTTTCGAACGAAGATACAGCCTGGGCGCTCGTTGCGATCGCGCAACCAATGATAAAGTCGCGCGGCGGTCTCGCGCCAGCTTTCAACCCAGACACCTCGATGAATTGGAACCCGTGGTAGGTGAAATGCGGTTGGAACTCCCGGCATGTCGTTCCATCATACACGTATTCATCCTTTGCGCTAGCGCTTTTCAGGTTAGCCGTGAACAATGAGCCATCTAGATCGAGCATCTCGCCATGGCGCAGCGTCACCGTGGCATTGGCGTCGCATATCATTCCGTCTAGGCGAACTTTACACCACCCTGCGATGTTCTGACCCAGATCATAAAGGAAGGTGCCGGGTTTAAGCTCCTTACTGCTGATTGGTTCGATCTCTTCTAGGATCCGGATTGGCTCGTTCATCTGGGCGACAAGATGCACGTTCGCGGCATCATCGATGATGACGGGATTCCATCCTGTATCATCGTACCCGGGAGAATTCCAACCAGGAATTTCCTTGCGAATGTCGTAAATCTCGCCGAGGAAATGATCTGCCCGACGGATGGGACCATCTTCCCAGATTTTCCACATACCATCCGAGCAAACATGCTCCGTGGTCTTGTCATCAAACTCCACTTCTAACTGGACAAGGAGCCGCCGATTAGCACCGTAGATCCTTGGCTTCACGAAAAAGAAGCCAGTATTGCCGATATACCAGCCATCGCCGAGCATGGCGCCGATCACGTTTTCCCCGCTGCATAAGAATTCGGTCACATCGTAGGCTTGATATTGCACCCTCGAAAGGTAATCAGTCCATTCCGGTGCGAGAACGCGGTCTCCAACACGACTGCCGTTGATCGAGATCTCGTACTCTCCAAGGGCCGAGGCAAATAAGATTGCCCCGTTGATCGGTTTTTCGATAAAAAAGACCTTCCTGAGCATCGGAGACGGGTCCATTTCTTTCTTGGGGAAGAACATGTGCCCGATTCGTTTCTTTTTCTTTGGCGCACCGATCCATCGAGCAGTCCAATCCTGCATCGAGAGAAGACCCATGCTCCAAGTGGCGACCTCGCTCCACGCCGACGCGGATCCCGATGCGTCCCAGACCCGAACCTTCCACGCGCAGTCCATCCGGGATTCGAGTGCTTTTCCGTCGTACACGATGTTGAAAGTCTGGTCGGATTCGATCCTGCCCGTGTCCCAGATGTCCCCGATATCGCTGTCAAGATTGGGCACGGTGGAAGCAACGAGCACATGATATGCGATTTGCTTGTCTCCGCGCGTCTCCGACTCGACAATCCAACTTAGGCGTGGCTTCAGCACGTCGATGCCCTCGGGATCCATTAAAAACTCGACGCGAAGAGAATGAACAATCATGTGATATGGATCGTCTCCTTGAAATTAATACGTGGCGAAGGAATCATCGAAATGATTAAAAATTGTATTTTACCTACCTACAGTTTCAACGGTGCAGGAAAGATTTTGATTTCGCTCAGAAATTCTTTACACATTAACGAGTGTATCTATTATGGACGAACAAAACGAAGATTTGCACAAGATTTCCACGGATAAAACCGGGTTCGATGTCGATCCCGAAGCATACGCCGCGTGGGTGAAAGCTAACAAGATCCCGACGCCATCCCCGAAGCAAGCACGGTGGCTCGATGCAGAGATTGGCATGTTCTGTCACTTCAGCATCAACACCTTCCACGATCTCGAATGGAGCGATGGTACACTCGATCCGGCGACGTTCAATCCAACCGAACTTGACTGCGATCAATGGGTCACGGTGGCCAAGGACTTGGGGGCCGGCTACATGGTCCTCACGGCCAAGCACCACGACGGCTTCTGCCTGTGGCCGACCGAGACGACCGACTACAGCGTGAAGAGCTCACCTTACAAGGACGGGAACGGCGACGTGGTCCGGGAATTCTTGGATGCTTGCCGCCGGGCCGCCATGCCCGCGGGGCTCTACCTCTCGCCGTGGGACCGGCACGAGCCGTGCTATCCCGACAAGGATGCCTACGACGAGTTCTACGCCCGCCAGCTGACCGAGCTGCTCACGTGGTACAACACAAAGTACACCGAGCTCTGGTTCGACGGGGCGGGATCAACAGGCCGAGAATACGACTGGAAGACCATCTCCGAGATCATCAAGAAACACCAACCGCAGGCCGTCGTATTCAACATGGGCCAACCTGACATCAGGTGGGCTGGCAACGAGAACGGCACCGCCACCTATCCGCTCTGGAACGTCGTGAGCAGGGACGACTATCCCGGCCTCAAGGACGGCAAGCCCGAGTATTTCTGGTTCCCTGCCGAGTGCGACAAGCCGATCCGCTACCACACGTGGTTCTACAACACGGCCAACGAGCTGGTGGTGAGCGATCTAGACGAGCTCGCCAGCAGCTACATCCAATCGGTCGGACGTGGGGCGAACCTGATCCTGAACATAGCGCCCGATCGACGGGGCTTGATTCCCGACGCTGACTGGGAGGCAGCCAAGGAATTTGGTTCCACCATGAAATCGCTCTTCGCCCGTCCGTTGGCAAGCACAAGAGGCGAGGGAGACGAGATCGTGCTCAATCTCGGCAAGACTAATTCCCCCGCGCGGGTCAACTGCCTCGTGATCCAGGAGGACATCGCCACGAAGGGCCAGCGCGTGAAGGCGTATGCCGTGGAGAAGGACGAAAACGGGTCCGACGAATGGGAAACCGTGCTCCAAGGTTCCAGCATCGGCCACAAGAAAATTGATCTATTTTCACCTGTCCAAGCAACTCGCCTCAGGATCAGGGTCTCGGACACGTGGGCCAAGCCCTCGTTCAAGCAGGTGTCGGCCTTTTCGTCGCCACTGTTCGACCAGTTCAGGGAATACATGAACGATGACAGGATTTAGGGTGGCTCAATGAGCTATTACGTCGATTCCGAGCCCGGGGCCCGGTATCGCTAGCTCGATACCGAGCTATTACGACGGTAGCATGTGTAACGAGTTAGGATGGGGGTGGCCCTCCTCACGGGAGGAAGCCGTTCAAGTCTTGGTTCGCAACGAACAGGAGGGGATGATCCTTCAGGTCGGAAATGCTCAGCACCCGGATTTCGCATGCCCCCGTTAACGCAACAGGAACTCTATGACAACATCCGTCGAGATAGGGACATGAAAGAAGAACGTGCGCTTCGCAAAAAAGCTCGCCAAGCGATGAAAAAAGAAAATTAACCGGATTAAAGCAGGTATATCTTTAACGTTAAACCTTGGCAATCCAGACGAACTAATATTGGTTGAGGTTAAGCAAGAATCTTCTCCTTTCTCGATTATTTTTTGTACGTTATGACCATTACTGATTTTTCCCAGCGGAAGCCTTTAACAACCGGAAGGGCAGTTGAGTAAGAGGATGATTAAGAATGAACCAGAACATTATTCCAAGTGTCCCTAGCAAGGCCCCGAATTACTGGTGCACGTGGTCCCTGCAAAACGTCGCGTGGGCACAGGGAATCGAAGTTAACCCGAAGGAATTTGAAGGGAGCACCGGCTCGGCACACGCCCGTGACACGATCAACGAAGCATACCTGCTCGGCGAGCAGGGGTGGGCAAAGACCTTTTACCCGTCGAACCGGGGAGACCTGTTCGTCGTGCTCGATGATGGCTGGGACGTGTCCACGACCGGCGACCGGATCGGGTGCTTGGGGAGCATGATCCTAGACCCGGAGAAATATCCGAACCTCTGTGGCGAAAGCGTCCCCGAGCGGTTGAAGGCACTTAACGATGCCATCAAGGCCGAGGGCTGGCGGGGCATTGGCCTGTGGTTGCCTGCCCAGGAATCCGCGGCCTACATGGACGAGCACGAGGACATGGAACCCGAGGAATACTGGGGCGAACGGGCCGACTGGTGCCGCGAAGCGGGCATCGAGTACTGGAAGGTCGACTGGGGCATCTTTGCAGGTAACAACGACTATCGCCGCCTGATCTCCCGCGTCGCCAACGAGCACCATCCCGCGCTCGCCGTCGAGCACTCGGTCGGCTGCGGCATGTTTAACCCCGCAGACGGGGAAGGCCGCATCGACATTGGCTGGGTGGCGCATGTGGCTGATCAATGCACCTTCTCGCAAGTCGTGCGGCTCTACGACATCTCCCCTCAACTCGCCATCCCGACCATGCTCGACCGGATCCAAGGAGTGCTCAAGTACGTGATTACAGTTGGCCAAGAGGTAACAAGTTGCATCCTCAACGTCGAGGACGAGGTTTACATCGGTGCCGTGACTGGCTGCGCGTTCGGGGTCATGCGCTATCCAAAGGGGGAATATCCCGAGGCGTTTACCGGTAGCATCCACCCGTCGGGCACCCGACTTGACGAGGTGGCTAGGGCGCTGAACTGGCAGCGCATCGCCCCGCCGTTTCCTGTTGGCATGATGGATGTGGAGACCAGCGAGGAGATCCTCACCGATTCGTACCTGTTTCAGGAGGGAGACACGTGGGATCGGAGCGTGTTCGGGAAGACAGTCACACAATCGGCACCTTCAGTGATCTCACGAAACATTGTCCCTCCTGCAGTGATCAACGAAGAGGAAGATGCAGACAAGCCCTTCCTCGTGGCCACCCGCTTCCCCAACGGGCCCATCGTGGTCGGGACATTCGGACGCGTTTCCCCCGATGGATACCGGATGCCCGTCGTGCCCGTGCACGTGGACGTGCTTGACTTGGATTCACCGATAGGCATTTTCGGCCGGTACAAGTCGCTCCACCTCCATGTCGAGCATTCCGAGTCGATAGCGGCCCGCCACGTCTGGGCCCAAGATCTCGCCGGTGGAGAGGTAGTCGACATTTACGACCGGGTCTCGTTCGACAAAGACAGCATCACCATCCCAGGCGCCATTATCGACGAGATCGGGCTGGCCGCGGCCACCAGTGGTGATGATTCGGACCCGGGTCTCGTGATCGTGGCCAGTGAAGAATAACGTCGTGAAAATAACCCTTTTTTTAAGGATCTTGGTTTCATCTCAGCAAGGAACCCGGCATTATCCGCCAAGGGCGAACGTAAGACCCACGATGACCAGACCGATCACCATCATGAGCAGGCCGCTCAGCAATTTCTTCCGGTTCGTGTATTTTGCCCAGCCTCTACCGATGAAGAACAGCATGCCCAGCCCGAGGCCGTTGGAGATTTCGAGCGCCAATCGCACGTCGGCGTGGAGGAAGAAGAAGGGCAGGACCAAGCAAAAGGCCGTGACAAAATCGATCATGAAAATGCTGAGAGCCCCTCGGACATCCTTCTTGGACATGTTGGGCCGCGAGGGCTGGGCAGTCGCCATGCCAGAGTACACCATTGCTGCCAGCCGTGATTTTGTCTCTTCATCGAGCCCGTCAACGACGGAGTCTTCGAGATCATCCTTGATCGCTTTGATGGCCTTGGGCTCTTCAAGGCCAGACTTGATCTCCTTCATGAGCGTGACCCGCTTTCCGCGTTCCACGATGCCCGAGAAAAGGTAGAGGAGGCCATCGACGAACCCCCAAGCGATGTTGCAGCCGAGCGCGGCAGTAATGATCACGCGGGACGAGATGGACTCGCCCAAGGTGCCGATGCGGGCCGCGGCAATGATCGTCATGACCATGATGACCCCGCAGAGCATCTCAGATAGCCTGTCGGCGGGCGACAGTGGGCGATCTTTTTCAGGCATGCCGAGCGCCTTTCAGACGAGTATGATGAAGATATTGTTAAAAATCGTTAACATTCCATCACCTGAGACTAACCACGTCCGTTTCTTGGACGTGCGCAGATATTGCATGCAGGTGAAGGCCCACGGAGGGCACATTGACATCTGCCTGCACGCGAGCGGCGATCTTGATCAATTCGAGCATGGCATACAGGCCCCTCGTTCCGAAATCCAAGCCCCCGCACGTGGCGGTGAGCACGAGCCTTTCGTCCCTGATTTTGAAATCGAGGACGTCCACGCGGGGCACTTGCCCCCCGCCCTCGGCCGTCGAGGGTGGCGTTATGATTACGGACGTGGACAGCGGTGTTGTCTTGAGGGTCTCGATCACGCTGTCGACCGGATACCACTCGGAAAAGCCCTCGTGCACGGCCGATCCCAAGTCGGGATCCAGCAGCTCGATGGTCTCGGAAACAACGGGTTCATCGATTACCACGTAGAGATCGATGATTTCCCGGATGCCGATATCCTTGATGCGGTCCCCCTCGTCAATGATCATCTTGACTGAGACCCGCCACGCGGCGAGCAGGTTGTTGTTGTCGATGACGATCATATTATCACCGTGAAATTCCCACACGCACTTCGCGTTTAAAACCTTAAAGTTTGATCGGCATCAAACCGATTCGTTTATCGCTTCAACGAGCGCATCTATTTCCGAATAGATTGCTCCACCGCTTTCTTTGATGAAAAACTCGACCTGCAAGTTGATCGCCGCCGCGATGTTGTCCCCTGTCCTGAAGTCGGTCCGCAACCCGAGCACCTTCATGCCCCGGCCGACGGCATATCCGATCTCCGCTGCCACACCCGAATCAACGTCCGCGCCAGAGCCATCCAGCACGGCGACGACCAGCTTGGAATCATCGATGCGGCGCATGTTCCGCTTCCCGATCTCGAAGTTGATGTCGGCCAGTCGTTCCTTCAAGCGGTCGATATCCTTCTCCTCTTGGTATGCCTGTTCGATCTCCGCGGATTGATCTTTTCCCTCGAAAAACGGTTCAAGCACCCAGAACCCGGTCTTTTCTTGAATCTGGTCCTTGATCTGGGCCGCGACGGGGCTTAGGAACCGGGAAAAACCCAAGCCATTTGCAAGATAGATGAACTTCACGATAATACGCCTCGGTGCTTGCAACGAGGCACGCGAATTTTTAAACCGATCTTGGTATAGCGGTGGATGCCCATGCAGGCCTTTTAGGAGCCCCTTCCCGTCGTCCACGGGATCGGAGACCGCCACGGCCAAGGAGTTCTCCCGTTACCACATTTTGCAGGCTCGCTGGGAAACACAGTTTTCACAACGAGCCACAAATCGCTCGTTCTTACGCTCCTGCTCACCGTGGAGAACGCCTTCTCGATCGTCGGCAACTTTCTAGGGTACATCCTTTCCGACATCGGGGGAAGCGACCCGTTCAAGCTACTTTTCCTATCGGGGTTCGCGTTCACCATGGTGGTGGCGACGATCCTGCTCTCCTTCAAGACAGCGCAATTTAAAATCGCCCGAACCCGATCACGAACTCATGACTGAATCTTCAATATTAAAGAACTACATAAATGGCGAGTTTATCGAGTCTTGTAGCACGGAACTGCTTGATGTGATGGATCCTGCGCTGGGCGAGCCCATCGCGCAGGTGCCCATGTCCACGAAGGACGAGGTCGATGCCGCGGTCGCCGCGGCCGTGGCAGCCTTTCCCGCGTGGCGCAACACGCCGGGCATCCAGCGCATCCAGCCGTTTCTCAAGTTACAGGCATTCCTGAAGGAAAATATCGAGGCTCTCACGGAGATCACGGTGAGGAACCACGGCAAGGAGTGGGACGCGGCCGAGGGCGAGGTCGTCCGGGCCTACCAGATGTGCGAGGCTGCGATCGGCGTGCCCGAGCTACAAAAGGGACAGTTTATGTCGGACATCGCGACCGGGATCGACGAGTACACCGTCCGGGAACCGCTGGGCGTCTTCGTCATAATCCCGCCCTTCAATTTCCCTGTCATGATCCCGTTCTGGTTCATGCCGTTTGCGGTCGCGACAGGCAACACCTACATCATCAAGAGTAACGAGCAAACGCCCATTCCCATGTACCGCATCTTCGAGACGTGCATCGACAAGTCGGGCTTCCCTCCCGGCGTCGTGAATCTGGTACACGGTAGCGTCGACGTGGCCACGTGGCTCATCGAGCATCCGGGCGTGAAGGGCGTTTCCAGCGTCGGTTCCACCCCCGTCGCCAAGTCGATCTACACCAAGGCAACCAGTCTTGGAAAACGGGCGCAATGCCACGGCGGCGCCAACAACTTCCTCGTCGTAGACCACACGGCGAACCTGGACAAGATCCTGTCGAACATGATGAATTCGATCTTCGGCAACTCTGGCCAGCGATGCCTGGCTGGCAAGCACGTCGTCGTGGTGGGCGATCAGGCCTTTTACGACACGTTCAAGGAACGGTTCGTCGAGACCGCTGCCGGGCTCGTCGTTGGTTGCGGCCTTGACAAGACATCGTTTCTCGGGCCAATAGTGGCCAAGAGGAACCTCGACAAGCTCCTCGGGCAAATTCAACAGGGCATCGACGACGGGGGCTTGTTAATTCTCGACGGCCGGGGCATAACGGTGTCCGGCTGCGAGAACGGGTTCTTCCTCGGGCCGTGCATCTTCGAGAATGTCGAGCCGGGGAGTAGCCTGCTTCGGGACGAGGTCTTCGGCCCGGTTGCCTGCCTCCACCGCAAGGACACGCTCGACGAGGCCATCGCCATGCTTAATGCCGACCCGCGCGGCAACGCCACGACCATTTACACCGAAAGCGGCGAGAACGCCCGGCACTTCCGGCACGAGGTCCAAGCGGGAAACATTGGCATCAACATCGGGGTCGTCGCCCCGCTCGCGTGGTTCCCGTTCGCCGGCGCCAAGGAGAGCTTCTTCGGTACGCTGCGCGCTCAGGGCCGCGAGGCGGTGGAGTTTTTCACGCAGGACCGAGTCGTCATCGAGCGGTTCCACGGGTCCACGAAAATAGAATGGGATTGAAAGAAAAATGTTTATCTTCCCTTTTTAACCGATAGTTCACTTGTCAGGGTCGGGTAGCATTCGATCCCGGATCACGCCCACCAATTCCTCGTAGCCCTTGATAAAACCGCGAAGGGTGCGCACGGTGGAACCGAACCCGTCAAATTCCGACGGGAACATGCCATCCACGTCGTACGCCTTGCGAAACTCGGGAAACTTCTGGTACAGTGCATCGACGATCTCGGGCCGGACCGGGTTATCGATGCGGGATTCGACCTCGATATCCGATGCATTGAAACGCTTTTGCCATTGATTCGTGATCGTGAGCACCATGTCGGCACCGATGAACTCCGACCAGTGGAAGTGGTTTCGGAAGGCCGCAGCGAGCAGGCGCGTGCGATAGCCACGCTCCTTGTATATAGAGTATGCTTTCTTCATCACGGCGACGCCGGCCCATTCCAAGATGCCCGGGTCGACCACGATGTTCTCCTTGTTCATGTTAACTTTAAGCCAATCATCCAAACGGCCGACCATGATCGTGCACACGGGCGCCATAGAGCCGATATCGATGCCATCATTCTCGGCCTTTATGAGGCCACACTCGACTGCTTCAGCAACAGCGACAGCTTGCGGGACAGAAAAACAAACCGTGGCGTTAATGCTGATGCCCGCCGCGGTGACGTCCTCGACTGCTTGGATGCCTGCGCGCGTCGCTGGAATTTTTACTTGGACGTTCGGGTAGAGGCCGCCGAAATGGAGCGCTTGGGTTTTAATCGCGGCTGCATCCCGGTAGAACACGGGGTTGGTCTGGATCGATAGCCGGCCCTTCTTTCCACCATAGGCGTCGAAGATCGGCTCGAGCAACTTGGCCGCGTTCGTGGTCATCTCCTCGATAAGCATCCACGTGATGTCGATCTCGGTCTTGTCCGGGTTGTTCGCTATGAGCTGGTCGATGCGGTCAGACCACGATGCCATTTCCTTCTTCAAGACCTCGCCGACGATGATCGGGTTCGATGTAGCACCCACGGCTCCGTTTTCAATGGCATATTGCAGCTCTTCTATAGCGCAGGAGTCGTTCCACACGTCGGTCACGGGAAATCTCGTGACGGTTTCGTGCAACTTGCTCTTGTATTCCTCGCTCGTTTTTTTACACATCTCCAATTGCAAATTGCAATTGAATTTTAATCTACCTTGATTGCAATGCAGCAATCACTCGAAGGCTATAAATCGTTGTGCGATCACGGATCGCCTCATGAGGCCCGCACCCGGCAGCGCCAGTCACTGGTTGGCGGTTGGAATTTTCGTGTTCGGCGCAATGATTCTCATCTTCTCAAGCATCCTTATGCCCGTCATCTTTGCTTTGGCCGCGGTGGCCGTCATAGTCCTCGCGGGAGAAAAGGAACAGCAGGCCAATTTCACGAAAGTGGCCTTTTCAGCCGTTGGCTTTTTGCCGTTGATCATTCTGAATCTTTACGTGATTGGTCCGATACCGATCATCCAAGCTACTTCGTCCTATTTCATCGTGTCGCTCGCTGTAACGAGCCCGCGCAGCATCGGGAGCGTGATCTTCATCGTCCAAGCGATACAATCGCTCGGTCGAAGCCAGCTCGCATCTTGAATGGTTGGAAAACGGCAATCGAGTGAAAAAAAGGTGTGCAAAACCCGGTTGCGACCGGGTAGTTTGCTTGGCTGCTTTATGCTTCGATCTCAAACATCTGGACGGGGCGGTTCTCTTCCAAGGACCTCTTCGCGGCCACCGCGACCCGCACGGCCTTGAGACCGGCTTGGGCACCCATGGGCGGGGCCTTGTTCTCGACGAGGCACTCAACAAATGCCTTCAACTCGTCGATGTAGGCACCCTGGTACCGTTCGAGGAAGAAGTGGAGCATTTTCTCATGGTACGTGTTCTTGTCCGAGAAAACGACAGACGTGTTGGGTAGGTCGTTCGAGACCATAATCGCACCTCCGGATCCGAACGCCTCGACCCGCTGGTCGTAGCCGTAGACCGCCTTGCGTGAATCGTCGATGATAGCCATAGCACCGCTCTTGAATTTCAAGATGACGACTGCCGTATCTATGTCACCGGCCTCGCCGATAGCAGGATCAATCAGTACGGCACCCTTCGCGAAGACTTCCTCGACCTCGTCATCGCCCATTTGAAATAGACTCATATCGAAATCATGGATCATCATATCGAACAGCAGGCCGCCAGAAACCTTGATATACTCGATTGGTGGCGGTCCCGGGTCACGAGACGTGATCTTCACTATGTGGGGGGTGCCAATTTCTCCACTTTCTATTGCTTCTCGCACTCGCTTAAAGTTGTGGTCGAAGCGGCGATTGAACCCGACCATAAACTTCACGCCGGCCTCATCAACCGCTGCTAGGGCTTCCTTGATACGGCCGATGTCGTAGTCGATCGGCTTCTCGCAGAAGATATCCTTTCCGGCCTGTGCGGCGTGGATGATCATCTCGGCATGGGTGTCGGTCGACGAGCAGATGGCGACCGCCTTGATCTCCGGATCGTTGAAGATGTCGTCGGTGCTCGATGTGAGCTCCACGCCCAAGTCCGTGGCCCAGTCACGTAGCGTGTCGTCGATATGATCCTCCAACTCGGAGACCAGCTTTACCTTGGCGCCAGGAATATTCTTGACAAGGTTGGCGGCGTGGATCTTCCCGATGCGGCCCGCGCCGATGACCCCGAAGACGATTTTTTCCATGATGAATTGCCTCTTCTGATTAGATGCCTGCGATGTCCCTGATGTATTCACGTGCCTTCTTGGCGTACTCCAGCGGGATGGCGATGGCCGGGTCCTGCTCGGCCTCGACGACCATCCAACCCTCGTAGCCAATCGCATCGAGCTCGTCAAGGATCGGCTTGAAATCGATCGCTCCATCACCAGGCACCGTGAACACGCCCGCCTTCACCGATTGCAGGAAGGAGAGCTGCTCGTCCTTGACGCGTTGCTTGACCTCGTCGCGGACGTCCTTCAGGTGCACGTGCGCGATGCGGCTCGAATACTTCTGGAGCACGGCGAGGGGGTCGCCGTCCGAGTAGTACATGTGGCCCGTGTCGAGCAGGAGCCAGACCAAGTCGGGGTTGGTGAGCGCCATGAGCTTGTCGACCTCTTCCGCGGTCTGGACGACCGTACCCATGTGGTGGTGGTACACGATCTTCATGCCGTTGTCCACGGCCAGCTGGCCAATGGTTTCAAGGCCCTTGACCAACCTTTCCCATCCCTCGTCATCGAGAACCGGCTTGGCCTCGAGGACCGGCGTGTCCATCTGGCCCTGGATGCTGTTGCCCTGCTCGGAAATGACGATGACCTTCGCGCCCATGGCCTTCAGGAACTCCATGTGGGCCATGAAGGGCTCCACGGTTTCCTCGAGGTCCTTTGTCGTGAAAAATGCCGAGAACCACTGGCTGGCGATTTCCAGCCCGAGGGGTTCCAGCGCGGCCTTCAACTCGTCTGGGTCCTTGGGATACTTGCCGCCTACCTCGCTGCCTTGGAAGCCTGCTTCCGCCATCTCGGCGATGCACTGCTCGAAGGGTATTTCGCCGCCGAGCTCGGGCATGTCGTCGTTCGTCCACCCGATCGGGGCAATTGCTAGTTTAACCTTTGATGCGTCCATGAAAAATCACGTTTGTATTTCGATTCGTGTTGTTCGAATTTCGCTTCGAAAGCACGTCTTGATCGGATTCGTAAAAAATAAAGTTGAATTCGAAAGCTCAGTACTTCCGAACCGTCTTCATGTGGTCGTCCATGCGCTCGCGCGCCTCGCGAACTGTTTCCATGGTGCTCTCCTCGGCGACACCAACTCTCCACCACGATTCGTAGTTACCTGACTGGGAAAACTCCTTAATTTTCACATGGATGAGCGTGGTGCGGTCAGCCTCGTCCCGAGCTTTCTGGAGGGCTTCGCGTAGGGCGTCGAACGCGTCGACGGTGTAGGCGATGGCACCGTAGCTGCGAGCGTTGGCCGCGAAGTCGATGAGATGGATATCGCCGACGAGCTTGCCCGTCTCGTCGTCGCGATCCCGGAGCTCGTTCCCGAATCCTTTTGATCCCTTCCCGAAGCCGACGGAGCCGTGGGCCGTGGCAAGCCCGTTGATGGAGTTGAAGCCCTCGCTGTCGAACAGCAGTATCACGAGTTTTTTGTGTTCCATAAGGCTCGTGACGAGTTCCGTGTGCATCATCAGATAGCCACCGTCACCTTGGATCACGTACACGTTGCGATCGGGGTCGACGAGCTTGATGCCGAGTCCGGCGGCGATCTCGTAGCCCATCGTGGAGTAGGCGTATTCCACGTGGTAGGTCTTCGGGTTCTTGCATCGCCACGTTTTGTGGAGATCTCCGGGCATGCTGCCCGCGGCATTGATCATGACGTCGTCGTCCCCCATGAAATCGTTGAGCACGCCGATCACCGCGGGTTGCGGCAGGTGGGCATCGCCCTCGTCGGGTTGCAGGCCCCGGAGGCGATCGACTTCCTGATCCCATGCCTGCTTGAGCTCGGCAACCTCGGCCTCGTAGGCCGCATCGACGTGGTAGCCATCCTGCGCGAGCCGGTCACTGATGGCAACGAGCGCCTCCTTGGCATCGGCAAGCACTTGGATGGCATCCATCTTGGAAGCATCGAAGCCGGACACGTTGATCCCGAGGATCTCGACATCCGGGTTCTGGAACGCGGCCTTGGAGACGGTCGTGAAGTCCATGAGGCGCGTGCCGAGGGCGATGACGAGATCCGCTGACTTCGCCAAGAGATTCGCGGCGCTGGTGCCCATTACGCCCATCCCGCCCACGTTCTGGGGGTGTTCCCATCTCATGGCACTGTTTCCTGAGGTGGTGAACGCCACGGGGATGCCCGTCTGCTCGGCGAAGGCCTTCAGCTGTTCGCAGGCGAGGGAATAGTGCACTCCCCCGCCGGCGATGACGAGAGGCCGCTGCTTGTCCTTGATCTTGTCGACCGCGATGGCCAGCGAGACCGCGGAGATCGGACGCCGGTCGATGCGGTAGACCCGCTCCTTGAAAAATTCCTCGGGAAAGTCGTAGGCCATGTCCTGCACGTCCTGCGGGAGGGCGAGGCAAACGGCGCCGGTCTCGGCAGGGTCAGTCAGCACCCTAACTGCATTGATCGCGCTGGTCATGAGCGCCTGCGGCGTGACGACACGGTCCCAGTACACGCACACGGGCTTGAACGCGTCGCTTGCTTGGATGTTCAGGTTATACGGGTGCTCGATCTGCTGCAGAACCGGGTCGGGCTGGCGATCCACGAAGATGTCGCCGGGAAGCAGGAGCACGGGGAGGTGGTTCGTGGTCGCCGTGGCGGCGCCGGTCACCATGTTCGTGGCGCCGGGGCCGATGGACGACGTCACCGCGAAGCAGCCGAGCCGGTTCAAGTGACGGGCCGCCCCGAGGGCGATATGGACCCCGCCCTGTTCATTTTGAATGCGGTAGTAGGTTATCAGGTCGGCTTCTTGCTCCAAGGCTTGGCCGAGGCCGGTCACTTGGCCGTGGCCGAAGATGCCGAACACGCCGTGGAAGAATTTTCGTTTCTCCCCGTCGATCTCGATATATTGCTGGCTCAGGAAACGCAGCAGCGCCTGGGCCGTGGTCAGTCGTTTCGTTGATTCGTGAGGCATATGATTCATCTTGGTGGATGAGTTTTCAAGAATGAGTGCCCTCAGGGAAAAGGCCATATCTTGTCGTCGCTGTCCTTGTCCATCACCCACGCGTGCTCAGGCTCGAATATCGGGAAGGACGGCGCACTATATGGAAGGCCGTCGAGATGGCGGATGGCCCAGAGATACCACATGGCATAACCGGGCGCGGCGGTCTGGGGGTGCGTGACGTTGAAGATCGTGACCGTGTCGCCATTTTGAACCTTCACGACGTCGTCGCCGAGCCCCGCGAACCCGAAGCCGGCGTCCGACAGGAACCGGTAGTGGTAGACCTCGGGTTGGGGATGGTGGTGCGGGGGATAGCTCGACCACTTGCCCGGGTAGGTGATCACCTCGCCGAGCACCAGGTTCGACTCGGGCTCGTTGTCATAGTCGAAGATCGTGCGCACGACCCTCGTGGAGGTCTCGCGCATCGTGCCCTCGCCGCGCTGTTCCGATCGGCAATCGCCAGGGAGATACACCGTGACGGGAAACGAGACGTCGTTGGGGGTCATGATGATGGCCAGCTCGACCGGCCCTTCCCCCGCAGAGATCTCGACCGTGCTGGTCGCCGGCACGTGAAGACAACAGGGATTGTCGTCGAAGATCGAGTCGCGGGACAGGACCGTCGTGGTGGTGTCCTCGATGCCTGCCGCGGTTGAAGCCATCTTCACGGTGCCCGTCATGAGCAGGATGGCCTTTTCAAGGGGCTGGTCGAGCGTGATGGACTGGCCTTCATCAAGGCGCAGGATGCCGAAGTCCATCTTAGGATTTCCCGGGTCATCCCAGGGCAGGTCGTCAAGCTTGGTTATCCACGTGACCTGCCCGGTGGTGAACTCTGGAGCTTGTAGTTTCGCCATATCACTCTAGTCTCACGTTCGCGTTTTTTTCCTTTCTTGATGTTGTAAAACCTTACCATCCTCCGTCTCGGTAGAGGACCACAGGGCGCATACCGAGAAAGAGAACGACGCAGGCCCGCTCAGGCGGGCAAGCACGTCCGCTATTTACCTATTTTATTCCTGCTTCAAGCCTTCGACGAACGAAAACAGATCCTTGGCACGCCGCAGGTCAGGAAGGAGCAGGTCTGGCTCGAGGCCTGAGAAATCGTAGTCTCGCTCGAGGGCGTTGTCGATGATAATGATCGGCACGCTCGCGGCCCGCGCGGCACGCACATCATTGGGGCTATCAGCGATGTACACGGCATTCTTGCCGGTGAAAATGAAATTGTACCGGTATTCTGCCCGGTCGATCGCGAGGCGGATCAGGTCGGCCCTGATCTCGTGGGGGTCTGACCCGAAGCCGCCAATAGCAAATCCGCTTTCAATGCCAAAGCGGGCTAGCTTGTCGCGAGCAATGGATTCGATGTTCCCCGTGACGAGCCCCCGTAGCATACCCCGCCGGTCGACGGCTGTTAGGAAGGATTTCACCCCGCGCATGATCTTACCCGTTTCCAGGATGAGGTGGTCGCGGTAATAGGCCGCCATTGCCTTCATACAGGGTTCGAGGCTTGCTTGGATAATGGCCTCGGGAACGCCCTCCTGCTCGAGGAGATCTTGGATGATGAGCTTGTCGGTCCAGCCGTGATACCCGCGATACCAATCGGGATGCACATCCAGGCCGAGCACCTCGTCGAGGACCACCTCGAAAGTCCGCTGGTGAAGATCCCCAGCGAGGAGCAACGTGCCATCGATGTCGAACAGGAGCATCGTATCGACACGCCCTTCATTGGCGAAGCGATCGATGGCAGGCGGTGGGTGCCACGTGGCTCAGACGACCTCGTAATCGATCGGGTTTCCCTTGGCGTCGTAGACCTTGAAATTGTCGGCGCCATACGGGAAGTATGCGATGATATTGACCTTGTACTGGACGAACATGCGTAAATCTTGACGGGACCAGTGGCCATTGCCCGAGGGATGCGAGTGAAACGTGGCCTCGATCAGCCGGTCGCCGGGGAGCCGGCTCGGCGAGAAAATGGACATCACCGGTCCCCCCTGCCCTCCCGGCGGCACGATGACCTCGGAAAGGACACCCAGAGGGTCTCGCTTGATCAGGTATATTGACTCGTTCGGGTGACCCTTTTTTGCCACTTCGAGCAGGCCAAGGATGGCCTTCCTGGCGATGCGCGGGAGATCGCTTTCAGGCATGTGCATACCAGAAACGATCACCAAAATCTTGGATTTTAACTGCTGGAGCATTTCCGGTGCCGACTCCTCGGACTCGTCATCCCACAGGGCCAGCTCAGGCAGGAGCTCGATGACTTGGGGTAGCCTAGCACGCGCCTCTTTAGGCTCGATCTTAAAACTTGGCATACCCTTTACATTGAACTCGATCGAGATCTCTTCGTTCACGTGCAAGATGCCCTTGGTCTGGGAATTCACGAACCATTCCACGCCCGGTATCGACGAAATCTCCTCGAAGATCCGTTTTTGTGCGTCCTTGGATGTCATCACGCGTCAACAGGCGTCTTTTATCACCGCGGGCCATATATACAATGAGACCGCACATGAGGACACGCCACATCTTCAAGTTTAATGATGCAAGCCTCATGGTCCTCCCGACGAAGGTGCAGCTCGTCATCACGTCGCCCCCGTATCCCATGATCGAGATGTGGGACGACCTGTTCTCGGCATCGGCTCCGGAGGCGAATAATGCCTTGGCTGCAGGTGACGGACCCGCCGCGTTCGAGGCCATGCACCGGTACTTGGACGAGATATGGAAAGGTGTGTCCCAAGTGCTGGTCGATGGCGGCATCGCGTGCATCAATATCGGCGATGCTACCAGAACGATCGGCAACGACTTCCAGCTCTATCCCAACCACGCCCGGATCGTGCAAGCCTTCAGGAATCTCGGCTTTCAGGAGCTGCCAAGCATCATCTGGCGTAAGCAGACGAATGCGCCCAACAAATTCATGGGATCGGGGATGCTCCCGCCCGGGGCTTACGTCACGCTCGAGCATGAGCACGTGCTGATTTTCCGGAAGGGCGGGAAGCGGGAATTCGTGTCGCAGGTAGAGAAATGGCACCGTGCCAAGTCCGCGTACTTCTGGGAGGAACGCAACCAGTGGTTCTCGGACGTGTGGTTCGACCTGAAGGGTGTGTCCCAAAAGGCGGGCAACAAGGGGGAACGGGATCGAAGTGCCGCCTTCCCGTTCGAACTGGCTTACCGGCTCGTCAACATGTTCTCGATCGAAGGGGACACGGTCCTCGACCCTTTCCTCGGCACCGGGACGACCACCATCGCTGCCATGGCCTCGGCACGCCAAAGTTACGGCATTGAAATCGATCCAGCCTTCGAACCAACCATCCGGGAGCGAATCGGTGACGTGAAAGAGCTGGCAAATACCTGCATCGCCGATCGGCTTGCGCGGCACGCGGCGTTCGTAGATGCCAGGCGGGCCACGGGGAAGGAAATCAAGTACTTAAACGGCCCTCATGGCGTCCCGGTCGTCACGAGGCAGGAAGTGGCCCTTTTCCTGAGGGAGATCGTGGACGTGGAGACCAATCCAACCAGAAGTGTTGAAATCACGTATCTTGACTCGTCCAGTTCTTGATCTCGCTGTGGTCGAACAAATTGTTGCCGACGGCGGCGAGCAATACGTCGGCGTGAGCAAGAGATCAATCTCATCTAAATTATTATCCCCCAAAGAAGCGTCGGAATCTCTGAAACGACTCCAGATCGTCTTTATCAAGTACTTCATAAACATATTCTACTGAAAGAAGATGAAGAATGATGGCAATAACTAAGAGTAGAAGGAATTGTCTTGTTCCTGTGTTGGTCTTGTTTATTGCATTACTCCTTAACACAATGACACAGGGTAACCCCGCGTTCCTCTGTCATGACTCAAGAACGAGCCGTTCCTCGAACCAATCACCATTTTCTATCATCGGGAATACCGCGTTATCGAATTTTTGCAATGGAAATGGAACAGGAACGAAAATGGACCCTTTCAGAATAAGTAATTTATATATCGATTGCCAAGGGTCTGGAAGCGGGATTGAAATATGCAATACGAGTTTGTATTATACGGTCAAGAATTGCACGATTCTTAACGCGAACGGGCTTCCACCTAATCCCTCTGCAGGAATCGACTTGGAGAATAGCAGCCTTTGCACGATCGAGAATACTACTTTAATCAATTGCAATACTTACGGGATCTCGGTCCTTGATTCCCAAGACGTGACAATATCAAACGTTTATTGCCAAGGGGATCATTTCGCAATCGCTGTTGTAAGTTCAAGCAATATCTTCGTTGGAAATAATTATTGTTTTGAGGATCAAATCGCGATCGAGATTGCAGGCTCAAGCAATACTCTCGTGGAGAATAATTCGGTTACAGCCAATTCCATTGGCGGCATTATTTTTTACACATGCTCCATCTCACGCGCCTGTGACAATAATTTCACCAATAATGTTAATGGATTGTTGCTGTTTGGGGGAAGCAACACGATTAACGTATCAACCAATCGGTTCTACGATAACAATGAATCATCAATTGAATCAATAGACGCGTTTGGCGCAAATTACAACAACACGATAGAACGGAACACCATTCAGGGGAGTAATGCCAGTACTGGCATCGTGCTGCAATCCGAGAATAATACGATGTTGATTTCTAACGATATAACGAATGCCAGTGTTGGTATTTTCCTCTACCAAGGAGTGAATGACTCGATTTCAAGTATGTCCATTGAAAATTGCTCCCTGTATGCTATCGAGATGAAAAATGTTTCAAGAGATATGCTTCGTGATGATATCGTCGGGAACAGCTCGATGGGGCTCTATCTTTTTGAAAATTCAACGCTGAACTCGGTTGTAAACAATACAATCGAGAACAATACCCGGTACGGCATTAATATCGAAGCTGGGAGTCAAAACAATCTTATCTACCTAAATGAATTTGTTAATAATACTGTTAATGCTCACGACAACGCGAGCAACGCGTGGGACAATGGGACGTATGGAAATTACTGGAGCGATTATATATCCAAGTATCCAAGCGCGGTGAGCTATAATGGCATTTGGAAAACGGCCTATACCATTAATGCCACGACCAATAGCGTGGATCACTACCCGCTAGTCCATCCAAGCAGCTATCTTGTCCCTGTTGCTATTTTTGCTGCAAATGCGACAAACGTGCGCACCGGGCAACCGATCAAGTTCACCTTCACGGGATCCTTGGGCAACACGCCGACAAGCTTTAACTGGAGTTTTGGCGATGCAAGTAATTCAACGGACCAGGATCCCGTCCACTCCTATGCTTTACCTGGGTTGTACACTGTCTCACTCACGATCATCGATACAGACAACGAAACAAGCTTGTCGACGCTGGTGAAGTACATCAACGTGACGCTCGCGTTGAACCCCCGTGCCACCTTCTCCGTGAACGCGACCAGCATTATCGCGGGTCAATCAATAGCTTTCACGTTTGATGGCTTCGTCGGAAACCCACCTTCAACGTTCAGTTGGCACTTTGGAGATGGTAGCACGTCGAACTCCACAAATCCCGTTCACAAGTATCTTACCCTTGGAACCTTCAATGCATCCCTGACCGTGACTGATTTATTTGGTGCCAAGAATACAACGAGTATTCTCATCACGATACGGGCCTTGGCCCTGCCAGGGCCCTTCACGCTGTCCACGAATGCAACAAATCCAGACACGAGCGGATTCTTCGTGATTTCATGGACGCCATCACCGAATGCTCGGAATTACACACTTTACCTGTTTTCAAAGCCAATCACGACGATCAATGGCAGTTTAACCATGATCTCGAATGGATTGACCAACGCCTCCTATTTCGTGTCAATGCTGGTGAATGGAACGTATTATTATGCGATGGTCGCCTACAGTGAAGATGGTAACACCACGTCAAATTGCGTGTCAGTCGTGGTGCAGATATCGACGGGGACCCAAGCTCCAAGCCCGCTTTTAATATTCCTGTCGGAATATGGCCTTTATCTGGTGATTGTTTCCGTCGGGGTCGTGCTCTTGGTCATCGCTTTATCATTACACAGCAGGCGCGCAAAAAAACGTGGGAGCATGAAGACGAGCGGCGAGGCGAGCGCAGTGAAGCCAATTGCCACGGCGAGTCTTAAAAAAAAGGTTTCAAGCAACATCGAACAGCTTGGAACCCCCGCGCAACAATCCGATGCTGCGCAAAGATTTCAAGATGTCTTCTTTGGGGCGAAAGCGGCTTGGAAACCGTTCGAACTCGCCTCCGCGCTTGGTCTTGCTGATTATCCCGAGCGCCTTTACGCCTTTATCAATACGTTGAATGGCGAATCGATGCAATTTTTCGAGGGAAAGATCTGGGTTGATATCAACGCGGATCCGAGCAAGAAGGAAGAGATTCTCCAGCGGTTTCGATTATTCATAAGCAAAGCTTGAGTTTTTACATTTTTAATATAAATTTTGCTATCAAGTGCCCTGTCGCACTCCGCGATGGCCCGTGTGTCGAGCCACGGGATGGCGGGCCGGTTCTCGTCAAACTCGTCATTCACCAACACCCCGGAGCCACCAATCAGGCTGTAAATGCACAATCCCTTTACGTCGGGGGTTGGGATGAGGGCTTGGCTGATGACCTGCTTGATCGTGTCACACACGGCCTTGAACGGCGTGGCCATGGGGAATTCCACCCAGCCCGGCTTGGGCGTGACGATGTCGTAATCGATGTATGCATCGGCGAGTACCTGACCATCGGTCGTGCAGGCGATGGTCTTCGTGTCCAGGGCGCCGATGTCCGTGCCGATGAGTATGTCGCTGGAAGGCATTGGTGTCCCTTGTTTCAAGTTTTTTAACACACGTTTATATGGACTGACCATAGATCGAGCAAGAATACTAACCGCTGCACAACGCACGTGAGACTTTGCCCAAAAAAATCAACAAAAAATTTACGCTTCCGGCGACCGGCGGCAAGATCCGCATCGACATCAAGCCCGGGGGTCCCGGGGGCAAGCCACCAATCATCACTGCCGTGAATCCTGCTGCCGAGAAGAAGAAGCAGAAAGCCCTGCTCAACATCCAGCAAAAAATAGCGGATATTGACAAGAGCTTGAATGCGGCCGACTACAAGAAAGCGTTCCGGCTGGCGGCTGGCGAGATCAAGAAATACACGATCCCATCCATCGAGGGCAACGATTTGCTCGGCCGCATCGCGGGCATGGCAGAGACGGCGCTCGAATACCTGCATGCCCGCACGCCCGAGACCGATGACCTGTTGCTGGACTTTCTCGGGGGCGAGCTGGAAAACTACAAGGAGATCTCCCTGTATGCCCTCGTCCGGACCGCGGTCGGGGAACGGTTGGCTGCTAAGGTGAAGCAACTCAAGGACGAGGGGCACGATGGCTGGATCCCGAAATACCTCGATACATGGGCTCCGTGGGTTAAGCCGCCTGACGCTCGGAGCGTCAACGCGTTCCTCGGCGGGTCCACGGACCAGATCAAGTGGAAGTTCGCCTCGCCCGTCAAGTTCCAAGCGGGCGAGCGCCAGAAGTGCTTGGACGCGCGGAAGCGCATCATGGACGCGCTTGCCAAGAAGGCCAAGGAACTGGCAGAGCCGGAACGCGCGCCAGCCCCGGTCCAGCCGGCATCGGTCGCCGAGGAAGCACCGGGGCCGGTCCTCCCCCCCGAGGCACCGATCACGCGGATATCCAAGTCGGGATCCTCGGGCGTGTTCTCCAAGAAGAAAGCAGTTGCCGAGAAGGCCAAGCCGGTCGAGGCGCCGAAAGCCCCGTCTCGGTCCAAGAAACCCAAGAAGACCGCGCCCGTCCTTGCCTCGAAGGAGGATGACACGCTTCACAGCCACGAGGTCTGGAATTACCTCGTGGGCCTGAAGAGGGATAAAAACGTGTCCGAGGTCCATTTCTTGAAGATCAAGACCGACCTGAACGTCATCTCCCTGAACAAGGAGAGAAAGCTGTTCAAGATCCTCGAACGGTTCGTCCTGAAAGGATACGTCCTCCGGAAAGCCGGCAACATCTACGTGCTTCTCATGTGAGCTGGCAGGCCTGATCGACATGTCCAAAAGATGGAAACGCCATTGGAAAGTAGAATTTCCATGAAACTCCATTCCACGAACAGAGAAACAAGCGACGTCGATTTCAAGACCGCGCTCATCGCCGGGCTCGCGCCCGACAAGGGATTATACACGCCCGGTGAGTTCCACCCGTTTGACAGGAATGCACTTGCCAGCCTCGTGGACAAGGACTATCCATCGCTCGCGACCGAGGTGCTGGTCCAGCTGATCGGAGACGAGATCCCCCGGGACGTGATCAGGCGCATCTGCAAGCAGGCATATAACTTCCCCGTGCCGATCGTGAAGATCGGGGATGCAGAGCCCGGTACCTTCATCCTGCACCTCGACAAGGGTCCGACCGCCTCGTTCAAGGACTTCGCGGCCCGCGTGATGGCTAGATTCATGCATTACCTCGCGAGCCAGCAGGGGAAGGAACTAACAATTTTGACAGCCACGTCGGGCGACACGGGCGGGGCGGTTGCAGCGGCCTTTCTCGGCGTGAAAGGCATCAAAGTTGCCGTCCTTTTTCCCTCTGTGGAGGTGTCCGCGCGGCAGCGGCGACAGATGACCACCCTCGGGAAGAACGTGACGGCGATCGCCATCGACGGGAAGTTCGACGACTGCCAAACGCTGGTGAAACAAGCATTCAGCGATCCCGATCTCGCCGACCTGAACCTGTCCTCGGCAAATTCAATCAACGTGGGCCGCCTCCTCCCGCAAAGCGTCTATTATTTCTGGGCCTATTTCCGCGCCAACGAGGAGAAGATCGCGGCGGGCACGTGGGATCCCACGGTCGTGTCCGTGCCGTCGGGCAACTTCGGCGACCTCATGGGCGGGCTCATCGCGAAGCAACTCGGCCTGCCGATCGCCAAGTTCATCGCGGCGGTCAACGAGAACGACGAGTTCCCGAAATTTCTCGAGACCGGCGAGTACCAGAAGATCGAGCCGAGCATCAACTGCCTCAGCAATGCCATGAACGTGGGGCACCCGAGCAACCTCGCACGCGTCGTCGACCTGTACGGCGGGACCATGAACCACGAGGGGACAATCATTGCCCAACCCGACATGGACCGGATGCGCGAGGACATCTATTCCGCCAGCATCAGCGACGAGGAGACCAAGTTCATCATCGGTACCGTGTTCCAGAAATACCATTATGTCCTAGAACCCCACGGGGCGGTCGGTTGGGGCGGGCTTCAGCGGTACAGGGAACACGACGAACAGGGTGCCGCGAGGGTCGCCGTGACCATCGAGACGGCCGACCCGGCCAAGTTCCCCGAGATCGTCAAGGAGGTCACCGGCGTCGAGCCCGTGGTGCCCAAATCCCTGAAGGCGATGGAAAACAAGGCCGAAAAGGTCCTGACCTTGAGCCGGGAGTATGCCGAGCTGCAGGCCTATCTCCGCTTAAAATATGGCCAATAGTCGGTATCTGCTGGAACGCGGCGACCATCACGATATCGACTGCTGCTTCAACCAATCGCACGATAAAAAAGGATTAATTCATTTCTTGCTTCGCTTTAGTGTTAGCTAACCGAGGCACGCTGCATCATGAACGAAGAATCCTGCCCATGGGTCTGCTCCGGCCGCCGCGAGGAGTACTCGCCCTGGAACTTGGTCGCGGAGCTGGCATTCATCATCCCGACGTTCATCGCCGGCATCTACGGGCTCTTCTGGGTGCCAGCCGCGGGGCTTGGCTTGGCACTGTTTTACGCAACGTGGTGTTTCGGATGCTATTTTGTCGTATTCCGCATCGTCCTGTGCCCGAATTGCTACTACTACGGCCGGTGGTGTCCGGACGGGATGGGAAAGTTTGCAAAGAAAATGTTCGGCGTGCGGGGCTCCGTTCAAAATTACAAGCGGGCTCTCATCATCCCGACGATCGGCTGGATGGTCATCTTCTTCCTTCCGACGATCGTGTTGCTCCTTACATCTGTGTTCCAGCCTACCCTCGAGATTCCCTTTCCATGGTTTAAATGGGCGATGCCCGCGTTCTGGTATGCCTTGTTCTTTTTGGCCTTGATCGTGCTATATTTTTGGGTGCACATCCGCCTGTCGTGCGAGGGGTGCGCGCATCGAAAGACGTGCTACCTCCTGAAGGCATTTTTCTTCCTGAAACCACGGAATTGAAGCTTGGTGCGCGATGCCACGGCTATTCCAATAGTGTCAAGGGGGGATGCCCGATTGGATCGATACCTGCCCGGAACGATAAAAAAGATAAGGCTCCATTAATAACCAATACTTGCTTTTAACATTTTCATGACCATCCCTTGCCATTTTACGAGGTCAGACAGCCCACATGCCACACTTCCGATACCTGATCCCGAGATCTACCTTCACCGAGCTCACCACCGCGTGCGCCGACAAGCCAGGCACGATTTTATACGGAGAGATTTTTGCAGACAGAAAAGAGTCGTTCGCTGTTGCCACGGGCTACGCGATCAACGATCAGCTTAGCGAAAATGACGGACACGAAAGACCGAAGTCGTGGATGAAGATGAAGAAGAACAAGATCAAGAGTGTTCGAAAGTTGAAGGAGGACAAGGGCTACGATATCGTCTGGCAATTCCACACGCACCCCAGCGGGAGCACCGAGTTGCACGAGGTCGATCTCAAGATTCTCAACTACCTCTCGGTCGGGGTTATGGTCATCGTCACGGATAAGGAAATTGTCGGCTGGTACTACGACAAGCGGAGCACGAAAAAGCCTGTCATCGAAAAGATGATCTTCGAGGTTATCGACGATCTCTAAACCAAGCGTTGGAAACCATCGTTTTTTTATGGATATGATGCAGGAGGTGCTCTTGTCGTGGCCCGCAAAGACGAGGAAGAGGACCAATTCAACGACGACGAGGAATACGTTCCAAAACGATCGAAGATCTCGGCTAAGAGTGTCGTGAGAGGGATCGGCACGGGCGTGGTCATCGTGCTCGGGTTGATCTTGCTCAATGAAGGAGTAGGTAATACCGGTTTGTTTGCCCTCGGTTTCATTCTGTTATGCGCGGGTTCGACGCTCATCAATCTCCCGAGACGGAAGAGGAAAAAGATCAAGCAGGTCTTCTCCATCTTCAAGTGTGCCGCGCCCAACTGTGGTGTTAAGGAGTTGCACGAGTTTAAAGAGGGAGACTACGTGTTCAAGAAAATCGGGCCTTGTTTCAATTGCGACGAGGGTTTCTTGTACATCGACCAGATATTTGCCGTCTTGTCGAATCCCAGCGATCGCATCAGGATCACTACGCCCGACCGAAGGTTCCAGAGTATCGAGGAACAGGAATGAAAGAACGTCTTGTTTTGGTGCCTGTTTTATCTCAACGTGCAACGGGCTGGAAAGAAGAAGTTTAAATGTATGTGGTTCAAAAAATTGTCAAAGTTCGGATTTAGGCAATTCGTACTTCACGATTACGAGTTTTTGAAGAACGTTGCCGGGAATCTGCTTCAACTTTTTTTCGGTGGTGTGGAATGGGATGCGCCGTGGCAAGCAGTACGCGATCGACTGGCAATCGTTGTAGGACAAAGCGGTGCGATGCTGGCATTTCAGAAGACCTGCTGAAAATAGCAATGTCCTGTCAGGATTGATGATTTCGATAGAATATTGTTCGAGAAGTGAATTCACGAGGAGTATGGCTTTCTCGCGCCCATCAAGTTTGCATACCTGATAAAAAACTTCGCTGACAATGGGGGCGACTACCTGCGCAACTATTTCCCCTTTTTGAACTCTATTCATCACGGCCGAGACTTTTGGAGGGCAGTCCTTCAGGAGGAAAACGGTGAAAATACCCGTGTCGAAACAAGCAACATTCGTCATTTTTCTAACTCCAAATCGATCGTCCGGGCCTCGTCTTCGATCTTTGATAACTCTTCATAGGTATGTGTCCGAAATTGTTGAATATCCACAATCGGGATAAGGACTACATTTCCATCCAATTCCATGATGGTAACTTTCGTTCCTTCGTGAATGCCGAAACGTTCCCTAATATCGGCGGGAATCGTGACCATGCCCTTATGATTGACCACGGAAGGCTTGCTTGCACTCATTATTTATCACGCACAATGAATCTCTACAAGTAAAATCGGATACCGGTTATTAAAGATCGGGGTTCATTAATTGAAAAAGGGATCCCATTTCTTCGAAGTGAAAGTTGTAGTTTATATTGACCATAAGACTGGAACGGTCCATGTATCATAAAATCACCTACTAAGACTGGAATTGGATTGTCGGTTTCAGGGCAGTAATGAACAGCAAAGTACAATATTCGTTTGATGGCATTTCATCTGTTTGAGCTCGCAACACACCAAAAAAAACAAGGAAGGATTAAGATTAAGGTTCGCTCGATTCGATTAGTTACTCTCCGCGGCGTTTTACGAAGATGGACTTGAGCTCGTCCATCATGGTGCCCCGGATGCCCTTGCCACCGGTTTCACCTTCGGCCTTGCGTGACGAGAGCACGGGCATCCCCTCTGGGATTGCAGGAATCGGCGGGGGAACGGGTTGCTCGATGTCTTCGCCCTCGACCGGCTCGGGCTGGGCAGCCGGGTACGCCGGGGCTGGCTGCGCGACCCACTGGCGCGCGAGCTCGGGGAACCGGGCCTTCAGCAGGCCTTCCACGCGGTCTATGCGGCCGGCCAGGCGGCCGAGCTGGTCCGTGATCTTGCCAAGCGCCTCGTCCATCTGCCCGGCCAGGTTGGCGGTCAGGTTCATGACCGTGTCGAGAACATCGGAGATCGCCTTCAACGCGTCCTGCTTCTTTGGCTCCTTGCCTCTATCTTCCTCCATTTGCTTCTGTGACTTGAGAGCATCCTTGATGGCGCCCGTGAACTTGGCTTGGCGGCTGTAGAGGTAGTAGATGGACGTGGGGAACGCGTCGTAATCGAAGTCGTAATTCTGCAGGACGCCGAGGAGCGTGTCCTTCACCACTTCGATGCCGACTTGAAACTCGGGTTTTTCAATCAAGTCGGGATCTGACTTGTGCAGGAAGAAGATTATGTATGGATGCTCCCCGAGGTATGCGAGCACGTCTAGGATCTTGGATATGTAAGCCATGCTCTCGCCGAGGCGGCCGAGGTCTTGCATGTCGATTACGTACACGATCATGTCGGTCTGGAGGAAGAACATCTCAAGATTCTCCTTCTGCAAGTAACTTTCCCGGTAGGCGGCCTGCCCGCCCAGGTCCCAGACGTGGATCGTGAATTCTTTCGTGGCAATGGTTTCGCGCTGGACGCGTTTCGTGGGCTTCAGCTTCTGCAGGAAGGACGGGTTCACGCGGCCGGACAGCACGTTGATGATGGCGGTCTTGCCCGCGTTGTCCAGCCCGAGGAAGAGGATCTTCTGCTCCTTCTTTTCCTTGGTGTAGAAGTCTTGCTTCTTCTCCGCGCGGGAGATGAGCCGCGCGGCCACGATGATGTCGCGCATGAGCTCGTCCGAGATGAGGTCCTTGAGACGGGTGATGATGTTATCCTTCAACATGCTGAACTTGACGGGGTCCTCCACGTCCCCCTTTCCTTCCATCAGGGAATGGAACGGGTCCGACGGGTCAAGATCGACGAGGTCAGCGATGGTCGTGATGAAGGCGGCTTCCTCGAGCAGTTTTGCCGTTTTCTCGTTGACCCGCTTCAGCGCCGTGATGGGCGATGCAAGGATCTCGTTCACCGATGCGAACTCGGATCCCTCCTTCAGGAATCGCTCGGAAAGGATCTTGACCAGTGCCAGTTCCTGCGAGTCGGGCGTGCTCATGGCTTCCACGCGTCCATTATATTAATACAGGTGATGATGACATAGGATCAAAAAGAACATGCCGATGTTCATGCCAAAGAATATAACCGGATTTGCAGTCGTGGGTCTCGGAGGGACCTTTGATCATCTCCATGCCGGCCACGAACGGCTGCTCGAGATCGCCTTCCGCATCGGGAAGAAAGTCGCTGTGGGGCTCGCGACGGATGCATTGCTCGGCGGAAAGCAGTTCAAGGAAAATCTCCAGTCATACGATCAACGAGAAGCAGGCCTTAGGGAATATGCCAAGCGCATCGGGCGAGCCAAGGATCTGGTCATCATCCCTCTCGAGGACCCGGTAGGCCCTGCCGGCACCGATCCATCAATCGAGGCGCACGTGTCCTCCGAGGAAACATTTTCCAGCGCACAGAAGATCAATGAAATTCGCATCGCCAATAGTTTGAAGCCCCTGATTCTCGTCATGATTCCCATGGTCCTGAAGGAGAACGGCGAGCGGTATAGCTCCACGACCATCCGCGAGAGCTTGGCCGAGCCTTGAAAAATTGCATTAGAAGACGCACGGTCTCATTTGACCCGTTCGTCCTGATACCTTTGTGCGCCAAGCTACACGAATGATGATAAAAGAATGGTGGATGCACAATTCACTGGTGCATCAAAACATGTCAACACAGCAAGAACTGGATCGATTGCGCTCGTTTGTAGTGCGTATACGATATGTACAGTTCCTCTTTCTGGCAGTCATGTTCTACGGCATCGCAATGCTCGGCAATGACCTTGTCAAATTAATTCCGGGAGTGCCAATTTCGGCATGGTCAATAGGGTGCTCGGTGTTTGGAGCCGAAGGGGTAATTGCTTCTTTCCTGCTGATACGGTCGATGGATAAGAAGATCGAGAAGCTATTGAAGGAGGAGCGCGCGATCGATGCCAGAAACCCAATTGGATAAGAAGATACGAAGGCTCAGGAAGGAGGCAATGTTTTCGGTCCTGATCCTCATCCTCTCCCTTTTTCTTGTCTTTACCTGGATCGGTAGCATCTCAATAGTCGCACCAAACGCTGCAGCACCGAGCTTTGCTAGCGACGCGTACAATGCGTTTGGAAAAGCAATGGCAGTGCCCGAAGCAGAAACATCCGCGTTTGTCGCTTCGATCAGCATCGTGATCACCGTGATATTCTTCTCGGTCCTTGTTGCGGCGTTGAACTACCAGAAAAAAGCACCGAAATAGATATTGACGTTTTAAAAAGGTGCGTTGAAACTGGATTCATTATTCACCAGCAGACTTTTTTCCTTTGACGTGGAATGGTCTCGCAGGAATTCGAAGAATGCAGGGCGTGCTTGTGTGGCCGAAGACACAACGAAATTGAAATATTACAAGTTGCTCTTGCTGTTCAATTCGGCAAGCGATTTGGAAAGGGACATTCTCATCTGCTTGGCACACGTGTATCCCAAGTCGATTTCCGCAACCCAGCTGGCAACCATGATCGACGTGAGCATCAAGGCAAGAACGTTGTCCCGCGGCGTGCTCAAACGGCTCCACGACACGGGATACATTCTCCTCGACAAGCTCACGCCAAAACTATACAGCATCCGGATCAATCACGAAGATGGGTTGATGTCGCTGTTGCTCGATATCTGTCGCGCTGGCGACGAATTAAGGAATGCATACATGGAAAAAATAACGAATGAAGAGGATCTTGGGAATGAGCATGAAAAATAAGACATTGCAACCGCGGGATGACAATCCAGTGCCGAGAATGGAACGCGTGCTGTTCACGCTCAAGTGGATTGCTTTAGCTTGGCTGGGTTTGGTACTTGTCCAGCTTGGTATAAGCATCAGTTCACATACCAACCAACCGGCTCTCGCTGTCTTTGTTGCACATGGGACATCACCTTCTGGAATCTTTGCGCCTTTCTCGCCGACCACGTTCCCATCGATCTCCTGGATCGGAATTGCTATGTTATCTATCGTGTTCGTGGTCCTCCTCTTCCTCATCCACGTCGAGCTATTGCCGCGCGAGATTCTCAGGCCAGTCCTGAAACTCTTGGAATCGATGGGTTTCGAAATCCAGCACAAGAGAGGCCGCTTAGCCGTGTACAAGCCTGAGCGCGAGACGTCTTTTCCGAAGGTGAGAAGGGTCACGGTTGAGGTCCAAGGGAACGTGCTTTCCAGCTTGAAATCCTGTATTGTTCATATTTTCTTGAATATGGAGCAATGGCCTGATGACAATCTTAATAAAATTGCCGCGGACCAAGGATTTGCCATTGTTTATGATGATATGGATTCAAGTTCTGCACGCACACCCAAGAGTCTCGAGACGATCATCGACATTAGACGGGTCCACGCAAAATCGTTGAACCTGCGATTGCTCCTGAAAGCCTTGGCCTGAAACCAAGATCCCGTGACTGAAACTTGATTTATGTGATCCCCGGCTGGCTGTGCTTGGAAGCTATTCAACGAGAAAATGAATTCGACGCGAAAAAGTGCTTCAGGACTCAAGATCCCAATCATATTCGCCACATATCGTGATCGGGCGAATCAGCAGGGTCAAATTCATCATCAGCATTTTTCCGTGCGCGCCATGGCGATTTTAGTATCTATTATGCACGCAGCGACGAGCTCGGTGAATGTATTATTAGATAAGCATACCATACCAATATATAAGTCAGTCTTGCTCCTTTTTTATTTTACGAGCTTTATCCCAAAGACATTGAAAAAATGTTAGCATATGCCAGCCATCAGGGTGTGCCCGGTTGCAGCCTTCCCGAAGGACGGCCGGAAAGCCTTCAACAAGCAGGGACGTGATATCGTGATATTCCAAGTGGACGACAAGTTCTATGCGGTAGATAGATTTTGTTGCCACGCCGGCGGGGACCTCTTCTTGGGTAAAGTGGAAGGAAAAACGGTTATCTGTCCCGTTCACCAGGCGGTGTTCGATCTCGAGACTGGCGACTTCGTGGACAACGAGTACACGTCCCCGGCTCTGGCACAAGTGATGCAGCCGATCCAAGTGCACCGGACGAGAATCAGGAACGGGTTCCTCGATATAGAGCTTTGATATTTTACTGGGGAACGAAGTCGTCGATCTTGATTGCACGGGCCTCGCGGGCGCTCGCGTAGCACGCCTCTATCACGGTCTGGACGTACTTCCCGTGTTCGAGCGTGACCGCCGAGGGCGTGCCGTGCACGATCGCGTCGATGAACCGCACGTCCTCGTAATAATAAGGACCGGGAATCTCCGGGTGCAGGTCAGGAAAGCCGATCTGTTCACGGAACCACGCGTCCATCACGACATCATCCATTTCCTGTTCTGGCTCGTTCCCGTGCTTTATTTGGATCACGGCGAGTTTCTTGTCCGGATTGCCCTCACCACCGGCTCGCTCGTCGACCGTGACGTGGATCCACGCGTTCTCGAAGAAAATTTCCATGCGGCGTTGCGAGTAGTCGATGTCGTTCCATATAGAATTGACCGACAGGTTGATGCCGTTCTTGAATGTGAGGACAGCGGCGACCGACGTCTCGATGCCTGGCCGATCGCGGTAGGCAACCTTGGCATAAACCTCCTCGACCTCGCCAAATACCATGATCATCGCGTCTAGGTCGTGGATCGTGTGCTCGAACAGGATGCCAGCGTGGGCCTTCTCTTGGAACCCCCGCCATGTCGAGTTGTGGACTTCTATTGAGCCGAGATAAGGCTTCTGCTGGCTGTCGCGGAAGATGATGTTGGTCGGTTGGCCCCAGCTCTCCGCGTTGTCCCCGAGCAACTTGCGAAGGTAGTGGATCTGCGGGGCGCTGCGCATGACCAGCCCGACCTGGATAACGACGTTGTTGGCATCGCGAGCATCGATCATCTGCTGGACATCGGCCGGGGAAAAGGCGGTAGGTTTCTCGCAAAACACGTGCTTGCCGTTGTTGGCAGCGGCAAGCACGTAACCAAGGTGGTCCACGGTCGGCACGAGCACGTAAATCACGTGCACGTCGGGGTCATCGATGAGATCGTAACCGCACCGGGGGCCGCGAAACAACTTTTGCACCCCGAAGGTGCTTGCAAACCCATCCAAGGCAGCATCGTCGATGTCAGCAAGGGCGTATAACTTTACTTTGATCTTGGCCCCGCCAACAGGATCTGTCCATATCTTGCGCGCATTGTTCTCGATAAGCGAGAGCGAGAACACGTGGTTACGGGCAATACCGCCGCAGCCGATCACGCCGACGTTCAGCACGCGTTTCTCTGCAGTTCCGCTAGCCATGCCGTGTTCCATGACTCTTCACCTTTAATTCTTGAACGCCGCGGCACGTCGCGAGAAAATAGACCAGCGTGATCTCGTTGGCTTCGAGCTGTGCCTTGACCGGGAATCCGCGGCAGTCTGCTGGCTTGGTGTCTTGTATCGAGCAGCTCCATCCATCCGGGTCATTGCCCTGTAAAAATTCGCAATGGCCGTGAAGGTGCATGATAGGCGTGTAGCCTATGCCCCTTGCCATGGCTTCCTGCACCGTGGCCAAGTCCCTGGGGCGCAGGATGGCTCTGCTGCCGATGCCAGGGATGTTCCAACGCGGGATCGATCCCTCGCCCGGCGGCTTCGCGTCGCCGATGTACTCGTGGGTCATCAGGAACGAGGAAAGAATATCGTGAATTCCTGCTTGCGAAATGCTCTTCATGTCGATTTGCATACCGGCGACGATATCTTCACGGCCGTCTGCAATCCAGCGCGACACGTCGTCGGGCCGGATAAGAATCGTGTAGGTGCCCCTGCAGCATTCCCCGCAGCGGATACAGTGGTAACGAAATACCTTTCCGTGCTTCTGGTCTTTGATGACGAACCCCTCGTCACCGAAATACCTCATGGCATTACCAGCCATAAACTAGATAATAAACCGCCCAGCCGTTATTAAGTACTTCCCTTCAAATTTCTTGCTCGCCTTAAGCAACATAGGTGAAAGAAATGTACAGTTATCCGTTTTCCGCCATCGTCGGGCAGGAAAACATGAAAACAGGCCTTCTCCTGAACGTCATTGATCCCCTGATCGGAGGAGTCTTGCTCACGGGCCACCAAGGGACAGGCAAGAGCACGGCTGTCCGTTCACTCGTCGATATCTTGCCGGAAATAGAGGTGGTAGATGGGTGCCCGTTTAATTGCAACCCGAGAGCGCCGGAAGACCAGCTGTGCGATTATTGCAAGGAACTCCTCAAGACGGGGGACCTGCCCGTTCGCACGAGGAAGATGGAGGTCGTGAATCTCCCGCTCGGGGCCACCGAAGATATGATCACTGGCACGCTGGACATCGAGAAGATCATCAAGGAAGGAGTGCGGGCGTTGCATCCCGGCCTGCTTGCCAAGGCAAACCGCCAGATCCTGTACGTCGACGAGATCAACCTGCTCTCGGACCATCTCGTGGACCTCCTCCTCGATTCCGCCGCATCCGGCGTCAATATCGTCGAGAGGGAAGGCGTCTCGTTCGTGCATCCTGCCAAGTTCATTCTCATCGGGTCCATGAACCCCGAGGAAGGCGAGTTGCGGCCCCAGATCTCCGACCGGCTCGGCCTCGCCGTCGACGTCGTTGCGAGCAAGGTACCCAAGGAGCGGGCGAGGATCTCCAAGCAGGTCCTCAGTTTCACGTCGGACCAAAGGACCTTCACCGATATCTACAAGGACGAGCAGGACACGATGCGTGCCGCTGTGCAAAATGCAAGGGCGATTCTTGATTCGATAATCATTCCCGACAACTTCTACGAGCAGGTCTCCAAGCTCATCACCGAGCTGGGCATCATCTCGAACCGGGCCGACATCGTGTTCGTGCGCTGCGCCCGTGCCAACGCGGCGCTGGAAGGACGCACGAATGTTAACAAGGACGATTTCAAGGTCGCTTTCGAGCTCGCCCTCGGCCACCGGCTCAGGAACATCTCGCTCCTCGGCGAGCAGGACAAGGACATCAAGACTCGGGCCTTGGACATCTTCGGCAAGATACAGGAAGCCATAGAGAACGAGGATGTCTACTCGCCCGGCCAGCAGGACGGGCCGCTAAAGCACTCGAAAAAACAGCAGCAGAAAATGGAAGTCACGCCCCTGAAGGACGAGCACCCGGAATTGCCTGATTTCGAAGAAGATCAGCGCACCGATAGCAGCGAAGAAGAACTTCCTGAAGATGCTCAACCCGGAACGGGGCTCCGCGTCCATTACCTGCCGCGGGACGAGGACCTGAAGATCACGATCGACCAAGGCGTGAAGCGAAGCAACAAGAAGGTCTTCGACATCCTCAAGGTCCTGAAGCAGCAGAAACACGGCTATGGAGGCCAGTCGAAGGGAAAGCGGATCCACGTCATCTCGCGCCTCACCGGCCGCTACGTCACGTTCAAGAACCCGCCGCCGCACTCGCTACCAGCGTCGATTGCCTTGGACGCGTCGCTGAAATACTCCCTCGTCGACGCGATCGCAACGAGGGGACGGGTCAGGCCCCGGCAGGCCACGGCAGTGGATCTCCCGCTCCGATTCACTGCATCGTCGCTGAAGGAAAAAGTCTTCGAGTACAAGTCGCCTTTTTCCCTGTACTTCGTTCTCGATGCATCCGCGTCCATGTCAAGCACGCTCTTCCAGATGAAGCAGGTCATCGACTCGCTGCACCACGAAGGGTACAAGAAGAAGGACAAGGTCGCCGTCGTGGTCTTCCGGGGCAAGAATGCTTATGTGATCCAAAAACCGTCCATCAATCTGGAAGCGATCTCGCGCAAGCTCGAGGGCATCAAGGGCTCGTCATACACGCCCCTCGCCGAGGGCATCGAGAAGGTCCTGGGCATGATCCGGCTGGAACGCATCAAGGACCCCAATGCGGTCCCGGTCGTCCTTATAGTTTCTGATTGCGGGGCCAACATCTCGAAGCGATACCCGAACCTCGTGGCCCAGCTCGGGGAGGATTACCAAGTCATCATCAAGGAGATGGACGAGTTGGCGACCAAGATGGGCCAGATCCAAAACCTAAGGACGATCGTCATCCTCCCGAAGAAGTCATATGCTCTTCGCAACGTGGGCATCAACCCGTGGGTCCAGAATGCCATCCTGAATAGCCTGAAACAGAAGGCCAACGCGATCGAGTTCGAGTTCCAGGGCGCGGATAAGACCAAGTTTCTCCTGAAGGAAATGCTGTGATTTACCAAAAAGCCGTGATTTCAAATGCACGTCGATATCGATTGGACCGGGAACATTTCATTCACTGCGTCTTGCAGGACGTTCGCGGGCCTCACGATCGACGAGCCGATGGATTTCCACGGTGACGACACGGGGCCATCTCCTGCGGAATACCTCGCCGTGGGGATCGGGTCCTGTTTGGGGGTCAGCTTGGCATACGCGTGCCAAAAAATGGCCGTCAAGATCGAGCGGCTATCGGTTGGGGTTGACCTCACCTTCGAGGATGTTGAAGATGAGGGCGAGAGCCTAGAGCGGGTTACCGGTGCCGCCGCCGAGATCGAGATCCAACTCGTAAATCCTGAGGATGGGGAACTTCTCGACCTTTGCCTCCAATCGTTCGAAAAACATTGCGTGGTCACGCAATCGGTCATGCTCGGCATTCCCGTGACCGTGAACGTGAAAAAGCTGGAATGATCCTAGATTTTCGCTCGGCAAGCAGGACTAGCCCAAAAATACGCCCGCCATGAAGGTTGACCGGGTATACACGAAGATCACCGCGCAGATGATGCCCGCGATGACCGTCGCAACCAGACTCCGCAGGGTCGACACGTCATAAAACTCGCGATACGCGATCGCGAGCAGGACCGACAAGTAACCGAAATAAAATGCGATCGTGATCGAGTCCGCAACGGCCCACGTGGCGAGCACCGAACCTGTCCCGGAATTGATGAAGAGGCTCCCAATTGCAGTGATCAAATTAGAATAAAGGGATCCACTTACTTCGGCCGCTGTAAGGGTAACCCGTGGGAGGCCGATGGCAAGGATCACCACGTACAGGCCAGTCGCGAGCAGTGAGGGGAAGAACATCCAGGTGAGCACCGGCCCTTGCTTGTCCCACTTTGGAATGACATTCGCCACGTATTTTTGCGCGATGGTTTGGGCGAGAAGAATCAAGCCCCAGAGGATGGCGGTGTAGATGATGCCGATAACGACAAAGGACAGGTAGATGCCGAGGCCGGCGAGGGAGATATAATCAGGAGACAGGGACGTGGCCGAAAGATCGAGCTTGTCGAACAGCACAACGCCGACGAGGCCGTACAGGAAAGAATTCATGAAAAACACGAACGCGCCGCCACCCTGCGTTGGCTTGTGCACGATGTCCCATGCTGCCCTGGGCGGATCCATGATGATGCACTTGAACCGTTCCCACATGCCCATCGGCTTCCGCCATTTCTCTTCGTGGCGGCGGAAATACGGCACGGTTTCCAGCACATCCTTGATCAAGGCCGTGCCGCACACGTGACACACGCGTTGTTTTTGCGTTACATCATTTCCGCAATGGGGACAGCGCACGCTCGATAGCACCTCGTCATGATGATGACGATTTTAACGAATTAAGCCTTGTCAAGGCTTAAATAATTACTGACCCACGAAGCATTGCCATGTCGGAAAAAGATGAGAATCGAGCGAAGTTGGGAATGACCGAGGCCGACAGATCGAAGATCTTTGATCTCTTGAAACTGCTGAGCGATTTTTGCAGCCCGCTTGGCTTTGAAGGCGCGATTCGCGATTTCCTCGTCGATATTCTCAAGCGTTCCTGCCATGTCGAGACCGATCGAATGGGAAACGTGATCGCATCGGTGCAGGGAACATCCACCGTCGAGCCGAGGCCCAAGATCCTCCTCTCCGCCCATATGGACGAAATCGGGTTCATGATCTCCTTTATCACGAAACACGGCTTCCTACGAATCGCCCCGCTAGGTGCCCAGAATTATCGCCTGTTGCTGGGTCAACGGGTAACGGTATTTTCCGACAAGGGTGAATTCAACGGCGTGATCGCCGAAAAACCAGTTCACTTGCTCTCCGAGGATGAAAAAAAACACGGGGTTAAGGAAGACGAGATCTTCATCGACATCGGAGCGGATTCCAAGAAAGATGCTTCGGAATTCCTGTCTGTCGGGGATTATATAACATTCCAGCGGCAATGCGAGTGGCTAGGCAGGGGGAGCCTAATCGCCTGCAAGGCCGCAGACGATCGCGCGGGGGTTCTCGCCCTTATGCTAGCCTTGGAACACGTGGCGCAGCACCCAGTGGAATGGGATGTGATCGGGGTGTTCAGCACGCAGGAAGAGGTCGGCTCTCGGGGCATCATCCCTTCCGCCTACGCGGTGGATCCCGACGCCGCGATCGTGATCGATGTCACGCATGCTACCGATTATCCTGGTATAAACAAAGAAAAGCACGGTGATGTAGACTTGGGGCGCGGGCCAGTCATCGCAATGGGACCCAATTTGCATCCCAAGCTGGTCAAGCTTATCGTGGAGGCTGCCGAGCAAGACGAGATCCCCATTCAAGTCGAGATAGAAAACAAGCCGACAGGAACAGACGCACGGCCCATCCAAGTCACGCGAAATGGCGTCATCACGGCATTACTCTGCATTCCACTGCGGTACATGCACACGAACATAGAAGTGCTGTCCCCGGTCGACGTGTACTACACGACCGAGCTCCTGAAAAGCGCCCTGTCGAGGCTCCCGGCAGTTTTTTCCGCGGGCCTTTGAAATTCATCGGGACTTCTCTCCCGGGGAAAGTTTTTTATGCCGTGCTAGGTATTCCTAATTAGGTCCGCCTAACGAGAAACCGGCTCAGTTAGCGGGTGAAATCGCGAATAATCACGTGGAGGAGATTCATATGGATCGAGACCAGCCTAAAACAGAACCCCAACCGGTTTTGCATTTTCGTGATATTGGAGACGATTACTTGCCATTGGCTGGCGGGAAAGGAAAAGTGCTCGCCCGCCTTTTTCAGGAGAAGTACCCTGTCCCCGAGGGCTTGATAATTTTTCCAAGTGCATTCTCGGGAGACGATTTAACCCCTGTCGCAGAAATATTGTTTTTATCCAAACTTGAAAAGATCAGGGCGCGCCAGAAATCGCCTGTCGACTTTGCCGTTCGATCCTCTGCACTAAGCGAGGACTCGGCAAAGACCTCGTTCGCCGGGGAATTCGAGACCGAGCTGAATGTCCAGACTAACGAGAATGTGATCGATGCGGTCAAGAAAGTGAGGCTATCCCGCCACAGCGAGAGGGTCGAAAGTTACAGCGAAGCCAAGGGTATGCCGTCTGATCACGACATGGCCGTCGTTGTCCAAGTCATGATACATGCCGAGATATCGGGCGTCCTGTTCACCGCCGAACCGGTCACGGGCGATACGTCCAAGATCACCGGGAATTTCGTGAATGGTTTGGGTGAAGTCTTGGTCTCGGGTGAAAGCAACGCAGAAAAATTCACCGTCGTTCGGCCAAAGATGCAGTACGTGGGCCCAGCCGAGATGAAAAAGCACGCGATGCACTTGGCGAGGGTGGCAATCAGCATCGAAAAGAAACGATGCTGTCCCCAGGATATCGAATGGGCCGTGGCTGGTGGAAGGTTGTTCATCTTGCAAGCACGCCCCATCACCACGATGAGCGACTGGGATCCCGAAACGGGCATTTTAAACGAGAGTTTCACCGGCAATTACGTGTGGACCGCGAACAACGCGGGTGAAGCTGTGGGGGAGGTGTTGACCCCGCTTTCCGCGTCCTTTTTCAAGTACGCAATGAAAGTGGAGGAGATCTTGCCCGATGTTGCGACCATTGGCTTGTTGGGCAACCGGGCATACTTCAACCTTTCGTGTCTGCAATCCTTGGCGACGGCGATACGGATGCAAGAGAGCATGCTCGTGGAGCTCCTGGGCGAGCTACCTTACATCCAGATACCGCTGCTGCCGATCGGCCGGATGAAGTTACTTTCGATGATACTATCCGTCTTTTTCAAGGTGGAAAGGAAAAAGAACAACGGATGGAAACATGCCGACGAGTATATCGCCGAAAATCCACGACGGGTCAAAGATTACATCGATAAAATCAACGCCCTAACCGATTTGAAGGAATTGGAAACATTCTGGCTCGATGATATCGAGTCATATTTCTGGGATGGTAGCTGGGCAATGCTCGGGGCTGGTGATCCTGCTGGCCATGCCTCGATGAAATTGAGAAAACGATTAAAAAAACTTATCGGCGATGAAAAGGCAAGCACGCTCATCTCGAGCTACAGCCGGGAGAACCAACTCTTGGAAAGTGCCGGGCCCATGCTTGGCTTGGAACTGGTCGCGAAGGGCAAGATTACGAAAGAGGAATATCTCTCGCGATATGGCCACCGGTGTGCCTCCGAGATCGAAATGGCGCAACCGAGGCCCATCGACATTCCCGGCTGGGTGGATGATCAAGTCGCCAGGCTTCAGGAGAGCGGCACCGATCTCGAATCGCTCCAAGCGAAAGCTCGCCAAGAATATCTGAACACGCTGGAGTATCTCCACTCGAAATATCCATCAAAAGCGAAAAAACTCGGGCGCCAGCTCGAAAACCTCGCCTTCCTCGCCCGAAAACGAGAAGCGGCAAGATCGGAGTATTCCCGGTTCTTTCGGGTTATACAAGCATTCTTCCTCAGGATCGCGGAACTTTCTGGCATCGGGCAGGACATCTTCTATCTCTCGTTCGAGGAGGCACTTGATCTATTGAACGGGAAGCAAGTGAACACCGCGGTCTTGCCCACGCGGAAGGAAGCCTATCAAAGATTGCGGGACCTGCCCAGCTATCCGTTGATCATCAAGGGCCGCTTCGACCCGTTGGTGTGGGCGAGCAGCCCAAATCGCCGGACGGATATCTTTGACAGCACCGAGATGCCCCCTGTAAACGAGTCCGACACCATCAAGGGCGCGCCCGGCGCGTCGGGCGAGGTCGACGGCATTGTCCACGTGATCCACACTATGGACGAGGCTGACCAGTTCCAAGCGGGCGAGATTCTGGTGACCGTCCAAACGAATGTCGGGTGGACTATCCTGTTTCCGAAGGCTGCAGCTATAGTCACTGACGTGGGAGCGGCCCTTTCACACTCGGCAATCGTGGCCAGGGAATTTGGAATCCCTGCGGTCGTCGGATGCGGCGATGCAACCATGCGCTTGAAGACCGGCGACCGGGTCCTAGTGGACGGTGGACAGGGAACAGTCAGAATCCTTGAAAAATGACGTGAATTTATTTCAAAACCTTGATGGCATCTTATTTAACCAGTTTTAAATAAAAGGAAGCAGGATAGTTTCCACGGGGCGTTCAATCGTGAAGCGATCTAAAAACTTGAGAGTTTTCTCATCATCAGGACATACTTTCATTAATTTTCGTCGGTGAGAGTGCATCAAAAGCGGGAGTGGGAACGTGGCTCTGCGCGATCAACTTCCGAAAATCTTTTTCTAAATATGCCATTTCGTCCACGGCGGCCATGGCATGTCCTTTCATCCCGATTTCAAACAGATGGGTCTTGAACAATGCGCTGAGAATAGGAGTTACAATAAAGGAGGGCATCAATCTTGTCCCGTTGCCGCCTGAAAGTCCTAAAGCTCTTAATACTCGAATGTTCTCTTTATCAGCCGCCACCACTAACTTTATTAACTTTTTATCTTTCGCGAGTGCCTTGAGATCGCCATTTGCTCTGTAAAGAGCATCAATGCCAGGTAATAATTCGGCCACGTGAAACTTTTGCCTTTGATCGATATTTTTTGAGAATTCCGTGTGAATTCCTGCCTGGGACAAGAAATCTCGGAGCATCAATAAGCGAGGAGTTACCTTGCCATTCGATTCTCCGACGATGACCGGGATTTTCTTTCCCTCTTTCGGGCTGTAATAGATTATTTTCTCGCCTTCGCGGGTTCCCCCGGTGTTTGTCGATCCGAGGATTACCCGATCCGGGCCAACGCCTTGCGTGTATTCATCAACCCCGCCGCAATTGTTCCCGAGAAAGAAAATCGGACAAGGAGGGGACAATTTTGCTAGAATTGGCATGGCATCGGGGACTTGATTCCGCCGCAGTAATGCGAGTATAAAATCGTAGGTCGATGGGTTTTGATCGTAATCCTCTTCGTTGATTACTGGAACTTTGACCTTGATCTGCTTCGAGCTCATTGCATCCTCTAGGAAGAGACCGTTCCGTTTTATCTCTTCATATCGCTGGCCCCGGGCAAAAAGGGTGATGTAGCATCCCGCTTTCGCCAAGAACCCCGCCAAGGAACTTCCGGTCACGCCAGCACCGAAAATTAAGGCTTGCACTAGTAAATCACCTTTCAGTTTGTTAGGCACACCTAATTGGCCAAATGGATGGAAGGTTTTTAAGTCTTTTGATCGATTCAAGGTTGAACTAGCGCAACAAAGCCTAAAAGGTGGTCAAGCTGCCTATAATCTCCCTTCTAGTTTTCGGAGGGTGAAACTGGAGCCTCCACACGTAAGGACAAGGGTCAATGCCTTGTGATTCTCTTTATTAGGAGCTCCTAATCTTTTTCCGAAAAAAAACGATCCTTTGCATTAGGATCGCTATGCTCGACAATTTACAATTCCAGATCAACCGCGGATTCATCAACTTCTTTTTTCAAGGTTATTTGCCTGGAAAAGCCTAATGTCTTGGTCTTGAAAATCAAGGTATCGCTCGAAGGTGTATTCACTTCAAAACCCGCGAGCAATCCTCTATAAAAAAAAGGAATTCTGCCAAGGTTCACGAACGGATTCTCGAGCTCCCCAAGATTGTAGGCTCTTTTCACTGGATTGTAGATCAGGCAGAATAAATTGCTTCCGTATAGATCCTCGGGATTCAATTCCTTCCTTCCCTTAAATTTTCTCTCCACGAGCCCCGCCAATCCTGCCGGTATCTTGGCTTCGATTAACCGGCCATCATATTTGTTCTCCTCTTCCTTATCGAATTGGAGTTTCATGACAGCCCCCATGAATTCGCATCGCCACGTGCCAACGATAGCATCTCCTTCGTTTGCCATTATTGTGCCCTCCTTCATGGTTACAACTCCTTCCGTTCGAAGATCAGCAACCCTAAGACCATGGTGATGATGAAATACACGCCCATGATGATGAGTCCTTCCGGAATTGTCGGGGTGAACACGGTGGCCATGGCACCGCCAATTCCCTTGTAAAAGAAGGCGTTGGGTCCGATCATTTTATGCGGGGGATATGGCGTGATCAGGATGGAGGCGATGATCTGGCCACCGTAAGTCAGAAGAAACCACGGCTCAACGGGAATGAGCCCCGCAAAGTCCTGCATCACCATACTTGCCCATAGGAGCAACATCAAGTCTAGAAAGACCGAGATCAGCATGCTTTTCGAAATAGAGCTGATGAAAAAGACGCAGCCTAGCTCCGCTGCGAGGAAAACCCAGGTGAACACGATAGACAGGCCAAATTGTGAAGGCAGGTCGGCATAGGCGAACCCGAGGCCAACCATGACGGCCGTGAATATGGCGAGGATGAACGAGGACCCCACGTACGCCGCCACCCATTTTCCCATATAGATCGAGGACCGGCGGATGGGATTTGGAATGCTGAAATAGCCCGTCTTGTTTTGGAACTCCCCGGCTATGGCATCGCTGCCGAAGAAAATCCCGCAAAAGAGGGCCACTGACGGCGCGAGCTGCTCCAGTTCGAACAGCACGTTGCCGAAGATCAGGATCAAGATCGCGCATAGCCCAAACACGATTGCCAGCAAGATGACAAACCGCCGTGACCTCACGTAATCGATAAGCGTGTACCAGGCAATCACGCCGATTTGCACCACACCTGGTGCGGCTCGATGCCCGGGTCCAAGAGTTGTTGTTTTTTCCATGTCCTATCACTTCGCGTCCTTGATCAGGTTGAGATACACGTCTTCGAGTTCCGACCAAGCGAGCTTGTAATCGATCAAGCCCACATCCATTCCCACGATGCCGGCTAAGAGGCTCTCCTGAGCGTCCAGACCGCCGGTAAAGTGAATCCTGACGATTCGATCGGCAATTTTTTCCACCGATGCCACGTTCGGGAAGTCAGCAAATTGTTCATCCTTGACGGTCCTGCGAAACGTGGCTTCCACGGCATTTTCTCCCCTAGAAAACTTGGCGATCAAGTTGGAAAGCGTGTCATAATCCAGCAATTTGCCATGGTTGATCATTGCAACCTCGTCGCAGACATCGGTCACCTCGCCAAGCAGGTGGGAACTCATGAAAATCAACCTGCCTTGGCCCTTCAGGGATTTGATGATCCCGCGGACCTCGTTCATACCCCGCGGGTCAAGGCCTTGGGTGGGCTCATCCAGGAGAATGACGGCCGGACCTCCGAGAAGCGCAGAAGCGATGCAGATCCTCTGCTTCATTCCTTTCGAAAATTTGCCTATTTTCTTGTCGATCCAATCTCCCATCTGAACTTCCGCGACGGCTTCCTCGATCACGTGCGCCCGGTCCGGTCCCGGGATGCCCCGTATCTTGGCCAGCATCGTGAGGACCTCCCGCGGGGTGAGGTTGGGATAGATCTCCGGCACCTCGATCAGGGTGCCCACGGACTGGAGGGCCTCTGTTTTTCGTGCCTGCACGTCCACGCCGTTTATCTTTGCCTGTCCAGATGATGCACGCATCAAACCCGTGAACATCTTGAGGGTGGTCGTTTTCCCTGACCCGTTGGGACCCAAGAATCCCACGCATTTCGGTCCCTCGATTCGCAAGCTCAGGTTTTCCACGGCGGTTAACGTGCCAAACCGCTTTGTAAGGTTCACCGCCTCGATAGACGGGGTCAGCAGCCGAGTATTCGCGTTGAAGGTTTCGTTGCTCATAATTAACTAGTCATCTGGTTCATTGACTTTATGTCTGGTTTAGTAAAAAAGAGTTCGGTTAATAAACTTTATCTTCCAATACACCGTGTACCCTTCTAAGATGTCGTAGTTCCGTGATTGGAATGCCAAAAGTGCTCCCCGAGTACAAGGATCTGGTAAAGTCCAAGATCATCGATGCCGCGCTCAATATATTTGCGTTAAAAGGATTTTACGGTTCCACCATGCTTGATATTGCAAGGAAGATAGGCATCAGCAAAGCAACGCTCTATTTCTATTTCAAGAGCAAGGAAGACCTCCTGAGAATGATTTCCATAACAATTTACCAAACTCTCGGGGAAATCTTTCGCTCGTCATTCGAGGGGGATGATTTTGATGCGGCAGCCGGGAAAATTCACGATAGAGTGGTAGACGATGTATTGCCCCAGTTGCCTGTCGGCTTGGAGATCCTTTCCCTGGCATCACGCGATGAACAAGTCAAGACGATGGTGCAAAAGGATCGAGAGACCGGGCTCGATGCAATCCAAGCTGCCCTCCAGCACCAGATGGACAAGGGACTTGTCACGAACGCCGTGGACGCTCGCGTGCTGGCTCAACTTGTCTTGGGACTCTGCTGGGACATGATGATGCAGCACCTGATCGGGCAGGATAGATTGCTGGTTCGTGACGCATGGATCGAGTCCCTTTCGACCGTCTTGAAGTAAGAGGTTCTACAAGAGCAGGTCATCGTGGGACAGGTCCTGCTTTATCTCGCCGTCAAGGATCTCGTCGACGATGCCGAGCGCGCGCTGTTGCATTGCAGCCCTAATAAAACCGCTGCCCACGGCATCATCCAATTTCTCTCTGTCAATGACCGATTGAACGCCCGCGCCGTCTTCGACCACGTCGATTTCGAGATCCGTGTATTGCAGCTCCCCGGGAAAGAGCAGGACGGGCGTTGACACGTTATAATAGCACCCGAGAAAGGTCCCATCGGCCCGGTGGTATTGATTGGTGATGACGGGGAACCCGGGCTGAGCGTGGCAGATGCTGTAATCTCCCGGCCGCATCTCGATCCCCTCAAACCCGTCGTAATAGGAACCGTGCGCGGCGCGGGTACCAAAGTCCCGGCGGAGCACGATCGTGGAGCGACCGGGAGCATTTCCTTGGATACCATCATCGTTGTCAATTATTTCCACGACCTTGCCCGGGCTGAGCCGGTAGACGTCGCCATCGGGTTTGTAATGAGCAAAGGCAAGCAACGTGCCCTTAGACAGGATCCGGGCCTCGGCCAAGGCAAAATCTTGGAAGAGCCGGTCCACGCGATCCTGTCCACCTTGGAGGTGCCCGAGCAGGAACTCAGCAAACTCGATGGCCTGATCCCCCCGCTGGAGCCGTTTCGCGACGATCCTCCAATAATGATGTCCTTGAATCGTGGGAACATATTCCCGTCGTAAAACATCGAGGGCTTCGAAGCTTTCCTGCGAGAAGATGACGTTCATCATCGTGATGGGAACCGGGTCCGCGATAAACCCGGGCCCCGCCCGATCGATCGCGTCTTGCAACCCGTCTGCCTTCTCCTGCAGGGCATCGAGCTCTGCACTGATCTCCTCCATGGTCGCATTGTTGCAGGCCGATCGGAAGATGATGCCCCACCGTCCCGCGCCGCCTTGGCGCGTTTTCAGCATATCTGACAGGTCAGCCTTCAGCCCCGGGTCGGTGATGTTCTTGGAGAAAGCGACTCGCTGCTCGGGGATCATCACGACGTACGCGCCCGGATACGAAACGTGCCGCGTCAGGACCGGCTTGCGCTTCCCCGACTCGCTGCCGGGCTCTTCGACCTGGACCACGACTTCCGTCCCGATCTTGAAGCGGCCGTGATGCAGGATGCCCGTGATGCCCGATTCACTATCAAGCATCACGTGATCGTAATCGCGCTCTTGGTTTTTCTTTACGACGACCCCCTTGTAGATCGCATACTTGTTCGGGTGGCCCCGGGTCACGGCAAGGCCGGGAACGCGGGCCGTGAGGGGAAAATTCTCGGCAGTCATGGCTTCAAGCGGTCCCTCGATGGTGACGCCGAGCAGGTCGGCACGATCATTGATCTCGATGTCCACGGGCTTGAAGGAGCGCGTGATGTTCAACCGGCTTGCCATCTCCGGGGATGGATAGATTATTTCATACCCGGGTTCGGTCTTGAAGAGCGCGCTCAGCGCCGTGGCATAAATCCCGCGGATCTTGCAGGTCGTGGCCATGTACGTCCAGAAAAACCATGGTCACGTCCAAAAAAAAGTTCGCAATGCTACGGCAAAGGCCTTTTTCGCCCATGCCATCGATGCTGGAACCCGCGGGAGATGCCTGATTCGCGAAGCGTAGTTCCTAGCCAATTAATCATTTTAACATTTCAATTCCGACAAAAATGCAAACACTGATTGCCACCTTTCACTATACTGTGAACAAACCTTTTATATTACGTGGGGGATACATACTTTACTGCCACGGGTGCATGGAATCGACGTGCTCGGCCAGAACGCGTGAAGATTTCCCGCGTGATCGGTCCGACGAAAAAAAAAGTGGTTGGTTATCACAAATTCCTAGCTCCTCCCGGCCATATATCGCCCGGACGGGACTCGGATGTCGTGTGCCAGTTCGCAAGATACGGTGCCCCGAGATACATAATGTGTTGACAAATCGTTTAATAAAACGCCCAAACCAGTACCTCCCACTCGTCTCGACAAGAAAGATATTAACAACGTAACAAATTTCGTGAAACGTGGAATCGTGGAGAATATTTATGTCCGAATCTATTGAACTCTTTAGCACGACGGAATGCCCGAAGTGCGCGAAATTATCCGAGTACCTCTCCGACTTGGGCATAGAATACGTCAAGCGCGTGATCGACGTCGATCCCGAAGCCGAGACCGACGCCCTCATGCTCAACATTTTCTCGGCACCGGCTTTGAGGAAGGGGGACACCGTTCTCAAGACCAAGGACTTGTTCGCCAAGGACAAGCTCTTGGAAGACAACGTCAGAACACTCGTGCAAAGTTAAATCGATTTCAAGTGAATCACATGGTTAGTAGAAGCCGGCGAAAGCCTTCCATGCAACATGTTCCGAAGGGGCAGACGAACCTGCTCAAGCTGATCAAGAGCTACTCGGCCATGGAAAACGGCAAGATCATGGTCCGCCGTAGCGACGAGACCATGGTGCCGTTCGACAAGGAATTCATCGTCCAGTCCCTGGTCAAGGAAACGAAGCTTGCCCCGAAGCTGTTCGACGTGCCCCCGATCTCGCAGGATGACGCCGAGATGATCGCAGACGAGGTCGAGCGCAACTTCATCGCTCTCAACCCGCCGTTCGTGAACAGTTCGCTGATCCGGGAGCTCACCAATTTCACGCTGCTCCGCCTGCAATCCAGGCATCCCGAGTACGCCCTCTATCGCAACATGATGAGCAACGTTGGGGCATCGTTCTCCGAGATCTGGTCGTCGATCTGGCGAGAGAAGGGGTTCGAGGACAAGGAGAACGCGAACCAGCAATCCGGCAACCCGGAGACCATCCACAAGAAGGTCGCGGACATGGTGATCAAGTCCACCGTGCCGCTCGGCCTCCCGCCCCGGATCGAGAAGGCACACTACAACGGCGACGTACACCTGCACCAGCTCGAATACCCGAACCGGCCGTTCTGCAGCGATTACGACCTCCGCTACGTGCTCAAGAATGGGCTGCTCGCTGACGGGACGGGGTACTACACCGCGGCAGCTGGCCCGGCGCACCATGCAGAGGTGCCCGTGCTCCATGCCGTGAAGGTCATGGCCGCGGGCCAATGCTCCTGCCAGGGCGGGCAGGGCCTGTTCAACTTCAACATCTTCCTAGCACCCTACCTACGCGGGCTGTCCTACGAGAGCATCGAGCAACTCGCGGAGATGTTTTTGTACGAGACCAACGAAACCTACGTGAGCCGCGGTGGCCAGCTCGTGTTCTCGAGCATCCAGCTCGAGGCGGGCGTGCCCAAGTTGTGGGCCAATGCGCCGGTCGTCATGGCGGGAAAGGTCCACGATGACATGGTGTACGGGGACTTCCAAGACGAGGCACGCATGTTCGCAAGGGCGCTGCTGGAGAAATACATCAAGGGAGACAAGCTGGGCAAGATGTTCTTCTTCCCGAAGCCCGAGATCCGGCTCCGCAAGGAATATTTCAAGGATCAGGAGTCGAAGGAGATCATCCGCCTTGCCTGCGAGCTCTCATCGAAGTTCGGGTCGTCCTACTTCGACAACGTGATCCCGGATTACCGCGATGCGGACGGGCAGGATTGCTACCAGTGCTGCGCCTACCACTTCAGCGAGGACGTCGACAAGATCCAGCCAAAGGTCATGTACCAGGACGGCGAGCATTTCAGCATGGGCGGGAATCAAGTGGTCACGATCAACCTGCCCCGGCTTGCCTACAAGGCCAACGGCAACGATGACGTGCTCCTCGAGGAACTCGCGTATGCGATGGACACGGCCAAGGACTTCCTGGTCATGAAGCGGGACTGGATGCTGAACTTCGCCAAGAACGGGTGCCTGCCCTTCCTTACCCAGCGGCCGCGTGACCATCCAGAGCATCCCCCGCTCGTGGACCTCGATGCCCAATCCCTCATCATCGGGTTTGTCGGCGCGAACGAGATGGTCCAGTACCACGTCGGCAAGGGCCTGCACGAGAGCAACGATGCCGTGCGCATGGCCCTGCGCGTGCTCGTGGAGATGGAACGCATCCGCAAGCAATATGTCGAGGAAACAGGCCTGAACTTCGCCATTGCACGGACGCCAGCCGAATCCACGGCGAGCCGGTTCGCCGTGCTCGACCTGATTCATTACCCGCACCAGGCCCAGTCGGTCGTCAAGGGAGACCTCAGCGACTGGAAGAAGAAATACATGGCCGAGGGCCGCACGGGAGTTCCCGTATACTACACGAACGGGTTCATGGTGGAGCACGGGGCCACCGTCCCGCTGCACAAGAAGATCTCGATCGAGGAGAAGTCCTTCCCGCTGCTCTCGGGCGGCAACATCATGAACGTGTTCCTCGGCGAGCACACGCCCGATCCCGACGCCTTGCTCTCGCTCACGGAGAAGATCGCCCACACGCAGGTCGGGTACTGGAGCTACACGACCGACCTGACTGCCTGCAAGCTCTGCTTCAAGAATATGCCCGGCTTGCACGACTCGTGCCATTATTGCCACAGCACGAACGTCGAGCAATACAGCCGCATCACGGGCTACTACCAAGCCGTGTCGGGCTGGAATTCGGGCAAGCAGCAGGAGCTTCACGACCGGTACCGCTACAAGATGGACGAGCTCCTGTGAACTCCTTTCCATTCCTTTTTTTGAACTGAACCAGCGAATTTTTTGTTACAGTTCTTCTACTTCTTGTGATTAGGATAATTAGCGGTCGCGTACCGCCGCCACGTTCTTAATAAGAACCCGTCCACGGTAAATATTGACGGCAATGGCAACCAGGACCATCGTGGCCATCGGTGGTGGCCACATAAAAAAGGGCGAGACCGAGAAGATCGACATGGAGATCATCGCCCGCACCGGGTCGAGCAACCCGAGGGCAACGTTCATCCCGACCGCGTCGCTTGACGACACCTCGTATGTTAAGTCGTTCGAGAAGGTGTACAGCAAGAACGGCTGCAGCACGGACTCGCTGTTGCTGTTCAAGAAGCAATATCCAGCCACCGAGATCGAGGAGAAGATCCTAGGGACCGATCTCGTCTACATCGGCGGAGGAAATACATTATTTCTCTACAACACCCTTCAGAGCCTCGGTATCGACAAAATCCTTCATCGGGCGTGGGAACAGGGCACCGTAATGTCGGGGCTCTCTGCGGGCTGCATCATCTGGCACGAGCGCGGCCTCACGGATTCCATCCCCCGGAAATACGTCGACATGGGCGGCCTGGCATGGGTTCCCGGCTTCGTGACGCCACATTATCTCCGGGAACCAAAGCGTAGAAGAATTTTTCAAAGTATCGTCCAGGAACAACATCGCGAGGGGTTGGCCATCGACGACAACTGCGCGGTCGTGTATGAGGGCACGGTTATCAAGGAAGTGCTGTCGTTGGGCGACGAATATGACGCACGCTTGTTGAAAGTCGAGGAGGGACGCATCACTCTCTCCCTACTCGAGAAAATCGTTATCGATCACCACCACGAGCCGTGGCTCGCGCGATTGCGGGAACGACCTCGATCCCTAAGGCGCCCTCAGAAGTAAAACGAGAAAGAAAATTGATTAGAGTACGTGGGGCCCGAGCACCTCATCGAGCACGGCCATGTTGTTTTGTTCCTGCCCGGTGTGGAGCTGGCTGGGCACGTTGATCCCGATGCCCGTCACGAAGAGCTCGTCGAGGTGAGGGAGATGGTCCTGCAGGAGGTCGGGGATTAAGTCTCTCGGACCACTATATTTTTATGACGACTTTAAAAAGCGATGCCCGTGATCAGCCAAAAAAGCATTACCCGGACGATCCACGCTACGTATTTGCTCTCGTTCCTCGGCGACGTGAGCACGGGCCTGTTCACGTTCGCGCTGTCCCTGTACACGTCGGCCATGCTCGATAGCTTGGGGATCAGCGGGCCGGAAAGGCAATTTTGGATAGGCTTGGTCGCGACGGGGTGGGGGATCGTTTACCTCTTTTCTGCCCCGTTGCTCGGGAAGCTCTCGGACCGCATCGGGCGCCGGACTGCCTTGGTAATCGCTTTGGTTGGGTTCGCGGTCGTGAACCTGTTCGTCGTGCTTTTTGCAACGACCCCGCTGCACCTGTTCTTCGCGCTATGCGGCGTGGCGTTCTTCTTCGGGTTCATCTTTCCCGTGCTCGAGGCCTTGATCTCCGAGACGACCGAGTCATTCGGGCAGCGTTTCCACGCTCGGGCGCTGAGCATCTTCATGATCGCGTGGAGCCTCGGGCTCACGTTCGGGCCGCTGATCGGCGGGATATTCGCTACGTTCTTCAACTACATCACGGCATTCGAGTACCTGATCGCCCACGCGATGTTCTTCGCGATCGTGGTCATCCTGTTCGTTCCAAATTCGAAAACAATCAGAGAATATGCGGGATTCGAGAAAACTCGAGTGGGTAATGCAGAAAGGGTTGATGAATTCTTCGATGGGATGCCAAGAATTCGCTTGCAATTCTATCAGGTAGCGATCGTGCTCCTACCTGTGGTTTTCGCGTTTTGCAATCAGATCTTTTTATCCATCTACCCCGCCTTCAGTGAAAAGAACCTGTCGGGCGGCTTCATCCTCGCCGGGACCAATCCAGCATTCGTCGTCGGTATTCTCATCTTCGTGATGGGTATCGGGAGGACGGTCGCGTTCTGGCACACGGGACGCCTGCCACCAGCCCGGCTCCACCTTTACATCCTACTGGCGCCTGTTTTCATCACTGCGGCTTGCATGGTTATCTGGCTGGCGCGGACGGCGGATATCCTTATGCCAGCCTTCGTCTTGTACGGCGTGGGATCGGGCTACGCGTATTCTATCGGCTTTATCTTGCTCATGGAACTCTCGCGAACGGGGAAAGGAATGAGAGCCGGTCTTTACGAGGGCCTGATCGGCCTCGGCACGCTGCTCTCGACACTCATCTCGACGTTCATCGCGCAAGTCGACCCGGCATCGCCGTACCTGCTCGAGACGCTGTTCGCAGCCGCCACGACCGCCGCGATCTATGCCATCCACGTGCGCCAAAAGCGATCGTGATTTCTCGCCCATCATGGTGTTCGCCGTGCTTTTCCTGTTTCCCGGCGCGTTGTATGTGCCCTTCTCGGGCATTAGGCGCGCGCGATGAATTCACGCTGGAGGAATTCCGCAAGTGCGCCCTGATCAGCGATCCCTCACGAGGCATCTGCATGTTCCTCTACAAATCGTTCAATGTGTTCTCGAGGATAAGCCCGTTGTTCAACAAGTTCCCGATGATGACTATGACATCGTCTAAAAAGAGGGGAAGATCTTATTACGGAAGGAAAGCTCCATTCTGTTGGAAAATGACGTGAAAAGAAACCCATACAAAAGAATGCCTTTTTATAAATTTCACTCGCCCGAGGCCTGCGAACTCATGAACTCGTCGACCATCTCGTAGGTTGGCAAATTCACTTGAGCCCCGTCGCCTTGGACCACGAAGGCGGCCGTGGCGTTTGCAAAGAGGAGGCAATGACTCAGGCATTCATTGTCTTCTTTCATGCCGTTCGCGAACGCCTCGAACGTTGTGCGGCAGGGCTCGCAATCGGCACCGGAATTCTCGATATATTCCTTGAAACAAGTCAGAAACGTGGCGAAGAACCCCGCGCTGAAGGCATCCCCAGCGCCGGTCGTGTTCACCGTTTGCACCTTGAAGATCGGGACGATGTTGCCCGTCACGTCCGGGAAATAGAAGTTGCTGCCACGGACGCCAAACGTGACCACGAGCATCTTCACGGCGGTCTTGGAGAAGCAATACTTCACGTTATCCTCGATACTGCTGTGGCCGAACATGCTCTGCAGCTCATTGCGGGAAACGATCAGGATGTCGAGGGAATCCAGGATGGGCTGGAGGCGCTCGTAGCCAAGCGACGCGATCGTGGTCCCGGGGTTGAGCGACAGGAGATAATCGCCCTCCACGGCGTGCGCGGCGATCTCCTCGAACGGGTCCGTGCTCTTGAGGCTCGCGAGGTGGACAATGTAAGCCTTCGCCAGGTATGAGATCCTCGTGTTCACATCCTCACGAGACAGCGTCTGAGGAGCGCCTGGGAAGGAGAACATGATCTTCTGGCCGAGATTTTCGACCGCGATGAACACCTGCCCCGACGGGACCTCTGGATTGTAAATCAGGCCGTTCGTGTCAACACGGTTTTTTTGAAAGTTCATGAAAAGCTCTCGCCCGGCGTTATCGGAACCGATCTTCCCGAGAAATCCGGTCTTCAGCCCGAGCTTTGAACATGCTATCGCAGTGTTGGCAGCAGAACCGCCAAAAGAAGTCTTCAAGCTCTGGACCGGGGCGAGCCCGTCCGCTTCGGGAAACTGGTCGATGCGAGCAATCGTGTCTATATTAGCGGAGCCTACCGAGATGACATCAAGGAGTTTTTTCACCAGAGTCAGCCTCTAGCGTCGATAGCTTCTGCACTCACGCGTTGCCACGTGGATGTATTCACAATACGCATGAGGTTAAAAAAGAACACGGTCCCCGTGTTCTCACGGGGCCACGGAGACCGATATGGAAGACGGGTGATCCGCATCGTGATAGACGGTTTGCTTGGCAATGGCATATTCCCCGGCGCGGCCGTTGGCCAAGTTCGAGTGCACCCCATACTTCGGAAAGTCAGACGACGAGATGCTGACGCGGATACGATGCCCCGGCTTGAAATAAATCGATGTCGGCCAGAGATCGAACGTGAGAGGGTAAATGATTCCCGGTTCGAGCAGCGAGGGGCTATCAAAGCCATCGCGATAGCGGGTACGGATGCCAAGGTCATCGATGTTGTATGACTTGCCATTTGGATACACGTCGCAAATGCGGACGAAGAAGTCAGTGTCAACCGCCGTCGTCGCCGCGAACAGGTTGGCCGTGACGGGCCCCGTGATCTCGATCCCTGCCTCCAGCCGCTCGGATGTGTACACGAGCACGTCATCCCGCTTCTCAGATGGGCCCTGATCGAATGCACCCTTGTCGATGAGGAGATTATTCCCGCCTTTTTGAACGACGGGATTGGTCGGATCGTGGATGTAGGTATCTGCTTGCTCGCTGGTCACCGGTGCCGAGAAATCGAGCGTCCCATCCCCTTTTTTCGAGTTGGCCTTCCCTGATGAATGCAGGTAGATGACCTTCGGGATAGCCCGTGCGAGCGGCCACTCGTGCTCGTACCGCCATTTACTCCTCCCTAGCGTGAAGATGCGGTAGGGAGGTGCGTCGATTAGCTTATGCTCGATCCGTATTCTTTCACTTGCATCGAGATCGTCTTTGCACCAATAATCGATCCAGTCGATGTTGATGAGGTTGGCGAGCATATCGCCGAGGCCCCCGTTGAGGAGGTGCTTGACATCGGGGTGCCGGACCGCCCCGTGCGCCCACGGGCCGATCACCATTTTCGAATACTTCCGTGCTAAGGGACCCGCGCAGGCCCGGATCTCGCAGAAATCGTGCAGGGAATTGCGCAGGAACATGTCGTACCAGCCGGAAATGATGAGCATCGGGCGCTGGATCTTGGCATAGTCAAACCACGACGGGAACCCGGGCATGTACTCGTCAAGGCGATTGATGCCCTTCCCGAAGAACAGCTCCATGGCAAATCGCTGTTGTATCGCAGGATCTGGCGTTGACGTGTGGAGATCGATGCCGAACCGTTCCTTGAAGAACGCTAGCAATGCATCCGTACCATGGGCACTCACCTCCTTCAGCGAGAACGTCTCCTGGCCAATGGCGTCGTTGTACAGGTTCGCGGCCGGGTCGACGATAAAGTTCACCGTTGTTCGATAGTATCTGGCGGCCTGCTGGGTCTTGGGCGATGGCTTGTCACGGAACCACGCGCCGTCGCATTGGATACGGGCGATCGCTGCGGACAGCTCATTGATGTCTAAGCCGTTGTGCTGTGCCCACAAATTTCTCGGGGAAGAGACTTGGATGGAATAGCAGGAGATGTCCTCGGAATCAGCGATAACATACTGCGTCATGCCGAGGTACGAAGCACCCCACGTCCCGATCTTTCCGTTGTACCACCAGCACCGCTTGATCCAGTTGATGATCTCCTGCCCGTCGTCGCGCTCAAGCAGCAGGAAGGAATTCGCGCTCGTGCTGTTCGAATGCCCTGTTCCACGGATGTCCTCATACACGACGACGTAACCCTGCTGGGTGAAATACTGCGAATGGATGCCAGAATCGCCTTTCCAATACGGAGTCCGTATCAGGATCGTCGGGGCTTTGAGCCGCCGATCGAACACCTCCCGTGGGAAATAAACGTCCGCGGAGACCTTCGCACCGTCTGCCATGCGAAGCATGACATCCTTGATTCGGTATGGCGTCCCGGTCACGAGCCCGCGGCCGAGGAGCACTTGCAGGAGGGAGGACAGCAGTGGGCCTGTCACGGTCAGGAGCTTGGCGGCGTTTATGCCAATGCCGATATCTTTCGGAACGCCACCTTCCCAGCGGCCGAGCACTTTCGGGGGCCGATCCTTGGTCGTATGGATGGTCGCGGGAGAATCTCCAGAGATTCCAGTCGCCATAATGAGTATTTATTCCCGGTTGCGAGTAATAAAGCTACAGAAGTGCAATGAACATCTGATGAGTAGTATGCCCGAAACTCCGTGGTGGCGCGCCACAACCGTTTATCAAATCTACCCGCGTTCGTTTTTCGATTCCAACGACGATGGTATCGGCGACTTGGAAGGTATCAGGCTGAAACTTGATTATCTTCACGATCTCGGCGTGGAAACCATCTGGCTCTCCCCGCCTTACAAGAGCCCGCAAAAGGATTTTGGCTACGATATCAGCGATTACCGGGACATCGCCCCCGAGTACGGGACCATGGACACCATGGACCGGCTCATCGAGGACGTGCACGGCCACGACATGAAAATCATGTTGGATATGGTCCTCAACCACACGTCTGACGAACACCCGTGGTTTATCAAGTCGAAATCGAGCCGGGATAACCCGAAAAGGGACTGGTACATCTGGCGGGATGGCAAGAAACCCGATAAGAAACATCCAGGAGGAAAAAAGCCACCGACGAACTGGAACGCCGTGACTACCAGGAATGGCTGGCACTACGATCCGGCAACCACGCAGTGGTACTGGAGCCAGTTCCTCGACGTCCAACCCGACCTGAACTACCGCAACCCCGAAGTCAAGGCAGAAATGCTCGACACGTGCCGATTCTGGCTCGAGAAAGGCGCCGACGGATTCCGCTTGGATATGATCAGCTCGATTTACGAGGACGCGGAATTCCGCGACAATCCATGCACGTGGCGCCTGATACCTTCCGAGAAAGATTCAAGCCAGCTCTTCCAAAAACCCGTGTACACGCTCGATCATCCCGACACGTTCGCGTTCATGAAAGAACTGCGTTCCGTCATAGACGAGTTCGAGCCGCCACGTTTCATGGTCGGGGAAGTCGCTGGCCCGCTACCGATCCTGCGAAAATATCTCGGTGACGAGCAAGCCGATGGCCTGAACCTCGTGTTCATGTTCCAGTCCCTTGGTTTGAAGATGAAAGCCAGCGCATTCAAGAGCCTGCTCCAAAAGGCAGAGCAAACATTCGTGGATCCGTACGAGACGACGTGGGTGTTCTCGAACCACGACCGCATGCGACGCATCTCCCGGTTCAGGGGCGGGAGCATAAAAAAGGCAAAACTGAACATGGCGTTCCAGCTGACCGCGCGTGGCGTGCCGTTCATCTACCAGGGCGAGGAAATCGGCATGGAAAACCACAACCTCAATCTCAAGGAGACGCTCGACATCGTGCCGCGGCATCTCATGCGGCCCACGGGCAAGTTGCCCGTCTGGTTTGCCCAGCCACTCAACTCGTTGGCCAAGTCGTTTGCCGGCGAGTCGCTCAACCGGGACGAGTGCCGCACGCCGGTGCAATGGGACGACAGCGAGAATGCGGGCTTCTGTCCGGCTGGAATAAAGCCGTGGTTGCCAGTGACGCCCTCGTACAAGGTTCGTAACGTCGCATCGGAGAGTGCCGATGCCAACTCCATTCTCCACTGCTACGAACGGTTCCTGAAGGCGCGCCGGGACGAACCAGCCCTCAATTCGGGCTCGCTCACGGTGCTCACCAAGGGGATTCCAAGCGCGGTGCTCGCCTACACGCGATCGGCCCCCGGGCATCGAACATGCGGCGTGTTCCTGAATTTTGCGAGCAGGGTCACCTTGGCGTTGGTTCCCGAGGAGTTCACCAAGCTCGTCGTGTCCACCAGAACGGACCGCGAATCCATCCTGCAGAAGGCTCTTGACTTGGGCCCGTGGGAAGGCGTAGTCGTCGCCTGAACGGGATGCCCCTGCCGCACGGGCACGACTGCGGGATACTCTTGGCGCGTGGAGCGTCGGCAACCATCCCTTCTGTTCTTTTTTTCATCACGGGCCTACACGCGAACGCCCGTGCCGTGGTGATTGAAATGTCGCGATACAGCCAATTTTATGCCGGCACAGTGCTTCTCTAGTTTTTGTCACGCCTCGCAGCGTGTAAAATGTGCTGGGAACTAGCCCCAGCGATACCCTTTTAAACGATGTGACGCTTTGTGCAAACAGGTGCACAAGCTCCCCCACCCTCCCCGCTTCGGCTCGACCAAGCAATCGCCTCCGCACACGTCTTAGCCGAGCCGGCGGGTGTCTTTCCCTCCCTTTTCACTTCGGTGTCATGTCTCGACACGACCTAAAATCGTGCGGGCCTTCGATGAAAAAAAATGGTGGTCCCGGGGGGCCTATCGACGGGTGTTATAGGCACCCGCATTCGATCCCCCGATATCCGGTTCTCTTAATCGAGATCGTCTCCGATCGTTGTGCAAAGCGTGGACGTATAAGACCGGCGCTTTAACCGGGCTAAGCAACGGGACCACGGTGGGTGATTCAATGCCAAATCATGCGGCCGGCCTGACGAAACGACCGCGGCAGAGGCCTGTTTCGCCAGTTCGGCCATCATTGGCCGGCGTGAATCACGCGAATAGGAATAATGTATAATGCAATAAGAAGTTAATTTGACCGCGCCCTGCAGCAGGGCGGACGGATCGCGCGCAAAATCACTGGTTGGCCTTGAGCACTTCAACCTTCTCGATGCTCCGTCGCAGGGCTTCTTCGAGCTTAGGCTCAGAAATAAGGTCGTGCTCGATGGCACAGGCGAGCCGGTGCATCAGGGCCCTGTCTTCGAGTTCGAGCACCTCGGTGAAGAATTTCTCGAGCAGGAAATGCACGTCGAGAACGTGCGAGGCGAGATTGAATCCCGTTTCGGTGAGCCTGACCCCCCTTCGCTTCTGCCACTCGATGAGCCCCTCCTTTTGCAATTTGTCCAGCATCTCCGTGACAGACGGCGGCTTGATGCTCAACCGGTTCGCGATCTCGTTGTTCGTGACCCAGGTGACATCCGTGCCATCGCTCGCTGGCTCGCCTTGCTCGCTTTGTTGCTCGTGCAGCTGGACCAGCCGTAAAATAGCCTCTAAATACTCTTGAATGTGCTCGGACTCAGCCATGATCGAACATCATTACTCAACTCAATAATCGCTTTTAAGATTGTTCCTTTTGTTAAGCCCCGACTTGAAAGTATGGGCCTTCTCGGGCTTAATGGTAAAAGTAACATGATATTCTAAGGGATTGAAACGTTCGAGCTGGTCTCATGGATATTTTGCTGCACGATCTCACGATTGAACCAATCGGAATGTGCAATCTGCAATGTCGGAGCTGTTACGTCCACAAGAAGCGTATGGTCATTCCAAAGGAAATAATTCTCGATTTTGTTACCAAATATCTCGAGGAGGTCCATGGGCCGCTGCGGCTCTTCTGGATCGGCAGGGGCGAGATCACGCTCTACAAGGACTTTGCCGAGCTCGTCAACTATTTTTCCAAGATCTATCCCGAAAGAATCAGCCATCTAATCCAGACCAATGGCATTCTCATAGGCGACATCGCCCGGCAATTCGAACGTGTCGATAACGTGGTCGTTTCGATCTCGATCGATGGCCTCCGGGAGGCGCATGACCAGAATCGCGGTAAAGGCACGTTCGACACGATCATTGAGAATGTCAAGCTCCTGTTGGAGCTGGGCATCAAGGTGCAAGTTCAAACGTTGCTCTTACCGGAAAACATCCGCGAGATCCACGAATTCGCCGATTTCATCAACGACATCTCGCCGGATATCCCGATCCAATATCTCCCGCCGCTGGTGAAAGAGGACGTCGAGGCCCTCGATCCGGACTCCACCCGCCCACCCCCGCTCACAAGGGCCGACGTTGAGGAGTTGCAAGCCCTGCTCGAGACGCCCGAGTATCGCGACATCAAGGACAACACGGGAGAAATAGGCCTCACGCGATACCTCACGATATCCTGCGAGGGGTACATTTACAACTGCTGCGAATGCCAGATCAAGATTGGCGGCTTGGAGACACCTATATCCACGCTGCTCGACCGATTGCAGAATGATCGCTTGTGCATACCATGCAATATGAAGGCGACGTGCTTTCCAGAAAATTAAATTGGAAAAGGAATGAAATGATTCTCAATTTTCATGGGTGGGCTCCGCCCCGTCGACCTTGTTCAGGAACTCCTGCGTCTCGGACGAGAATTGATTGGACGATATCTCGCCCAGCACGAGTGCCGAGATTATGTGGCCCCGGTGCATACCATCGAAGAGCTCCGCTGCTTTTTGGTGCCTGAAATCGTTTTTTTTCAGGAAAACATACTGGCGGCAGGTCATGTATGCGCGGACAGATTGACTCTCGTCCACGGTGCTGGTTTTCCTTGATTTTCTGGAAGGTGGCGTGACCTCGCGCAATTTCGACACCTTGAAAAGCAAGAGATTGCGTTCCTTTTGCAAAGATTCGATCTCCCGAACCTGTTCATGCCACCGGTGCTCAACCGGGACATGCCACGCCTTCCAGCCACGTTCGTACCCTGTACTCGGATAGCCCAGCTCACTGGCGCTCAGGGCGTGAGCAGTTCTGTTCCGTATGATGTCACGGGCACCGATACTGGCATCGTGACCAGGTATCAGGGGCAGTGGCGCTTCATTTTCGGGGACACGTTCGGTGCGCCGTACTTTGTGTATGCAGGGTAATCAAAATAAAAGGGCTTACAATAACGTTCGACGACCTGTTCGTGCAATTTCAGGTAGTCGTAGCATCTCTGTATGAGCTCAGTCGTGTCGTTGTAAATTGTAAAATGCGATAAAGATGCTAACGTCCAAGAACTTCAAATCCTGCCGGTGGATTTTATACTTTTATATTAACCAAGATGTTGTTATATTTCATGGAAAGCCTCAAAGCTTTTTTAAATGAGCTTAACAAACCCCTGTTCCTGCTTAACCTCATTTTCGTGATCTTCTTCATTCTCCTACTGGACCGGTATCCCGCCATGTGGTTTGATGAAGGCTACTTTTCCAATCCAGCATATAATTTGGCAAACGGGAATGGATTGGTTTTTAGCACGTACCAAAACTTGTGGGGATTCAATGTTTTTGTTTTTGACAAGGGTCCGATATTTTACCTGTTACTCGCATTTGTTTACAAGATATTTGGTTTTGGCTTGATCCAAGGCCGCGTTCTTTCGGTTGCATTCGGGATTTTTGGTTTGAATGTTTTTTATTTTTATGCAAGGGAATTTGTTTCAAGGAAAACATCCCTTTTCATCACGATCCTGTTTGGGACGATACCCATCTATTTCATTGCGGCTCGAGAGATCCGCATGGAAATCGTGTACGCCGTGTTTGATTTGATATCATTTTACTTTCTCGTTCGATATTTTAAAACTGAGAAGAAATTCAACCGGTATATCGTGTATGCAGCAATTTTTTCAGCGTTGTCACTACTTACACACCCGAACGGCGCGATCAATATTGTCGCATTCATAGTGTGCTTGGTGTTTTTTAATATCAAACTGACTTTCAAAGGCATACTTTCGAAGCAACTCTTACTTTCGATAAAAGAGAGTCTTAAAGCCATTCTGATTTATGCCATAATCATAGGATTGATTGCATTTCCGTATGTTGTCATCATTATATTAAATTATAACGTGTATGTCGCCCAATCCACGAACTTGTTATTCTTTTCAACTTCATCAATACTGAGCAACATTTTTCAGCAATACGAGCAATTCAAGACATTTTTTTACTCGTTTGGCGGGACTTCGCTACCCCTTCTCCTCCGGGTCGTGATCATCATCGTGGTGATGGGAATCGTCGTGTTGAGCTTGATTACTTTGTTTATCCGCAGCTATGACGATCCATATATCAAAATCGCGTTTTTATATGCATTGATTTCTGCAGTATTGCTCTGCATCATTATAAATCACAAGAATGACGTTTACATTACGATTTATTTACCGCAGTTGATCATCGGCTTGGGATTGCTTATAGAGCGGGCGCCCTCCCGGTTCAGTGGTTTGAGTGGATGGTATCGCCAGACCTTGATGCTTGTCGACAGGATAAAATCGATCTTCCAGAAGGGCTTGAAGAAGAAAATCACGGTCCCGGTGATCATCTGCCTTGCATTCATCGGCATTAACGTCTACTCGTGCGGGTTAGCCGTGTATGAGAATCGAAATTGCGATCCGAACCTGGTTCGTACGGATTTACTTGCTTTCCCCGTGGAACTTAAACCAACGGATAGATTGCTCGGGGACACCAGGTTCTGGATTCCATTACATGATTATAGTTATACCGATTATGGCACTTTCGTATACGGCATGTATTTCAATAACGAGACGTTTAACTCGATCTTGAACGAGGTTAAGCCAACAATTATACTCTATGACAAAAATTGGCGATCGGGAGATTTCCCTTACGCGGCGTCTCTCAACGCAACGTTCATAGCCGGAATGCAAAATTATATTCGTTATAATTGCAAGTTATTGACAACAATCAACATCACGAGTCAAGGCACTGCTCAATTCCAACAGTTCTTCCCAATTGAAGTATACGCAACAAGTTTTCGATAATAATTTTTTTTATCTCGTATTAGAGGACCTCCTCCCTCTAATCAATGAGACTGGGTTCGATGCTATTTTAAGCAACGATGCTTGAAGCGACGGCTAAACGACGGGTGAAGATATTCGCGCTGAATCTAATCCTCGTCGCGAGCGAAGAGTTGCCGCTGAACGACCAGATCGGGCGTTTTGACTTCAATGATCGCATCCGGAATGCAATGGCACCTTGATTAATCGACTGCCTTCCTGTTCCTGAGTATGTCCATCACGTTTTTCTGCATACCTGCAAAGATGTTTATTCCACGTCTCTTCAGGAATGTAAATTCACTGATCATGATAAATGTCTCCACGATCACGATGATGATGGCCATTGCAATGTGATAGTAGAGTGGAACGAAAATGATGGCGAGTAGCAAGCAGAGGCTAAATGCACAGGCATAAACGGTGGTGAGTGCACGCTTGTAGTCAAGCGCGAGCATAACTTGGTATCCAAGCGTGTTATTTATCACCAGGAGTACAGGAAGGATCGACTGTATCTTTAAAATTACGATGATCTGCGTGAAATTCTTGTGAATGCCAACAATGCCTGCGAACCAGGGTAACAGGCCTGAAAGGAAGAAAATCCCCACGAAAATGGCAATGCCCAAGCTTAATATGAAGATAAAATACTTCTTTACGTAACTCATAGCACGTTCCTTGGAATCTTGAATTAGTTTGGTTACTCTTGGAAAGAATACAGTTGTGATGGCACCAATTGCACCCTGCCCCGCAGCAATGATGGTCGTGGCGAGCGAGTAATATCCGACATATAAGTATCCAGAACTCAAGTTGCTTGTTAACAGCCCGAGAAGAAGGATGCCGCTATAGGAGTAGACCCCATAGATGATCGATTGAAAGAACATCACCCACCCCTCTCGAAGTTGTTTTTTAATGGCATTTAAACGCGGTCTCACGAATTTAATGCCAAATGTGTGCTTGATAATAAGGACGTTCAAGACGCCAATTAAGACGATGTATGACGTTTCAAACAATGCAGCTATCCAATAATCCCCTGGCTTGTGAACAAAGATGACTAGACAAATCGTGTAAATCAAATAACTTAATATATAGTTGTACGTAATAAATTTGAATTTTTCCATTCCTTGAAAAAACCAGCCTGACGTGAGGGCGTATCCGAGAAGCATTCCAAAAAAGATGGCGTACATCTGCCAATACTCATTGAACGAACTAACCAAAGCAATCAAGGGAAAATAGGCAACAGCGCAGGCGACAAAGAACATCAACCTAGTAAATGTAATTGCGCTGTAGATTTCGGTTACTAACTCTTTGTTGTCCCTATTCTGGGAAACTTGGCGTGTTGCCGGAAAGTTGAAGCCATATTCGATGACAATATCAAAGTAGAGAATGATTGTCGTGCCAAAACTCAACAAGCCATAATAAGTGAATCCAAGAGCCCAAATCAGGTAAAAATACTGGATGATTTGTAAGGCATATCGGGAGATGTAGAGCGTGAACGAAGCAATCACGTTCCAAACGAGCTGGCGGTTGCTTTGATTTTTTATCCGGTCCTTGAAGAAGTCCAAGAGTCGTATCCGCATATTCAGCATCCGTCCGCGCCAGCGCTATGCTTTCGTTCGTTTGGTCCTTTATGTCGTTTTGCCATCGGATCATATTTGGCATCAAGTTCAAGCATCCTTAGGTTATTTTTCAAAAAGGAACACCGTGCCTTATCGAAGTTGAACATCATGCCCTATTCTATCTCCTGTCAAGTCTGGTATAATGACCCATCAACCACGCAGCTTTAACTTCCAAGCTGCAGGTTACCGAATATGTCAGGATATAGTTCACTCAATTTTTCGTAAGAAAACAAGAATGCTACGCCATCAACGATAGGAAACTTTTTCCCGCAATGATTGCAATAAAAAGAGGAATTTTGATTAACCAATTTTGATTCAACCTTATCTTTGATGCACGAGGGGCACATAAGAACATCAGAAATGCTGACATTTCTTCTAACTATGACACCTGATTTACGGCACAACCCGGTAACATTCGCACCAAGCAAATAAGCCAGAAAATAATTCAGGTAGTTCTTTGGGTTGATCAATTCAGTACGAAACAATTCAATGCGAAATACGGATTGCAGGATTACCTTTTTGTGCTTAAAAAACCTCACTGCATTTCTCCAATCGCTCAATGACAAATCATTATTCTCGATGACACCGTGCTCTATTTCGTTACAACTTTGTTTGGCGAAAAAAAAATCCATAAACCACCTGATCCTGCTCAAGATCAATGTTTTTTTTAAATTTCCCTTTTTTAATCTCTTGTATAAATTAATATGGAGCATCTTTTTGAGAGGTTCTTCATCGAAGAAGAAATAGCCCCCAGGCGAAAGTACTCTATGAACCTCCTTGATGACGGGTGCAGGATCGGGAAAGTGATGAAGCGTTTCATAGCAAAATATGAACGGGACAGAATTTGTCATAAATGGCAAACTGTTTGAATCACAGCATATCCGTAACGGAGTCTTGTTTTTCTTGAAAATCTTCTGATAATAATTACAACTTCGGAGAGAATGGAAAGAGATGTCGGTTGCCACGCCACTCGCATCAAGATCATTCTCCATCACTAAAGAACGCTGGCATCTTTCCGCGCCGAATTCCACATACGGTGATAAGGTAATACCACTTTTTCTCAACAATTCCATTTGATTATGCGTCTTTTTGATTCTATCTCGCAGGATTTTTTCAGTCGTCTTTGCATCATACTCACCATCAAGAATTTGTTTGCCAGCGAGTTGTTGTTGTATGAGCTTTCTTCTATATTCGATTTCGCCCTTCTTGGTTTCGGAAGATTGTGTTTTCAATTCGAGACGCCTGAGGCCTTTGTGGATATCAGATTCCCGTCGAACTAATAGATCCTCTATCCTTTCTTGTCATATAAATTTTTTAGGGATTTGTTTCAATGTCGAAATGAAAATTGTTAACAATTCGCAAAAAATCCTCGACTTTATGTTCTCTGGTCGATAACTCCTTGATCTCCTGTCCAAGATCCATTAATAGTTGTTCCTTGGTCATTAAAACTTGTGCTCCATCAGCAAATTAGAGTGTACCCCATGCCTCGACGAAAAACTCTGGATAAAGGAACAACGGTTGAAAATTAGAGGTGCTATATACCGATCCTGCGGACTTTTTTGTTCAGGAAGGCTGGAATTCGCCAAAAAAACGATAAATATCCTAGTGGATGAATAGACATTATCTTTGCTCGAAAAAGGTGTCATTTCCTTCTCATGCCCAGTCCAAGATCTCTCCGTGGGTTAAATCGATTTTTCAGGTTCATCAAGGCACGGCCCGCGCTCGGCCCGGTCCTTGAATTGCTCACCTCGAATAGGGTTGCCATTTGGCTGGCACACGCCATGCTTGCCTTGAAAATAAACCCGGCACGAACCATACCCGCGTTGCTGGACGTCATCCCGACCGTGTTTGAACGTATTCCATTTCGCCGCTTTGTCGTGACGCCAGTGCAGGTCAGGGAGGAGATCACGACATTACTGAACACCGTGCTTAAATTCAAGCCCAGAACCATCATCGAAATCGGGACGGCGAGAGGGGGAACGTTAGTCCTGTTTACACGCATCGCCAGTCCAGATGCCGTGATCGTGAGCGTGGATCTGCCATCAGGTCAATTCGGTGGCGGGTACCCATCGTGGAGAGAACGATATTACCATTCCTTGGCCACCAATCACCAGAAAGTCGTGCTGTTTCGTAGGGACTCGCATGATCCCGCGACATTGAGAGATGTGAAGGCATCTCTGGGCGGGAGGCAGGTCGATTTCTTGTTTATCGATGGAGATCATACATATGAGGGCGTGAAGAGTGATTTCGAGGCTTACAAGTCTCTCGTTCGACCGGGCGGTATCATTGCATTCCACGACATTTGTTTCCACCCCTACGACCCAACTACCAGGGTGAACGTGTTCTGGGACGAGATCAAGGGCAATTATGAGAGTAAAGAGTTGATCCAAGACCCGGATCAAGGATGGGGAGGAATTGGCATGATCTTCCTCTGATCTTGTTGAATTTCCCGGTGTTCAGGCGGTAAAACATCACTGGCCAAGCATTTGGGCAATACCGTCCCAAAGGCTGTATTTTGGTTCCCATCCGATTTCACATTTAATGTGGCTGAGGTCTGCCCAGAAATCAACTTGAGTGGTATCAGGATCCGCAGCAGGGAACGTGTCTTCCGCGTAGGAAAGGTTACATTGTTCGTAGACCGTTTTCACGACGTCACGGATGCTTGTCGAGTAACCGGATCCGATATTGTATACCGCGCTTGGCTCGGTGCAATTGTCCGCGATCATCGCTATCGCATCGGCGACGTCGTCGACAAAGACAAAGTCATTCTTGGCATCGGGCGTCTTTAGCTGCGGGACCTCGCCATTTTTCACGCTCGAGATGATGGTCGGGATCAGCGACGTGGGCTTCTGGCCCGGGCCGTAGACGTAATAGAGCCTCACCCAGATGAATTGCATCCCGTTTTCCTTCGCGATCTCGCTCCCGACCATGCGCAGGGCATTTTTTGCCGACGTGAAGGGGTTGTTGGGCAGCGTGGGCATCGATTCCGCCAAGCCACCTTGCGTATGCCCGAACTCCCAGCAACTGCCCGTCGTCAGGACTCGCTTGCAGCCGAGTTCGGCGAGGGCCAGGTAGAGGTTCAGGCTCAGGACGAGGTTCTTCACGCTCATGGCTGCCTTGTAATCGGGGATCCCTTCCCACGCCATGTGGATCGCGATGTCGGGGTTGAACGCTTCGACCTCGCTGCGCCAAGTTTGGACGTCCGCCAAGTCCCCGGTAATGACCTTCACGCGGGAAAAAACGTCAGATTTCGCATCGAGGGCATCTTGAGGCTCGAACGCAAGCAGCAAGATGTCGTGACCCGCGTCAACCAAGTGCTTGACAACCGGTGTCCCGACGAACCCGGTCCCGCCAGTTACGAAGATTCTCATGCCTTACCAAGCCCTAGTAATCCTTCCGGTCCCAATCATACTCGATCTCGCCCGAGTAGACGTCGATCGGGATATACCTGTAGGCGGGGTCATACGGCTTCGACGCAACATTGCACAGGATCGAGAAGGGCGTCCAGAGGCCCTGTGAGGCGTTCGCCACGCCCGTCGGGATGTGCACGAGGCAGTAGTTGTCGTCGCCAAAGCAGACTTCCATCAGGTTGCCGTACGTCGAGGAGTCCTCTCGCATATCGACCAAGACCAGCTTGACCATCCCGTAGACGCAAATCAAGTTCATGATGATCTCGGTGTGCTGGTGCCACCCGTTGATGATTCCTTGATAGAGCTTTTTAAAGTACACTTCCCCGAACTCGTTCAGGATGTTATCGTTGCGGACGCCGTGCATGATCGCACCCCGATTGTCCGGAAACTTCTTTAATGGCTGAACAACGACGCCTTCGATTTCGCCTTTGGTAGGTTTCATGGTTTGGAGCCTCGTGCGCTGATAATTATACCTTGAATCCCGTGGAATTTTAGAGTTTTGTTTGCTGGAGTCAAATATCACGTCAGCATACGTCGATGTTTCCTTGATTATGGTGACTTCCTCCAGTTCCCTGTCCCCGATGATCTTCTCGGTTTCTTCGAGGGAGCAACCCTTGAAATGCAGGTAAAAATCCATCAACCGTTCTTTTCTGATGCCATCGGGGATCTCCGTATAAATCATGAAATCAGAAAGCTCTCGCAATTCAGGGATGTCCAGCGCGATAACTCCATCAACGATGCAAACGCCAGCATCTAGGATTAACGCGATGGGACTTCGTCGGTGAACGACCAACCGGGTTTTTGGGTCGTACACGGGGGGATGGACAGCGCGCCCCGCCATCACCTCGCGCAACGCGTCGACGATCTCCGGGTACTTGTACCGCTCCCGAACCGTTTCGGTCCCGGTGCGCTCGTCGATCCCGAGCAACCAGTTGTCGAGGCTCACGACAAGGGTTCGAACGCCCTGCTTTTCAAATTTCTGCTGGAGCAACTTGGCAAACGTGGACTTGCCGGTCCTGCTACAGCCTCCGATGAGCACTAAAAAGCGTTGCTTTCCAGACGTTTGGAATTGCTGGAGAAGAAGGGAAAAAATGTCGGGCATGGGCACCAGATCTGGTCTCACGCGGTGTCCTTTTCCAGCAGTTCGGTGATCACGTCGAGCAGATTTTTCTCGTCGGTGACGAGGACGGTTTCCACGCCCGCGGCGTCACCCGCTTCTTTGTCCCGCTCGTCATCCCCGATAAACACCGTCTTCGTCAGGTTTATACCGTGATCCCGCCCGGCCCGGTAGAACATGCCCGGCTTCGGCTTGCGGCACTCGCAATTGTCGTCCCACCCGTGGGGGCAGTAATAGATGCCCGCGATGCGGCCGCCATTCGCCTCTATCTCGGTTTGCATGTTTGCGTGGATGGTAGAGAGGTCGTCCTCGGTCATCATTCCCCGCGCGATGCCTGCTTGGTTCGAGATCAGATAGATATCATACCCGTGCTCCGTGAGCGTCCGAATCGCGTCGAGCACGCCCGGAAGAAACCTGAATTCGTCCCAAGTTTTAACGTAATCTGCCTTTGGTGCCTTTTCATTGATGACCCCGTCGCGGTCCAGGAAAATAACCTTCTTGGGTCGGAGAAATTCCTCGGTGATCGGGATGCGCTCGGGATACCCGATGCTGTAATAGCGGTGATCGGTCCTGTATCCCCGGAGCTGCCGCATTTCCACGAGCTGGGGGATCGTGACATCAGCGATGTTGAAATTTTCCTCGGGCATCATGTCAACAATTTTCTTGTCCATCAGGAAGTACCCGATGTCCACGCCGTTTAAATCAGGATCGGTTCGCGAGCGATCATAGGTGACGACAAAGCCGTCCTCGTCCACGAGCATGTTATTCCGCGTGAAGTTGTCCTTGTTCGTGTACACGGTCACGGTTGCAAGCACCTCTAACTGATCGCGAAACGCAAGCAGTTTCTCGAGGTTCAACGGCCAATAATTGTCGCAATACATCAGGAGAAAGACATCGTCAAGCAGATCCTTGGCATTCCGGATCCGTGCCCCCGTGTCATCTTCGACCGCGCCCATAGAGTAGGTGATCTTAATCCCGAACGCCGACCCGTCCCCGAAATGGTCCGAGATCACGTCCGAGAGATAGCCAAGCAACAGCACGATCTCCTCGATCCCGTTCTCCTTGAGCAATTCGATGAGATATTCCAAGAACGGGCGTTCATTCACCAAGACCATGGGTTTGGGAACGCTCTTCGTCAAGTCACCGAGCCTCGTGCCGAGTCCGCCAGCCAGAATGACTGCTTGCTTTACCGTTGTCATCGGAAATGTCCCTCACGCGATCCAATACAGTTGATCATCGATTTGGCCTGTCTCCACCAGGAATTTTAATTGTTCGAGGCGGATCGTGGACCTGCCCCGGAATATCTCCTCGGTAAACTGGATCCTGTCAAAGAACTTGACAAGTTCCTCGCCGCCACGCGCCAAATCCCATTCGGGTTTATAATAATCCTTTAGCTCGGTCAATATCTTGTTGAACGACACCCGATATGTCCGGGAATCGCTTCCGTGCTCCCCCGTGAATGTCAACTCGCTGCCAGGCACGGCCGCTTGGGCCGCTTCGGCAAGATCCCGGACCGAGAAATTGCCACCTTCAATCCCGACGTTGTAAGATTGGCCCCCGACCAAATCTGCAGGAGCCTCCAATCCCGAGATGAAAGCGCTGCACACGTCACGGACGTGCACGACGGGACGCCACGGGGTTCCATCGCTCTTGATTTCGATTTTACCAGTCGCATAGGCGCACGCGACAAAATTGTTGTAGACGATGTCGCACCGCAATTTCGGGCTCGCACCAAACACCGTCGACGGGCGGAAGCAGATGACCGTGAAGTCGTCCGAATGCAATTGTTTGAGGTCGCATTCGGCTTCCCACTTGGTCCTAGCATAGGCGGTGATGGGGTTCTTTTCACTCGTGTCCTCATCCAGCTCCTCGTCGACTGTCGATATCCCGTACATGCTTTGGGAAGAGGAGAAGACGAAGCGTTCAACGCCTGCTTCCTTGGCCAGCGTTGCGATTCGGACTGTCCCCCTGTAGTTGATCTCCTCGGTCAATTCTTGGTTAAACTCGCCAAGGGGGTCGTTTGACAGTGCAGCCAAGTGAATGATCGCGGTCACCCCGTCCAAGTCTTCCTTAGTAACTTGGCGGATATCCCGCAGGATAAACTTTACCTCGGGATTGGGCGTCGCTTCGGGGTCCACGGGCTCGTAATAATTGGTATCGAGTCCCGCGACATCATATCCCCTCTCGATAAGGACATCGGTCAGGATGGAACCGATATAGCCATTGCAACCTGTTACCAAGACCGTCATGATGCAATCCTCAGCGATTTGATCGTTACATTATTGCTGTTGTTTCTGCTCATCCCGGATGATCGATGTCAGGAGATGGACGATGAGCATGTGGATATCTTCCACCTGTTGCATGTTGAAACTTGGCACGTGGAGATTTTCCTGTGCGGTCTTCATAAGGAGCCCCCCATCATAGCCGGATATCCCGATGGTGGTGCCCCCGTTCTCGTTGGCGTATTCCATCGCCCGGATGACATTCTTGGAATTACCGCTCCCGCTGAATCCAATCGCGATGTCACCAGGCTCGAAGAGATTTTTCAATTGTTCGACGAAAACGTCTTCATAATTGGAATCATTTGCCCAAGCGAGCATGGTCGGAATGTTATCGGTCAACGCGATAACTTTAAAGCGTGGAAACCCCTCTACGATCGTTCCCTTGCCGAGGTCGCATACGAAGTGGGATGCAGTCGACCCGCTTCCCCCGTTGCCCATTATAAAGATCGATTTTTTCGATTCGCGTGCCTGCAACAAAATGGTCGCGAACCTGTCCATCTGCGCTGCGATATCCTCCTTCATTTCCGAAAGAAGGCGGATGACTTCGTCGACATATTCCTGAGCATATTGTAGCCTGAAATCTTCCATGTTTTCACCAACTTGAATGAGTTACTCTCCCACGTATATGATCCGGCTTCCCTGCCCGTCAAATTTGAAGGGAGTTTCCCGCAGGTCGGGGAGTGCATCTCGAACGTTTTGCTGGTTCTCCTCCTCGACGTAGAGGAGCAAGAACCCCCCGCCACCCGACCCGAGGATCTTCCCGCCAAGGGCACCTGCCTCGCGCGCCTTGTCGTACAGCGCGTTTATAGTGGGGTTTGAGATCTTTTTGGCCAATGTTTGCTTCAACATCCAATTCTCATGGAGGATGTTCCCGAATTGGGTGAGATCATCCTGTTCGAGTGACTTGCGAAGGTCAGCAGCCAATTCCACCATCCTGTCAAGGACTTCGAGGTTCTTCTCAGTTTTTTCTTTTTGCTCGGGCAGTACCTCCTGCGAAGAGGTTTTTGAACCCGTGTAGAACATCATGAGATTTTTGTTAAGCTGTTCTTTCGTTTCTTTTTTGCAAACGAGCGGGGAGACGTAAACCGACTCATCGGCATTGAATTGTATCCAATTGAGGCCCCCGTAAGCCGCCGCATATTGGTCCTGCTTTCCGATGGGATGACCCAATATCTCGATCTCGATGCGGCACGCCTCCTGCCCGAGTTGCTCCGCGGACACGTATTCGTGCTTGAACGCGTGGAGCGCGTGGAGCGTGCCCACGATGATGCTGCTTGACCCACCCAGGCCCGACCCCTCGTGAGCGGGTAGCATGTCGGACATATATACAATGTCAACGTTACTCGTCACGTCGGTCATTTTCATTGCCTCCCGCACTAAATTGTGCTCGATCTCATCAACGGTATCAACTTCTTCTATTTTTGAGTAGCCAACGCGGATGCGGGGAGAAAATCTCTCATTGATCATGATATAAATGTATTTGTTGATAGCCGTGGAGACGACCGCCCCGTACCCGTGTTGGTAATACGCCCGGAGATCCGATCCGCCTCCAGCAAAACTCATCCTGAGTGGTGTTTTTGAGATAATCATTGAGCTAGTTCACCGCTAGATCGATTACAAGAGGGCATTTTGAAATTATCCATTTCTGGAATGGTTGCAGTTTATTAATATTCGTGCTATATTCTCGTCCGGTCCTTTACCATGTTCGTGTTGGCCCTGCTAGTGCAAACTTTTACCCTTGGAATCGACTGCAACCTTGTCAAGATGAACCCATACAGGCAGAACCTCGGTAAGACGCCTCTTGAGGTCCGGATATGAAAGAAAGTGCTCTTAGAAATGGCCCCTCTATGATCTTGTTGCTGATAACAATCGGCTTCAGGACCTGGATATCATCCACTCCCGTCACTTATTTTTCCTTTCAACGACCCGTTTCGTCTTCAGAACTATTGATTCCGGCGTGAGGCCATAATGGGCGAACAATTCCTTTTCTGAACCACTTTGACCGAATTGATCCTCCACGCCAACGCATTCAGTGGGAACCGGATATTCTTGGCTAAGAATGGAACTAATTTGCGCTCCAATTCCCATCATCAGGTTATGTTCTTCCACAGTGACTGCGCACCCGGTTGATTTCACGAACTTGAGAATGTTCGTTGCGTCTAGCGGTTTGAGGGTGGACATGTTTACGACTTGTGCGCTAATGCCTTGTTCTTCGAGCAGCCTCCTGGCCTCGATCGAAGCCAGGACCATGTTCCCGCAGGCAAAAATCGTGACATCTTGCCCCGGAACTATTTCCTGACACACGCCGAATTGAAACTGGTAATCGTCCGGCATCACATCTGGAACCGGGTTGCGGCCAAGGCGCACGAAAAACAAAGAGGGAGTACCAAGTATGTAATCCATGACCTGCTTGGTCTCAAGAGAATCTGCTGGGACGATGACGTGCATGTTCGGCATGGCACACGTCAAGGCAAAATCCTCCAAGATTTGATGGGTTGCCCCGTCTAGGCCTGCACTCAGGCCCGCATGAGTCGTGCAGATTTTCAGCGGGATTTCATCGTAAGCAGCAAGCCGGATAAAGTCCCATGCACGCCCGATGGTGAAGACCGTGAAACCACTCAGGACCACGTTCTTTCCTCGCAGTGCAAACCCGATGCCGGCCGCGATCATGTTTTGTTCGGCAATACCAAAATTAAAGAACCGGTTGGGGAAGGCCTGCTGGAATTTCTCCGTTCGCGTGGAGGACGACAAATCTGCGTCCAAGACGACGAGATTCGGGTCCTTGTTCCCCCATTCAACGAGGGATTCGCCAAATTGATCTCTCATTGCCTTCAAGCTTAGGCCTCCTTTTCCGTGTCGTCGGCACAAAGGTGCTCCCGCTGCTGTTGAATAAACTCCAGTGCCCGTGAGAATTGCTCCTCGTTCGGAGGGGTTCCGTGAGAGGTTTTCAAGTGCTCCATAAAATTCGTCCCGTATCCCTTGACGACATAGGCAATGATTACGGTCGGTCTCCCCGCGAGCAATTTTGCGGTGTACAATGCGTTGAAGAGCTGGCGAAGGTCGGTCCCGTCGATTTCGAGAACGTTCCAGCCAAATTTTTCCCATTTATCGGCAAATGGCTCGAGGCTCATTATTTTTTCGGTTGAGCCGTCAGATTGGAGACCGTTCCGGTCGACAATTGCAGTCAGGTTATCCAAGTGGAAATGCGACGCGGACATGGCCGCCTCCCACACGCTCCCTTCTTGGCATTCACCATCACCCAGCAACGTATAAACATGGTTTTCCTTTTTATCCAGTTTTAACGACATTCCAAGTCCCACGCTTATGGACAGTCCGATTCCCAACGCGCCAGAGGACACCTCGATGCCAGGTAAGGTGCCCTTCTTTGGATGCCCTTGGAGGAGTGAACAGAACTTCCGCAGGGGCTCGAGGGATTCCAAGGAGAAGTACCCGTAATGGGCCAAGGTCGCATAGAGCACGGGGGCCGCGTGCCCCTTGCTCAGGATGAAGTAATCCCTGTCTTCCCATTCGGGATCCTTCGGGTCGTGCTTCAGCATTTTTCCATAAAGCGCGACCAAGATGTCGCTGCACGACAACGATCCGCCTGGATGTCCTGAATTTGCACCGAAAATCATTCTTAAAGTGTTCTCTCGGATATCCAGTGCATCCTTCTTGAACTGGACGAGTTCGGCCTCGTCGATGTTCATGATCTCGAGCTGGTCAGCGGATAACTTCACCACGTTCACAGGCCTCTTGGAGTTCGTCGATTGGATAGTAAGTGATGTTGGGCTTGGTCGTTGAAAGCGCTCCTGCGCAATTTGCAATTTTCACGGCCTGTTCAGGCGGTGCGCCCGCCGCGGATAGCAATGCAAGGGTGCTGATTTCCGCGTCCACAAAGCCCGCGATGCCAACGACAGGTTGCTGCACGATGTTCGGGATGAGAGTGATTCCGTCCCCTGCAAGATAGTACGAATTGTTATACAGGGAAGACAAGTAAAGCCCATCGAAATGCGTGTCGTTGAGAATTTTATTCCCGATAATTCGGATACTCGTATCGTTAATTTGGGATATCCCCAAGATGGAGGCGGCATTATTCAGGTTCATTTCCATCAAGTATCCTTCGGTGAACAATTGGTAATTCACAGAATCAGGGAGGACCACGACTTTCTTGTCGTTGCGTTTTGAAAGATTCATCAGGTTGTTGATAAAAATGTGATTTTGATTGAAGATTCCTATATCGAGATCGATTAGCAAGATGATATCGACGTCGTTGATAACTTCCTTCACGTAATCAAGCATCCTTTTATTAACCTTGGAGCGCAATACGTGGGAAAATTCGTAACGGTTCTCTATTTGAAGCACATGTTGCTCCCACGACTTTACTCGCGTGATCTGGGGCGTTTTCATGTCCTCGCAGAAAAGACCATCTTGGACGCAGTTCAATTTTGCCATTTCGCTTTGGAAAAAGGATCCCTCAAAATCATCTCCCACGACAGAACAGATGAGAGCTTCTCCCCCGAAACCCAAAATGTATTTAATAACAACGCCAAGATGTCCCACGTACGAACTAATCGTGTTTACATCGATAATCGGAACAGGCGATTCAGGGCGAACACGAGTGGTAACTCCGAAAATATACTTATCAACGACTGCATCACCGATTACGAGCACTCGTTTGCCACTTGCATTTGAGAAATACTCGCTGGTCAATGAAATGGTAAATCTCCTTCGAAAATGTGTGGAACTTGACAGGATAACGAGGATACTTCTAAAAACGCATTTAAAAAATTTTGGTTAACACCGGTTTGGCGGGCGTCCTCGCCGCGCTATCATGAACGAGCGCGACGAGGCCGAACCGGTTTCACGATTCTCTTCTATTTGATCTCTACATCCCAGCTATACCCAAAGCTCGTGTACGGGACACGAACTTCGTCTGGATGGTTCGGGTCGTATAGATGGGTTCCCGTGAAACTCGCTAACGTATTCGGGACGAACGATTTCCAGCCGTGGAACACGCCCGGCGGGACCACCAGCACGCCCGGATTCCTGTCACTCAGGAAATATTCGTTACCCTGCCCGTATGTCGGATTGGGCTCGCCTCCAATAGATTTCCTGATGTCAAAAAGCACGAATTTTCCCTTTCCGATCACGATGGAAAAATATTCCCAGAGTTCCCTGTGCGCGTGGAAGCCTCGGATCATGGGTTCTGGATTGAAAATGGAGAAATGCTCGCCGAACATCGGGCGGCCATCATCTCCCTTGGGAAGGTCGATGGATTGGATGTCCTTCAGTAAAAAACCCCGGTCATCTTCCTTGGCAACGATCTTGTTCACCCTCACGCCAGTGAGTGGTTCCTTGGTAATCTGGAATTTAGTTTGTACCAATTCATCTGAAAAGTCAAACACGACCTCTCCAAGCTCGGGGATCACGTTTACATCTTCTGCCATGCTTTTTTCACCTATCGCGTGTAAGTATGTGGTTTTGACATGCTTTAAGGATGTGATGCGAGGCTACTTTTCAAGCACGCCCTTGACGTACCTGGTTTCTACTCGCATGATCTTCTTGCACGACTTGTGTGTTCTCCGCCGGATCCCGATGATCGTGCCCATGACTATCGCACGAATATGTTCCAGCAGCAAATGGAATCTTTTGTATTTTATATTCAGGATGCTTGCCGCCAATAAATTGTACGCGCACCACGTCCCGTAGGAAGCGACGATCGTGGGAAGTGAAAAATATCTCCAGAGAAGGATCAACTTATTTCTCAGCAGGAGGTAGTACATTTCCTTCGAATTCCGCAGGCTGAACTGCCTGTCCTCTTCGAAGACGTTTGTTTTCACTTTATGGCAGAACGAGAACTCGCCATTGTAGAACACCTTGAACCCGTTTTTCTTTGCCCTGAGGCTCAAGTCGGCATCGTCACAAGACAGGAAAAAGAGTTCGTCAAAATAACCAATCGAATCCAGCACTTCCTTCTTGATAAACAGGCAGGCCCCGTTCGCATAGGCAGTTTCATGGATCGTCGAGAACGCGACTGAATCCTTTTCCAGGTATCCGATATGATGGGAAAAAGTTTTACGTAGCGGCGTCATCACGGCACCGGCGTACCAGATGCGGTTTTTGAGCGTGTAAAATATTGCTTTTGGCGTGAACAGGTCTGGTTTATATTCGGAATTGAAGAACGCCATGGCGTTTGCGAGCAGGTCCGGCCCGAAGTTGATGTCAGGATTCATGATGCAAACGAAGGGCGTTTGCAGCTGCCGAAGGACGGTATTATTCCCTCCTGGATAGTACACGTCGTGCTTGTTCTTGACCAGCTCGATGTCCAAACTTGGATAAGAGGAAAGCAATGTTTCGAGTGCGGCTCGGTTTTCCGGTCTTGAATTGTTGTCGACGACCATGACCTTGAACTGTTTAAAGTCTTGGTTTGCAAGGCTGTCCAGGACGCCGGGCATGTATTGCATCTCGTTGAAATGGACGATAACGATCGTCATTGCCGTTTCTTGGGAGATCTCCGGTTGGTTCATCGAATCATCTCTGGCACGACAGCTTATAGCAAGATTGAAATTCAAATTTGATTGAAAATTCATCCAGATTGCTCGGCGCCGCTCATTCAGCGTCGGGCTCTTCGGCAGGGAGTGCCGTTTCAGGATCGGTTTCTGCTTCCGCGAGCCGTTTTGGCAGGCCGTCCGTGATGCTGCTCACCCGCACGTCGGCCGACCGGGACCTCAGCGAGGCGACCATGGCGAGGTCGACGGCGAGCACGTGACGCGCCTCGTCACCCGAGCGGTAGGGGGCCCTGTCTTCCTTGATCGCGTCCACGAAATCAGCCGTGCACGCAATGAAAGAATGCTTCCAGTTTGTCGGCATTGCCGTGTCCGAGTGCCACTCCCCGCTGACATCCATCCAGTGCACGCCTGGTACGCCTGGGCCAGCTTGGCATCCCTCGAACATATTTCCCGTGCAACCATTCACCCAGATGATGCCACGCTCGCAATGGATCTCGACCGCCTCGTCGCAGCCGTAATAATCCGACTTGATGGGCAAGTTTTGCGATATCGAGACATTCCACGAGCCGTACTCGTTGCCCCTTGTCTTGTACGACACGATCGCGGGGACATCGAGGGGCACCAGCCCGTAGATCTTAAAGGCCCTCTTCCACGCCTGAACCGAGTCGATCTTCCCGAGGAATAAGGTGGCAAGATTGTGCTTGTGATAGCCGTCGTCGAACAGCGTGGGGAGCTTGAAGTTGTCCTTCTCGGAAATGCGCCATTTCCACGCCTTGAGCGGGACAGACCATGCCTCCAAAGCCTTGATCGTCTGCCACATGCGCATGTTGAATGCGACCGGCTTCCCGATCCCGCCGCTCTCGATGATCTCCAGTGCCTTCCTGTAGGGAACGTGGAACTGGAAGTTCTCGAAGATCTTGAGCTTGACGCCAGCCTTCCTGGCCGCGGCTTGCATGGCATCGTACTCCGACAGGCTCATGCAGGGGACCTTCTGCACGCTCACGTGCTTGCCAGCCTCGCATACCGCCACGACGATGTCCTTGTGCGTGGAATGCGGCGTGAGGACCTCAACGGCGTCGATATCCGTTCGCTTCAACAACTCGTGGTAGTCCGTGTAGACATTTTCCTTGGTTATGCCCCATTCCTCGGCGTGGGCCATCGCGGTGCCCTTGTTCTTGTCGCATACGGCCACCAGCTCCGCACCCGCGGCGTCGCTCTCGTAAAAGGCATGGTGCAGGGTAGAAATGCGGCCGGTGCCGATGAAACCAACCCGCAATTTTTGTCCTCCGGTCATGATTCAAGGTCTCTTAACATTTTAGCCTAATTCATGTATCTCAGCGGAGCACGACATCCTCGCTCGGAGGGGAGAAAAACCTATCCGTTTGTGGCTGTGTCGTCGTTCGATTGGTTCTCTCTGCGTATTATTTTCATCGCAATTTATTTCATAATTTAGTAGAAAAAGATATTAAGTAGAAAATGGATATCCTTGATATGAATGTTCTTGCAAACGTGAAGATTACGAAAAAGAGGGCTCTCGAGGAGTTGCAGGCCAGGCTTCTCCTGTTCCAGCAAAAGATGACACAGCAGGAACTGCTTGACAGGATCATCGAATACACGCACCAGCATTTCGATGATTTTCTCAAGGAGCAATTTCCCGACCGGACATTGACCACTGATAAATGTGCACGCATTAAAAAGATGGTCTACACTGGTGAGATACGATTTCCCGACAAGAGTAATGACGAATTGCTTTATGGAGAAGAGCATCCTTGAATATATCGGTGGACACGAGCTTCATATACGGCTTGCTCGCGGAGATGTCGCCTAACCACGCGCGAGCCTTGGCGATTCTCGAACAAATCATGGCTACTGGTTCTGGTGATAAATTTTTCGCGCTGAATTATGTGGTCCAAGAAACGTACTCCGTCTTCTCGATCCGGGTCCACGATGCTGGATATCTCGATTCCCTAGACGATTTCTTTTTCGGGGACGCATCATTCATCGACATCATCTATCTTGATTCAAACCCGCATAACGATGGTGCCATCATCCAGATAATGAAGCAGAACCTACTCGAAACCTCTAAACGGGCCCTCAGCTTCGTGGACGCGGCCCAAGTATATGTTGCGGCCCAAGACCAAATCGACGGAATCATCGCGTTTGATGAGTATTTCGACGGCATCATCCAAGCCTATCCAAATCCGTGAGCAAGTACCAGGATCTAATGCACGATCTAATAGCATCATTTGTTCTTGAAAGTGAACAATGTGAAGGATTTCATTAACGTCAACGAACTACAAACCGGAGAAATTCTATCGCCTTAGAAAAGTAGGACAAGGTAGAAGACGAGGCCGGCAATTCCAAGCACGATCCCCGTGATTGCTAATCCATTGCTCCCTTCTTTGCCTATGCCAAACAAACCGAGCACGATGGCAAAGATCGGAAAGATGAACGGGAGAAAAAAGAGCCCCAGTATGCCCAAGATCAGAGACAACAACGAAAGTGGTCTGGTAATTGCCATGGGGACGACACCTTTTTTTATGATCTTGCCCCAGTAGCGGACGCATCCATGCGACGACAATGGGAGCGGGCATACAAACTATTTCGGGAAGCACGGGGCAACACGTATCGCAGAATACAAGGCGACAATTAAGAATTGGCACGAAGCGGTCGCAACGAGGCATACTGGCATCGTGCGGCCTGGCTTGTGCCGGGCTTCCATCGACGATCGCGGGAATATTTAAAAACAACCGGTTGGAATCGATATGTAGAGCTCGCATGATCTCGCCGACCTCGCAAAACACGTTCGATCCGTGTTCGGAAGCACGTAAAGGGAACGGGTGCTACCTGGTACCCCGTGATAACCGGTTCGAGTCGACTCGAGCCATCCCGGATCTTTCTTTTCCTTCCTTAAACCAAGCGAGGTGAACCCGCTCGCCAATGCAATTGGATGCTGGAATGACGTGCCAGTTCTACCCGAGCGTGGACATTTTTCGAGGAAAATGAAAAGGGAGAAAATTTCCGTGTTCGGAAAGGGAACGGGTGTTACCAGCTACTCTGTGATCGAGTCGAAACTCAACTCTGCACCTTCCCGGATCCTTCATGAGATCAGTACCAATGCAGACGGGTAACTGCTTAACTTTCAGGCTTCGCTCTAATCGGGCGAGTCTCTGCGGTTTTCCTGCTCAAGGCAGTTACCTTTGATTAATGTCCCGACCGTATTTAACACTTGGGCAGTGGAGCGGAGGAATTGACGTAGAACCGATCCGGCCCGAGATCACCGCCGTATGCGGTGCTGATGCAAGAGAATACCATGCGCGCCAGCTTGATTATGTCATCGATCGCAAACCGGGATCGGTTTGCAATACTATCTAAGAAAATTCAAGGGAAAGAAGAGAACGTGACAAGAACAGCAGCCGCTTGACAAGGCTTCGTGATACAAGGACATTATTTGTATGACTCGCGGAATTTCTTGATCATGGTCGCCCGGCGCCTGTCCCTGAACTTTCCCTGCACCGTTCCTCGCACGCTGCGGCCTTTTCCCGCGATCAGCCCGCCGTGGGCCAGCATTTTTTTCCGCCTGCTGGTCAGTACCAACGCGATCACCACGATCGCGCCGCCGCCCACGATCGAGACTACGATCGCTACCACCGTGGCGTTCGAGGTTGCGGGCGCCGTCACGACGATGCCCAGGGTTTGCGTCTCTTGGCTCTGGCCGGCAGCATTGATGGCGGTGATCGAGTAGTAGTAGCTGGTCCCGGTGGAAACTTTCTTGTCGATATAGCTGGTTACGTTCCCCACGGTGGCCAGGAGCACCTTGGTGTCGGGCATTACGCCGCGGTAGATGCAGTATCCGATCACCACCGCCCCGCCGTCCACCGCCGGTGCCGTCCAATTCAGGATGACTTGCCCGCCCTGCGTGACCACGCTCAAGTCGCGCGGCACGCTCGCGGTGGTCGCTGGGGTCACATGCACCTCCGGCGCCTTAGCGCCCTCGCCGACGATGTTCACCGCGGAGATCTGATAGTAAAGCGGTATCCCGTTAACGAGGCCCGTGTCCACGAAGTGGGTGACGTTACCCGTCGAGTTCACCAGCACCTCGCCGCCAGAGACCGTTCCGCGGTAGATTATGTAGGTGATCGCACCCGATCCGCCGACATTTGCAGGCGCGTTCCAAGAGAGCGTGACCTGCTTGTTGCCGAGCAGGGCCGTGAAGTTCGCGGGCGCCCCTGGCAGCGTGGCCGCGATGGCCGACACCTCTGAGGATTTCATGCCATCGCCGTACGAATTGATGGCGGCGACCTGGTAATAGTACATCGTCCCGATCACGATGTGAGTATCGTTGTAGCTCGTCACATTGCCTATGGAAGCGAGGAATGACTCGCCACCGGCGAACGTGCCTCGATAAATAACGTATCCCAGCACGGGATGGCCACCGTTGTCATCAGGCATGGCCCACGTCACGTTGATGAGCGAGTCGAGGGTTTTCGCACCGATCCACTGGGGCGCAGTCGGGATGGCAATGGGCATGGCAGATACCTCGACTGAATGGTTGCCCGTCCCGTTCGAGTTCACGGCGGCGACGGTGTAGTAGTACGTCACGCCATTAATGAGGCCGGTGTCGAGATAGGTCGTCGTGTTCCCTATATCCTGTTGGTAGAGCACCTCCGTGCCCGAGGCCGTGCCGCGGTATATGTTGTAGTACTTGATCGGGAGCCCGCCGTTGCTGGAAGGCACCAGCCACGCCAGCTGGACTTCGTGGTCCGCGACGGAGGGCGTGACGTTGCGCGGGGCACCCGGCGTCGTGACAGGCTTCACGGGCGTCGATATCGTCGAGTTTGCCCCCGTGCCGAAGCGGTTCACGGCGGCCATGCTGTAATAATAGCTCTTTCCGTTGGTAACGGTCGTGTCGTTATATGAGGTCACGTTGCCGACTATGATCAGCAGCGATTCGTCGTTCGATGCGAAGCCACGGTACACTCGATAGCCCGTGATCGGCAGGCCGCCGTTCGTGAGGGGCACCTGCCACACCAAGCGGACCTTGGCATTTCCAGGGATGGCACCGAAATTTTGAGGTGCGCTTGGTCCTGCAGCGGCAGTAACGATGACGAGTAACTGGCTCGGCCCAGCACTCAGGGGCCTTGCCGAAATCTCCTCAACACCCGCAGTCGTGGCATGAATGCGAACCGTGGCGTTGGAAGCCGCGTCAAGATTGATCGAGACGTTGATGTAGAAGGACGTTGCGGCCGTCGGGAGAATCGTGGCGATGCGAGAAGCATTAGCCATTGACATGGGATAGCCACCGAACGTCAGGCTCACCGACACGTTTAATGCCTTGGCACCACCACTCGGCGCCGTGTTCTCGATCGTGACCTGCACGACAAACCACGTGCCGGCTGTGTAATACGGTGCGCTGGGAGAATTCGTCATGGCGGATATCAACAGGCCCGCTTGGGCCTTAATGCTCACGCCACCGGCGATAGAGCTCGGACCGGCGCTCAGCAGGGCGTTCGAGATCTCTATGTTGCCCGCGACGTTCGCGGACACTTGAACGCCGGTCGCCGTCGCCGCACCCGCCGCCACCGTCACTAGGATGGCGATGGGCGTGCTCGAGCCGGCAGGGATCGTGATCGCTGCGGAAGGTGACGCCGACAGGCCGGTGCCGAGGGCCAGCGTCACGACGACATTGATTGCCTTCGCGCCGCCTGCAAGGGCCGTGTTCTGGACCGTCGTGGTCACCGTAAAGGTCATGCCTCCGACGTACGTCCCGTTACCGGATTGCGTGACACCCGTGATCGACAGTGACGCCACCTGCTTGATGCCCACGCCACCGGCGATGGAACTCGGGCCGGCGGCCAGCGGGGTATTCGTGATCTCAACGTTGCCTGCGACGTTTGCGGTCACCTGGACGCCGGTCGCCGTCGCCGCACTCGCCGCCACCGTCACCACGATGGCGATGGGCGTTATCGAGCCGGCAGGGATCGTGATCGCTGCCGAGGGCGAGGCCGACAGACCAGCGCCCAAGGTCAGCGTCACCACGACGTTGATGGCCTTCGCACCGCCAGCGACCGCCGTGTTCTGGACCGTCGTGGTCACCGTGAAGGTCATGCCGCCCACGTAAGTGCCGTTGCCCGGCTGCGTGACGCTCGTGATCGACAGCGCCGCCACTTGCTTGATGTTCACGGTTACCGTGTTCGTGACTGCAATCAACGCTGCATTCGAGATCTCCATATTGCCCGTGGCCGTCGAGGTAATCGTCACTCCGGATGTCGCTGCACCGGCCGCAATCGTGACCACGATCGAAATGTTCAGGTTGCTGCCAGCCGCGATCGAGATCGGCGATGATGCCACGGCAGACAGGCCCGTGTAGCTGCCGAACGTCAGTATGACGACGACGTTGACGGCCTTTGCCGCGCCCGATTCCGCCGTGTTCGACACGACGGTATAGACGATGAACGTTTGGCCGCCGATGTATGTGCTGTTGCCTGGATGCACGGTCAGTGATGCAATCGAGAGCAACGCCGTTGCCTTGATGCTCACGCTAACTATACTCGTTGCTTGAGTCAGCGCAGCGTCCGAGATCTCCATGTTGCCTGTGGCCGTCGCGGTGATCATTACTGCCGATGTCGTCGCCGGGTCAAGCACCCTTACCAAGATTGAAACGTTTTGGTTGCTATGAGCCGCGATCGAGATTGGCGAAGATGCCACAGCTGACAGGCCCGCGTAACCGCCGAATGTCAACGCCACCACGACATTCACGGCTTTCGCCGCACCAGTCGCCGCCGTGTTTGCCACGACGACGGAGACGGTGAACGTCTCGCCGGCAACGTACGTTTCATTGCCGTTGGTCGGGTGCACGGTGAACGACGTGATCCCGAGCTGCGCCGTTGATTTGATGCTCACGCCAACCATGTTAGTAGCCTGCGTCAATGCTGCGTTCGAGATCTCCATGTTGCCGGTGGCCGTCGCCGTGATCGTCACCGAGGAGGTTATGGCAGCTGCCGCAACCGTCACCACGATGGAGATGTTCAGGATGCTATCGGCCGCTATCGAGACCGGCGAGGATGCTGCTGCAGTCAGGTCCGAATAACCGCCGAATGCCAAAGTGATCATGACGCTGACGGCTTTCGCCGAGCCAGCAGTCGCCGTGTTCGCCACGACAGCGTAGGATGTGAATTGTTCACCTGCAACGTACGTGTTATTGCTGTTCGTCGGATGCACGGTCAGGGACGTGATGGAAATCGATGCACTGGCTTTCACGTCCAGTACCAGCACGTGACTACCCTGCATGCCATCTTTCGGGAGGCCGCTAATTGCCTCAGTTCCCGCCCATGTAGCGTACACGTTCACGCTCGAATTTGTGACGCAACCCGCGCTCGTCAAGATCGAGAAATCGATCCAACCGGTTCCGCCGGCTTGCAGGTTAATGGTTGCCGAGCCGTTCGCCGTCAGGCCTGCATACCCCCCGAACGAGAGGCTGGCCGTGATCCCGGTCACTGCCGTGCCGCCCGTGTTTGCAAGGGAAACGCGTACCACGAAGGACATACCTGCGACATACGTGCCATTGCCCGTGCGGCAAGAGAGACCGGTGACCTGCACGTTGGATCCAGCGCGCACCGTCACCCAGACAAGGTCGCTGGAACTATTTCCAAGCCCGTTTGAGGCGATGATGGTGTAATTATAGACGCCAGGCGTCAACCCATCGACATCGATCGAGAAGGGAACGCCCGACACCCACGATCCAGCCTGAACGGATGTGCCGTTCCTGAAAACGCTGTAGGTCGCCGGTGGGACCTTGCACGTGATCGTCCACGAGATGGAGTTTCCTGTCATGCCAGCCACATACAGCACGTTACTAGGTGTCGAGATGAACACGGCCGTCGTCAGCGACAGCGCGACCTCCGCGGATAACGGGCCCTCGCCTTTTCCATTAACGGCAGATATCTTGATGTAATAGGTCAACCCGTTGGTGAAGCCTGTTATAACGGTGCTGGTAATGTTCCCGACCGTCGCGTTGAGGACCTCACCATTCGAGACGGTTCCAATGTATATGTTATAATTCGTTATGGCGATACCGCCGTTGCTCGCCGGTGCCTGCCAGAAAAGGGAGATTTGTTGGTCACCGGCAGTTGGAATTACGTTTCTCGGAGCAGATGGGGTGAAGACGGGGGTGGCATTCACGTAAAACGTGAGCGGCCCCTCGCCGTTGACGTTCACTGACGAGATCTGGTAGTAGTAGCTTTGTCCGTCGGTCAGGCCCGTGTCGTTGAAGCTCGTGACATTTCCCAGCGATTGGTAGAATTCGATGTCGTTCCATACCAGGCCACGATACAGGTTGTAGCCCGTGATGGGCGCGCCGCCGTTTTGCGCCGGCGGGGTCCACGAGAGCAGGACTGACGCGTTCCCGGTAACGAAGGCGAAATTCCCAGGCATACTTTCTGGCGGCCCGTTTGGTATCCCGCTTGCCTCGTTGGAGCGAGGCCCTTCCCCGATGGCATTTGTGGCGGTAACGACGTAGTAGAAAATTTGGCCGTTGTTAAGATTCGTTTGCGTGAAATTCGTCACGTTTTCGATCAATATGGGTTCTATCTCCTCGCCGGGGGCAGATCCGAGGTGGACTGTATAATTCAGAATAGGATCTCCCCCGTTTGTCGCCGGTGGGGTCCACGTAAGAGAAATCATCCCGTTTCCGGCCGTTACCACGAGGTTGCGGGGCGCAGACGGGACCGTCGGAGCCGGCGTGGCGCTGGATTCCGCGGAAAGGGCACCCTCGCCGACACCATTCACCGCCGAGACCTTGAAGTAGTATTCCTGTCCATTCGTAAGGCCGGTGCTCCTGAAAGATGTCACATTTCCAGTGCTTTCGAGGTAGATCTCACCGTTCGATGCCGTGCCCTGGTAGATGTTATAGCCCGTGATCGCGGACCCGTAGTTATTCGACGGCGCGGTCCAGTTCAGTACGACCTGCAAGTTCCCTGAGGTGGCCGTGAGTGATTGCGGCGCACCAGGCGGTCCGACGGGCATTGCGCTAGTCTCCGTCGAGTTCGCGCCAGTGCCCATCACGTTCACCGCAGCAACCTCGAAGTAATAATGTTGACCGTTCTTCAGGTTGGTCACGGTGTAGGCAAGTACCGCGCTCAGCGTCGTGTTCAACTTCTCACCGCCCGAAGACGTGCCCACGTAGACCTTGTACCCGCTGATCGAGGCACCGCCGTTGCTCGCCGGCGCCGTCCACGCCAAGGCGACTTGCGTGTTCCCGGCCGTTGGCGTCAACCCGGTCGGTGCGCCGGGCACCGTCGCCGGCGTCGCACTAGCCTCGTTCGAGTAGGCACCAATGCCGGCTACATTCACAGCCGCAACCTTGAAGTAATATATTTGGCTGTTTGTCAATCCCGTGGCCGTATAGGTCGTCAGGTTTCCGATGGTTGCCAGCAGTACCTCACCATTCGAGACAGTGCCTCGATAGACCTTGTAGCCAGTAATTGCCGAGCCACCATTGCTGGTTGGTGTGTTCCAATTCAGGATTACCTGTGTATTGCCTGCGGTTGCCGAAAGGACGAGCGGAGGCCCCGGGACAGTCCGAGGTGTTGAAAAAACTTCGTTTGAATCGCTGCCCGCGCCGTATGGGAAGTTTACAGCAACAACTTCATAGAAATATTTCTGGCCATTTAACAAGCCAGTATCGTTATAAGATGTTACATTTCCGACAGTGTTTACCAATGTTTCTGTTCCAGAGGAATTTCCGCGGTAGAGGTTATATGTCAAAATTGGGTCTCCACCATTCGACGGAACCGTCCATTGTAAGAAGATGGATTCATTCCCCGGAGTAATACTAGTTATTGTCGGGGCCCCAGGCGCAGCGGAAGGCGATAGATCCGTTTGTTTCAATGCGATTGGTTGGGTTTGCTTGAATTCGGGTGTTAAGATGATGCATGTTAAAAGGACGACCACTCCGAGTAAGAGCGGTAGGTAGGTGAGTTTTCGTCTCAAGGATGTCACTCTGAAAAATCATAGCGGTTTACGGGGGCATCTCCACTAAGATTATCCGCTATGGCTTGCCCTCATGTCTATGAACCTAGACTATATTACCAATACATTAGCTTTACCGTTTCGTACCGTCGCAAGAAAATGAATTAATAGGTATCCTTCGACTCACGCACGAAAAAAACGGTTAAGAAAATCGTTTTCTTTGAGCAGGTCACCTTGGTATCAAAGAAGCCAAGAAAAACGCAGTGGTGTTACGATTCTTCTAGCTGATCCCGATTTGGAAGTCCTTCGAGCCATGCCTTCTTTACCATAACGAGGTTTTCCGGTAGCTGGCCATTCATCACGTTATAATCGAGCTCGGCGATGATATTTCGCACCCTCTCATCCCGAATGGCCCGTATCTTGGGGTTATCCACTTCTTGCAATCGGATCTGGGACCAATCAAACCCGGGGTTGTTCGACTTGAGCATGTTGAGTTTCTGTATTTTCTTCAGGAGGAGATCGGCAACAGTCGCGTTGAGCGATTTGGTAGCCTCATCGCGCATGCTGGACAATAACTTCCCCGCGTGTTCAATATCGCCATTGATCAAGGCTTCCTCGGCCGCCTCGATCTTGTCTTGGGCATTTATCATCAAAAACGCTGCGGTCTCGATCACGTCCATTTTGATGATGTCCGTGGCGAGCTTGAGCACGAGATCCGAGACCTTGAATGCTTTCTTGGAAATGGGCTCGACGATGACTTCAGCTTGTTCTTCTTGCGCTGCCTCTTCCTCCCCGCCAAACTCGGCCTCGGCGCATTGGCCGCCGCGCATCTTGAAATTCCGGTCCAGGAAGATCATGCATAGGTGGCCGCAGGGAATCTTCAATGACACGGTTACGAGGCCGGCAAAATCTTCGCCTTTATCCTTGATGAGACTGACCGGAATGTCGATGTTGGACACTTTTTGGCAGGTCGGGCACGTTACGCGGACCATTTGCTTTTCTGACATGAATTTTTCTGATAATAATATTTAGGGGCGGACCTAAATTGTTTCCCCCACGGCAGTCATATCTCCAAATTAATCGAGGATCACGACGGAGCAGGAATGTGCTCATCATCATGGCATATATCTTGGTTAGTACCGACCAAGAATGCTTGATCACCTTCCTTTCATGGCCGCGGGCCACTTGAGTGGTTTCCGGGAAATGATTATTATGCCTCACCGCGACTTATGGCTATGAACCAGCTTGAACGATTCCCCTCGACGGTCGGCCACGAGGAGCCAGATCGGCTGCTCTATTACGTGCAGGGCTTCACAGGCAACTCTCTCAACGAGTGGGTCGACAAGGTCGAACCCGACATTCCCGACGAACAGGTCGTGATCGATTCGGACATCGGCGACCGGACCGTGCGGAACTGGATCGGGGATGATTTTATAGGATTCGCCGAGGGTGTGATGCCCGGAGGTGGCTACATCGCCGGGCCATCGCACGCGACATCATGAACGAGCTGCTGGCCAACGTCATCCAAGCACGATACCTCGTGAAGGAGCTCGGTGTGCATCCCATTGCATTCTAATCGACGAGTGCAATGGGCATAAAAGCATCACATCCCGCATTTACTCAAGAGTATCCATGGCGCACGAATCCCTTGATATGCTGCTGGTGAATCCGGGGACCGAACTCGCGGAACGTGGTTCGTGGAACCGGGAACCGCCGCTCGGGCTGCTCTACATCGCAGCGGTACTTGATCGGGATGGATATTCGTGCCAGATCGCCGAGTTATCCGTCGATGAAAGGCAAATCGAGGAGATCCTGCAAGACATTCCCGTCCCTCACGTGCTTGGCTTCACCTGCCTTACGAATACTGCGAGCCGGGCCATGCTTCTCGCGAGTAAAGCGAAGACATTTTACGAGCACGATCGGGGCGCACGGCCTATAATCGTCATGGGTGGACCACATGCCACCTTCACGTTCGAGCAAACCTTGGCAACGGGCACGATCGATTTTTGTTTCCTCGGCGAGGTCGAGCCGTCGATCTCCGCCTTCGTCCAGATTGCCCTCGCGAAGGACGATGTCGATTCGATCAAGGATGTGATCGTTGCGGATGGGGGTGCATCTTTTAACATCGCCTTCAAGGACAATCAAGAAAACTTGGTCATTTTCCGGGACGCACCATTATATTGCCAAGATATCGACCAGATTCCTTATCCAGCTCGTTTTCTGTATCCCATCAACCAACCCAATCACGTGTACAACATCGCCACGGTCCTCGTGAACCGGGGATGCCCGAACCAGTGCATCTTCTGCAGCAGGCAGGCCCTGTTTCGCGAGGCGAGGTGGCGGTCGGTGGCCAACGTGATGCAGGAGCTCAGGGACATCCACGCCGCAGGGACGTATGATTATTACAACATGTATGATAATCTCACGGTCTCCCGGCCGTTCATGCGAGAATTGCTTCGTGCAATGGTAAACGATCCGGCGCTTTCCCTTCCATGGGGTGCCGAACTCCGTGCGGACATGATAACCGAGAATGATGCTAGGCTGCTCGAGCAAGCGAATTGCCAATGCGCAGCGACAGGTATCGAGTCTGCCGACGAGGGCATCCTGAAGACCGCGGGAAAGTTCCAGACCCCAGAGAAGGTAATGGCCGGCCTTCACGTGCTCAAGGCGGAGGGCATCCCGGTCCAGGCTTATTTCGTGGTCGGTCTCCCCGGCGAGACATATAAGACCTTCGAGGCCACGCTGCGGTTCATCGAGAGCAGCCCGCTCCAGCCCGGCATCGACAAGATCGATTTTTTCGCCGCAACACCATATCCTGGGTCCCAGTTGTATGAAAGCCGGGAACGGTATGGCATCCAGATACGCGATCCAGATTTCGATCACTATGACTGCCAGCATCTCATTTGCGAGCTCCCGACGCTAGTATGGGGAGATCTTGAATCGATATGGGCAGAGGCTAAGCAATTCGAGGCGAGGTTTAACCGCGCATGAAGTAAAATCCCAGCTCCTATCAAGCCGCTACGATTCAAGATCGTATGGTCAAGCTCTCGGCCATTTTTAAGAATGGCGTGCGGTTCGATTGTCTCTCTCCTGCCGGCTGCGACGGGCACTGCTGCGTGGGCACCGGCCAGATTTACATCTTCAACGAGGACATCGAGCGCCTCATGAAGCATTTCAACCTAGATCTCGACGGGTTTCTCGATACCTACACTAAGGTTGAAGAAACGGCCAGCAAAAGCCATCCCGTTAAGTGGATTCCCATCGTGATGATCAAGGAACAGGAAGAAGTTGAAGGAAAGCCGTGCATTTTCCTGCAGGATGGTCTCTGTGCCGTCCACGTGGCTCGCCCCTTCCAGTGCCGGGGCTTCCCTTTCTGGAACATGAACACGAAAGCGAAAGCGGCATGGGAAAAACTCGCGACAACCTGTCCCGGCATCCCGGCCTCGAAGGACAATCCCGATGCCCAGTTCTACTCGGGCCAGGACGTCAAGAATCTAGTAGAGCAGGAACTGGCCATGGACGACGCATGGGATGCCGCCATGCTCCAATGGAAGGGCAACTACCGCGGGTACCTGAACTCGTGGCTAGCTGGGCGCGAAATAACAGCGCCCGAGTGATCGAGCATTCTCATTCTCCAAGCAACTCGCTTTTTTGCAGCAAAATCGCAACCTTTACATGGACGATGGTGAAAGAACCTGCCATGGAAAGTGAACTAAATTCACGTGACTTGGTCAAGAACGGGCTCGGCATCGCCTTGATGCTCGCGGACCGGGGTGTTAAGCACGTGTTTGGCATCCCGGACGGCCACACGCTGGACTTTTACGACGGCATGCGCCAATGCGGGAAGATCGAACACGTGCTCGTCAACGATGAACGGACGGCCGCCTTTGCGGCAGACGCTTATGCACGGGTGTCTGGTACGCTCGGGGTGTGCGATGCTGGAGCGCCCGGAGCCTTGAATTTTCCAGTCGCTCTCGCTGAGGCCAAGGGCTCGTCCAGCCCGGTGCTTGCGATCATCGGGATGCTTAGGCGGGAGTACGTGATGCTCAACATCCCGCACGACGTGAACATAACCGACACGGTGCGCCCCGTCACCAAGTGGGCAGGCATGGCCTTCTCCTCGGACCACGTGCCCCGGTTCCTGGAATATGCCATCCGCCAATCGATCAACGGCCGTCCGGGTCCCACAGCTGTCGTCATCCCCGAAGATCTTTTCGGCGCAAGCGATAACCAGCTCGGTGATTTCGTTACGAGCGGCGAGGGCGGGGCATGTTCCATCAACGGCTGCCGGGCCGCCCCTGCTGAGCACGAGATCGATCGTGCCGTGGACATGATCCGCAAGGCGCACCAGCCGGCCATCCTTGTTGGCGGGGGGGCGGTTGCCGCCGCGGCCTACCTGGAAGTGGCTGCCCTCGCGAGAATGCTTGCAGCGCCCGTGTTCTCCACGATCACGGGCAAGGGCATCGTGGTCCCGACGGACGGCGAGGATAACATCTATTTTGGCACGTCAGGCCTGTTTGGCGAGTCACCTAACAATAAGTTTCTCAGGAAGCAGGCAGACCTCGTCATCGTTGTCGGGAGCCGCCTGACCGAGGACGACACGGCAAATTTCAAGTATCCTCCAGATCGGAAGGACATGATCCAGATCGACATCGATCCCGGCGAGATCGGAAAGAGGTACCATCCATGGGGCGTTGCGGGAGACGCGAAGATCGCCCTCGAGAAGATCGTGGCCGAGCTGAATCAAGGCGAGGTCACGGATACCTCGATCGTGGAGGAACGCCAGGCCAACCTCCAAGATTTGCGCGCCGAGCACCAGAAATACCGCGAGAAGGACACCGCCCGCTGGGCCGACGCCGAGCCTATCAAGCCTGAGCGCGTCTTGAAAGCCATCTCGGACACCCTTGGCGAAGGTGACTACCTGGTGACCGATGCCTCGGCCAGCTCGCGCTGGATCGGTCCTTATTTTCCCGTAAAGGGATTGGGACGCCACATCATCACACCCCGCGGCGTGGGCCCGACGGGGTTCGGGATCGGAGCGCTCATCGGCACCTGCATCGCGGCAGACACGTGGGAATTCTCCCGCACCAAGACCAAGAAAGTCCTTTTCACCGGCGACGGCGGATTAATGAACGGCGGCCTGTCGGATTTTGAAACGATCGTGAAGCTCGGGCTCGACTGCACGGTCGTGATCATCAACAACGCGGCTCTCGGGTTTGTGAAATTTGGCCAGCTTGCCAAGGGGATCTACGAGACCGAACGGCCAGCCACGGACTTCGCTCGAATCGCGGAATCATTCGGGGGCACCGGCTTCCGGGTCGAACAACTTGGAGGGCTCGATTCGGCCATTACAGATGCCATTAATCACGAGGGCTTCAACCTCGTCGACGTCGTGGTAGATCCGCAGGAGCTCCTTCCCCCGAGCTCCTTTTGACAAGTTCGCGTTCTGTATCTTTCTTCTATCCTAAGCATCGCTGGAGGCTTCCTTGACTCACTTGGCAGGGTAGAAAAAATAGGAGCTGAATGAATTCCGTTCAATCGTGAAGCCGGGTATCGATAGGCTTCAGGGTGAGCGAGCTCACCCAGCGCAGGAGCCACTCGAACGTGTGTTTCTTGTTCATGGCCCAGCGGGCGAACGCGGCAAAAATGAACCACGCGAGAAACACGATGCCGAATAGAAGGAGAGTGCCGAAGAATGTTTGGGGGAACATGTACATGATCTGGATACCCGTGAAGAGCTTGATGAACCGGAGCGTGGGAATCCACGTGTACTGCAGGATGTAGATAGTCAGCGATAGATAGGAGAACCGGATCCACGTGTTGATTACGACTCTCATACCTAACTTGTTCTTCACGAAGTCGATCCGTCTCGTCCACTTCTTCGAGTGGTCGTAGTCGAAGATTATCGATAGCACGGCTATGGCGAACTCGCTCATGCCCCAGTAGAACACGTAGGTCTCCGTGTTGAGAGGCTGCACGTTCAACGACATCTCGAGTGCCCAGGCGGGTTGGTCCCAATAGGGCAAGGCGGTTTGGCCAAAGAGAGATGTCCCCGCCATCACGGCGAGCCCCACGATCATGAGGAGTAAGCCCCGCTTCAGGATCTTCTTCATGTAGAGCCGGCTCGCCACGACGCCACCCGATCGGGCCGCGAGCAGGCCTGCTGCAACGGAACCGCCGGCAAAGAAATAGGCGAGCCACGGGAAGACCGGGAAAAACGAGGTGGTCAACCAGCCCTGGAGAAGCGTGATCGGTTGGGAAATGCTCGGGGGAACCGCCAAGATGAGCGGCTCGATGCCCGGGGCATATTGGGGATAGCCGATGATGACCCGCATCAGCGGGGAGATGGCGAGGATCACGAGCGAGATGAGCATCAGGCGGATACTCGCTTTTGGGAGCCGGGTCGCGTCCGTTTTTTCGTGATAAACGAAAAGCCGGCGTTGCAGGATGCTCCGATAGGCGAGCGCGAGGATGATATTGCTCAGACCAATGCATTCCAGCGTGTCCACGATGCCGAAATCAAAATACACCAATGGATCGTATATCGTGCCGACGAGGATGAGGAACAGGCCCCGCTTGATCTCGGTCTTGACGACGTCGTCCACGAGCTTTCCTGAATCTACCTGCTTTTCCATGCTCAGTACTTGCGAGCACCCCGACAGGAAGAAGAACATCTGCCCCACACTCGAGAAGATACCAAACACGAGTATGAAGGGGTTATAAAACATCGATGAAATGGAAATGTTCCAATCGTTGAGTAGCCCGAAGAATAGGTGTGACGAGATCACGAACATTATATTGATGCCACGCCAGATATCGATGCCGAGCAGGCGCTGGCCTGACTTTTTGGCCACGGTGAGGTCCGTTCGCACACTTATCTCTTGTTGTCTTTCTTTGGTCGAGTAAATAGTCATAGAGTGGAATCTCCGTAAGATGATCTGCAAGCAGGGAAGAACCAATCTGCTAATCCCAGCCATGGCAGGTAATCGTGCCTACGAGGCAAAATGCTGCGCCGTTCGGTAGAGGCTTGACGAGCCATATTGCAAGATATGCACTGTATTCCACAAAGCCAATTCCTAAAAACACCTCCACGACCATCTTGTCGTCTCACCAGCGTGGCGAAAAGCTGGCCTGATTTGGAAAAAAACTCGCTGAGGGAAAGAAACCGATTCATAATCAATCACGGGTTTCCCCTAACGACCCGTTTGGCAAATCTTTGGCGTGGTGTCCAAGATTGTCCTTAAAAATAGTTAGGGTATGCCTGTAATCTTTGATCTCAAGGCTCGTTGTAAGATTCGAACGTTGGACCAAAAATGAATGAAAAAAAAAATGGCCGACACCAAAAAAGGGCGATCATTCGATGATGCGCTTGAAGCTCACGGCTGCCAGGATGTACATGGCTACGACGAACACCAAGATCACGATCAAATCGGTCGGTAGCGTGCTCATGTTGCCCGTGATCATCAGGTCCCGCACTGCGTCGATGATGTATGACATGGGGTTGCACGCAGCGATATATTGGAGCGCGGAGAGCCAGCCCGTGAGGCCGTTTAGAGGGTAAAGGGCGTTACTCAAGAAGAATATCGGCATCGTGATGGCCTGTCCAAGCCCCATAAAGCGTTCGCGAGTCTTCATGAACGAGGCCATTATGATCGAAATAGCCGCGAACCCGCCTGAGGAGAAGAAAATGATCACGTATGCCAGCACGAAGTACCCTACGTTCGGCACGAATTGTACCCCGATGATTAGGGCAAAAGGGATAACGATCAGGCCCTGAACGATGCCCCTCACGCCGCTCGCCATAGAGCGACCAATCACAGTTCCATATCGTGAGATAGGGGTGACCAGTAATTTTTTCAGGATGCCCGAGTCGCGTTCCCAGACCAAAGTTAGACCGTAGAAGATCGCCACGAAGATGGCGCTCTGCATGATGATGCCGGGTGTGATGAACGACGTGTACGGTTTGCCTTCGTACAACACATTGCCACGGAGAGATTGCATCACCGGCCCAAACACGAGGATCCACAATACCGGTTGAACCGCGCGGTAATACATCTCGGTCCGGTCGTGCGTGAGCCGCCTGAGCTCCAGCTCGACCATGATGAGCATGCCCCTAAAAGAATTAATGATCTCGTTTCGCGTAGTTACAACAGGTATTTCAACGCTCTTGCTTTCGTTATTGCTTTCTAGACTCGTGGTTTGCATGTTTTTCACCGTCACCTTATCCTTTCTTGATCATGCGGCGCATCTGGTTCGTCTCGGATGATCGCCCGCCAGCATCGATGCGCGTGCCCACGTATTTCAGGAACACGTCATCGAGCGTTGGCTTGATGATGCCAAGTTTTGATATGAAAATGTTGTTTTCCCTCAGGTGATCCAAGACAATTGGCATCGCCGTCTCGGCATCTTCCACGAGGACACGCAATTCGGAGTTCTCCATTGTTACTTCTTTCACATCCTCGAATTGGCGAATCATCTCTGCGACGCTCTCGTTCGTTGCTGTATCCTTGGTCTCGATCGAGATGATTTCTCCCCCGATCGAATGCTTGAGCTCGTCGGTAGTACCTTTCGCTAAGACCTTTCCCTTGTTGATCAGCATGATGTGGTCCGCGTACATGTCTGCCTCGTCCATGTAGTGCGTGTTGAAAAAAATGGTCGTGTTGAATTCTTTCTTGAACTCCATGAGCTCTTTCCACACGACCGTTCGCGCTGATGGGTCCAGACCAATGGTCGGTTCGTCCAGAAAAATGATTTGCGGCTTGATGAGGAGGGCGGCAGCGATTTCTGTCCGCCGGATCATGCCACCCGAGTAGGTCTTCACTACTTGGTCCTTCACGTCGGTCATGCCCATTTTCTCAAGCGCATTATGGATGATGCCCTGTCTCTCGCTCGATGGGATTCCGTAAATTTTCGAGTAGATGAGCAGGTTCTCGTAACCGCTGATATCGGTCCAGATGCTCATCTCCTGGGGAACATAGCTGATTAGGCGACGGATCTTGGGTCCATCCTTGCTCACGTCAAGCCCGAACACCCGGGCCTCACCGCCGGTCGGCTTGATCTGCGTGGTCAGGATGCGCATAAGGGTCGTTTTTCCAGCGCCGTTTGGCCCGAGCATTGCAAACACCGCACCGCCCTCCAAGCTCACGTCGATACCGTCCAGCGCCCGGATCTTTTTCTGATAGACCTTCACGAGTTGCTTGACTTCAATTGCTAATGCCATAGTCATTGCCAATTTTTGTGTATAATTGAGTTTCACGAGGAAGGATTCACGTTCAATCGCAAGAACCCCGAATTTGGCCTGCATCTGAAGCCTATTTAGCTCAAGGAAAAGGATTATTCCGATGGAAAAAATGATTGCCAGCACGACTTGATTCGCTAAATAGATTGATCAAAGCCAGGCTATTTCATTGCGCTTGTTGATGATGCTCTGATCGCCACCTTTTTCTTCCTCATCACATTGCAACACGATACCATATCACTGCATCGTGTCCGCACCGATTATCAAATCTTTACCGAGGTTTTCGGAGACCCAAGCTTCATCACGAACATCGATATCGTTGATAATCGTGTCAAACGTGCAGGTGCCAATTGTTGGTATTTGCGTTTCTCCATCGGCAAGAGTAACAATTCTCATCATCCTCTTCCCGGATGAATCGACGAACGGCATCAAATCTTCAATTAATTTGCAAACACCTAATCGCATGAACGAATGCGAGGCAATGCCATCAAACAGCACGTTTTTGACGAACTTGGTGCCTTTGACACCATGTATTTCGAGATCCCTCGTGATCTGTCCCATAATTTATTCCCACGGTACAAATGCGAAGAATAAATTTAAACGCCCCGGGAGTTCGGTTCAGGGATTACTGGCAGCAGGACGGGTCGGAAGGATCGGCGCAGCACTGGCCATCCGATGGAACGTTTGCATGTTTCAGCCTGCCCCGGATGGCCTTGAGAAGACCACCTTTTCGGCTCGCGACATCCCACAGACACCCGCAGCCCGCCTGCTCGGTCATCACGATCGCGCCGGCCGGGCAGTTTCGCTTGCAAGCCGAGCAATCGGTGCACGCCTCCACGAGCGAAATGACCCACGTGCCCGAGTCATCTTGCTTGGGCAACCCGAACGGGCACACTTCCGCGCACGTGCCGCACCCGGTGCATTTCAGCGTGTTTATCCACACGCGCGGGGGCTGTACCGTTATCTGGGAAAAGATTTGTCCTGTTTCCGTCATGCTACGCCACTATCCTTAGTACGGCTCCAATGACCAATAAGGTTATGCCTGCCGCCGCAAAGATCACGTTGAGCACGGTAAAGCGCAGGTACTCCCCGCTGATGTCCCGTGGACTGGTGTCCATGGTGTACCCCGAGAAGGACATGGTCGTGAAGAAGGCCAGCCAGAAATAAAACGGCAGGTTCCACGCGGTGTACCACGACCACGGTACGCCACTTACCAGCCACTCCCAGCCCGCTTTCAAGGCGCTCATCACTATCACTGACACAATCCCGAACAAGATTCCCCTGATGATGAATTTGCGGGTAAACCGGGCGATTGGATAGGCTACTGCCAAGATGCCATTGATGACCACGATCGACACGAATAACTCGATCCCGAACCTCGCCACCAGCCAGCCAACCATCCCCGCCGTGCCTGTCAAGAATAGGCCGAGCAAGGATCCAATGATCACCAAGGCAACAATCGGCAAGCCAAAAATCAAGCGCAGCATAAACGCCGCGTGGGTCGTCGCGGCCACCGAGCGTTTGCTGAATGTGAACGACGCAAGCTTCATTGCCTCGGGCTTCCTTGCGGGCATCAATGTGAGGTAGGCGGGCAGGTCCTTTGACCACACCGGCCCGTACCGTACGGTGAAAGGGAATTCCTCGGTCTTCTTGGGGAGCTTCGGGGCTTCCACGCCGCCGGCAGCGAGCTGGGGCAGGATCAAGACCCGGGACGTCGTCACGGTCTCGATGCCAGACGCCGACACCGCTTCGAGTAGTTGCTTGTTGCCCATGTGCCCGCCCCTGGCCCCGCACCACACGTTGATGCCGTCAGTGTCGAGGGCCAGCACCCACGCGTCGACCTTCCCCTTTGCGAGATCCTGCATCACCCGGATGTAGGTGTATTCATAATTGGCGGTGACGATGACGGGCGAATCGGCGCCGGGCTTGCCGGCTGCGTAGATGCCGGGCTCGATCGCGACGTGGTCAACCTGGCCCGTGAGCACGCACCTCGCCACGCGCGCCGAGGCCCGGACTCCCTTGAAAGGCTTGGGCCGCGGGCGGTAATAACCAGCATCGTCGCCAACCTTCTCGTATTCCAAGGCCCGGATGCTCCCGTGCTTCCATGATTTGCTAGAGATGAGCTTGAAACCGACCCGTTCTGGGTAATTCGTGAACCACGCGAGCGGGTAGGTCTCCCCAGATTTCAGGCGACGCATCTTTCGCTTGTAGAGCCATCGACGCGCCTTGAACCCGAGCTTCCACGGGCCAGACGGCACGAACTCGTCGGCAACCAGCAACCGGCCACCCGGCTTGAGTACCTGCCACGATTTCCGCAGGAAGGCCTGTTGCTCGAAGGGTCGGAGCTCCGACAGCAGGAACGTGGAGACCACGACATCGTATGCGGCTTGTTCGACCTGCACCGACTCGACGCTCCCGTATTTGAACGTCACGTTCAGGCCCTTTCGTCCGAGAACGGATGTCTTCGCGAGGTTGATCATATCCATGTTCTTGTCGAAAGCGACGACAGCCATACCAGCATTTGCCATGTTGATGGCCAGCGTCCCCGGCCCGCAGCCGAATTCGACCACGGTCGCCGTAGCCTTCACCCGGGCGAGTACCCAGTCCTGCACCTTGAGGTTGATCCCCATCGTGAGGGTGGAAAATCCTCTCTCGTAAGATTGGGGCTCCAGCTCCAGCTTTTTCATGTAGATGACAGCCATAATCGCTCACTCTGATGCTTGCTCCGGTGGCTCGAGAATGTCCTTTATCGGGGTAGAGAGGGCATCAACGCTCATGATTGAAACGCAGCACGGCCGCCCGTTCTGTTCCTTGATGATGATCGCGAGTTTGTCACCGGCATTCCAGGACATCGCGTCCCGGATGCCTTTTGGAATGACGACCTGGCCACGGGCGTCGATGCTCGTGACGGCGTCGATCGTGTATCGTACGGGCCGTGCCCCTTGCCCGCAGCCACACGACGCTTGTTTCTTCTTGCTTGCCATGAGGTAGCGAGGAGGTCATGGTTTAAGGGTATTCTGATCTTGCTGATTGATCTGATCCTTTCCTATATGCATCACGGAGGATCAATTCGCGAGGGCATCTTTATGGCCCCGTGGTTCATTCTCCAACCTTGACTCGCCATGAAACATCCCTTTTCCCTCGTTCCTGCCTTTCATTCGGCATCGGACGTGCTCGATCAAGATATTATCGATAGGATCGTGGCCATCAAGCAACGGGTGCTCGAGCGCATCAAGCCCTCGCAACAGGAGATCGACGAGGGGAAGGCCATCACCGACGAGGTGTGCGGGGCCATCAGGGCGGCATTGGAACGGGTCGCTCCAGTCGACTACGTGGAACCGCAGGGATCGACCGGCATCAAGCAGACCCAGCTCGCGGGCGACCACGACGTGGACCTGTTCATCGGCCTCGACCCCTCGATCGTCCTGCAGCACGGGGACATGGCGAGGAAAAAAGTGCGGGAAATCCTGAAGCACCAGTTCACCAAGTGGATCGACGACGTGCTCATCCCCTGTGCTCGAGATGATCTCGCCGCGGAGAAGATCCAGTTCACCTACGCCGAGCACCCGTACCTGTCGATCACGGTGCGGGGCATGAAGTTCGACGTCGTGTTTTGCATCAACATCACGAGTGACGAGATCACCGCGCACAACATCGTGACGGCCATGGACCGGACGCCGCTCCACAGCCAGTTCGTTAGGGGAAACTTGTCGGACGAGCAGCGGGACGATGTCAGGCTCTTCAAGGCGTTCCTGAAGGCCGGCCACGTGTACGGCGACCGGGCCGCGCCCGGGCAGATGGGCATCGTGGGATACTGCACGGAGATCCTCATCCACTTCTTCGGCTCGGTGGAGACGGCCATGGTGAATTTTGCCGCGCTCGAGACCGAGCCGGTCGACGTGCACGGCCGGTCCAAGGCCGAGGTCGCCGCCATGCCCCGGTTCGGGAACGATTTCGCCATCGTCGTGGACCCGACCGACCCCAATCGTAACGTTGCATCGAGCTTGGACGAACGTACCTTCCGCCACGCGGCCCACTTGATCGCGGCGTTTCTCGAAAATCCCGACGCAAGTTATTTCGAACGCCTGCCCATTCCAGACCCGCCGAACGACGATCCCAGGTTCGTGGCTATCTCGGTTGTAAACTCGCAGGAAGTCCACTACACGGTCGTCCGGGACAAGTTGTACAAGATCGGGGAAGCCGTGAAGCGGAACTTGGAACAGGAATCCACGCACGAGCCCATGTTCGGGGAAATCGAGTATGCCGTCCTGCTCGCGAAGGACGACACCGCGGCCGCGCTGGCGTTCTTCGTCGAAAACCCGGAGATCCCGATCATCTTCAAGCGGTACGGCCCAGCGCCCGACGAGGAACGACCTCGGGTTGCGGCCTTCCTGGACAAGCACCCGGATGCGGCCCTCGACGAGACCGGCAAGTATTTCTTCTTGAAGGAACGCGAGGAGACGGCCTTCGTGCCCGCCGCGATCAAGGAAGTGGAGAAGAGTTTCGACATCCGGGGAGCGCAACCTGCGCGGGATGCCAGCGGCTTGATCCTCGCGGAGAGCGATCCCGCGGATGTGCTTTGTCGCCAAGTGATTCACGTGCTGAAGACAATGGTACTGCCATACATCAATAAGGCGTGATTCGTGGGGAAGGAGCAACTTATCGGCACTTGAATGCTCTTCCATTGGCAGGCTTCTTGGGTTGACCATCTCAACTTCATTGGCACTAACCAGCATGGAGCGGTGGTTGCTTGAAGGTGATTGCATTTTTATGCGTGGGGTGCGAGAAAGTGCTGGCAAGGCACGATGCAGCCTTACGCTAGTCAAAGATACGAGGAAAGACAATTTTGGAAAGTGAGATTGGAGTCGGCCACAACGCCTTTAGCTCGGATAGGATCATCGCCGAGGCGATATCAGAGCATGAAACGCAATTTCTCCTGGACATGACGAGCCGGGGCCTGCGGTATTTTTGCATCGCATGCGAAGTAGCCTTGTTGGTGGTATCTGTCCCACTTATGAGCAAAATCCCGCTTGCCGGCATTGGGATCGTCTGGGCACTCGTGGCCGTGTTCTCAATACCCGTTCCGTTAAGCGCCGTGCTCGTGTACGGCGTCTTCGCTGGGTGCCGGCGGAAGGAAATCATCGTCGATAGCCGGACAAAGACGGTCACGTTGAAGGTGATGTACGGCGCCTTAGTCTCCCAACACGTTTTCGTGTTCGATGCCATCGATGCGATCCTGCTTGAATCAGAGGATGGTGGGGCCCCGCCCGGTGTTGTTGCCAATTATTACGAGGCCTTCGTCACTTTGGTCCTGATCCTTGCCAACGGCCGGAAAATGAGGCTCATCAGGAGTGTTAGGCTCAAGCCCCCGCCACGGGACGTGGCGTTGTTGCACTATTTGCTCGTAAACACAATCCTGATCGGCACGGGACGGCCCGTGGTGTACCTTTCGGAACATATCCGCGTCGTGAAATCGCCCGGTGCCGACGGGGAGACAGCCATCGAAATAAACGTGCACCGCATCCCGTACAAGGCAGCCTTCATCATTTTCATGATCATTACCGCATCCGCCCTCACCTTAGCCAACTTGGCTTTCTATACTATGCTTTTACCGTACCCTAACTTGCATATGGGCATGTTTATCTTGCTCATGAATGCGCTTCTGATGGTCCCCCTGGCGCCGTTTGCCATCTATTTCGGGATAAAGTATGCACTCGATTACACGCATGAGACCATCGACGTGAATAACAACAACGGGTTCCTCCGAATCTTTGATTCGCAGGGAATGGAAAAACTGGCACTCTCTGTGCAGGAGATCGAACGGGTCGATCTCGCCACGGAAAGAACCGGGTCTCGCAAGGGGATCGCCGCGTATCAGTACTGGCCAAGGCTCAAGGTGGCCGGCGGCCGGGACATCAAGCTTTACCATTCTGATAGGTTTTTCGAGGCGTCGAGCCTGCAATCGTTGCTCCAATATCTCATCCGCCACGCGCAATACAAGGCAACCCATCCGGAAGCCCCACCACTGCCCCTGCTCACCCACGATGCATTGAACGTGATAATGCAGAAAGAGCACGAAAGAAAAGAGGATTTAGGACGGGCACGCGCCTCGGGAACGGCGAATATGCTTGCCTGGAAAAAAAGACAAGCGCCAGCTAAGTCACCTGCACCCGGCCAGCCAAGATTCAACAATAACTTCCAATTCTCCGTGCAGGTCCTACCAGAGGCTTATTTCAGGGGGGAAAAGTTCAATGACCTGCTCAAGAACACGGTGCCGGACGCCACCAAGCTCGACCGGTATAATTTGCCACACTTGGCAACGTGGAACGAGCTCGCCGCTTTTTTCGGCATCGCGAAGGAACCCCTGCAGGCGATGGCCGATATCAAGCTAAGTATCGCGCCCCACGAGGACCACTACTACCGGTTCGTGATTCCGAAAGCAGGGGGGAAGCATCGAAACATCTACGCCCCGAAAAAGGACCTGCGGGTCGTCCAGAAGAAGATATACCTCGACATCCTGAAAAAGGTCCCGATCCACGAGCGCGCGCACGGGTTCAGGCCGGGCCGCTCCATCGTGACCAACGCGCGGGAACACTTAGGGGCCGCGGTCGTGTGCCATTTTGATATAAAAGATTTTTTCCCGTCGATCCACGGCAGGAGAATTTTGGACTGCTTCAGGGAACTCGGGTATTCTGGCTTTACATCGGTCATCTTGACAAGCTTTTGCTCCGTTGCCAAGCGCAGGTTCAAGAATGGGCAACGCGAAATGGTCAGGATTAAACCACTTTCTTTACCTCAAGGCGCCTGCACGAGCCCCGCGTTATCCAATCTTGTCTGCCTCAAGATGGACCAGGAACTTGAAGACCTCGCCAAGCAACGAGGGTTTACCTACACGCGCTACGCGGATGATATCATCTTTTCGACGACCAATGCGGCCACGGTTCCTAAAACTCTTGATAGAGTTATCCGAAACATAACGGTCAAGTACAATCTCGGTCTCAATTCGAAAAAGAAGAGCCTTAAACGCAAGAATGCTAGACAACTGGTCACGGGCATCGTGGTGAACAACAACGATCCTGCTTTGCCCCGGTGGTGGATCCGAAATCTCCGGGCGGCCCTTCACAACCTCGAAACCGGTAAAATAGACCCGGTTGACAAGGCTTCAAAGATAAAAGAGATAGAAGGCTCCTGCCATTACGCGGTGATGGTAAATCCCGCCAGATACCGAAAATATCTCGCGAAATTCAAAACACTGAATAACACGAAACAAACGACCTCGCGCGTGAATAAGCAAACACAATCAGCAGAGGAACGAGCACCGGTTGAAGAAACCGAAAAACCCTCCGACGAGCAGGAGACGCACCTGTTGCGACACAAATATTATTGAGGTCCGAAAGAAACGACACACTAACGGACCCCAGATCGATGTTCGGGGAAAAAAATAAGGATAAACCTGCTTCGCAAACTTGTTTTGCGGACTCAGCGCATTTGGAGACAAAATCCTGGCATGACGCAACATCATGCCCATACCGATCGCGAGGATCGATAAAGTCCAGGTTTATCCTTGGATCGACATCGATGGTCGATCGTATAAATGTGCTGGTTCGATCCTAGGGGCTCTTGTTTAAAGTTCTGCACCGAATGAGCGTGAATCACACGTTTCGTCGCGAACGGCCCAGGGGGGACAATAACTTGACCTGCTCGGCCCTTGCTACGACCCGCGACAGGTTAAGCAATCTGCCCTGTTGGAAGCGGACGGGAACGATAGCCGCGGGGCGGACGGCACGGCTGATGGCAAACTCGCCATGGTTCCGGACGGACGGCACGATCAGGTCGGCAGGGTCAACACGGACGATGTGGATGTAGAAAACAATGGGTTTTCCGCCGGTTTCCGCGTCAAGGACATCGCCGCGCCGGGATCGTGGCACCTTCTGGAGCAACCACTCCGTCCAGTTCTCGAGTTCGTTCAGCGGTGAAAGGAAGAGGAGAGAGTGCTGCCTCTCGTCATCTTTGCTGAGCTGGAAGGTTGTCCGGCGCGGCGCGAGCACCTTTCGCGGGGCAATGGAGAGGTGAAAGAGCACGCGGACCGAATGTCTATATTTCTTCTGTCGGCTGCGGACATAGCGCCGAGAGGCTTGTGCTTGTGGGCCATGTGTTGTGAAGCGGCTCCAAGACAGGCACACGATGAAAGACATCACGTGATTGGCATTTACTCTAAGATAAACAATCTCTGGACTGCCCACGAAGGGGAGTTCCGTGATTGTTGGGATAATTATTGTTGGTTATTCGGTTGAAGCTGAATGCCAATTGATCAAAGGAAGCCGTTCGATATTTTTAAAATGGTCGATGTTTCTGGTTACTAGGGTTTCCGCATTCGCGAGCACGACACTCGCAATGAATGGATCAACTGCACCTATGGGTTTTCCCTTGTTTCTTAAATTTGCCGTGATTTGTGCATGAAGAAGCGCGCAATCCGCAGTAAAATCGAGGATCTCGAATCGTTCAAGTATATCTTTCACGTCCCGAAGACTTTTCGCGCTCTGCGATGAAATGAAGGCACCATAATAGAGTTCGGAGACCGTGAATGATGTTGTTTTTAATGCATGCGTTTCTCGCTTTATAGTTCGTACGAAATCTACTGCTTTTGGATTGCCGCGTAAATATTGAACGATGCAATCGCTATCGAGGACCGCCATACTCGCTTGACTCCTATCGATCAATCGAATTGTTCAGGTTGCTCCAGGGGGGCTAACCTCGCAACGTAAATTTCCTTCTCGATTTCATCCCACTCGTCGTTATCTTTCCAGATACCTGCAAATGACTCGATATCTCCAGGATTTTCTTTCTCCGATAACCTCAGAATGAGTTGCGAGAAGGATTCCTTTTTCTTTTTTAACTTCGCGAGCTTCTCGTAGGCCTCATTCGTTAAAGATATGGTTTTCTGTGTCATCATAATCGAGAATAAAATAGATCTATTTAAACATCTCTATGTTAAATGAACAATTTGCCTTCATGGTGCAATTGCACGTAGAACTTGTCTGCCTATACCTCACCACATAGCATCGATCACCCGGCATCGGCAGTGCTCCTCGTACAGGAGCCGCCTATTGAATTTAGGATTGAAAAAAAGGAATTTTATTATTTCCTGACGTAGATGAACCGCTCGAAGTTCTTCGCGGATGGCGGCTCCAGCGGCATCTTCTTTCGCTGGCGAATCTCCTTCATGGTCTTCGCGTTGTCGGGGACTGGCTCGAAGTCATAGAACTGGTAGGAGAAGAAGGCCTTGCCCTGCGTCGCCGAGCGGAACTCGTCGGCGATCTTGACGGTCTCCGCGGCAGGCAGCTTGCCCGAAATCATCACGTAGGCCCCGCTCGAGGCCTCATCTGGCACCATAGTCATGACCTGGCCCCTGTGGGACGAGAGGACGGCGATGACCGAACCCTCCATACCCGCGGGCGTCTTGATCTCGACCCGCTGGATGGGCTCGTAGATCTTGGGCTTCGTGGACAGGAAACACAGCGAAAGGCCCGCAACTGTCATTCCTGCGATTTCGTTGTAACCGGTGTGCGCGGTGTCCTCGTGAACCGTGGCATCGGTGAACGTGACCTTCATACCCGTGACAGGTTCCTTGGCGAGCGGGCCGTTCTCGACCCAATCGCGGAAGGCGCCGCAAACGTATGACTTGATTCGGTCCAATCGCTGGAGGCCGTGCGTGCCGTTCACGAGCATATTGCCCTCGTACACGTCCCAGATGTTGCGGCCTTCCTTGGGGTCCCAGCCGGCCTTCTCGTGCAGGACCTTTGCGCGGTCCTTGTCCTTCTGGTCGGCAAACACCTCGCCGTCCTGGAGGCACCGGGTCGTGTCCTCGTCCATTGGATCGATGTGCATGAGGATGCGGTTGTGGCCGTTCGAGGACTTGGTGTGGTATTCCAGGCTCGATTGCGTGGGCCGCTCGCGGTAGACGATGATTGGGTCTGAGAGCTCGATCTCGACCTGCTTCTTGATGCGGAACACCAGGATTTCGATCTGCAGGGGGTCGATGCCCGAGAGGATGTACTCGCCCGATTCCTTGTCCTTCTTGAACGTGGCCGTGTTGTCCGCCATGACCCACTTGGACACGACTTCGCCGAGCCGGGCGATGTCCTGGGGGTTCTTGGGCCTGATCGCTTGCGAGACCACGGGTTCGGCCACGTACTTGATCTGCTCGAAGGGTGTCATCTCCGAGATCTCCTCGTCGGTGAGGTCGCCCGAGACGAACGATTCGCCCGAGGGACAGATGAACCCGAAGCACGCGAACAGGTTACCAGCGGGCACCTGTTCGAGGTCCATGAGATCGTCCAGTTCCATGACCCCGAGCCGCTTGAGCTTCACGCGTTCCCTGCGGCCCATGAGATAGATGGTGTCGCCGGGATGGAGCGTGCCCGAAAAGACCCGCCCGGTGATGATCGGGCGGAACGACTTGGCATCGATCGTGATCTTCGTGATCATGCCGAGGAGCGGGCCATTAGGATCCAGGGCAAGCAGTGACTTGCCCATTTCGGAATCCATGTCGCCGGGCCATTTGGCGGGGATGCGCCACTGGGCCGCGGTGAGCGGGTCAGGCAGGTGCTCGATAACCATCTGGAGAATGACATCGTCTAGTGCTAAGTTTTTCCTGAGCCAGAGCACGTCGCCCGCCTTGTACTTCTCGAAGACGAGGGAGGGCTTGATGTTCTTCTGCTTCAGGATGGTCATGTTGAAGCCCCAGCCGTCCTTGCCGGAACCGACAGCTACACTGTTCTTCGTGAAGGACACGGTCCAGTCCATACCGGCAGGCTGGACTTCCTTGATCATACGATTGATGCCGAGGATAATCTTGTCGACGCGCTGGTAGAATTCCTTCTCCTGCACGCGCAACTCGGAGATGAGGCGGTCCGCCTTGTTGATGTAGAGGATGGGCTTGCAAAGCTCGGTGCCGACCGCCAGCCGGACGTTCGTCTCGGTCTGGGTCATGATGCCTTCCAAGGCATCGACGAGCAGGATTGCACCGTCGGACCCGCGCAGGGCACGACTGACCTCACCCGTGAAGGAGATGTGGCCGGGCGTGTCGTTGATCTGGAATAGGTATTCTTTTCCCTCGTATTCATAAGACAATAACGCGATGCTGTTGAAAATAGTTATACCGCGCGATTGTTCATCTTCCTCGCTGTTCGTGACACGAACAGCACCCGCATCCTGCTCCCGAATGAGACCGGCTCGCTTGATCAAATAGTCAGTCATCGTTGTTTTGCCATGCTGGACGTGAGCAGTGATGGAGAAAATCCGCCTGACATCGAAGGGTGAATTGATGACCATGTTTTCGATATCCTTAACGTTCTTTACTTTAACCATGAGAGTTCAACCAAAAGTCGTATCGTGTAAGCACATAAAGATTGCGATGAAATCGTGAATGATCCAATTCTCTCCGCACGAGAGAGAATTGAAATTATGGTAAGGAATGAAGCAAGCTCTTTAAATACGTGGCCTATGAAAGGCGTCCGCGCACCATTTTAACAGGATTCTGACCAAGCTCTTCGCACAACCTTAAATCCCATCGATGGGTGAGCGATCACGAGACATGCCAGCATGCGTGCGCTTGAATGGCCAACAATACGAGGTATCGGCGGGTCGAATGGACCTGTCGAACAGGGGCATCGAGTCTATTGACTCTATAGAAGGCATCGGTGAGTTGCGATACCTACAATCCCTGAACCTGTCTGGAAATCACATCAAGGAAATACGGGGGCTTGACGGTCTCGAATCCCTTCGCGAGCTTGACCTGAGTAACAACCACATCACACGCATCGAGGATCTGGAACATCTCGGCAGCCTCAAGGTGCTCAACCTTTCATCGAATCACATTGCTGAATTATCTGGCCTTGAAGGGGTTCAGGACCTCCGGGTGCTGAAGCTTGGCAGGAACGACATCGGGAGCGTCACGGAGCTGGATCTTCTTCCCCAGCTGCGGATTCTTGACCTGTCCCACAATCACATATACCAGTTCTCGGGAAAGGGTTGCCCGTATAACATACGGGTGCTCGACCTGAGTTTTAACGGCTTGGAGCGCATCGATGGCATCGAGGAGCTACCGCTCCTGCACGAGCTGCACCTCCAAGGAAATAAACTTACAATGCTCACCGGCTTGGAAATGCTCGACTACCTTCGCGAGCTGGAGATCGACAACGTCGTCATTCCTCCAGAGATAGCATCCGTGCTCGGGAGGGATGACAAGATCAGCAGCGCGGAGAGCCGGGATTTCGTCTGCTTTTACTCGACCTGCCCCATCTGTGGTAAAGAAAACCACGAGACCAGCCTGACAGAGTTGTTTTTCAGCACTGACCCGGCGAAGCAGCGGATCAAGGATGCCCTCTTGGACTACATGAGCCGGGAACGGGCGGGGGGTACGACCTCCAAGGTCGGGGTCCCGTGCTGTGAATGCTACGAAAAGTTCCTTGACCAGTAGCCCGGATCGTCATCGTTTTATCCCTGCCGGAAGAAGTCAAATGCAAAAAGGGCCTGTAAAAAAATGCCTAGGTACCTCTTCAAGATCCTGATTATTTCACTTCTCGATGATCCTCACGACAGTGCAAACCTATTCGATGAAGCGTGCACGATCGCGGGCACGCAGCTCGACGAGACGATATCGATACCCGGCGTGTCGATCAGGAACTTGGAAAGCACGTTGAGCAACGACACGATGGTCAACGCCGAGCTTTGGTTCGTAAACGAGCCCGGCAATGTCGAATACGAGGAGATTATCAAGGGAAGTGACGGGGTCGTGCTTTGCGTCGATCCGAGCCGCGATATCGGGGGAGAATCCACGAACGAGTACCTTGGCATCCTCGAACACGCGACCAAGTTTTTACCCGCATCGGTCATCGTAACGAGTTGCGACGAGGCCGTCACTTCCTACGACACGCGCTTCGCCCGAGCTATCTGGGAACGGCACGTCGTGGAAGTCACGACCCTGAGCCGGTCGAATCTCGGGCAATTCAAGGGGATACTGGAGACCTTATTCCGCGGGAGCATCGACCATCCCGACGCGGGACCAATTGCCATCGACCAAGCATGGCTCCGGTCGGCCGCGATCTGGAAGATCGCTACGGCCAAGGTGGAAGGAGATGTCTCCAAGCAGGACATGGCCTTCCTTGGCAGGCTTTTTTACGTGCTCGCGAGCATCGCGCGGGCTCGGGGGAAGAACGAATACTATGCCACCGGGGCCATCGCCTCACGCTGGTTCGAGATGGCAAGCGAATACCTGCCCGCCATCCGGGTAGCCGAGAAAATGGGTGACAAGGGCAGGGTCAGGTTCCTGAAGGAAAAATATCTCAAGTTTGCCATACGTGAAACGGAGCGCCTCGCCGGCGCAATGAAATTCAAGGAGGCGGCCCAAAAATTCGAGGAGCTCGGGTTCTGGAACCGGACCGAAGCGGTCGATCGATCCTTGGACGACGAGCTCTTCGTGAAGGCGATCGACTGCTGGGCGTCCGCGATCGAATTTGAGAGGGTGGGCGACCTGCTGCGCCAGGTTCGATCCCCCTCCGAAGTCTTGACCACGCTCAAGGACAAGATCCACCGCGGGATCGATTTTTTGGTCAAGCAAGACCTGCTGGACAAGGCAAATGCCCAGCTTGGTATCATCACGAACCTGTTCCTGCGGCACGACCTGCCCGGTTCAGCAGGAGAACTGGCGGCCGTGCACGGTAGCGTCAAGCTCGACCTCTTGAAGCAGAAGATCGAGGCCAAGTTCATCGGCGATTCGGTATTCCTGCTCGAGGAGCTCGATGACCTGAACACGCGCATGGATCTCGAGCTCGAGATCCCGGACGAGCTCGTCGTCCCCGTGTGCCACCTGCTCATCGACGAGCAGAAATTCCACGATTTCGAGACGATGATCCACCTCGTCAAGGACGAGATCAGTGCAAAGGAATTGACCGCCCGTCGGGTCGTGAAGGAGGAGGAGATCGAGGCCGAGGCCAAAGCACGTCAGGAAAAGATCAGGACGAGCCTGTACGAGCGCCTGCTCGCGTATCACGCGGAGGAGAAGGAAGATGCCGTGCTGTATGCTGATGCCCGGCGCAGGAACATGTATGAGATGATCGACCAAGGCAACGCGGATCGAGCCCTGTACTTCCTCAAGATTGCGGCGGAATGGCTCAAGGACATCGATCAAACCGAAATTGCGGGCGATCTGGCCTATAAAGTCGCCGAATTCATGCTAAGAAACGGTGTATTGCTCTCACTTCGAGATCTCGAAGAATTCATCCCGTTGAGCCGGCTTGAAGGGCTGGTGAACGCCGTCCTCAAGCAGGTGGCCAATACACTCGAAGACTTATCAGATCTCAATTATAGCGCGTTCATCGAATATTACCAGAAGCAAGCCCGATCTAACCAGCTCAACGCTCAAGCTGACGAACTTGCTCACGATCTTGTTCGATGCTTGGTCCGTGAAGCGATACTCATCTCGATCTCGCTCACGGCCGAGACGGTCGATCTCCTCCTCGCCAAGATGGACAAGCTCAGGCTAGTCGTGTCGGCCACCGGCTTTCAGTACGAGCTCACCAAGGAACTTGACGAGATCAACGAGAAGTTGTGCGAGTATTATATCAGGGAGAAGGAGCTGCGGGAAGCAGAGCAGGTCGCCGGACAGGTGTCGAGCCTCGAGAAGAAAAAAGTTCTCTTTGCCCAGATCACCCGGCTCCAAGATAGTCTCCAACAGGCAATTCCCGACGAAAACAAGCAAAGGGAAGAGGCCCGTGTCCTGAGGGAGGATATCATAGACACGCAACGCATCCTCGTGCTGAAGCAACATGTCCTGAAAGCGGACCGCGCGGAACGATTGGTCACCTTGGAGCGGTTCCGGGATGAGGGGAAGCTAGATGGTTCCCTACCCTGCTTCGTTTCGGCACAAGATCTCGCCCAATTCGATCCATCAACAGTTATCCAAGCCGAAGAAGCCGCGTTGCCTTTATTTTTCAAGGAACGCAATTACGGGGAAGCGGCGCTTGCCATTGCGGTCATCGCATTGCTTGCGTGGAATGCAGGGGATGATGATGCCCTCGCAAACCTGATCGCGTCCATCGAGACAGATCCGGACGTCATGAAGCAAGTCGTCATGGACCAACCCCCTTTCAAGCTTGTGCAGGATGCGGCAAAGGCGAGTGAACGCGGTTTGACCGAGGACCACGACAAGGCCATCGAAAACCTTGGACTACTTCCCCTGCTGAATGCAGAACGGGAGCTCGTTGGTCAACTCGTAGGAACACCGAGCGCCGGAGAAGAAGAGGCCGAAGGGGCGGAACCATCCGCCGACGCGGTCTTGGAGGAGCTCGAAGAGGTGCTCCCCGAGCTGATCGAGGCGATCTCGTTGGAGTTTGGATCGATAAAGGAAGCACTCTTGATGAAACGCCAGCTGCTCAGGAAAAATGGAGGCATCCTTGGCATCACCATGATCAAGCAAAAGAATCCCGAAAAAGCAAGCTTTTATTACCAAGATGATGCGTTCAAGCTTTTCGACGAGGGAGAACAGATCATCGGGTGGGTCTCGATCTGGTGTGCGGAGCTGGCCATGATCAAGGCGAGGATGAACCCAAAAGAAATAGACACGTTGCTCAACAGCGTCATAAAGGCATCGGCGGGAAGGGAAGCTGCAGAGTGTTCTCTTGCCCCCGTAGCCAAGCTCCTATTGAAGGTCTCTGAACGGCGCGATGCTGCCCAGCTGGCCAATTTCAGCCAGGTGAATGACCTACTGCCCCTGTTTGACGAGGAACGAAGTTATTTCAACTTAAAGTCCCTCGTGTAGATCATGTCGATCAAATGCGGCTTTTTACCCGGCTGCTTGGGCAATAAGGAACTGGCAGACGTGGCGGCGTGGGCGAGCTCGGTCGGCTTCGAGACGTTCGAGTTGCCAGCGGCGCCGGGTAGCATAATGACGAACGTGGATATCGTCCTCACCGGCGGCGCCGGGGAGATCCGATCGGCCTGTGCTGACAACAACATCGAGATTTCTAGCCTGACGTACTGCGCTAACCACCTCGATCCGAGGGAGCGGGATGCCAACAACGCGCACATGCGAAAGGTCATCGAGGCGGCCAGCCAGCTCGAGACGGGCATCATCGGGTGCTTCGTCGGCGGGACCGGCGGCGACTTCTATGGTGAAATGGCCCTTTTCGAGGAGTATTTTATGCCCCTCGTCGATTACGCGGGCCAACACGACGTGAAATTGGCAATCGAAAATTGTCCCGCGGGGGGAAAGAACATTGGTCGATCCCCGTACTTCTGGCGTGAGATGTTCGAGGCGAGCGATAACTCCGACTACTTGGGCCTCGAATTCGATCCGAGTCACCTCGTGTGGTTGCAAGTCGACTGGAAGAAGGCGCTCCAAGAGTTCGCCACCAAGAAGAAAATCTTCATCCTGCATGGAAAGGACACGCTCATCGACGAGGCAGTGCTCGCCGACCGGGGCTTCTACGAAGGTGGTTGGTGGAAGTACAAGATTCCTGGCCTAGGCGTCATCGACTGGAAATTCCTGTTTGACACGCTCAAGAAGTCAGGCTTCTCTGGCGCCATCAACATCGAGCACGAGGACTCGGAGTACTCTGGCGGCGAGGAGAAGGTGAAGGAGGGCCTATTGATAGGGTTGGACTCGTTCAGGAATGCCATATAACCATCTTCTTTTTTCTCACGCTTTTTATAGCTTCCGCGTGAACGACCGGTCTATTATCGGGCAATACCCGTGCGTTCTTTCAAGAAACTATGAGAATGCGGCCTAAAAGAAGGATAAATTCAAGTAGGAGAAAAACTGGCGAGAATCATCCACCACTCTCCTTGAGGTGGATGATATATTGCAATATCATGAACGAGACGATGGACAGGATGAGGCCGATCATCAAGATTTTCATGGCAAAGGATCTATTCATCGATTGAATACTGGCTTGGTAGAGCAGGACGCCTCCGAAGCCGCCCATAAACAGCAACGCAGCGGCGATGAAGCCTTCGATGATGAAACTATCGTTAATATCAGGGTAGAAGTAGATGGCATTTCCGTTCTCCGAACCGACCGCGATCGGGTTCTGGATCAACATGTAGACCCCACCAGCCATCAAGAAGAACAGGAAGACATATGTCGCCATAAGGAGGAGCATTCGTGGCGGCGATGGTAAAGAGATCGTTGACGTGCCAAGAGACGTGAGCCGGAATTTTGGAACGCGAATTCCGAGGATGACTCGTTCCTTGGGCCCTGCGAGGACCTTCTTCGCGGCGCCCGATTGGGCACTCGATAGCACTCGGGACATATAATGTAACCAAGCTGCGAGTCGTTTAAAAAGTATTGGTGCGATTCGATTCTTTTCAGTGTTGAAAGAATCGCGAGGCGGAGTGCATCTCGAAGCCTTGGATGGCGATCACGTGTTCGTCGATGGGGATCTTTTTACAGGCACGTTTCATGGCTTCTTCGACCACCGAACCAAGGCCAAAACAGCACGGGACCTGCATATGCGCGACCGTAACGGACCGCAAGCCCTTGTGCTCGAATAGGTACGCGAGCTTCTCGATGTATTCCTCGTTGTATGGGTCCAGCTTGGGACAGAAGAACACGAGCACCTGCCCGTCCTTGAGATAATCTGCCTGAAAGTTCGGGTCGGCAAATCCAACGCAATCGGCTACGATGACTAGCTTGGCGTGGTCGAAGTAATCCGCATCCGGGTTTGCCAACTTGAGCTGGATCGGCCAGTTTTGCAACAGGGAGCCCCTGCGGGTAATTTGCTGGCCGCCGTCCGCCTCGGGTCGCTGCGATGCGCGCATGTCGATGGACCGGGACCCCGGGCAACCGCTTTCCCCACCTTCCATGTCCTTGTATATGGGAACCGGCATACCATTTTCGTGGAGGTAGGCAATTGCCTGGTCGAGGTAGTTCTGTTGCTTGTGCCCGTACAGATGCTTGAGATGTGCTTGGGTGACGCTCGCGCCCTGCTCGGCGATGCTGGTAATGACCCTTCGCTCGTCGTACGGTTCCGCGTTCCGCGTCTCGATCGTGATGGCGTCTTCAGGGCACTCGCCGATGCAGGCACCGAGGCCATCGCACAGGAGGTCACTGATGAGTCTTGCCTTGCCACCAATGACTTGGATGGCACCTTCAGGGCAGCCCGCGGCGCACTGGCCGCAACCGGTGCATATTTCCTCGTCGATCGTGATGATGTCTCGCGTGACCATGTTCGTCGACCCTGACTCTCGTATACGTCTTCCTTCTCTCCCAGGCACAAATGATTTGGCCTTGAGCGGTAAAGGCAGCCCAATCATTACCGGCGCGATTGTCCTGATCTCTATTGTATGGCTTTGAGGGATAACCATTCGGTTCAAATGGCTTTGCCGATGAAGACTCACGTTCACTAAGGATCCCTCGATTTTTAGCCGTGGATACCTATTGTAGAAGTGAAACCATGACCGAAGAAAAAATGTTCTGCTTCCAGTGCCAAGAAACCGCTGGCCCCTGCCATATCAAGGGGGTCTGTGGCAAGGAAAGCGATGTTGCGAATCTCCAGTATGCTCTTATATCCGTGGTCAAGGGCCTGTCGTGGTGGGCAACCAAGGCGCGGGGGATCGGCCTGACAGATGCTGACGTCGACTATTTCATCACGAAGGGTTTATTCTCGACCATCACGAACGTAAATTTCGACGGCGACTGGTTCGTAAACAGGATCGCTGATGGGGCGGCTTTGCTGGCCAAGTTCAAGGCGGTCTTTCTTGAGGCGTATCAGGAGAAGCAGGGCGAGGAATTTTCCGAACACGTTCCCGAGGCTGCCAGCACGGATTATACCGTTTCAAAGGAAGAACTCGAAACGATGGGCTTCGCCAGGACCCCGAGGGCCGTGGAAGACGAGGACCTCCGGTCCCTGCGAGAAATGCTCACCTACGGGCTCAAGGGCATGGCCGCCTATGCGGACCACGCTCTCGCGCTCGGCTTCGAAGACGACGCGATCTGGACCTTCATGCAAAAGGCTCTGGCCGCGTTGCTCGATGAATCGCTGGACGCGGAGACGCTACTCGCGCTCGTTGACGAATGCGGCGCCGTCGGGGTCACGACCACGGCCCTGCTGGACAAGGCCAACACGACCACGTTCGGCACGCCCGAGATCACCGAGGTCAACATCGGCGTCCGGGACGACAAGCCCGGCATCCTCGTCAGCGGCCACGACCTGCTGGATCTCTACGAGTTGCTCCAGCAGACCGAGGGCCAAGGGATCAATATCTACACGCACGGCGAGATGCTCCCCGCCAACGCGTACCCCAAGCTCAAGGCCTTCGAGCACCTCGCGGGCAACTATGGCTCGTCGTGGTGGCACCAGAAGGAGGATTTCGACACGTTCAACGGACCGGTCCTGCTCACGACCAACTGCCTCATCCCGCCCAAGGACACGTATTTTGATCGTCTATACGTCACCGGTAACGTTGGCTGGCCAGGCGTGAAGGTCATTCCCGACCGGGAGCCCGGCAAGCAGAAGAACTTCTCGGCCATCATCGAGCAGGCCAAGACCTGCGCCGCGCCAACGGAGCTGGAATCGGGCACCATCAAAACCGGCTTCGCTCACGACACGGTGCTCGGCGTGGCCGACAAGGTGATCGAGGCAGTCAATTCGGGAGCCATCAAGCGGTTCGTGGTCATGGCCGGCTGCGACGGCCGCCACAAGATCCGATCTTACTTCACCGATGTCGCCACGCATCTGCCCGAGGACACGGTCATCCTGACCGCCGGGTGCGCCAAGTACCGCTACAACAAGGAAAAACTCGGCGACATCAGTGGCATCCCGCGGGTACTCGATGCTGGCCAATGCAACGACAGCTACTCGCTAGTCGTCGTGGCCCTCAAGCTGGCCGAGGCGTTCGGCGTCGAGTCGGTGAACGACCTGCCGCTCTCGTTCGATATCGCGTGGTACGAGCAAAAGGCCGTGCTGGTGCTGCTCATCCTGCTGCACCTCGGCATCAAGAACATCCACCTCGGCCCGACGGTACCGGCCTTCCTGTCACCCAACATCGTGAACGTGATCGTCGACAAGTGGAACCTCCACCCGATCACGACGCCCGAGGAGGACATCGCCGCCATCATGAACGGCCAATAAGCAACTCTCTCTTTTTTTATCATTTCAAACGATCGGGTTGACGTAGTGCTCGGCGAGCCGCTTTGAGAGCCGCCGGATCATCTCGGACAGGGCGGTGGGTGAAACGTCGAATTCCGCTGCCAGATCCGTTAAGGACATCTTGCGGGGCACGTCAAAGAAGCCTGCCTTGAGTGACTTTGTCAGGACTTCCTTCTGCTTCTCGGACAGGATCTCGTCTGGTTCGATGCCGCCGATGCTCTTGATCGTGTAGGAGATGCCCTTGGCCTCGAACGTCTCCAGCAGGGCATCAATGTTCGGTCGCTCCCCGATGAGCGTGATCGAGCCTTCCCCGTCCTGGATGATCATGGGATAGTCGATGATGACGTCGTTGGCGCTCATCAGGTTCAGGATCAGGGGCTCGTTGATCCGGGCGTTGATGAGCACTTGGTCCTCTGAGTCCAGCAAGACCTTCACCGCCGAGATGTTCTTTTCACGCTTCAGGTCCGCCACGAGCTCCTTGGAGCGGGCACCGTTCACCTCGATCAGCGTGTTACCCGCGTTGCCAAGGGTGGGAAGCATCGAGATGTTCTTGAACTGGAGATCCGGGTATTTCGTGGAGATCGTGAACATGCACTTTGTTTCGGGGAGCCGAAAGGTCAGTTTTACCTGCACGATGTCACTTGATTCCATACGCGTTACACTCTCCTCTTCACGCGGATTTGGCGGCATTTTGGGCCAAATATTCCGCATAGAAATTGCGATAATGCATAATTCGGATACTTCGCTCGATAGCGTGCTCAATGATCGCACGGGTCATGTCCATGGTCGGATCGTTGTTGATCGATGACCAATCGTGCTGGACGAGCGCCATGTATAGATCACGGCCCTCGCCCGAGATATAATCCAAGTCCGAGCAGACCTGCTCGTCCCACCGGGCGGTCCAGCCGTGCTCCTCCCGCCAGAGACAGTCCTGCCAGCCGTTCGCAGGGCACTCCAGCATGTCGGGAAAGCCCTCCGCGTCGTAAAAGTGCGGCTGCACGTCCAGCGGGACGGGATTGTATTCCTGCTCGTTGCGGCCGTCGGATCGCACGAACCGGATGCCCGCATCGTGGAGCGCACCCAAGATGTCGGGTCGGCCCGAGAATCCTTGATAGAACGCGTAGGGCGCTGATAGGCCTATCGGTTTGAAGGCCAGGATTTTCTTAAAGGCGACGTTGGCCTTCTCGACGTCCTTCTTGATCTTGCGGATCGGCTCGTCCTCGCCATACACCTCGACCTTGCCGCTCGGAAGGTGGCACTCGATGCGTTTGAAGATTAAGTGGGAATACGTGTGCTGTTGCAGGTCAAACAAGGGGCTTGATCGGAGCCACTTGAACCGCACCCAATTTTGCTCGAGCGTCTGTCCCTTGATGAAAAGCGTGCACGGGACCTGAAGACTCTCGTGCAGCTTCACCATCTGATCGAGGAACAAGCCCGTCGTGATCTTGGTCCCGTCCTCGACGTCGTACCCGATGCACAGCGTTCCCGCCATCATCTTCACCTTGTACTGCCTCGATTGAATTGAATGAATTATAACTTGTTCAGCTCTCGCCCGATAAAATCCACACCCGTGGCTCGATCTCCCTGATCTTGCCCTGCTCCGCCAGGTCGTTGGCGAGGTTGATGATGAAATAGCCTTCCCAGAACAGGACGAGCCCGCGTGCATCGGGAATGAACTGCGAGAATCTCTCGATCGTCGACGGCCGGTAGATGAGCCCGTGCAGCGCGAGGTCCTCCAGTCCCCTCGGCGTTTCGGCGTCGAGCATCGCCAGCAGCTGGCCTTCCCGCTCCTCGATCTTCTGCAGCGCCGATTCAAACACGTCTGGTCGTTGCTCGAAATACATGTCACCGTGTCCGCTCGTCAGGATGAAGTCATCGCCGAGATAGAGCGCCTCCAGCGCCCTGATGTCTTGCCGGATGGCTGAAACGCTGTTATACTTGAACCCCATCCAAGGGCCAAACTTGTCGAGCCCGATATCCGAGGCGAACAGCACCTTCCGCCGCTCGCCCGTTGTATCCTCGATCACGAATGCCACGTGTCCCGGGGAATGTCCCGGCAGGTGGATGGTCTTCAAAACCATGCCTCCGAATGCGAACTTGGCGCCGGGCTCGAACCCCGTGACCTCCCGCACCTCCCTGAAGTTCAGGGAATTCCGAATGAGGACCTGCATTTGATCGACAACACCGAAGTCCTTGGCCCCGTTCGCGTCTGTGAAGTTGTAGAGATCGCACAGGTAGCTGTCCTCGGGAATCGGGCAGTAAATCGGGGCGCCGGGTAGCAATGCCTCGAATTCGTGCACGTTGTTCACGTGGTCGACGTGCACGTGGCTCGCGAAATAGGCCGCCACGTTCCCGCCTACCCGCCCGATCAACTGTCTCAGGTCGCGCCGGGTAAAATTGCAGTCGATGAGGATGTTTCCGGAACCGGCGACGTCCTCGATCAAGATCCCTTGGCAGGTAAAAATCGCATTGCCGTCCGATTTTACGAGATATATGCCATCCTCAAGCGTGTCGTAGGCGAGCATTTCACCACTACCTGAACGGAGCACCAGATCGAATTACTTGGAAAAGAAATGAAGAGAGAATCAAATGGATTGCCTCTGCCGGTGCACCGCTCGAAGGACCAGCAGGACGCAGCCTAGTCCCAACAACCCGGGAACGAGGATGATAAATGCCGTGTATCCTGCTGGATACCTGACCACCATCGTGATCGATGGAAGACCGGACCCATTCAAGCTCAGCCCCCTCATCTGCGCGTAGGTGGTCAAGTTTACCTCCAAGACCAGCGGCGAGAATTCCATTGTTGTCGTGTACGAGACGTCACCGCAGCCGGGCTAAAGGGGCCTCCAAACCCCCTTCCCGTTTCGCCGCATGCCGTGTATCTCTTGTCTGCAGCGATAGGCCTGCCCGCCTTGCTCTGTGCATGCATTTTGCTCGGCACGAGACTCCATCGAGTAGAACAGGCAAACGCGGCCACCGTGCAGGTACTATGATTACCGACAACTATATAAGTTCATATAAAACCTTTATGTTAAGAACTTGAATCGGTGATGATCTGGGAATGGCCATCGCATTGGATGCTGAAAAGATGAGGGCTGCCAAGAAAATTGTCTTTGCTGGGCTCGACAACGGCGGGAAAACGACCATCAACAACGCCCTGTCCGAAAACCCGGTGTCAATTGGCTTTACCAAACCTACCTATCTCGTGCGACGGGATATGTTCCAATTCCTTGACCATGACATCATTTCCTGCGACATGGGCGGCCAGAAAAGTTACATCATCAGTTATTTCAAGGAACCTGGCAGATATTTCTCCGAAACCGATGCCCTCATTTTCGTCATCGACGTACAAGACGGTGACCGCATCATCGATGCGACCCAGTACTTCAAGGACATCCTCCAGCAGTTCAACAACGTGCGCATCAGGCCCGGGATATTCGTGTTCTTTCACAAAGCCGAACGCATCCTGCAGGGAACCAACACGGAGGACACCGCGAACATGAATGAGACGCGGCGTATAATCGTCAACATCAATAAAGACTCATTTCCTCTCGAATTTTTTACGACGACGATCTTGGTCCCGTGGACCATCTCCACGGCGTTCGCATCGGTCATGAAATACCTGCACCCGCTCGACGAGTCGGTCGGGGTGCTGCTGAACGATCTTGCGACGAGCCTGAACCTCATGGTCGCCGTCTTGATGGACCAGCACATGATCCCGGTAATGGAAAGCGTGCATGCCAAGGAAATCGACGACCTGATCAACAATGCCGCACCCAACTTGTTCACCCTCAAGAGCGCGCTAGACAAGATCGAGGTAAAGCCGACCAAGCTCGCGTCCTTCGCGTGGGGAACATATGACTTTATCTTGGCAACCACCACGGAATCCCAAGCGCCATTGCACGTCCTGCTCATCGGAGTTCACGATGCCATAAACCACGACATGCTCGAGCAGGGAATCTCATCGTTCTTGGAAGAACTGGCCACGCACTTGTATTTCAAGTGATATTCTAAGCATCATGTGATGGGTGAGCCACGCGTGCAGATATTTTTTCTCGGGACGGGCGCCGCAGAGGGCTACCCCGCGCTTTTCTGCAACTGCGACAATTGCCAGCGCGCTAGAGCCTTGGGCGGAAGGAATCTCCGTTGCCGGTCAAGTGTGCTCGTGAACGATGACCTGCTCGTCGACTACGGGCCAGACACGTCCGCGCAATGCATCCGGTTCGGCATCGACCTCACGTGCGTGAAGCACCTGCTGATTACGCACAGCCACGGCGACCATCTCACCGCGTTCGACTTGGAACATCGCAAGCTCGAATCTCGGCTCAAGGGCACGCTGGAACCGCTCGCGGTGCTCGGAAACCAGACGAGCCTTGAGCGGCTTGTCGAACAGATGCGCTACGTCTTGGTGCACCAGTTCGACGATAACATGGCCGTCATCCAGCCGACCGACGAGGAGACCATTGAGGAGATGGCCGGATTCCTCTCGATGAAAACCGAGGCAATCGAACCGCACCAGACCCTCGACTTGGGTCGGTACATCGTGCACCCCGTCCACGCGCGCCACAAGGAGCACGAGCTTTCATTGAATTACATCATCGACGATGGTAGCACCCGCTTCCTGTACGGGACCGATACTGGTCCGTGGGCGGATTCAGAATGGGAGTACCTCGACTCCCTCGGGATCACGCTGGACATCGTCGCCCTCGACTGCACGGTCGGCCTTGGCATACCCGGTGGCCACCACTCGAACGAGAGCTTCCTCGAGACCAAGGCCAAGCTCGAGCAGCGCGGGTTGCTCTCCGAAGGTGCTTTGTTTTACGCACACCACTTCTCGCATCAGTGGAACGTCCCTTACGATGACGTGGTGGAGATCATGGCACCGCACGGCGTCAGGGTCACGTACGACGGCCTCATGGTCGAAAAATAGAAGCGGGGAACCACTCAGTTGGATTGGGCAGTGCCAGCCAAGCGCCACGCGAGCCGCGTGATCTTCCCTTCTTTCATCTCAGGACATCGTTCGACGGCTCCCTCCCGAACGAGCGATTTCAACGTGCACCAGTAGGTGTTTCTCGCCTCGAACCCCCCGAACATTTGATCCTTGAGATCGTAGTGCCTGAGAAATTCATTCAGCCCTGCAGGCCCCTGCGCGAGCACATCCAAAACCGCCCTGCGCTCCTTGTCGAGGAACGCGAGCGACGTCTCGAGGACTTCCCGGCACTGATCTTGCCCGATCACGACTTGGTGGTGGCCGTTCGCGAGAATCTCGGGGTTTTTTGAAAGCATCCACTCCAGCGTGGCGTGCAGGTCCACCCAATCGGATACCGGCGTGTTGAGCGTAGGGCGGGCCTTCCGGCTGATGTCGAATGCGTCTCCCGTGAATAGAATCCCTTCCGACGGGACGAAAAAAGCAACACTCTCTGGCATATGCCCAGGGGCAAACTTCACTTCAACTGGGAAGCCGATGTCCCGCACCTCACCGTTCCAAAAAGTCCCGGCGGGCTCGACGATCGGCGATGGTCCGCAAGCGAATTTCATGATGGATAGCAACAATTTCGGGCTGATATTGAGAAGGAATTTCGCGTCTTCACCAGCTGCATCGAAAATGGGCCTGATCATGTGATCCGGCTCGTGCAGGTAGTCGACGCCATCCGGGTGCACGTAGACACCGGCTCCGCAAATCTCTTGGACGAAGGGGATGCCGTTGACATGATCGAGGTGCGGGTGGGTGATCCAGATTTCATTTATCTCTTGAAGCGAACGGCCATCCTTGGTCATCGCCTTGGCCAGCCGCTCGGGAAATCTGCCGTTCGGCACGCCCGTGTCGATCAAAATCGTCTTGTCCGGACCCTTCAGGACGTGGACGGCGCACCCGTTGCCTCGGGGCCACAACCGCCTAGGATCGGGGTAGGAAAACAGGATATCTGAAACCTTCATGATACAACCAATATTTTTCCAAGATTTAAACTACGAACAGGCCCGTATCGTATGAGAATGCTACAAGTGTTTATGGACAGGATACCCACTCATGGAAGATCTGGTTGTTGATATTCTCGGTCAAGAAGCGGTATGAAAACGGGTGCCCGTGGACCTACCCCTACAGCTCGGGGGAGGAATTCGATCACAACTCCGAGGAATATCTTGGATCGACTATTCCAATAGTTGCGGGTTATCCCGTGCCGGCCAACGAGTAAATATATTTTTGATCGTTAGCCTAGAATATTACGCGTGTAGGCGACTGACCGTGGCAGAAAAAAGCCTCTATTCCGAAGTCAGGAAGCGCAAGATGGAATCGCTGGGAAAGGCCAACATTGTCAAGGCCGTCGAGAAAAACGGGAAGATTCTCAGCATCAAGGGAGAATATGACCAGCCCGACAAGGTCATGGCCTACACGTACGCGGCGGTCAAGGATGCCACCGACCCGCAGCACATCAACAAGATGGACCTCACCAAGTACGACCTGGTCGTGATCGGCTGTTCCGGGAAGGACATCCCGGCCTCGTTCCTGCCACGTTTCCGGGAATACGTGGAGAACGGGGGCTGGCTCCTGACCACGGACTGGGGCATCAAGACCATCTTGGAGCCGCTTTTTCCTGGTTACGTGCAATGGAACGGCGAGAAGACGGCCGACACGGTCGTCGCGTGCGATCTCGTCGATCCGAACCATCCCTTCCTGCACGGGGTCGTTGACTCACTGAAATCGTCATCGTACAAGGATGACGACGCGGTCGGACCGAAGACGTACAAGAACGCCCAAAAGATACCCGGGAAGTCCGACTCGTTCAAGTGGTGGCTCGAGGACAAGTCCTTCCCGATCAAGGTCCTGCGGAAGATGGACGTGAAGGTACTCATCACATCCTACGAGATCGAGAAGAAATGGGGTGCGGGGCCCGTGTACGTCTACTTCCCGTTCGGAAAAGGATTGGTGGCGCATTTCATCAGCCACACCGTCCTTCAAAAAGGTGCGAGCAAGGGAAAGTTCGCGTCGGCAATCATCCTCACGAATTTGCTCGACGAGTGCATCAAGTTCAAGTACGGGATCGACGCGGGCAGGAGCGGGTCTTACCAGGACCCGGGCCAATCTGTCATGTCAACGAAAGGGATGGGAAAGGCCGCGCCGAGCTACGGGGGCACCGGAGCCGGTCCTTTTGCCTCGCCCGATGTTCAGCAATACGACCCGTATGGCGGAAGTGCGCCCGCGCAGCGGCCCCAGATGCAGCACCTCAACCCAAACGAGGGGGTCGTCCCGAGCTTCGGCGGGGTGGCCCAGGCAGTGATGACCCAGGTCACCGATCCAACGAAACTGTGCGCGGTGTGCGGCCTAGGATTCGGCGCGGATTTCACGGGAAATGCATACGAGTGCACGGGGTGCCATACCGTCTATCACGAGGATTGTTTGCATGTCCAGGTGAATTCCGAGGGGACGTGCAAGCAGTGTAACCAAGTCCTGCTTTTGTAAAACAAGTACATGCCCTAGTTTTGGATCCCGATGACGAGGCTCTGTTTTTCATCTTCTTGACAGGCAACCAGTGCTAGCCTTTCGTTTCCCAGAGCGATCACGTCTATAGAGTTTATTAAATAGCCGCACTCATGGGAATCGAGCACCATTCCATCGATCGCATCGAGCACGACGATCTTTCCGGATGATGTACCCGCGGCAACCAACCATTTGCCTGCCGATTCGAATATGCACCAATCATTGATGTTCAGTCCATCTTCGGGTGCTGATATCCATCTCAAATCGCCGTCGTGTAGGTCATGACAGGCGATAACCCCCGGGTTGCCCAGCAGCTCCCCGCCCTCGTCCACCTTCACGGGTACCTGGTAAGACGAGGAGAGCACGATGCTTGCATCGTCCACGATCCGGCACTTCCACGCGAAGGAATCGAACTCGTGGCTCCAGAGCGCGGCGCCGTCGGATGTATCAAGGATCGTGAGAAACCCATCATCTGCCACGACGGCGACGAGCCCGTGCTTGCTGATGGACACGTCACGGACGTACGAATCGCACTTGTAATACCATGCCATCGGATAGGCCTGTTCATCGCCTGCACGCCGGTAAAACCGGGCCGTGTAATCGTTTCCACCTGCCGCAATTACATGACTGCCATCCTCATCGAGAATAGTTTCCGCGACGCAATTCACGCCAGAATGGAAGGTGTCACCCCAGAGCAGCCGCCCGCTGCCCGCGTCGAGCATGCGCAGCGTTTTGTCGATGCTCGGGACCAAGAGCGTGCTAAGGCCCGTGACGGGGTCGGCATAGGCGATGAAACTGGAGATCGTTGCCGAAAATTCGTGAGACCAGCAAGGAGTGCCATCCTGCGCATACGCGTGGAAGTGGCCGTCTTCCCTCGCGGTAAATAGGAATGGATCCCCTGAGGCGGTCGATTCAGGCACGTGGATCACGTGCCACGCACGCGATTGCATTTGCCTATTCCAAGCTAGATTCAACAGATGCTGGTCATCGGCCATTTCGATCGAAATCGACACGAGATCTCGCGCCGCGGTGGCGTACGCGGCGTGAAATGACGTGTCCTCATCACCGGGAAGGCGATAAGCACACAGCGAATCGATCTCCACGCCGGGAGCATCAATTAACTCGAACGAGAACATCACTGGAAACCTCCGCTTCGGTTGCGGACGAGGCCTGCGACAATCTCGGCTTGGCTCTTCAGGATGCCGAGAACGGCGGGCCACAAGGGCGAGGAAATGATCTCGGCATTATCGAGCAGGAAGTCGAATGGCGGGTCGCCTTCGCGCGGAACCACGATCGCCTGCACGCCCGACAGGACCGGCCACCACGCGATCGCGTCCGGGAGGGGCGGGGCGTCAGGAAATCGCATGAAGGGGTGAAAGGGATAGGTTTCCCCCGAGCCCGCAATAGCCATCGCATCCTGGATGGCACCGGTGAACAGGTCGTCCACGGCGCTGGTGTAGCAAAAGAGGTTGGAACGGTTGCGCTCGGTTCCCGCTGCGAGTAATGAGACGGGCTCGGTCGCGTGGGCCGCCACGACATCGGCAAGATGCTCGTCATCGACGACCATTCTAAAGATAGTCGTGCTGCATTCCAAGTTCATGAGCACGAGCTTGAAATCGACCCGGGCGTAGGTTTCCTTGCCAACGTGAAAGAAAATACCCCTGCCAAACTCGTCATCGTCTTGGAGTACCACGCCAACCGGGAGGCCGGGCAGGACGTCCCACGCGACCGCCGCAACTGTGCTCGAGAACAGGGCCTTCCAATCCTCGCCCACGTCTTGCTGGTTTGAGAGCACCTTTCGGCCGGACGTCACGGCTCGATACAGGGTATCGAACGATGAAAGGAGGCTCTCCCGCAACCGGATCTCCCCGTGCTTCGCGCCGGGATACCGGGAAAATGGAATAAATGATTGAATGTCCATGCGCCCTCGCTTCAGGTGTGGGGTGTTTGTTGGATGATTGTTGCCGGTGTTTATTCCTCTTCCGTCGGGGTGATGGCGTCAGCATCGCTACCTTCCGCGCCGTTACCGGTGTCCGTGGCGGGACCCGAAGACTTGCCATCACTGGTAGCATTGCCATCCCTGCGGATCGTGACCCGCTTGAAATATGTCATGGAGAGGATGTACCACAGGCCCATGCCGACCAGCGCGAGGAAGCCAGCGACGAGCCAATTTAGTGCGCCCAATCCAATAACGTAATTCTCGATAAACCATAGAAGGAACAACGCTGCAGCGTACACGAGAGCGAAGGCCACAGTCATGCCCCTGATGGCCGGAAGCGTTACGAAAACCAAGACACAGATTACGACCACCACGATCAAGCCCACGATAACGAACAGGGATGCAAAATTACCTTCCGAGGTTGCTTTGACGAGGATTGCCGAAAGAGCCGCCATCGCTGCTGGTGGGGCATCGACGAGGACAAGGTTTTTGACCAGTTGCGGCTCGGTGATGGGTTTCCTGCTCGCGATGATGCGGGGCACGGTCAGGGGTGCATCCGCGGAGGTCGATGCCTTGATCAGGTCTCCCTCGATGACCTCGATGTCCTTGGCACCCTTGAATTCCTTGCTTTCCTTGAATCCAAAGCGCCGGATGACGTGGAACGCGTTGAAAACTTGAGGTATCACCGCGACGATAAGTACGAATTCTAAATGACCAAAAATGGCGACGCACCCGAGTACCATGCCGATCTCCAGCGTGCCGATGTCCCCGGGAAAGACCTTGGCAGGGAACCGGTTGTAGTAATAAAACGCCAAGAGGCAAGCCGCTACCATGATGGCTGCGAGGAGGGCACTTTCGGATCCCTCGATGATCGCCGCGATCACCAGCGCAATGGCAGTGACGAGGGAAGTCCCGGATCCTTGGCCATTATAGCCCTCGTACATGTTCACGACGTTCATGAGCACCGCGAGAAACCCGGGGATGAAGGGTATATACAAAAGAGGTATATGGATATCGCCGAGGAACGGGAGATTGGGCCGCCCGGGGATGAGCCCGTACAAGTACGCCACGGTCATAGGAATGGCAGCGATGAGGACGGAGAAGATTTTCTTGAAAGCTGAGAGTCGAATCTTATCATCCAAGAAACCGACACCAGCGGCGCAGGCAGTGCTTATCAAGCACAGAAGATACATGATGAGATATTGCTGCAGGAAGATCATAAGCAGGCAAAACCCGACCACGAGCCCGATCAGCACGGTGATGCCACCGGATTCAGCGACAGCGGGCCGAGAGAGCTTGTGCACATCGTTCCCGATCCAGTCTATCTTTTTCATAAAAGAGATCTGTTTAGGAAAGACGAGAAAGGTAACGAGAAATGGAATCCCTGCAATGATCAAATAATCGTACCAATTTGCGGCCATGTTTGTTATCCTCGCGCGTTTTTTAGCGTCAACAACTCGCAAAGTGAATCTATCTTATTTGAATCAGTAAAGCAACTCATAAAATTACTTAGTGAGTGAGGGCTGACCGTACCACTCTAATTAAAAAGTGCCCAAAACTAGTTACGCATATTCTATATACCTATTTCATCGTGAATATCTTGAAAGACGAAATATGGAAGCGAATTGCAGGAGCAACCATTGTTCTCTCGTTCACGATCGGGATTCTATTGGTTTTCTGCCCTGCAACGATGTCAACGACAAATATAACAGCGCCAAACCAATCAACGATGAACTTGACCACGCTAGCCCAACCGGTGGCAAGTAGCAACACCACAACTTCACCTTCATCCTACAACGGCAACGTGACAAGCATCTATCGATTCATCGAGATTGGCGATTACGGCAGGTTCTGGACACGCGACGATATCACGTTCGCGAACACCGGTGATGTTCCCGTGCAGTCATTTTACATCTGCCTGAACGAGACAGAAGCCAGCCAGATGTATGACATGGTCGTGTTTAATTATGACAATCTGATGCTCCCTGTCACGCCCTTGGCCTACCGGTTGAACGGATATATCGCGTACCGCATCGATTTTCCAGATCCGTTGCTCACGGGCGAGCAGATCAAGTTCCAGGTCTGGCAATATTTCCAGAATAACGTTCAATTTAGTCTCATCAATGGTGACCAAGATTTCCAGTATTATCACTCGATCTTTACCATCGTGCCCTATGTCACGGATTTCATCAAGACGGAGATAATACTCCCGGCACAGTCCGCATTAATTGATCATACCCCCACGAACTATGGCCCTACCCCCGCTTCGACCGGACCGATAATCTACGAAAGCGTCTTATCAGACCCGTTCAATTTCGCCGTGGCATACGTCCATTTCACGAACCTATACACGAACTACGTCCAGAGCTTGAGTTTCAGCACCGTGATCAAGGTGAGCTCCCTCACGGCGTGGACGGTGTCGGCGTCCACAGTCGTTGATAACCTCGGGAAGAACGTGCTGTCCGACTTGATCTTCACCGTCCCGGCTGACGCATACAATTTCACCGCCAAGGACAACATTGGTGACATCATGCTGACCCCTCAAGCCAGCTTGACGCCTCCAACGGGCTCCTTCTGGAACATCTCAGTGCCGCTCATGACGGGGAACCGGTATCAAATCCCCTCGGGGGGCAAGATGGACATCACGTTCTCGTTCCGCTTGCCCATGACCAACCGGATACTCGTAGGCGACCTGTCGAATCTTGTCCTCGTTGACCTGTACAGGACCTGTTCCATGCCGTGGCTCTTGGAGAATTACCAGGTCGTGGTGGTCCTGCCTGCATCGGCGGGCATCGATTTTTCAAAGTTGAACATCTTCCCGACGTCGGTCGACAACACGGCGGGAAACCAAGAACTTACCTACGCCAATGAGGGCGCCTCTGGCCAGTCAGCAACGATTCTCACCGTGATGTATACGTATTCGGCGGCAGACATGCAAGCGAGGCCGCTCCTCCTTGCGCTCTTGGCGGGTATCATCACGTCTATGGCGGTTCTTTTGAGGAAGGCGAGCATGAGATACAAAAGCACCGAAATTGGCGGCCCGGTTTACGCCCCGGAGTTGCCCGTTGACATGCTCAAGGAGTTCTGCGCGACCTTCGTGGAGAAAATCGCCCTGTACATCCAATTCGACCAGCTCAACGAGGACTTCAAGCAACGCAAGATCAAGAAACGCGAGTTCACGTTGCAGGTCGATGACTTCACCCGGAACCTCCGCAACCTCGATGACCAGATCAAGGTTTCCAAGCGCAGACTCACGGAGACAGGGGGAAGGTTCAAGGAAATCATCGAGGAGTTCGATGTCCTCGAAGCCGAACGCCAGACCGTACAGGATGCGCTGGGCGCACTCGAGCGGAACTATAAAGAAGGTAAGATCAAGTCACGCGTCGCGTTCGAGAAGCTCTACGATAATTACGAGACCCGCTTGAAAAAGATCCAGTCGAGCCTCGACAGCGGCATCCAAGAGCTCAAGAACTATTACCTGTAAGGCGCTTGAATTACTACCTGTTTTTTCTTTTCTCCAATCTTTATAGATGCTGGACGCAACATACGCCTAGTAACTTGATGCTGGTGATTGGAAAATGAAGCCTTGGTTGCTCGAGATTCTGGCGTGCCCGATCGACAAGCACTATCCCCTCCGGCTCGAGATTTTCAAGATAGAAAACGAGGATTCCGTGATCGCCACGATTGCCGATAGTACCGCGCAGGAACGGGATCTTGGCTTCTTTTTCGTGAATCCCGGAGCAGAGCCGGCTGAAATGGCAGATGTTAAGGTCATCAACGCGAGTATAGTCGAGGACAAGCTGTTGATATTCGATACACTTGTCCGTAAGCCCGTACCGGTTATCGAATATCTCGATGGCATCAGGGCGAGCATTGGCGAGCTCGTGCCGGTCACAGACAAGAGCGATCCGGCGATTGCAGAGCTCCTTGCATCCCTTCTCGCGTTGGGTGACGAGGTAGATGCATTGAAAGCGGAGATTGGTGTTGCCGAAGACCAGCCCGAGAAACAGCAAGAATTGTTCGGCAGCCTCGAGACAAGTCTCGTCAAACTCAACTGGTTCAAGCAAGCCGTGGAGATCGAAGAGGGCGTGATGGTGTGCGACGAATGCCATCGATGGTATCCAATTCGAGAGACGATTCCACAGATGCTCCCGGATGGGCTGCGGAAGGAGAAATACGACTTGGATTTCCTTGAAAAATGGAAGCAAACGCTGGACGAGGCAATCCTGAGTGAAGGTCTCCCGTTTCACTCGTGAACGGGGGCTGACAGGGGACGGGAGTCATGAACGACGAATCACGATTGTTTCCCGCCTTGGCCAAGCGTTTTCAGGAGCAATGTTTCCCGAAGATCACGGCCCGACTACACTTGGATTTTGCGGGGGATCCCGTCGCTAGGGACCTCGCGCACGCCACGCTGGAGGACCACGGCGTCACGACCAAGGCAATAGTTGACCAGCTCGCGTCGATCGAGATGCAAAACCGCCGCCCGTGCATCATTCTCGCACCGGGACCGAGCTTGGACGATGGCTTCGAATACCTGTGTAGAAGGGGGGCCCTCTCGCGGGAAAATTTTATCGTTGCAGTAGACGGCGCGGCTAGCCCGCTCATCGATCGCGGTGCCAAGCTCGATGCCGTGGTCACCGACCTGGACGGCTTGGATGATGACCAACTTACCCAAATCATCCACCGGTACAAGGCGACTTGCTTCATTCATTGTCACGGCAACAATCTTGACCGGCTGAACGACGTCCTGCGCTTCTCGGCGGGATATAATAACTGCATATTCACGACACAGGTCGATCCTACCGAGCTGGTTGCAAATTTCGGCGGGTTCACGGACGGGGACAGGGCGGCCTTCATCGCGATCCAGCTTGGCTTCACCAGCCTGTATCTCGTGTCGATGGACCTCGACGCGGCAGAGATCGGGGCCCATTCGAAGCCCCGGCTCGTTGACCGGCTGGTTGAGGATAATCCCCTAAAGAAAGGAAAGTTGCAAGTAGCTTCGTCGATCGTAAAATGGCTGGCCTGGAAGAGGCCTCGCGGTTGCATGATCTACACCGTGAACAAGCAACCTCCGTTGCCCTATCTGCCAAACGTTGCATCGGTTCCGTGAAAAATAAGCCAGGGGGGACCCGCCATCGATGTCCTGATCATCGCCGAAAAACCTGCTGCCGCGGAGAGAATCGCGTCAGCGCTTGACCGGAAAGGGCGGGCCACGAGAATTGTCTTGGGAAAGGAAAAGAGTCTTTTTCAGGTTAGTCTTTTTGATTCTGGAACACCTGCCATCGTTGCAACGGCAGCGGGCCATCTCTTCACGTTCGAGCGGATCGGCAAGGGCGCGGCGTATCCGGACTTCACATTCGATTGGCGTTTGAATGCAAAAAACAGACAGGCCAAGATCCACGCGGGCGCGATCACGAGCCTGGCGCAACAACACGCGTTCACCGAGATCGTCGTGGCGACGGATTATGACATCGAAGGAAGCGTCATTGGGTACAATATACTGCGCTTCTGTTGCAATTCTCGGAGCGCGCAGAACGTTCTGGCCAAAGGGCGGCGCATGAAATTTTCCACCCTGACGCAGGCTGACATCCGCGACGCGTGGATATCCCGAGAGGGCACGATCGACTGGCCGCGGGTCGAAGCAGGGCTGGCACGCCACGCGATCGACGGGTACTTCGGGATCAACCTCTCGCGTGCTCTTACGAGTGCCCTCTCCAAGGGCGGGGGCGGCTTCCACCCGCTTTCCATGGGGCGGGTGCAGGGACCCACCCTGCAGGAAGTGGCCCGGCGCGAGCAGGTGATCGAGGCCCACGTGCCGAAACCGAACTGGATCGTGCGCGCCAACGCCATGATAGGTGGGATGAACGTGATCGTTGAGAGCGACCCGCGAACGTTCCTCGAACGGTCCATGGCCGACATGATCAAGCAGGATTGTGAGGGAAAGGAAGGAGTCGTGGCCAGCGTGGATGTCAAGGAACGCCGGGCACGAGCCCCGCCGCCATTCAACCTTCCCACCCTCCAACGCGAGGCAAGCAGCGTCTTGAAACTCAAGCCCGCGAGGACGCTTCACATCGCCGAGAAGCTGTACCTGGATGCTCTCATCTCGTATCCACGCACCGAGAGCGAGATCATTCCCCCCACCGTCGATGTTCGGGGCATTCTCGAATCTTTACAGGCAAATCAAGACTATGCCACGCCAGCAAGCGCGATCTTGGGCTTGGCGCAGCTGCGGCCGAGCAAGGGATCGAAAACGGACGAGGCTCATCCCCCGATTCTGCCAACCGGTGCAAAGCAGAGGGTACTCCCGAAAGAAGAAAGCCGCCTGCTCGACCTGATCACCCGGCGCTTCCTCGCGTGTTTCGGGGAGGACGAGCGGTGGTCGGAATCCGAGCACAAGATCGTGATAGCGGGACACGAGTTCGAGCTATCGGCGAGAACCTCGATCGACCCGGGATGGACGGCGTATTATCCCTTCCACGCAAGGCATAACAACCAAGCAGCCGCGACGTTCAAGGCAGGAGATCCCGTCGGCATCGAGAACGTGATCGTTGACGAGGAATGGACCAAACCACCTGCCCGTTACGTAGAAGTTTCGCTCCTGAAATATATGGAGACTTCGGGCATCGGGACCAAGAGCACCCGGGCGGACATCATTGAAAAGATCAAGGAAAGAGGGTACGTAGATCAAGACCCTCTTCACATGACAGCGTTGGGCAAATCGGTCGTCAGTGCACTCGCGAGCTACGTTCCAGACATCCTTTCTGCCGACATGACCCGCCAGCTGGAGGAGGATATGGACGGGATCCTGCACGGATCGACCACGGAACAAGACGTCGAGCAGAAGGCCATGGCCATCCTGGTGGATACTCTCACCCGATTCAAGGCGGCCGAGCCAGCCATCGGCGCCGAGCTGGCCAAGGCATACACGACCGCGACGAAACCAGCCGTCGTCCTTGGACCGTGCCCGGCCTGCAACGCGGGCCAACTCGTCTTGATTGTGTATCCCGGAAAAAAGCGCTACGTCGAGTGCACGGGCCGCGCGTCCGGATCTTGCGCGGTCAGGCTTCCCATCATCCAGACCGGCAGGATCCTCCCCGCGGGAAAGGCATGCCCGAGCTGCGCGTACCCCATGGTGAAGCGAATCGCTGGAAAGAAGAAGGTGTGGGAATTCTGCGTCAACTGGGCAAATTGCCCCGGCACCAAGCCCAAGCGCACGTGATCAGGCCTGCGCATCTCGAATGCCATCGACGGAGATCGTGAAGGGCCACGTGCCCTCGGGAGTGCCGTCTGATTTCATGACACGGAAGAAGTGGGGCGAGCCGTGTATCACGTCCTTGGAAAACTGGATCACGTAATCGGCGGCGTCCATAAGCAGCGCACCACCTGAAGGATATTCCCCGCTTGCAATCGCGTGGTTCGTGAACATGACACAACAACCACATTCACGGGCGATGCGTGCCAAGTGATCGATCGTGCCGCGGAGCATGACCTGCCGCTTCACGAGATCGTCATCGTAGAGCTGGAACGACACGGGGAGTATCGAATCAACGACCAGGAACCTCACGTTTTTCCCCTCGTCGATCATCCGGTCGACGGTTTTCAAGAGCACCTCGAAATGGGGGTATGAATGGCAGGTGGCAACGTGCACCCTTGCGAGATCGATTCTCCCGCCCGCGACCTGGCGCAGTCGTTCTGGCCTGAACGAGAGATCGGCATCGATCACGAACGCATCAGCTTGATGCAACGAATCTCCCGCCAAGCATTGGTGGATCAGGTGGTAGCAAAACTCCGTTTTTCCCGTGCCGTTTGCCCCGAAAAAGTGATAGATCCTGCCGGGTCGAAAGCCGCCACCCATGAGCTCGTCGAGCCGTGGAAACCCGGTGCGGAGGAGCCGGGATGCATCAAGGGTATGCTTACTCCCCTGGATAGGGCCGACGAGCCGGTTGAAAGGATGCTTGTAGCTCGATGCCAAGGCTTGCAAGAGCGCCATTGCCTGCTCGGTCGTGATCCCGAACACGCGCGCCAGTTCTGCCGGCGTGCCCAGCAGGAGGGGAATCGCAAACTGGGAAAACAAGGCTCCGTCTTGGCCGATCTGGCGTTTCAACAACTTTTCCATGCGATCGAGGGTGTCCTTCATGTTTTTTCCCGATTAGCGATTTAACCGCGCGTGGTTCTCGATCCGGTGGCCGAGCTACCTGCCTCGTTCCACTGCAGGATACAGATTGACCATTTTCACGGATTCAAGAACCCGTCGCGATCGGCGGTTGACATTGCTAGTTTAAATATTTTAAATGAGAGTACCCATCAAGGCGAGATTTAAAACCCCGGTGGAGAATATCGTGGAAAGCAGCCTGTCAGACTCGAAGGATTTCGAAAAGGTTCGCAATTTCCTCGTGGAGAAGAGCGCGGTGCGGCAGTCGACCATCGGTTCGGCGTTAAAGATAACCCCATCCCGGCTGAATGACATACTCTCGGCACTTGAGACGAATGGTGTCGTTCAGAAGCGAAAGGAACTGCACAAGGGCCATCAAATCAACACCATCGTGGTCATCAAGGACCACGCGGATGCATATCCAGCCGCTGCGATAAAGGTGCAACCAGAAAGCAAAGGCGAGACGAAGCCAATCGCGGGTAACGCGTTCTTCTCGAGCCCGTGTTTCTTCTGCAAGCAACTCGAGACGTGTGAGCCATCGTTTAACGGCTTGAACTACATCAATTGCACCAAGTTGCACGACTGGATAGCCACGCCGCTCAATTCGTAGATATTTTTTTTCCGAACCCGAGATAGTAGAATTCGGGCGAGGATTTTTGTGAGGCACTCGGCTTGGTCTTCGTGTACTCCTCGAAAACCCTGTTCATCGCATCCTCCATCTCCAATCTATCCTCGTTCGGGCCCTGAAATGCCTTGAGCATGGCACTTCCGCCCGGGACCAGGAGCTGCTTGCACAGGTCGACGGCCCGCATGGCCAGCTCGTGCTGGCGGAAGATGTCGACCTCCCTCGTGCCGGTGAACTTCGGGGCGCAATCGGAGAGCAAGTAGGACAGGAAGGGCGCGGTAAGGCTGGCCTTGGCCTGAATCGTGTCGACAAAATCGGCATCGAGGATGTTTTTTCGTAGGATGATGACGTTCGGCGAGGCAATGTTCACGCGCAGGATGTCAACACCGATCACTTTCATGCCCGGATAGGCTTTTACAATGTATTCTATCCACGATCCGGGGGCGCAGCATAGGTCCATGACCCAGCCCCTGTCATGTTCATTGAAAAACGTGAATTTCTCGTCGACCTGCTTGAGCTTGTACGCGGCCCGGGAGGCAAACCCGTTCTCTTTTGCCTTGACGTAAAACTTTTCCTTCCGACGCTGGGCTTTCCACGTGTTATCCGGAGCCATTTTTTCATCAAACCTCGGCCGGTGCCATGAGTTGATTACGTGCGAACGATTTTTTTTACCTTGACGTTCTCATGTCCGCGGATAAATCGCAGCTCATCACGGAAGGCAAGGCGAGCTTCCAAGCCTTCATGCTCCCCGGTCCAGAGGGTGCCGATGGGACTGACGATCGCGAGAAATGGGAAACCAAGAAAGTGCCGACGAAGTCCATGCCCGTGTTTTTCAACCCGCACATGGAATTCAACCGCGACATCTCCGTCGTCGCGGTGAAGACGTGGCAGGACCGGGTTCCCGAAAACATGTCGATCGCGGACGTCATGTGCGGCGCCGGCATCCGGGGAATAAGGTACCTCGTCGAAGCGGGCGGGACCGGCACGCACGTCACGTTTCTGGACCTGAATCCCGCGGCGATCCGGGCGTGCAAGGCCAACGCGGACCTCAACGGTATCCCCGAGGAAAGCATCACGCTCGACATCGGCGATGCGAACGAGTTCCTCTTCAACCACGGGCGGGGAGAAACAACTCGTTTTCACGTGATCGACATCGACCCGTTCGGGAATCCCATGGAATTTGTCGCCGGTGCCCTGCGGGCGCTGAAGCGTGAGAACGGTATGTTGCAGGTCAACGCCACGGACCTCGCCGTGCTCTCTGGCCACCACTTCCGCGCCGCGAAACGAAAGTACCTCGCCACGCCCTTGCGGCAGGTGCCCTACCACGCCGAGATGGGGGCTCGAATCGTCCTGGGGGGAATTTTCCGCAAAGCCTTGGAACAGGATGCCTCGATCCGCCCGCTGCTCACGTTTGCCAAGCGGCATTTCGTGAAGGTGATCGTCGAAAAAGTGGCCGGGGCGGAACGGGGCAACGAGGACCTGCACCAGCTTGGCTACGTGGTCCAATGCCGCTCGTGTTTCGACCATGCCATCATCACCGCGGACGAGCTGGCCGGGAGCACGGCCTGTGCCCATTGCGGGTCCCCGCGCATCGATAACGGAGGGCCGATGTGGATTGGCCCTCTACATGACGAAAAATTCTGTATTGATGCACTGGAAGCCCTCAAAGCCATTCCATATCTTGCGAAGAAGAATTCCGAGGGGAAGATGCTGGAGCTCTGCGCTGCAGAAGCAACGCTGCCGCCTATTGGCTATGACATTCACGACTTGGCCAGCAAGGCCGAGATACGCATTCCAAGCTTCGATCGCATCATCGAGGCGGTGCGAGCCGCGGGATGGAACGTCGCGAGGGATTCCATTAACCCGTTGGGTATAAAAACGACGGCATCGAGGAACGCTTTGATAGATATCGTTCGTTCCATGACGTGACGGGGCGAGTTTGATTCAGGACGCTGGGATTCTTGACTCATTCACCAGAAAAGGGACCATTTCAACCATCTTTGGCCGGAGTGGTTGCGGGAAGACGATGCTGGCCATAAACCTCGCCTTGCAGGAGCTGGAACGGGACGGGAAAGTGCTCTATTTCGCGGACCGGCCTGACGACTTCTCCACGAAACTCGATCTCCTGATGCCCTCTTACAAGATCGGTATCGATCCGCCCCTCGATCGGCTGGTCGTCGTCGGGCTGGCCTCGGTCAATCAGCTGTGGGATGCCCTCGAACACCTGCCCTTTGCCTTTCCCCGGCTCGATCAGGAGCTGGCTGGTGATGATGCTGCCCACCTCGAATCCGTGCGTGCTAGCATTCAGGAAATCTCGACGCCGTCGATGATCGTCGTCGATGAGCTGACCAGGCTATACGGCCGCCAGATCCTGCCTGCATCGGAGCCGCGGGAGTTGAACAAGCGATTGGCCCTGCAACTCGGGATACTGGCAGGGCTGACCCTTGAACGGGGCCTCCGGACCGTTATTCTCTCGGGAACTCGCATCACGCCCATCACACCCGTGGCTACTATAGAGTCCACCGATGAAGATGATGGCGAAGAGGCCGCCGTGCAGGATGCTGGCTTCAAGGAATCACCCGTGGCCCACGGGATCATCGAATATTACTCGGAAATTGAGGCGTGGATGACGTGGACGTCCCACCCAGGGGAGCGAGTGACGTGGATTCAGGACAAAAGCGTTAAACAGATATCGAAACCACGCCTGTTGAGAATGAACACCTTATTCGCGCCACGGACGGAGCAGGAGTGAGGAAAGTATAATCCGATTCAAATCTCGCATTATCGTAGCCACCGAAAACCCGAAATTCTTCTATTTCCTGAGTGCCGAGTTGCGGCGGGATAGATTTTCGTTTAAGCACATTGCGCCCGCGAACATGTCGCGTTGGCGAACGCAATCGGACGAGGTGCTCATCACTACAGCGGCTGAAAGGGTTTCACTGCCCGAGAACGCGCTCATCCTGTGCTACGACCAAGACAGGTATCCTGTCTCTTCAGAGCACGTTCATTCATTTTACAGGCTGTTCAGGTACATCATGGATACTGGAGAAAATGAATGCAACGACGTGAGTATAGGAATCGATCCGGGCTCGAAGCATGTCGGTTTTGCGGTTTTCGTGAACGAGCGGCTTGTTGAAGCCACCAGCGTGCCTTCCACGGAGGACTCCGTTAAAAAGTATCTCGATTCCGTGTTGAACGCCTTCTCGATCAACGTTGGCGGGGGTTTCACGGTTCAAGTGCACGCCCACGTTGGCTACGGGAACCCTGCCGAATTCGTCAAGATAGTGAACCTTCTCCTGAAATTGAACCGGCAGGACTTGGACATCCAAGTCGTGGATGAATTCCAATCCAACTCGGATTACATCATAAAGGACAGCAATTTCATCAAGATCTCGACCCACGCTAGGGCCGCGGTCAACATCGCTCTGAGGCCAGGCACCATCGTCGATAAAGACACGAATCTGTTCAAGTTTACCTCCCTGAACGTCACCAAGAAACAGCTGCGGCAACTCCAGCAGGAATCCCGGGCCGTCGCCTCGGATATAGGAGAACCCATCACCATCGACTCGCAACTGGCAACTGAGGTCCTGTTCGGCACGCTCACGCTTGAAGAAGCCATCAAGATGCAGGCGCGGAAAGGAAAAAAGGAAGGTTCTCCATCTACGATTGAAGAGAATCAAGATATGCCTTAACCCCATCGTAGAACGGCGTCTCCGGTTGCCATAGGAACCTGATCTTGTTGATGTCGAGCAGCATCTTGGCGACATCCCCGACCCAGCCCCTGAAACCACCCGTGTATGCAAATTCCACGCCTTCGAGGCCCAGGATGCTGATCATGGTTTCCGCGAGGGACGAGACGCTTTCCCACGATTCCGTGCCGATGTTGAAGTACTCGTAGGTGCCTGCTTTCTGTTCCTGGATCCAGTCGGCAACGGCGAGAAACGCTTTCACGCAATCCGCGACGAATAGGTAGCTCTTCGACTGCGTGCCATCCCCGAGGATCTCGAGCCGGTTCGGGTCCTGCTTGAGTTTCTGGAAGAAATCGAACATAACGCCGTGTCCGGACCCGGGACCGTAAATATTAGCGAGGCGAAGGGCTGCTATCTTCATCTCGTAGGCGTTGGCATACGCGGACAGGTACATCTCCGCTGCTGCTTTTGATGCACCATAGGGAGAGATCGGACGTAAGACCTCGGTTTCCGGTGTAGGAAATGTCTCGACGTCGCCATACAGGGTGCCGCCAGACGAGGCAAAAACTAAACAAGGAACGTTTTTTAACCGCATTATTTCGAGCAAATTGATGGTGCCTGCCACGTTTTGATCGAAACTCTCAACCGGCATGTCAACACTCTCCTTGACGCGCGGGTCCGCGGCCATGTGGAAGATCACGGATTCTTCGCCGGTAAAGATCTCGTCCAGTTTTTCCCTGTCCCGGATGTCCACCTGGTAAAACCGCACCGCACCGGATTCAATTAAGTCTTTAATCGGATCGAGCGTCGATGCCGAGAGATTGTCGATGACGACCACCTCACAACCCCGTTCCGCAAGGGCACGCGTGATGTGGGATCCGATGAAGCCGCTGCCACCCGTGACGACGCAAGTCTGCATGAAATCACCGGGTGGAAAGAGGAAAACGCGAATTAAGTACTTGGTTTTTGCGCCGAAACTGGCTTTTCCGCCTCGGTAGCGACCGTTTCTGCTTCCTCGATCGCTCGGAGCTCGCTGATCCGCCGGAGCATCTCGGAATCGGCCTCGCGCTTGTTCTTCAGGATCGTCAATCGGTACCTCTTGTAAGTTCTGATGGCAAACGCGATCACGGGGAAAAGCAAGGCGATGGGTATGAGCATCGTAATAATTGCTTCTGGCTGCTCGAAGGCGACCGATTGCGTGATGGCCGGGCCGAAGTTGAACACGGCGGCGAGCAGGGGCGGGTTTGCAATGAGGTAGACGAGCAGGGAAATGAACACGATTCGCAGGGCCACGTTCAGCAGCGTGGAGGACACCATGTTCTTGCTGCTAGGGGCTGACCCGGTGGCAGTGAGCGTCTGCCGTGCCGTGGTGTCGACCTCGAACAACCGGGAGATGTATGAATTCAATCGTTGCGTGTCGCTAGACACTTCCTGCAGCCGTTCCTGCTCCCGTTCGCGCTCCCGCCGTTCCAACAATTGCCGGATCATGTCGATGCCTCCACCCGTGAAGAAGTTCTTGAGATTGAGCCTCCGTTTCTCTGCGCCCGAAGCATCTGGCGCGGCCTCGCCCGGTACGAGGGCCTGCTCGCGTTCCGCTTCAGAGGTCGAGGTGCTCGCCTCGAGAATGGCGATCTGTCCCTGGAGGCGCCTTGTCCGCTCGATCGAGGGTTGCGTCACACGGGCGACGTAGGCAGCCTGGAACGATGCTTCAAGGTACAGGTAGACCAGCAAAGCATACCAGAACACGTCCTGCAGGAAGAAAGTCAGGTTTACGGGAACGTGGTTCGCCGTGGTGCTGTCGTTCGTGAAGGTGACGGCCGGCAGGTATTGATGAAATATGACCAAGAAGGACGCCCATTTGACCGCCCCCATACGATCGGGAATGGCTAGGATTTGAAGGATCTGGACGATCATCCCGGGAATGTAAACGATGATAATCGGGCTAATCATAGAGACGACGGAATAGACCGAATACTTAATGTCTCCCTTCCCGAGAAAGATCAGAAAATACACGACCGCGAGGAAGAGGCAAAGAAGGAGTACGAGGAAATACCCTTCTTTCAATATCTCGAGACCTTGCCCCGCGAGCAGGCTGAAGATCGGTTGCGGCCCGCTAAGCATGTCATTGAGAGAACTGTAACTTACAACGTTTCCCGTGACGCTAGTCATGTGGAACGTGATATCGAGGAATTGGAAAATGAGCGGCTGCGCAGTGTTTTGCATCAGGTTCTGGTAAACTGATGGCGGACCGAGAAGGTAGATGTACGAACTAGCTATTGCAAGGCCGAAGTAGAGGAAATAGCTAAAGACGTTCTTGATAGCGCCAAGGATCAAGGGCAACGAGCTCACGTGCCACGCGCTGGCCGCATTGAATGCCCCGACCACGAGGCTAAATGCCGCGAAGAACAGGACCGCTGTTATCGCAAGCATGACCCAGAGAAAGACCCTTGCCATGGTATTTTTGCGCCTTCGTCATAACTGTGCCTTGCCTTTCACTTTCGCGTCGAGATATTCCTCGATTGTCTTGGCGATGATGTCCGTCGGCCCGACACTGGAGATCGGGTACCCGAATTTCTGGGCCTCTTGCTTTGCTTCGAGGATGTGCTGCATCATTTCCTCGCTGATCGCCTCCGCAATCGCTGTCTCCACGGGCTTCAACTCCTTCCCGAAGATCTCGAACCACGGGGAGAAGGGCGACATCACGATCAGCTCGTGGTTCCTCGCCCGGACCTTGGAAAACATCTTCCGCATCTCGTCGATGGGGGCCTCGAGGTCGGAAAGGAGCACGATCAGGTGGCGCTTCCGCAACCGCCTGATGATCGCGTCCATCCACGCGAGCAGACTTTTCGGCCCCAAGGCCCGCGTCGTCGCCAAGAAATCGAGCATGCGGAAGAGAACCTGTTCCCCGGAATCGGATTCGAGCAGTTTAACACCCCGGGTCGGGTCCTCCTTCTTCATTGGATTGTTTTGAAGGACGACCGCGCCCACGTTGTCCTTGTGCTCGAGCGCGATCTTGCAGAGCACGACCGCGGCCCGGATCGCGTATTCGAGCTTCGTGTTGAGAATGTAACCGGATCCCATGGTCGAGCTCGCATCGATGGCGATGAGCACGTTGATGTTTTTCTCCTGCTCGAACTCGCGGACCATTATGTGCCCGAGCCGGGCCGTGGCCTTCCAGTTGATCTTCCGGAATTCGTCGCCGAACTGGTACTCGCGGATGCCGTGGAACTCGGACCCGGTGCCGATTTGGACCGACCGGTGCGTGCCGAACATCTTGCCCAGGGTACGCCCCCGGAGAGCATCGATCTTCCGGAGATCGCCATAGGGAGGATAGACGATGAGCTGGGTGTAGGAATCCGGGATCTCGCGCGACTCGTTATTGAACTCCAGCCGGTCCTTCACGTTGATCTCGATCGGTCCCAGGAAGAATTCCCCCCGGATGCGTGGCTTGAGGATGTAGGAGAACCGTACGGATCGCTTTGCATCGATTCGCGTGGAGATACTTGGCTCGCCGATGACGCAGTTGAAGTATTCCTCCGGAAACACGTCGTTGATCTCGACGAAGTCGAACCGCTTCCGGCCGGTGTTCCGGATCTCGACGACGATGTGGAGAAAATCGTCCTGAAAGATCTTGTTCTTGTCGATCTTTCTCGTGACCTTGAGATCTTCGATGTTGATCTGGTAATCAAAAAATGGCAAGCCGATGACTGCGGAAAATATCAAGAACAGGCCGAGAAGGATGAAGAAATAGTTCACCATCACGAACCCGTAGAGCAGGATGAAAATGCCGAACGTGACGAGAACCCTTCCACGGCCTGCAAGCATCGCCCATCGACCATCTCAACGATTTGTTTAAATCGGGACCTGGACCTCGTCCAGCACCCGCTTGATGACCTTCTCCTTCGACACGCCTTCAAGCTCAGCCTCGGGCTTCATCTGTATGCGGTGGTTGAGCGTGTTGAACGCGATGTCCTTCACGTCGTCCGGTATCACGTAATTCCTGCCCAAGATCGCCGCCCGCGCCTTGGAAGCCTTCATCATGACCAAGCTCGCCCGTGGGCCCGCGCCGATGGCGATTTGCGGGTCGTCCCGGCTCTTAGTCGTCAAATCCCGGATGTAGCGGAGAACCCGATTGTCAATGTACACGCTGTCCATCATCCTTTGCAGGTCGACGATCTCCTCGGGATTGAAGATGGGATCGACAGCTTGGTTGATGCCCTTGACCTGCCGGCTCATGATCTCCACCTCGTCGTCGGCCTCTGGATAGCTCATGATGAGCTTGAACATGAAGCGGTCGAGCTGGGCTTCCGGGAGCGGGTAAGTTCCTTCCTGCTCGATGGGATTCTCGGTCGCGATCACGCAGAAGGGCGAAGCGAGCTTGTACGTCTTCCCTTCCACCGTGATCTGGTGCTCGGCCATCGCCTCGAGCAACGCTGACTGCGTCTTTGGCGCGGCACGGTTGATTTCATCCGCCAAGACGACGTTCGCAAACAGCGGGCCCTCTCTGAACACGAACTCCCCTGACTTCTGGTTGTACATGGAAGAGCCCGTGATGTCAGCGGGCAGCAGGTCCGGGGTGAACTGGATGCGCTTGAACGTGCACCCGAGCACCTGGGCGAAGGTCTTGGCCGTGACAGTTTTGGCGAGCCCCGGCAAGCCTTCTAGCAGGACGTGGCCGTCGCAGAGCGTGGCTATGAATATCTTCTGGAGGATGTCGGTATACCCCACGATGACCTTGGAAACCTCGCTCAACGCCTGTTGGGCCTTTTGACGCACCTCACCCATATCGACGAGCTCGACGCGAGCCTTACTTGCCTTTTGTTTGAATGCGCTCATGATTGCTACCGGTTGTTTGTTGGTTGGATTAATCGTTTAACTATTTTATAAAGCTCAGATGCGGTCCACGTACTCTTGGACCATGACCATTTCATAGTAGATTTTCTCGAACGCCTCGACTTTAGCAACCCGCAAATGATTGGTGCCTTTCGCCGAGATGCGTTCCATCGTGTTAAAAAACTTCTTCAGGCGATCCGGACTCGCATCGTGGAATCTGTCCGTGATGGCATCTATGATGGTTTGTTTTGAGGCTTGATTCCCGATCTTTTTCCCGATGGTGCGCTGCACGCGATTGTAGAGCAATTCCAGGGCACGGTTGTATTCGGCTTGCTCCGTGTACCACGCGAGCTTCTGGGTGAACAGCGTGCTTTTCTTGAGGATGCCCTGGAGTTGCTTCTCCGTCCGCTTTTGCGTGGCCGATTGCTGCTTCTTTTTCTTTCTTTCTTCCTTCCCCTCGCCCGAGACAGGGGTGGCAAGCTTTCCCAGCACCTTCCGTTCTTGCCTTGCCTTTTTCTCGGCGACCTTGGCCTTGGCTGCCTTCTTCTTCCGCTTTTTCTCCGCCTCCCTCAACTTCTGCTCGTCGCTCTTGGGAAGCCACCGTTTCAGGGCAAAGAAGGCGAGCAGGGGGTAATACGGGGCCGTGAACCAGTTCAATGACAGGAACGCGACGTAATCGAGAAACTGGCCATATATCCCGGGGATGCTCGTGTCCTGCGAGTTTACCGGCCGGAGGTGGTTCTCGTCGAAGACGACCATTTCCGAATGGTTGCCGCCGGTCAGGTAATTGATGCAGTTCATGGCAAGCAGGTTGTTATCGAAACCGGCAAGGTTGATCATCTCGTTCGAGAACACCGACGCGTCGGCGAGGCAGATCACCTTCGAGCTTCCGAAAGTCGTCGTCGCGAGGACCGGGATCGGGAACCCGCCCTGCGGGGGGTCTTGGTTGATGGTCACCCCGTACTGGGCCATCAATGCTTTCAGGTAGAGCGGGACGTCCCACGTGTCGATGCTGGGGTTGTACACGCCATTACCATCTGGATAACCGGGCGAGGCTTTGTTGACCCACGCGGTCGGGGACGTGGACGTCGCAAGAACCTGCCAGCCGAAGACTGAGGCAAGCCCGCTTGGCATCATCAAGCCCGAGGCGCGGTTCAGCACGAAACTGTTCACGCCAGCCGTGATCGGGCTGCTGACGATGTCGTTCGAGGTGATGACTGGAAGATCGTTTTCCATGTAATAGGAGGCATTGTCCCGGAGGATCCCGTTCATAAAAAACATGACCGGAAACGGAGTTTTTATCCCGTTCGTGCCGATGAGGGGAAGGGAAGCGGTAAGCAAGTCTAGCATCAAGGACGACGTCGACCCCTCCTCGTGGGCGACCAGCAGGGAGCAGTTGAGTTCCAAGAACTTGATGAGAAATGGCACGTCCGAGATCGGGTTAAAAAACGCGTCCGGGCCCATTTCCACGAGCACGAATGGCGCCTTCATGCGCTCGAGCAGGGAGAACGAGGTGATGCTCGACTTGACCGTGTACCCATTCTGCTCGATGTCGGTGCGAAACGTTGTCATGCCCGTCGGACCCGGGTTCCACGCCGAATAGTCCTTGTTGACGTTGCCATTGGACGCCAGCGAACCCAAGAGTGGGACCCATGCGAGGACGAAAATCACGACGAACAGCGGGTTCTTGATGAATTCGATGATGCCTTTTTTCTGCCCGGCGCGTCCCTTTCCCTGTGGCTTGACAGTGATGTATTTTCGAGAGATGTAGCCGCCCACGATTCCCGTGGGAAGGATGGCCGCAGCGTAGATGAACCCGGGTAGATACCAGAGAGCAACTGCATCCGAGGTGGAGAAATAGATCGGGGAGTAGATGGATAGAAGGGGATAGCCCCCGTTAAAGAGACTGATGATGATAACGGTGAAGAGGAGGGCAAACACGACGATGATGGCGGCGAGGACCGCCTTGACTGCTCGCTTGATGTCGTGGGCGACGATGCCCCCGATGAACCCGCCAAGCGTTGTCGAGGTGGCGAAGGAAGGCATCAATGGCCAGGGCAGGTCCTCGAAATTGATGTTGGCGTACGTGACTGCAAACAGGAGCCAAAAGAGGCCCATGGAGATTCCAAAGGCGGTCAAGAACGCCCAGCGAACCATACCCATTCTCACGATGTTCACCGTTCCGTGTTCTGTAGTTTATAATGCAGGCGGCACGTCGCCGCTGATTTCCTTGTACAGGTTGGCCCAGCGTTCCTTGTACGAGTCGATTACCCCGTCCGGGGTCGTGTGATGGCTGTACAAGGTTTCTTCCATGAGATTGACGAACGGGTGCACGTTCTCCGGGGAAAGCTTCGAATTTTTCAAGAGATCCGCGAAGTATTCCTTGATCGTGGCCGAAGCGGGCCGTTTCACGTCCATCTTGTCCTCGATTAACCAAGACAAGATGTTGAAGAGGTAGACCATCGCTTCCAAGAGCTTCCCCGCTTCAAGGAGCATCCGAACGTTCTCGAATTTACTCGCCGTGAACGCCCGCAGCTCTTTCTGCGTCATGCGTTTTTTTTGGGATTTCTTCGCCGGTGGCATGAGTTACTCATCTTGTGTTTTCTATTATAAGAATTGTCTTGTTACCTTGTAGGTTTGATGCTACTCGATCGTGAAACAATCTGCCACGTCGCTCGTGATGTCGCAATATAACGAGCCCAGACCCGCAAGGGTCGACGAGACGTGGTCCTTCGTGATTTCATGATGGGAATACAGGCTTTCTTGGACCGAACTCATGAACTGGAAGGCGTGCTCTGGAGGCACGTTTTTCTCGGTGACCAGAAACTCGATGAATTCGCGCGCTGTTTGACCGACCTGCGGTTCCTCGAGATCGTATTGCTTAGTGGCAATTTCGACCAAGGATTGATAGCAATAGGCGATGCCTTCGCGATACTTTCCCGCCAAGACCAGCGACCGCACGACGTCCATTTTTTTCTGGATGTAACTTCGTGTTTGCTGAACCTCGCGCTTTTTCAAAAAAATGTTGTATCCATATACACCAAAAACGACCGCGGCCACGGCCACGGGTATCAGCCAAAGATAATATACTGCATTGTTCTGCGGCAGGATCGTGATGAGATACGTGCTGGAATTGAGGGTAGGCCCGGTCGCCGGAACGATCAGGAACTCGAAGGTTGCTTTCGAGTTCGCTGTTCCCCTCGTCACTTGGAAGGTGATGCTGAACGCACCGGATGCATCCGTGCTGCCGTTGAAGTTCTCGCCCGTTCCCACGTCGAGGAACTCGATGGAATGCCCCGCCACCGGCGTGCCATAATTGGACAGGATGGTGCCGCTCACGACGGTGTCCGTGTCCAGCCGGATCCCTTGCGATGCAATCGGCTTGCCATCTACCGAAACATTCTCAAACTTCACCGAGGAGATGAATCGAACCGGGAATGGCCCGTACGAGACGATCGGAAAGGCTCCCAGCCCATCATAGTTCGCTATCACGGTCATATTCGTGAGGCTTGGGGGTATCGATGAGTCCCGGATCATGAAGTGGAAGGTTCCCGCGGCCGTCGTTTGCATGAGCCCGTAACCGGCCGGTTGCATGCTAGGCGTGTAGAGTTGCGTCGAGCCGTTTGCATAGCTTAATTGGACGGCCAAGTCTATCCCCCCGATGGGCGAGGTGATGTTCCCGTCTATCGTGTATGGCTCGCCGGGAAACACGGCATAAAACACGGACGGGCTCAAGTACACGTTCGCCTGCATGAAGGGTACTGCTTGGTTCAACAAGCTCGTTGGCAGGAAGAAACCGCCACCTGCATAAATGAGGTCAAAAGTATCGTTCGCATCGAGAGCACTGATATCGAAAGAAAACGAACCGTCCGGGACCGTTTCGGTTGTATAATTCAGGAGTGGTGAGTGCGCGGAAAACACGACAATTACGGTCTGGTTACCCACGGGATTGCGAGCCAGCGTCAGGATATTGCCAGTAATCGTGAAAGGCTGATGGGTGTTGAATTCTGCTGGACTAAACCCTGTCACGTGAAAGATAGTATAGGCAACTATGGTCACGGTGAAATTTTTCGTGCCCGAGAAGAATGGATCATACGTATAGTTGTAATTCACGATAGGCGAGAGTCCCGCGGTCACGGTCCAATACCCGAGCGTTTGGTTGCTGGTCACGGTATAGACCAACGTGAAATTACCACGTGCGTTGGTCGTCGTGTTCACGATGCTCGCCGGGCTGTACGTGCGCCAGATGAAGGAATTGTTCATGATCAGGGCGATACTCACGTTCGGCCACGGATCGTATTGTCCCGAGGAAAGGTTCGCCACGGTCACGTAGCCAAAGACCTCCAAGGGGTCGCCCTGCGCCCGGGTCTGGTTGTTAACGGATTGGACGAAGATCTTGGTGTTATAGGAACCGGATGGCTTGATCATGTCGCCAGCTGGCAATCCACCTGTTGCGCTCAAGTGCGTTGAGGCGAGCGAACCGCCAGCCAGCAAGCAGGTGCCCACGACAATGGCCGCGAGCACCGCCCACGTGCATCCTTTCGAACCCATAGATCATCCCACTTCCTGCGCCGTCGATGAAAGGACCAGTGATGTGCCCGCGTACCGTGCCTGCACGCGGATCTCCTGGGACCCAGAAAGCACTTCATATGAAATAGTGTATGTCCCGTTTACAACATTAACCGGCGTGAGGGTCGCCGCAGTGGTCCACGATCCGCCAATGAGATATTGGATGGTAACGCTCACGGTCGCGGCCGAAAAGGCGGTCCCGTTGTCGTACGTGAGCAATCCGCTGATCGTGATGTCCTGGAACACGTCGACCGTATGGGGCGTGAAGTGAACGGACAGGCTCGTTTGCACCGTCACGTTTATCGCGCGGGAAGCGGTTGGGTTGCTGGAGAAGGTGAACGTGTTCCCGTCCAAGATCTGTCCCTGGAACGAGGCAACGATAGTGTGAAGACCTTGAGTGACGCCGCTGCCAATATATCCTAGCCAAGTGAACGATCCGCTGGCATCGGTGAAGGTGGTGGATGAAGTCTTTGACAAGTTCGCACCGCCCGTGCCCGCGTCGATGTTGAGTGCGATCACGCCACCGGCAATTGGATTATTCGAGCTATCCTTCAGGGAGCATACCGCAGTGGTCAAGTTCCCCGGCAGGGTTGTATTCCAATACCGGGCAAGGTTGTAGTTTGGCCCGCCAGGTGCCAAGCCCGTGATGGTTAGCGTGAGCGGGCGGTCGATTGCGAAATAGGTGAAGGTAGACGCAGCAGGAATGGACGAGGCAGCCTGTACTTTTTGTGCACCCGTGCTAAGAGTTTGCAGGGTTGCCGACGCAAGGACTAGCGTTGCAAGGCCAGAACTGTTCGTGGCCACTGTTCCGAACACGGAGTTATCGGTCATGTCCGTGAACGTCACGCTTACCCCCGGCAGGTTTAGCCCAACTGCAGTTTGCACGTGTGCCAGTAGCGTGATCGAAGTCGTGTCGTTCACGGCAGCGTTCAGGACCGTTTGGCCATTTGATGTCGCCGAGATTTGGGTGGTCTGGAACACCGTGAAATTCGTCGTTGCTACCAGCGACCCCATGTTCGTGGTAACGTGGAGTGTCAAGTAATACGTGCCGTTGGCGGATACTGCGAACGTGATGTTCCCTAACCCGGTGATGTTGATCGGACCGGCCAAGCCTGCACCTGTAAGGCTATACGTCACGCTCTGGATGGTGTTGGGCGTCCGTATGGAATAGGTCAGTGGAATGGACGTCCATGATGAATAGGCAGGAGTTGAGACCGGTTTGATGATGACGAGCTGGCCGGTCTCGTAATGCAACGTGAACTGGACGACGTTGGATGACAGGTATCCCGGATCAGAAGCCTCGGTCCGCATGAAGAACTGGAGCGCGTGCAGGCCCGGGAGAAGCGTGCCTGTCGTCGTCGCGTTGACGAAATAATACGAAACGGGGATCAGGCTGGAGTTGTCGATCGTGTAATAGAGCGTGTTGCCGATCACCGGCGTGGCATTCTTCGCCACGACCGTGAACCCTGTTTGGTCGGCGTTGATCACGGCGCCGTTCAAAGGGGCAGTAATCTGGATGTAGCCCGTCTCGGGGGCGACCGTGAAGTGCACTATAGCACTCGTGGCTAGCGTGACACCCGACGTGGTAGTCATATACGCTTGGACGAAATGCGCTCCAAGGCTAGAAACATTGAACGGGAAGTCGGGCTGTGACGTGATGCTCACGTTGCCGGCGCCGTCGATGTCGAGGTAGTAATTGTACAGGGCCGTGTTGAACGCCGGTCCCGTGTCAAGCGTGAGCGGGAGGCCAGTAGTCCTGCCGAAGTACCGGCCTTCCCACGGGTTGATGATGGTGATGTAATCCGATCCGAACGTCACGGTGAAGTTACGCACCTGGGAGACGAGCGGCACGGCGGTTCCGTTCACCTCGACGCTCGTGGACGCCTGCAATTGATAAGCACCGGGCGATGTGATGTTCATGCTGCCGATGCTCACGCCATTGATGCCGGGAAGGCTGCTGGTTTGCACAACGCCCGATGCATTGGAAAGCGTCCAGTAGATCAGGCCGGGGGGGGTAGTCAGGTTTAAAAGGGTTTCCAGGTCGACGGCGAACGGTTCCTGGCCAGGGCCGACCATACTAACCTGCTGGTTCTCGGTCGGGCTCGTGATGACCAGGCTCGATGCGTTGTAATCTGCGACCTGCTGAGCCCCGGCCCACCCCGACGGTATGCTGGACAGGGACATGGGGAAGTCGTAAACGACCCAATAGCCCGTTTGATAGCCCGTGGAGATGTAGACCTCGGACCACGCGTAGAGATTCATGAGCTCGATGATATCGTCGTGGTCCCAGTCCAAGTACCCGACCACGAGCCTCGCGGGGACCCCGAACGAGCGGGCAAGCATCGTGAAGGCCGCGGCGAAGTCGTAGCTCGTCCCGCCGGCATTTTTGTAGGCAGGGATCGAGTTCGGTCGTCCAAGGAACCAATCGACCATGTTCTGGCCGTTTGCCGGTTGCTGTGGGAAGGTTGTGAATTGATCGTAATTAGTCGTGAGGTAGCTGAAAATGTCATTGCAGATCTGGTTCGAAGGGGTGCTCGAGCCACTCAACCCATAGTTTTGAACGAGGATGTTATTGTAAGCCGTTGAAAAATTCGCGTTGGCACTCAAGTAAGCACCAAGCGACGTGGACGGGATCTGGAGGAACGGGGTCATGTTCGCTGGGAGGTTGCCCGACGGGGCAACCGTGGGGATAATTCCATCCTTGATGTCAGAAACCCAAGTCGGGGACTTGCTCGGGTCGTTCACAATGTCGTAGGTCAGATTTGCTTGGGTGATGCCAGAGGGGATACTCGATTGGCTGACGACGTCGCTATAATCGTCCAGGAAGAACGCGTTCGAATCGGGCAGCGTTGTGGGGTTCGTGCCGCCGACCACGTCCGTCAGCCGGAGCGAACCGGATATGTACTTGGGCGTATACGGGAAGAACGGGAGCCGCATGCTCAGCTCGTTTATTATGTTGAGGCTTATTTTCACTTCGCGGTATGCTGATTGCGTGCCGACGACGTTCTGGGCTTGGACGAAGGGAAAGACCGTGGACGAGGACCTGCTCCACTGCGTGCCGTCCGCAGAAAACGTGTCGTACGAGGATTGTTTCATGTATTGGATCCCTGGCGAATATCCATTCACGTCTTGGATGTAAAACAGCGGTATGTTGTAATCGGAAGCGTTGAAATTCATGAAATTGCTCGGGAGGGTCAGGTCCGACGGATTAAAGAGATCCGCGAGGTCTTGCGGGAGGTCCTTCGGGTTGAACTTGTCAGGGTTGATGGACAGGTTAAGCGTGAACGGGATCGGATTTTGCTCGTACGGGTACTGTTTCGTTGGGATGGGGATTTGCGTATCGTATCCACCTCGCCCGCCGCCGAGAAAAGTGGCCAAAACTGCGGGGTAGCCAAACCACACGACGAGGAGGATGGCAATGACTGCCCCGGCGATAATCCCGTTCCTGATGAGTTGCTTTTTAGTTAGTTCCCCGATGAATTTGCGCTGCCTGAGCGACACGAGCTTGACCACCTGTTCACGAGCTGATTTGGTGCGGACGGGAAGCGGGGGTGTTGATCAGGTCAATCGCCTCCACGCCACAAAGCCCACGAGCCATCTAACACGAAACTGCCCATATTGCGCGGGCAATCCGTTGCGGGCTAGATCTGTATGTGAAGCTCTAGTGTTTTATGGTTGATCCTGACATGACAAGTGTTGCTTTCGGTGCCTTCAGGAATCTTTAAAGATGGCGAACTTGGCACCGTTATAAAAATGGGTAAGTATGCAAACTACTAGGTGATATGAACATGCTCGCGGTGAGAATTCACGATTATGAAGACGCTGACCAGCTCGTGCTGGAGGAGATTTCCCGACCCAAGCCAGCAAAATGAAAAGTGTTGATCCGGGTCCACGCCTCGGGCGTGAATCCGTTGGACTGGAAGATGCGAAAATATCGCTTTTTCAATGAAAAAGCGACAAACAATGCGAGTTTTGGGAAAGGATTGAAAATGAAGGCCTATCCAAGGATCTTGGCGATTTTCGTGCAGTACTTATCGAGATCCATGTAAATCATGCCTAGTTTGGCTCCAGCTGATGTGAGAATCGCCAAAATGGAATTTTGACCCGCAGCTTGGCAGATAAACAGCCCTTTGTTCCCATCGATGACGAGCCGTTTCATGATGCCTCGCTCGAGCTCTTGGCAAGCTCTGACCGAAACCGACAGTAACGCAGCCGACATGGCAGAGACGATGCCCTCGTTCGCGTGGCGGGGTAGTTGCGCCGCGATCGGGAGGCCTTGTACTGAAACGATTGCGCCTGCGGTTATCTCGGCGTTACGGGCCTGCATGTCTCGGAGAAGGGCGATTAAATCATCATGCTGGGTAATCTGCGTAAATCGGCTCACATCCGGCCTTTATGTCAACCTTGGCATTATTTACACATCTACGCCCAAGATATATAAAATTGCCTTGTATGCAAGGGCTGGATGTTGAAGCATCAGTATTAGATGTCGAGCATCATTAATCGGTGCTATATTTGAATCGCAAGGATATGATCGACCGTGTGCGCCAAAAAAAAAGCCATAAGAGAAGCCGATGAAGAAGGGCAGACCATGAACGAAGAACAACACGACCACGACCACGAGCACGAGGAAGGCGAGGAGGAAGTGGAATTGTCCGAGGAAGAGAAGAAACAAAAAGCGCTCGAGTCGTACCAGAAGGCCGGCAAGGTAGCCAAGGAAGCCCTCGACAAGGCTTGCAACATGGCGCAGGTCGGGACCAAGGTCATTGATATTTGCACGGAAATCGAAGCATTCATCGTCGAGCAAGGCGCCAGCGTCGGTTTTCCCGTGAACGTGGGCATCAACAACGTTGCTGCACATTACACCTCCGGGCCTCAGGATTTCACCGTTATCGAGGAAGGCGATGTCGTGAAACTTGACTTGGGTGTCCACGTCGACGGCTACATTGCTGATACCGCTCGTACCGTGAATCTCAGCACCAAGCCCGAGCTCGAGAACATTGTGCAGGCCTCGGAAGAGTCCCTTCAAGCGGCCTTGGACATGCTCAAGGTCGGCGCGAAGACCAACGATCTCGGCAAGAGAATCAACGAAGTCATCAAGCAATACAAGTACCAGCCTGTCAAGGACCTGAGCGGGCACACCGTCGAGCAGTGGACCGTGCACGGTGGTAAACAGGTGCCCCTGGTCCCCCAAACGACGGGCGATGAAATTGCTGAGGGGGACGTGTTCGCCATCGAGACCTTCTCGAGCACGGGCGAGGGCCAGACCCACGCCCTCCCGAGCGGGAACATCTACCAGCTGCTCCTGCGCAACGTTCCCAAGATCCGTAACCAGGCGGCCAAGCAGATGATTGGTTTCATCGCCAAGGAATACAAGACCCTGCCATTCAGCCACCGGGCGTGGGCGAAGGAAATGCTCGTCCCGAAATTCGCCCTGAACGAGCTGATCAACACCGGCGTCTTGCTGGAATACCGGGTGCTTGCCGACATCAAGGGCAGCTACGTCTCGCAGGCAGAGAAGACGGTTTACGTACACGAGGACTCGATCGAGATCCTCTCGTGAAATGGCCTTGAATGACCGGAACGAACTTTATTTTCTCATTTTCCATCCTGTTTCGACCACGGTGCAGGGGACCCATGCCTTCACTCGACGATCTCGGCCGTGCCATCAGGGCCCGGCGGAGTTACCGGTTATCTTTTTATCCAGCTGACGTGAGCGAGGAATCGATCCGTGCCTGCCTCGACCTCGCGCGGTGGGCCCCCTCGGCGCACAATGCCCAGCCGTGGCGCTTCGTCGCGCTTTTCCGCCAAAATCCCTCTCATCAAGCCATCAGGGCTAGGATGGCCGTGAAAATGGCCGAGCGATTCGAGACAGATATGATCGGGGATGGAGTGGCATCGATCCAGGCAAAAGCTGGAGCAAGAGCCTCAATTAATCGATTCATGGACGCACCGGTCCTGATCGTCGCCTGCATGGAAACCGCGGCATTGGTGGAAAATTTAGACGAACGCCGCTCCTCTATCGAGTCCGTGATGGGAACGCAGAGCGTTGCTGCGGCGATCACGATCCTTCTCGTCTCGTTGGAGGCATCCGGGTTGCGGTCTTGCTGGTTATGCGCACCGCTGTTCTGCGAGGACGTGGTCCGCGAGGCAATCGGCCTCCCTGCCACGTGGCGCCCCCAAGCCTTCGTCCTCGTTGGCTACGGACCGGTGACGGAGCACCCGGGGATGCAGAAGGAGGGGCGTATGCCCGGCAACCGCCGCCAGCCCGTGGAGGACATCCTCTTCGATCCGAGCTCTTTCATAAACCAACGCCAAGAGGACCAGACATGAACGTGATGGTCCTCGCTGGCGGTACCGGTGCCGCGAAGCTGCTCGACGGGCTGTACAGGGTGCACGGCCCCCACGAGGTCTCGGCCATCGCCAACGTCGGCGATGATATCGACTGTCATGGGCTGTACGCATGCCCGGATTTTGACATGATCGCCTATATGCTGGCAGGTTTGCTGGATTCCGAAAAAGGATGGGGTATTGCGGGGGATACCTACGCGTGCTTCGACGCACTCGAGCAATTCTGCCCGGGCGATACGTGGTTCCGGGTGGGTGACAGGGACATTGCCACGCACCTGTTCCGGACCCAGCTGCTCAAGCAGGGATTCACGCTCGCGCAGGCCTGCCGGAAGGTCCTCGATGCCATTCACGTGGATATGCAGATCTTCCCGGCCACGAACGATGTCCTGCGCACGATCGTGTGCACGGAAACCACCCCCGGCGGCATAGAATTTCAGGATTATTTTGTCCACCAAGGAGCGATGCCAAGGGTTACCGAGATCCGTTTCGACGGCGCATCTGGGGCACAACCTCCAACCGAACTTCTCGATGCTATGGCGCACGTCGACCGGTTCGTCATCGGCCCATCTAATCCTTATTTGTCGATCGACCCGATCCTGTCAGTTAAGGGCATCGTGGACGTGCTCATCCGCCGCCGGGAGGACGTGGCTTTCGTCTCTCCAGTCGTGGCAGGCCAATCCCTGAAGGGCCCGACCGCCAAGATCATGGCCGAGCTTGGGGTCGACGTTTCGTGCGTGACGGTGGCGGAAAAATACCTGCCTGTTGCCGGCATCGCAATCATCGACGAACAGGACCGGGAAACGGAACAGGAGATCAAAAACCTTGGTTACCGAGTCCACGTATTCGACACGGTCATGGATAGCAAGGAGAAACGGGAACAACTGGCCTCGGCCGTGCTCGATGTGCTGGGCAGCTAATCCACTGCACAGCAGTGTGACAGGGATTCGAAAGAATACCCAAGCGATGAAATCTTGTTTTGGAACGCCTTTGTCGGCAAAGCGATGCGCGTGATGCCTGATTCGAACGCGGCGAGATCGTACGCGGCCCGGATCGCGCCGGCGGGCCTCATACAGCCCAAGGACAGTTCTGCATCTGGATATATCGCACGTGCCGTCGCGATGACCCTCCCGATGCCTTCGGGGGGCACGAGGGAAAACAGTTTCTCGCCCGTCTTGGGCGGGATGAGCACGATGAAGACGACGAGCTCGGGCTCGAGCCGGCGGATATAGTCGAGAACGACATATTCACCACGGATCTCGCCGAAATGCAGGCCGATGCAGATATGCGGGACGATTTGCTGGCTTGTAAACCCTACGTCCATGAGCCTGTCAAGCAGCGCCGTGTAGTCGTTGACTGTCTTATCCAGCCCATAGATATCCTGGATAGTCGCGTCATCACCAACCAAGTCGAGGGAGATCTCGTCGATGTCCGTCGCGTACAGGGATTCGGCTGCATCCTTGCCGATCAGGCCAACGTGTAGGTTGAGTTTCAGCGAGGTGGTCTGCTTGATCGAGGCCAGCACGCCGTGGAAGGCCTGCATCTCTACAATGCCCTCCCTTGTTGAGCCACCGCTTATGAGTGCACCTTCCCCGCCGTCAGCCTCGATCCGCCGGAGCACGCGATCCAGTTCCTCCGGGGTCGTGGCGGGGACCATGCCGTGTAGGTACTTCCGGTCGCAGTGTTTGCAGCCTAGGTCGCAACTCGTACCGGTCACGGAAATGGAGGCAAACTTCGTCCCGGGCGTGTAGGTCCTGATGACCTTCCCGAACCGGTCGTCGGTGCGCACCCTGAGCTCCGCGAGGAAAGCATCGCGGGCCTGGCCGCCAAGAGCTTCCACGACCGTGCGGCTGGCAACGGCGCCGTCCCTTGCAATCTCCTCGATGATTCCTGCTGGATCCTCGCTCATGGATACTTGAACCGCCACGCGTCCGACGCGTATTTATCTTTGAATTCGGGAAGGGCATCGAGCTCGACCCCGGAAAGTTCCCCGGGTTCGAAGATCGAGCCGAGAACTGCCTCGCCGCTTTCGAGGAACTTTTGCTCGAAGTCCATGACATCCACGACTGCCCCGAGGCACGCCTCGAGACCAGTGACCTTGGCCATGACCGACCGGACCATATGGCTCTTTGTCGTGCCAGTGGGAGGACGCAAAACAGTATACATTTCATCTGGATCGACTGAAAGAAGGATTGTCCCGTGTTGCAAGACGACATTCCCTCGCATGCACTGGGCATTGCCTGAGAACTTCCTGCCGTCGATAAACAGGGCTGGGCAATGGACCATGCCCGGCTCCGAGGTCACTGAGAGCTTCGCGACCGTTGCTTGGATGATATCAAGGATGATCTTGTAGACGCCGTCCACGTTGTGCAATTCCGGGGGCAGGAGCGAGAACAGGTCCTGCTTGCGGGCCACCACCGCGTAGGTTATTTCTCGACCCTCAGCATGGAGAACGGCGCCACCGCCAGAGATTCTCCGCACGAGCTGAAATCCCCGCCGGTCGATCTCGTCCACATCGACTTCAAGCCCGACCGACTGGTGCTGGCCGATCGAGACGGTCGAAGGAGACCATTGATACAACCTGATCGTGCTTGGTACGAGGTCCTTGGCGCGTGCAGAAAGGATTGCTTCGTCAATGGCCATGTTCGCCGGGCCATCGGCGGTGGACATGGTGAGATACCGCCACTCTCCAGCAATGCTATTCTCCATCGGTCAACACTCAGTTTAAAAGATATATAGTTAATGCTATGGTCTTAGTCGTTCGATGGCTGCCTCCACGTCATCCTGATCGAGTGGCGAGGGATACTCGTATTTCGGGCCCCGAGGGGATGTCGTGTAATAGGGCCGGTTGCACCCGGGGCAGCCGCTGGTCCGGAACATCATGCCACTCGCGGCCCTGATGATCGCATCGACTTCCGCGGGATCAAGACCCCAGCCATCGATCTCGCCGGTTTCTGCATCAATCGTCATGAGATCCGCGGTGGCCAAATCGTGGTCGATAAGATACTTGGCGAGCTGCATCTGCCGGAAGTATTTTAGCGGGGGTTGCGATCGGTGCTCGAGCAGGGTGCCCGCGACCGGCATGAATACAAACAAGCCAATGGTCACGCCGGCATCGTGCAAGCGCTGGAGTATTGTTAGCATATCGCCGGCTTGTTCTCCTAGCCCAACGATCACGTGCGTCGATACCCGGCCCGGCCCGAACACGGCTAGGGCGGCATCAATCGCCTTCCAGTGGTTCTCCCACGTGTAGGGGCCATTGGCCATGGCCCCCTTGATCTCGGAAAACAGGTCGGGCGTGGCCGCGTCGAGCGCGATACCCACACGGTCAAGCCCGGCGGCATCGAGCCGCTCCATCGCGTTGGTGGCGAGAGGGGGGATGGCGGCCGATAATTGAAGGGTGGGCTGGTCGGCCTTGATATCGCGGACCGTTTCAAGCAGGTCCTCAAAGAAGGTCGGGTAGACGACGGTTTGCACGCATACTCGACTGAAGGCACCGGTGTCGAACACGGCCGTGATGCTGGATCGCACCTGCGGCCACGGGAACTCAGGCCACGACACGCGCGAGAGTGTATCCCGTGAATGGGTGCTTTGCTTGGCTTGCACGCAAAACGCGCAATTTGCGGCACATCCGCGGGGCGAATACTGGAGCAAGTGCACGGTCGTCGGCCGGTCCGCCATCTTGACCTGTTTCAGGCCGAGCACGGCGGCCGATCCCGCCGATACCCTAATGGTGTCCATCACGTTTCACGGTGCATGAACCAGCCCGCGCTTCTAAACCCTCGCCAGCGCGTTGGAAAGAGGGTACTTTTTAAACATCCTCCGGGGTGGGAGGCGAATCATCGAGCACCACCTCGTCGCGGTGGAAGAACTTGTCCTTGTAATTCAAGTACCAGAGCCGGCGCGGCGTGAAGTGCAGGACGACCCTGCTTGTCCGGTTCAAGGTTGCAAACACGGGAAATTTGTTGACCATCAGCTGAAAGGCTTCGTCGAAAGCCGGATCCTCGGGATATATCACGTTCCCCGTGGCAGCGACTTGGAGGGCTTTTAACTGCAGCACGCTTTCCCGAGTGATCGGGATCACGTCATGCACCTCGTAGAAGACGCGTGGATTCTCGAGAATATTCCTAGCTTTCATAGAATTCGGACGGCAGGTCACGTAAACCTCGAGGCCGTCGCTGGTATACTCGAGGGCTGTTGCATCCGGTTCTCCATCCTTGCTCGCGGTTGCCATCGTGAGGAGGTTGTGCGCTTCGAGGTAGGCAGACGCAAGCTGGATGGTCTCCTCCGGCGATCGCTCGGAAGTGTAAGGTTCCACCATGATTGAATCTTGAATGACAGACCTTTAATGCTCATCAGGTGATAACTGAATCATGAGTCACGAGTCCGGAACACCCATTCTGGAAGACGCTATCACCTTCGAGATCCTTCCCATCGAGTTGGACGGCGAGATCGAGAAAGTTATGCTTCCCGCGCTGGAACCAGCCGATATTGAACAACTGAATCCTATCATCCCCCCGACATCCGGCATCAGGCTCAAGATCTTGGACAAGGTGGAGGATCAGGACCTGTACACCTGTCCCGCATCCAAGTCTTGCCTGTTCCTTCGCTTATTCAAGGCCATCAGCACGATCCTCTTGGGAAAACTGGGAAGGCCTGCAAACATCCTGATCACCAGCGACGAACGGCCGACATCGGACTTTCTCGTAAAACTCGCTATCCGCATCATCGCCCAGGATGACCACCGGATGCAGGTTCAACAGACGATCGCGGGCCCCGTCGAGTTGTCCACCTTCTCGCACTCGGGCATGTCGACGCCCTACTCCAGCGCCACGCTCGCCCTCTTTCCCGACCTGGACGGCGTGATCATGATCACCGCTAGCCACAATTCGGCGGTGTGGAACGGCGTCAAGTTCTATTACAAGCAGCCCATTCCCATCGCGGGGGATCTCATGAAGGAGATCTCGGTGGCGGCCATCGACGTCGGGGATATTCCTATGAAGCCGGCTGAGGGCATCACGCTCGAGGGAAGGAATTTCGAGACCGAGATCAACGATTACGTGCAAAAGCTCGTGCAGGAGATCATCCCGGTCGAGGGTATGGTCGGAAAGCCAGTCGTGCTCTGGCCATACATGGGAGAGGCAAAGGAGGGCCAAGACCTGCTCCGCCGGTTCGGGGTTGACGTGATTCTTGTCGGGAAGACCATGGAGCCCCCAGACCCCACTGTGAATTTTTCCTTCGAGGAAGTCAAGGGCTACCTCGAGGAGCATGGATCAAGCGTTGCGGTGCTACTCGATGCTGACAGGGATCGCATTGTTTTCCTCATCAAAGCAGGCGAGGAATACGTCCAGCTCAACCCGAACGAGCTGTACACGGCCATGCACAACATCCTGTGCAAGGAATTCGGGAAGAAGATCATCAACGTGCGCACCGTGCCGAGCGACCCGAGGTGCGATAACACCGTGGCGTGCACGATCGAATCGGGCGTGGGTTACAAGCACCTCGGGATCATCCAATACCTAGCCTGCAACCAAGAGGTGGATATGTCCCAGTTTGAGTCGGCCCTCATCTACGGGAAGGAGGGAAACCAACGAACCAAGCTGGATACGCCTGAGAAACTCCTCGATTTTATCGGGAATCGAGTTAGCGATATCAGCGACACGATCATGATGGCGCTCTGGGAGGAGAGCGGCGGTCACACGATCAACTTGGTTCGACCAAAACACGAGGACGACCGGTTCGTTGGGCTGGAAGCGTTGACCCCGCTTATCGGAGATAAGTTTCCTGCTCCCGCGATCGTGCTCCTATGCGAGCTGATCTATCGTGGCTTCGACGTGGCGGGAGCGATCGATACAACCATTGCGGGCAGCCGCGTGGAGATAGAAGCCGATGACCGCCGCAAGAAGGAGATCATGGACGCGCTGGAAACGCTGATCGGGACGCAGGTCGAGATCGCCGGGGAAACTTACGCGATTTCGGACTACCGTGACAACGCCGGCCTGCTCGACATCATCTGCCTGTCAAGGGAAGAATCGACCCTCTTCGCGCGCCCCAGCGGCACGGGAAATAGCGTCCGCATATATCGATTCGGAAAGCGGGAAACGGCCGACGAGCTTGCTCGCATTGCCGACTATATAAAAGAATTTTGATAAAACTCTTTTTTATTCTTGGATGACGCCAGGCACCTGTATCGAATTGCCCGAAAGCCGGATGATGCCCTTGTCGATGAGCGACTTGAGGAGATCAGGCAAATCATCGGGAGAAATCCCGAGGGAGTCCCCGATAAACTCTTGCGTGAAATCTTGCAAGGGGGTCGCGATGGCCAAGTCAATCAGCCGTTTCTCGTCATCGGTTAACTCCACGTCCTTGAAAAACACGATCTTCTCGCCGCTCGGGAAGTCCTCGATGCGGGCAATCATCCCCATCGACTTGACCACGTCTAGAGTGGAGTTGAACTTCTTTTGGCTGTAGGAACCAATTTCCTCAGCCAGAAGTGATTGCAACTTCCGCAATTGCATCACCCCGCCATTCACGATCTCCTGCTTCTCGTAGATGCCAAGGATCTGCTCGGCGAGCATCTCGACCTCGTTTGGTACAGCTCCAGCTGCGCCTTCGCCTTCGTTGCCGGTGGTGAAGAGGTCTTCCGTTTCCGCGGGCTTACCTTCCTTGTCGTACACCCCGAGGTCGTTCCTGCCCGTCGAAAAGCCTGCTTCATGGTCCAGCTGCGAGACAGCGCTCATCAGGTCCGAAATGTCGAGCTGGCGTTGTGTCTCGTTGATGGGGGTGGCGTTCCCGATCTGCACGTACGGGCTTTGGACCGACGTGTCCTCCTCGGCAGGTAACTCCGCTTCGGGCTCCGGTTCCTCGGCGGGTGCGGGCTTGATCGCCTTTTTAGCGACAGATTTTGCCACAGTTTTCTTTGCAACGGGTTTCTTGTCAGGTTTTACAGCTGGTAAAGGTGTGACTTTTAGAAGCGAACGCAACCTCGGGGCGGCTGCCGCGGCCGGTGAAACAGGGTTGGACGGCAGAGATGGTTTTGCCACGGGCGGGGCCCTTGCGCCCGGTTTCGCGGGAAGGGGTGCGATTTTCGGCACCGGGACCGAGCCAATGGTCTTCACCGGGGGCGCGGATACGGTCTTCCCGGGCTTTTGAGCACCAGGAACGCCCGGAACCGGCGGCACGGGCGGGACACCAGGCACGGCGGAAACGCGGTTCGCTCCCGCGGCCATCGTGGGAACTTTTCCGCCGCGTGGAGTGGCTGGAATGGAATGTAGGACAGGGGTTTCGCGAGGTTCCTGCGGGGCTTGGACCGTGGTGAATTCAGTCTTCTTGGCAGCCTGCGTTGCACGATCGGCTTCCTTTTGCTTAATCGTGGCGCGATCCTTTGCAGTTAGCAAACCTTCACTCACGAGCTTGTCATTCTTCACTTGGAGCACGTTCAGTGCTTGCAACCGGGCGATCGTCTCGTTCAAGAAATCATCATCCCACTGGAACAGGGCCTGCACTTTCTGACGCATCATTTCGTCCTCGGACGCGATGGCCGCCAAAAGCACCTTTTCACTGATGGACAGCTCGGCAATGCCCGTGATGAAGGCTATGACAACGGTCTTCGGGTTCAACTCGACGAGATCGACGATCTCCCTCGACTTTTTCATCAGCTGGAGTGCATTTCGTAGGTCCTTGATGTCAAATGACCGCGGGAGCAGGATGTTCAACTTTTCCAGCTGCAGGATGCCATGCTTGCGGATGGCATTGTCCTGCGTGATCTTCCGGATCTCTCGCGAAACGGTGTCCATCCAGAGGCCGAATCCCACGTTCTGGAATCTTTCGTCGACGTTCTCGATGGGTGCTTCATTTTCCAGCTCGTCTAGCTTCTCGACTGCCATGAGCAGGTCCTGGATGTCTTGCATGCGTTGCTCTTCAGAAACAGGCATTGCAGACGCGTAACTCCCGAATTCCTTGAGAATCTTCGTACCTTCTTTCATGATTTCCTGTTCCTGCTTGTTTTCTGTATCCAAGTATTTTTTGGCAATATCCTCGGAGACGGAAGACTGCGCAACTTGGGCCTGAATCTTTTTCTTGGTCTCGGTGATGATTTCCATTGTCTTCTGTTGCTTCTCGACAAAGGTCGCTTTTTGCTCGTCGGAGACCTTGCCCAGCAAGGTGCGAAGCTGGGCCTTCGGCCGGGCGCGTTTCGCCGCGACGTAGCGTGTCTGGTAATAATAAACGTAACCAATGATGATGCCAGCAGCGTAAGCAAAAATGACAACGTCTATCCACCAAGGCAGTATCAAAATAGTCACACCATACTATTTTTGGTGGCATTCCTATTTAAGAAAATGGCGAGCTGCCATAACGATCTAGCGAGGAGACCCATGACCTTGGCCCTCGCCAAGACCCGATCAGTCCGTGGATTCGATGGTTTCAAGGACCTTGTTGAGGATGTCTCGATGATTGATGATGCCCACGAGGATTTCCTCGCCATCGATCACGGGGAGCCGCTCAACGTCGTTATCCCGCATTATTTTTAAGATATCGAGCAGCTCGGTTTCCGTAGTTACCATAACCAGGTTCCGTGACATCAAGTCCCGTGCACACATGCCGCCAGTCGAGATCGCTTCACGCGCGATCACGATGTCCCGCTGCGTGAGCATGCCGACGATCTTCTTTCGCCCTTCCTCCATTCGCACGATTGGAACTCCGCCAATATCCTTCTTCAGCAGTACCGTCTCGATCTCCCGTATCTTGTCGTATTCCGAGGCAGTGATGATGTCCTGATCGGGCACCATGATGTCGGATGCCTTCAAGGCGCTCAATTTTTCGAGAGTATCTGGGGTCAATGCTTTCACCAAACTGGGGATGGGGAGCTCGAAAGGTGCTCAAAAAGCAATCATGAACTAAGCAACGTCTGGCTGACTTTATTTTTTTCCTCAGGATCCTACCTCGCTATTGCCAAGATTCTTATTGCGCGAGATCGATGATTTAATTCAAAATCTCGCGGTAAAGCGCGCGAATCCTTGGCGAATGAGGTTGTTTTCACCAGCAAGGAACGGATTCAAGAGCATTTCCAATCACGGGGTTTTAATCAAGGTAGATGGGTTCATATGAGCAGCGAAGACAGTCAAATCCAAAAAATAAAGCTCGGCATCCTCTTGTGCGGGAACATCGGCATGTCGCCCCTGCTGGCGATGATTCTAGACGAGAGGGCGGACAGAGAGGACCTCGATGTAGTCACGACGGGGTCCGGCGCGAAACTTGGCGAAGAAGAGTGCGAATCGGCGGCAAAACGAATCATCGCGGAAAATCCGCAGCTCATTCTCTGGTCGAGTCCAAATGCGGCGCTTCCGGGCCCGAAAAAGGCCAGGGACCTAATACAAGAAGCTGGAATCCCGGCCATCATCATCAGCGATGCACCTAGCAAAAAGGCCAAGGAGGAGATCGAGGAACGAGGGAACATGGGTTACATCGTGGTTCCCGTGGATTCGATGATAGGCGCCCGGCGGGAATTGCTTGACCCGACAGAAATGGTACTCTTCAACTCGGACTTACTTAAGGTTCTCACGCTTACCGGCGTCATCAAGTTGGTCGTGAAATCAATCGAGCCCGTGATACAAGCGATCAAGGCAGGTCAACCGGTCGGGGAGTTACTACCTCGCCTTATCGTGACCAAGGAGCTCGCGACCGAAGCGGCAAATTACCAGAACCCCTACGCCCGATCGAAGGCCATGGCCGCGCACGAGATCGCGGAGCGCGTATCGACCTTGACGGCCGAGGGATGTTTCAAGCTCTCGCACCGGGACGAGTACATGCCTGTCATCGCGGCTGCACATGAAATGATGCGCGTAGCGGCCCGCTTGGCTGATGAGGCAAGGGAAATGGAGAAACAAGGCGGAAAGGTCCACCGCAGCCCGCATTACAAGGACGGGACGATCCTCAACAAGCTCGGCTTCGAAGACAAGCCAGAGTGATCCCAGCACGCGTTACAGGTTACAAAAAAACATGTGAAAAGTAGAACTTCCTTATACCTTGTTCTTATTTTTAATGTACCGGTACACGACTATCAAGACGATCACGGCCGCGATGATGACGATCGCCGCCACGATCCCACCAATCTGCACAATGGTCCAAGGACTATTCGCGCCTAGCTTGCCCAAGCCTGCATCGTGCAAGTACAAGGCCACGACCGCGTAATACGTTGCAGCCATGCTTGATTGGGTCAAGCCCGGGGATCCCTCGACGAAACCACCATCGTAATTCTGGTGTGACAGCACCCACGTGTCGAGACTTCCCGAGGCCTGGATCGAGATGCCAAGAGTGGTGGTGGCGTTGAGGATGTCGCTCGTGGAGGCAATCGTGGCATTCGGGTCAACCGCCGTGTCGGGAAAGCCATTCGTTCCGCCATTTGGGGAGTTGTAAGCCGAGATTTGGTTCTCGACCGCGATGGTGACGTTCGGCTTGATCGTAGCAAAAACTTTAGGCAGGAACTGGGAATAAATATCGACCGCGTATTCCGTTGTTACAAGGGACGTGTCGGTCGAATTTGGTTGCGAGGAGAAGAGATGGCTGGGTTGCTCGCACGAGCTCATGAAACTGGTGAGCTGAGTCATTGCTGTCTTGTTCAGGAACGTGCTCTCATTTCCGGCTATCGTTAACGCTTCAAGGGCATAGTACGTGCTGAAGATATCGGGCGTGCTGTTCGACAGTGGATTTTGCCCGAACCCACCCGTGAGGTTGTCCCACGATTTCTCGACAAACGCCGTTTGCTTCTCGATGTTCAGGGTGGAGAAGGTGGTCGACTCGAGGGGGTCCAATTTCTCGTAGAGGTACAACGCGTAGAACGTGTTCATCACGGTCTCGGACCCGTTTGACACGAAATTCCAGTACCCGCCATCAGTGGAGTTCTGAAGCGTGTTCAAGAAGGTCGTTATGTTGCTGCTGTCCTTGAAGCTGGAATTGGTCAACCCATTATCAAGCATATTGAGCGTTTGGATGGCATAATATGTGGATTCGAGCGATGGAACCTCGCCACCATTACCGACGACCGATGATGCATAATAGCCTTGGTAGTCCGGGGATATGCAGCTGCTGATGAAATTCACGACGGCATTTTTTCTGGTGATCGCGGCTGCCGGTGATGCACTTGCGAGGAAAATAATAACGACGATGGCTATTCCGGCGAAAACCGAGGCTCGTGGGTGTTTCATTTCTTTTTCACTGTCTGAACATGAATGGATTAGAATACGCGTAATTAGCCTGTGGTACTTTTTAATTGCGTGGTGCGATCATGGGACGGGCCAAGGCCCGTTGAACTGAAAAGAACCAGAAGAAGGTTGGTCATTCTTAAATATTCATGAAGATCTGCTTTAAAATCGATTGATTAATGACCTGATGATTTGCTTCGAATTTTTCCTTGGTGATCTTGATCGACTCAAAAACGTTCGACATAGCACCCAACTTGCTCGCGCCGCGAAAGACGGAGATCGACCGATCGCCGGACGAGATGATGCGAATGATCCCGCTTTTCGATTCGGTCTTTTGCACCTCGGGATCGACGAATTCCTCGGCCTCGCTAAATTTTGGCGTGTCATGACTGGACTTGGGCGCGATCGGCTTGATGGTAATACGTTCCAATGACTCGCCGCACTCGGGGCAGTGGCGTTCGTGCGACCGGTCCACGTTAGCGCCGCAGTTCGGGCAGGTATCCTCGGTGCCATTCACGTTCACCGCGGAATCGTACGAGACCATCTTGGGCTTGTACTCGGACAGCGCCTTCTGGACGACGGTTCTGGATTCCGGGAGCGGTCCGAGCTGTGGAATGTAGATTTCAAGTTCTCTTTCAAGCCGCTTCTCGAAACCGGGGAACTTCGTCGAGCCCCCGCTCAGCACGATGTTCCCGAGCAGGGCACGCTTGATCTCGGCGGGAACCTTGGAGAGGGAATCAACGATGGCTTGCGGGATGGACATCGTGTTGAACCCGAGCATCCCGGGCGCGAATAGCACCTCGGGCGCCATGAACCTCGACGTGCCAATCTCTATCTGCGTTCCGTCGGGGAGCGTGTACGGGCGCCGGATGTTCATGCGGTAGGCATTCTGCGATTCTGTTTGGATATCCTCGGCGACGTAGCAGAGTCTTTCCTTGATGTCCCGCAGGATTTCCTTTGCGGCGGAATAGTTCATGGAATAGCCTTCCTGCATAAGGAAGTTTTTCAGGTTCTCGTTCACGTCCATTCCGCCCAAGGGCAGGCGGTTGACTGCATAGGAGAGCACCTCTCCATCTGCGATGGGAACCACAAAGGCGCTGCCCTCGCCGATCTCCACGACCATACCCGTTGAAAGGCCGGCGTTTACCAGGGCCATGACCGCCGACGGGAAGATCAGGATGCTGGGCATCTGGTAGGTCTCGAAGAAGACCTTGCCCATATGCTCGCGCAGGTTCGGCGGGTTCAGGATCGGCTCGCTGTAGATGACGGGATGCTCGCGCATATCCATCCGGAGCACGTTGTAGAAGATATGATTGAGGATCTCGTAAAACGCGTTCCAGTCCATAATCTGTCCCCGTTGGATGGGATACACGATCTTGAGCACGCCACGCATCGCGACCGCATCGTTGCCGACATACGCCGAGCGAACGCGATCGCTGGTGTCGACCATAACCGACTGGTATTTTTCATGGCCGACGATGGTCGGGAACGTGTCCCGAGGCTGTAAATCTCCCGCGAAGCCGATCTTGCACGACGCCTCTCCGATGTCAACGACAACGGGCAATCCTTTTGGAGTCTCCGCCAACGGTAATCATCTAGCCAATCTCAAACAAGCCTAACTCTGGATATACATCATGGTTGGAAGTTAAATATGTGTTCCTTCAGGATGGGGATGAAAGGCAGTAAGGATATCGTTCTTTATAAATTAAGGTGCCCTTGTTGCTACAAGGGTTTCCCGATTCCCGACTGCACGAGCAGTGAAAAAAAGGAATCATCAACGCTGGATCGGTGGTCATATCCACGCAATCGTTGAGGGCATCAATGCCCTCCTATTGCAGAATCCCTCGTGGACAGGGAACCGTTTGAAACGACGGTTTGCATCGAAAAACAGCCCCGCTCGTTCCAGAAGCAGCGGAGGACTCGATGGAAGCCACGCCCTTCAGGACGTGGTAGTTCACATGTCTGTTGCCGAGCAATGTTGCAGGGTGGCACGCGTAGGTTCAAGGACTGGAGAACCAATCCTGCTTGAGTGCCTCGAACCGCTTAAGATATGTGGCGTGCCAGTCCTCGTTCTTTCCTTCCTCGAGTAGCTCCCGGAAGCACCTTGCTTCGAGATCCACCGCCGCGTTAAATTTCCCCGCGACAAGCTTGGCATTCATCTTGGTGTACATGACCACTTGTTGGTTAAGACGTGAACACGCTTTTGCCGCATTCATAGCCAGCTCGTCGACCTCCTCGCGCGTGGCGGCCATCCCGTTCACGAACCCGATACCGGCGGCTTGCTCGACGCTCACTTTTTTGCCCAGGAGCATCATTTCCATACCAAGCGATGGACCGAATTGCATCAGGCACAGGGTAAGGGCGCCGGTGGCAGGATAGATCCCGATCTCCAGCTCAGGAAGCTTGAAGTACGTCGATTGAACGGCATATCGGAGGTCACAGAGCATGGATAAAATGCAGCCCCACCCCACGGCGGGCGCGGCGATCGAGCAAATCGCGGGAACGGGCATGTAGAACAACTTTTTGGACAGGATCGACCCTGCTTCGAGCACATGAGCACCGATGCTGGAGTCCCCCTGCGAAAGCATCTTGGTATCCAACCCCGCTGAAAACGCCTTATCTCCCATGGCATCGAATATGACGCATCGGATCTTGTCGTTGGCCGTGATCTCATCAACGATATCGGCCATCCGGTTTAATTTTTCAACGGTAAAGGTGTTCAGTTTTTCAGGCTCGTTCAAGGTAACGCGGGCAATTTTACCTGTTACGGTGAATAAAACCCCATCGTTCGTGTCGTTTGCTTCTGATTCCATCGAGATTGCACCCAACGCGAAAAAGATAAATCTGTTCCTTCGCGATATTACATATATAACGAGCAACATTTTATAATAACAACGCGATGAGGGGCCGTGAGGCGCAGGTGTGAAAGGGTTATCGTAACGCGGCCGAACGTGCCTTGACCAAGGTGACCTTTAGATGAACGTGTTCGTGCTGAAGGGCGTCCTGCTCGATGCTAGCCGGACGCTAGCGGAAGAGATGAATGAGAGTGCACTGAAGGATCGCGTCTTCGAATCCATCTCGTATCCGGGATTCATCAACAGCACGTACGACATCATTGGCGTCGAATTTGGACTTGGCATCACGGAAATCGATGCGGAATCAACTGATACCAATGAGGATGCCCTTGTCAAGATACAGGTCTGGAACCTCAACGAGCAGAAGAATTTCGTCATCAACTGGAAGAATTTCCTGAAAGGGAGCAGGTTTGCGATCATCACGTGGAGCCAGCAGGGCGAGATTCAACCGGATTCGCTCGACGCCTTGGCCTCGATCATTCGCGATTGCCTCGAAAAGTGCCCCGAGATCTGTTTTGGATTGATACTGCACCTCGAGGACTCGGGCAAGGATATCAAGGCCATATTCGAGCACCTCCAGCTCGATGAGGAAACGGCCCCCGTCGTGTGCAGCGATCTTGACGGTCTCATGAAGCAGGTGATCGTGTCCTGCATTTCGACACAGCCTTCATTCTACGTGCTTCCCGTCCTGGAAACCGGCGAGGTGCGGAGGGTCGATGCCATCCAGAACCCGTTTTCGAACTACCAGACCCGTGCCTCGGAAAACCTCGTCGATCACCTTAAACGGGCGGGCTATTTCATCACGCCCGAGAACCAAGTCTACATCGAGAAGGAGAAATACATCTTCAAGCTCAATCTCAACAACTCCACGCTAAACGTGGCGGCACGCGCCTGCAAGGCCTGCGACCAGTTCCCGTGCCGCGAGGCCTTTGCGAAGATCTGCATCGTGCTCGACTCCCAGGTCAAGAAGGGGTTTGCCTCGAACGACTTCGGGTTCACCAACCCGGACCTGTTCATGATGTCCATCATCTACTCCATCGATTACGACACGATGCCGTCCAGCGTCACGAGCCAGTTTCCGAAGATAAAGCCCTGCACCAAGCGTAGATAGGACAAAACCTGTTTTTCCGGGCAGTTACAAGCAATCCCATTTTACAATGCGTTCCGATATTCGGACCCCGTGAGATCGCATATTTCGTTATGGAAGGCATCAAGAAGACGGGATATCGTGATATTCGCATGACATCTCGAGACTCGTCCTTGATCAAGCGCCCGGTAAGTCGGCCGGCAACCAAGGCGGACGAACGCCACGGGTTCCTGGAGTCAATCGTGGCGCGTGCCGTGGATACCGACTCGATCGCAGGCATCTTGGAACAGTTCGAGGTCGAACGGTCGATTTCCGCCCCCGAAGTCGCGACATGGGCCAGGCAATCCAGCGTGCGGGTGCATAATGTCAACGGAACCGAATACATCTTTTGCCCGGTGCCCCTGTTTTACGACGAGGAGCGGGGCGTCGAAATCGGGTTCGCCATCGACGTGGACCAGGACCATTTCGACGTCTATCCATATTTATTCAAGGGTTCGAACGAATACACGATCCTCACCAAGCTCCCCCATTGCGTCGTGCGGGCCATCAAGATCGACGCGACGAGCTACGAGGAAGTCACCGACACGCTCAAGGACGTGGCCAACGAGTCTTCTGCCATCCTGTTCATCTCGAACCTGTACACGGAGCTGGAGGCAGGTGCCCGGTCACCCGTGGAATTTTTCGACGACGGGCTCTTCCAGCAGCTCCTGACGCGTGTCTTGGGCATCAAGGGCGCGACCGCGGCCAGCAACCGGCTCATCACGATCCGATTCGACCAGCTGCTCCGCCAGCTCGACGGCCTCGATGAATCCATGCCAAGCTTCAAGGAACGCAGGGCACGCGCGCTTGTCGGCCTTGGTAGGTTTTTGTTCGACACGGTCCGAGTGGTTGGCATCGATGCTTTGTTCGAGCACGTTGACAGGGAAAAATTCGGCGCGATCATCGACAACGCGCTCAAGGCACTGATCGACGGGCACGAACTCGCGATCACGCTGGAACTGATCCTGGAACTTGCCGAAGTCTTGGATCCCGCGACCATCCAAGCAACCTTCGCGGTTCTCGTCTCGCGGGGGCATTATAACCAGGCCATGAAACTGGAAACGCGCCTCAAGCACGTGTTTGGAAAGGACGAGGGCGTCGTGCAGCAGGTATTCGAGATCACCATCAAGGATGGGTTGATCGACCGCCTCCCGGCACTCGAGCGATTTTTCGACACGCACGTCATCGTGCGGCCCTCTGTCCTGCAGCAGGCCTGCAACGACTTGGTCCGCGAGGGCTCGATCGCCCGGGCCATGGAACTCGAACGCGTCTCGGGAATGAAGTGCCAGCCGGAGGAGCGGGACATCGAGGCCGCCTATTCCCGGCTCCTGTCCGTGGGCAAGGTGGACGAGGCGATCGCCCTCGAAACGTGGACGGGCGTCGCGTTTCAGGCCGACGACGAACGGCAGGTTCAAAGCGCCATCAACAGGATGATCGTTGATGGCGACATCGATCAAGCCATTCGCCTGGCCGAATGGATCCATACATCGCCTTCACCCGACCAGTTGCAGGTCATGGTGGCGAGCAAGCGCCTCGTGCGGCTCGGTCGCGTGGACGAGGCGAGCAGGCTCGTTGTATGGGCAGGTTTCGAGTGGACCCCCGTTGAAGCGGACGTACAGGAAGGATACGCCCGGGTGCTGGGACTAGCAGAGCCAGTAGCCCAGCGCGTTGCCAAGGCCAAGGCCATCGAAGCGACCACGAACATCCCGGTGCAGGAATCCATAATTATGGCCGTGTATGACCGGATCTTCACGGAAGCGCAAGGCGATCTCGACCGTTTGCACGATGCCGCGGCCATCCACGAGTGGAGTGACGTGTCACCGCCCAGAGACATCGTGCAGGACGCGTTCAAGGCCATCTTCGTGGCCATGCGGGACAACCAACGCCTGATATGGGACGCACAGACGCTGGCGGGGTGGGCCGGCACGATGCCGAAAGCCACCGCCGTGCTCGCGGAATACAAGCACTATCTCAAGCAACAAATTTTCCAAACACAGAACATCTCCATGGTGTTGCAACTGGCGAGCTGGACGGGCATGGAGATTCCAGCACCCATGGTCCAAGACGGATTCACGTCCCTCCTGTCGCCCCCGATCCGAAGCGACGGGCTAACCAACGCGGAGATGCTTTCAGAGGCGACCGGCTTAAAGCCACCAGACCAGCTAGTGCAGGAAACGTTCCGGTGCATCTTCGAGCGCCAAGTCATCGACATACGGGCGCCGCCCGTTGTTGTCGCCCAGCAGCTCAGTAAGTGGACCGGCATCGAACCTTCGCCCGCTATGGCCAAAACAGGACAGGAAGCTGCACTGTTTCGAGGCGACATCGCCATGGCAAGGGACATCGAATCATGGCTCGCGTTGACGCCCGCAAACGAGACGATCCTCGATGCATACCGGTGCCTGTTCCAGAGCGAGGACGCGGACGTGGGGAAGATCAGCGAGCTCGAGGCGTGGACCGGGGTCGCGCCCACGAACGAGATGGTCCAAGAGGCCTATTGCGCCCTCATTCTTAAAAAATGGATCACGTCCGCCACGATCGCCGCCGCCCGTGCACTCCATACCAGCACGGGCATCGTGCCCGACAGGCGCATTATCGAGTTGGCACGGGCCCGCGTCCAGCGGGAGGAGGAATTAGACTACTCACGGGACGAGATATCGGCTTTGCTGAACGAGTGGGAAGGGAACCTGTAGGATAGAGTTCGCTCCATAATTTGTTGATTCAAGAAAAGAAAGAAAAAAGCAGGTTTAAGTGCGGCTGTGTTGGGATTCGTTTCTGCTAACAGCCGTTTAACTCTAGGCTGAGGCGCTGCTGGCATTCTTCGGCGCGTTGATCATGATCAGGATCGCGCAGATGATCACGAAGATCCCACCGAAATAATACCAGCTGAATATTTCGAGCAGGATGCCGAAGAACAGCATCTTGGGAAACTTGGGGTTGAAGATGGAATCACTCTGGAGGAATTCCCAGTCCATCTTCTTGACGTGGGGAACGAAGACCCGCAGCACGTAGATAAACAGGAGTATTAGCTCGATGACGGCCGCAATAATATCCCAGATAAACACCCCAACGCTTAAACCAAAGCCATAGGCATAATACCCAACAAACCCTCCAAGAGAGGCAACGAGTAGCAGGTAGTAGAGGCTCCACGCGATTCCCGCAATCGCGGAGACCAGTGGAAGGATCCAAGCAAAGCTACCAAGCTTGACAACCGTAGGTTCCATACTTTGCCAGTTTGATGACATATGAATTCAACTCTGTTGAATTGTTTGTTGAAAACTGTAACAAACAAAACGCATAAGTTAGGTGCAAATGACTCTATAAGGTTATCCCCCCTTGAGACAAGAAGAATACTGTGAGAAAGACTTCTGATTTATTGCATACTCACCATTCATGGCATCCTTCGATAAAAACAATTTTTGCGTTTCAAGATTTCAAACTGGCAATAATTGCACGATCTATAGAAATGGGAAATAAATCCCCTTGGGGGAAAGACAGGATTCGAATTTATTGCGATTCTATTCCTCGTCGGGTGCGGGCTCTTCCGGAACGGGCTCCTCTTCCACGACGGGCGCCTCTTCCGGAACGGGCTCCTCTTCCACGACGGGTGCCTCTTCCGGAACGGGCTCCTCTTCCATAACGGGCGCCTCTTCCGGCGCAGGCGCCTCGTTCACGGCCGATTCATCGGGTTTGAAGATCTTCCCGCAATTACCGCATTTATACTGTTTCGCAAACACTTGGAAACCAGAACCAGCGTTGTAGAGGGACTTGCTCTTGTCCTCCACTTCCATGATGCGGTCAGTTCGGCCGCATTTGGGGCATTTTTTGCCTTTAATGAGTGTCATTTTTGGATCGATTTTATATTCGCCCTGATTTCCTAAATATCCATCTCCAAAGGACCATGCCTGAAATGAGACCATTATCTCCCTGCTTTGATATCGGAACGGTCAAAATCGATTGCATTGATGGCGATAGCGACAACATGGCAATACTTGCCACAAATCGCCTCGTTCGACGATATGACGAAATGCAGGAGCCAACAATCAACCCTATATTCAGGTATGAGGGCGTATGCATGTAACAGGCCAACAAGAATGGCTAAAAAATGGAATAGAGAAACGTGCGAGCTCTCGCTCGAATTAATTACCGCAGATTATTCGAACGGGGAGCACGGAGTTGAGGTAGACGTATTGGAGGCTGTTGTACTGGAACGTGGCGGGGATGCCGTCCTGGCTGATGTTTAGCATCGTGGCATTGAACTGGGCCAAGTTATACTTCTCGAGGAAGCCGCCGCTGCCCTGCGGGGCGCTCAATGCCCAGACCGCAGCCACGGTGAATCCCATATCCTTGATGAGGGTTCAAGTGCTCACGAACGCATCGTGATGAGGCGCTTGCGGAGGAGACGCCGGACGGTCTCCATATCTTCAGCTCCGTCCAAACCGAGCTCGGCGATCGTGTGCTGGTTGTCGATCTTCTTGAGCACGGTGTATTCGTCGAAAAGGAGCATGCCCATGAGGTATCCCCATTCGATGGCCGGCGAGCGTAAGTTAGTTTTATCAAGGATCGAGTCGGTCGAAACCTCACCGATTTCCGCAGGGGCGCGTAGAAGCGGCCACCACCGCGGGAGGAGCTTAGTGTATTCTGTGAATGCGGATCCATGCTTCTTTTTCAAATGTGGCTCCTCCTCGAACACGATGACGAGGTGAAATCCGATCAGCAAGCATGCAGAATATACAAGGACCGAAAGGGAAAACATGCCAATCCCGAAGCCAATCGAGATGAAAAATACACCGAGATACATCGGATTCCGCGAGTGGCGGTAGATCCCCGTGGTAACCAGCACCTCCGGTTCCTCTCCAAAAACGCCCTTTGTAGCCTCGGTTTTCGTCGCGAAAAACATCATCGGCGTGCCCTTTCCCTTCCTGAAAAACTGGGCCATGGACACGCCGAGCAGGTAACCTCCCCATACAAAAAATGGCGCTGCTACGATCCACAAGTATGCGGTGTAGAATGGCTTGCCCAAGAAGAACCCGAGCAGGATCGGGATCACCACGCCGACGACAAATGGCTCGAAAATGAAAAACATTAGAGTCTGGCCCAAGAGGCGCGACCGGCTAGCCATGCACCTCATTCCTCGTCGCGGGATAAAACGTTGTCGATTTATGCCCCGCGTGTTGCATATCCGCCGTGAATCCACTGTTCGATTTCTCAATACGATGCCTGCGAGTTCTTGTCAAACAGCAGGCTGTGATTAGCGTCCTTGAACACGTGAATCCTGCGGTGGATATTTGTCCTGCCGTAGAAAAACGCAATGATCCCAGCCGGGTCCACCGTGGGATCCCCTGTCCCCTGTATGAACAGAATGGGCACTGTGCCCAAATAAAGCTAAATGAATGCCTCCCGTCGGATTGGGCAGAAAACGGAACGAGAAGCGAGTGCTTATCCCGTGTATTCAAACTCGCCGTGGAGACGAATATCGGCCGAAGAAGCTCCCACGTGCACGACGAATGAGCCTGGTTCTGCGGCCCACGCGCCCGCTGCCTCGTCATAGAACGAGAGATCCTCCTTCTCGAGCTCCAGCAAGATGTTCTTGGTCTCGCCCGGCGCTAGGAACACCTTGGCGAAACCCTTCAATTCCTTGGCGGGCCGTTCCACGCTCGATTCCACGTCTTGGAGGTAGAGTTGCACGGTTTCAGCCCCGGCCCTGCTGCCCGTGTTCGTGACATCGAGCGTGACCGTGATCGGGCCGTCGCCCGAAAACGTGGCCGGTTCGATTGCCAAGTTGGCATACTCGAAGGTGGTGTAGGAGAGGCCGTGGCCGAACGGGAAGCGGGGCTCGACGTGGCGGGTATCGTAATGGCGGTAGCCGACGAACACGCCCTCGTCGTAATACACCTTCAAGTTGATCCCGCCCCACGTGCGGGGCGGGGACGCGTGCGCGGGAGAATCACCTATCTTCTTCGGGAACGTGATGGGCAGTTTCCCCGACGGGTTGACATCGCCGAACATGATTGCAGCGAGCGCGTTGCCGCCTTCCAGCCCGCTGTACCACGATTCAAGGACCGCTGGCACCGAATCGATCCACGATTCCATCCCCACGGGGCCCCCGCACAGCACGACGACCGTCCGGGGATTCTTTGTCACGGCGTCCTTGATCAGGGCTTCCTGTTTGGCGGACAACTCGTACCGCTTGCGGTCGTATCCCTCGCTGTCGTTGCCGGGGTTGTGGTTCAGGCCACCGATGAAGATGACCACGTCCGCCTTCGCGGGATCCGAGACGATCGTGGCCTTGCCCTTGCACCGCTCGGCGATGCCTTCGAGGTTGGAAATCTCGTAAGGGGGCACGACCTCGGAACTGCCCCCGTTCTGGATGATATTATTCTTCTGCTTTCGCCTCGCGTTCGGCCCGATCACCGAGACAGTCTTCACGGCGCCCGAATCGATGTCGATGGGCAGCAGCCCCTTCTCGTTTTTCAGGAGGACCATGCCATCCTCGGCGATCCGCTTGGCGATTGCCGTGTGCTCCTTCGTGTTGCGGGAGCCCTCGGGAACCGGCCCGGCCTCGGGAAAGCAGCCCGTGTAGAACAACACCCTGAGGAACCGGCGAACGTTCTCGTCGAGCTCGGCCTCGGTGAACAGGCCCTTCTTGAGATCGGCCTTCAGGTGCTTTATCGTGAGCTTGTTTGCGAAGCTGCCCGGCAAAAAGCTACCGGGCATCTCGAGAGAGAGGCCCGCGTTCACGCAGGCCCCCGCGCTCGTCGTGCGCGTGGCCGCGAACCAGTCGGACATGACGAAGCCCGTGAACCCCCACTGGTCCCGCAGGCGGGTCGTGAGCAGGTCCTTGGACTCGGACCCGTAGACCCCGTTCACCTTGTTGTAGCAGGACATGACCGTCCACACGTTCGCCTCTTCAATGCAACCCCTGAACGCGGGCAGGTAGATCTCCTGCAGGGCGCGCTCGGAAATCTCCATGCTCGCCGTGTTCCGCTTCGTTTCTTGGTTATTGCCCGCGAAGTGCTTCGTGCACGCGGCGACCCGCCGCGATTGGACTCCCTTCACGATGGCAACTGCCATGGTCTTCGCCAAGAACGGGTCTTCTGAAAAGTACTCGAAGGTCCGCCCGCATAGAGGCGAGCGCTGGATGTTCATGCCCGGGCCGAGGATCACGTGTTTCCCGCACGCGCGGGTTTCCTCGCCCAAGGCGACCCCGAACTCGCTTGCAAGGTCGGCGTTCCAGGTCGATGCCATGGTGATGCCAGTCGGAAAATAGGTATTCCGTTTACGGCTCGACGAGTGCGGTGCGACGCCATGCGGCCCGTCAGTGACCGACAACGACGGGATGCCGAGCCGCTTGACGGAACGCGTGTTCCAAAGATCTCTTCCTCGGCAGAGCAGGAATTTTTCCTTGATCGTGAGTTGCTTGAGTAGCTCCTCGACCTTTGCTTCGATGTCTATCTGGGGGGAGAAGTATTCAGGCGGCATTGGTTTCATAATAAGAAACAAGAATCAGGAACTAAAAAAAGCCATATCCGGCAGGCCCACTAGCCTCGCGTGGTGTCCGTGATTTGGTCAGGATGTGGCCAGCGAGCTTCTCGAGATGCATGGATGAACGGAGCTGCAGAGGGGCCATTATCTTGCTAGAGGCTTATAAATAAATTTGGCAAACACGAACGCATGGCGAAGAAAAATATAGAACCCGAGAACGAAACAGGTGAAGTGGCTGCCAGCCCCGGTGACGGCGCGCCTATCGAGAATGAAACGACTGGTGAACCGAACGCGCCGCAATTTACCACCACGGAAAAGCCGGCCAAGCCCGCGAAGCGGTCATCGGCTAAAGGCGGGAGCTCCGCGGTAAAACGGGCGGGAAAAGCCGCGAAACCAGCCGCTGCCAGATCAGGTGCAAAAGCGGGGGCAAAATCGGCCGCGAAGCCAGCCGCTGCCAGATCAGGTGCAAAGGCGGGGGCAAAATCGGCCGCGAAAGGGTCCAGAAGTGCCAAGGCACTCGAGGACACGGTCGCGAAGAAGTTGCTTGCATCAGTGGCGCAGCAGGGCGCCCCTGCGAGCCAGGTCGCGGAAGAGCAACCAGCGCCCCAGGAGAAGCCGAAAAGTGCTGGGGAAAAATTGGAGGAGAAGGTCGAGGAGTTCGAACGACGGGAGTTGCACAACACGGGCTTCGAGAAAAAGGTCGACATCGACTTCTGGCTCACGAAGCTGCACGGGCCCGACATCGGCATCTACGAGAAGGATCGCCTGATGGCAAGGAACCGGATGGTCACTCGCAACCTGTCCTTCATCGGAGGTATCAAGGAAAAGGAAAAAGAAGAGAAGGGCAAGAAGGATAGTTTCTTCGGCATCGAGAATGATATCTGGGAACTGGACGGCAAGGACCTCGCCGCGAAGCGCATGGTCATCAGGTGGTTTGCTTCCGAGAGCGTCGAGCACTTGGGCACCATAGAACAGATGGTGTGCACCTCGGTTGCAGCGAGCCTGTCCGTGAACGACAACATCCCCGTGTTCAAGATGATCATTCCCGATTACGACTTCATCTTGGATCTGAAAAAAGAACATCCCAAGGTCCCGCGCATCGACGAGCAATACACGTGCATCCTGAAAGACGTCAGGAAGGACAAAAAGTACTGGATGCCCATCACGTTCGACGAGAAGATCATCGCCTTGGGGTCAGATTGGAACGTCAAGGCGATTTTCAACGGCGAGAAACGCATCGTCGCGAACGTCGACGAGAAGCTGCTAAACATCGGCCACAAGTACGTCGCCACGTTCTACGATTCCGAACTCTACCACTACGCGCCATTTTACCGCACCGTGATCATGTTCGGGGTCATGCTGCGCTACCGGGTCGAGATCAAGGAACGGATAGCACGCATACGCGAGCTGCTCGAGAGCGGGAAAATGGAACTCGAAGTGTCGCCGGAAGAAGAGAAATTGCTCTGGAATCCACGATATCTCACGAATTACGGGGGCACTACCGTCGGAAAATAATCAAGGTGCGACGAAATGGGAAAGAAAGCCGCGAAAAAGAAGGCCGCTCCAACAAGAAGGGCCAAGACGGTCATTTCTGGTTACCTGATCGCCCAAGACGTGAAACAATGGGATCCGAACGACAAGGATTTCCAAGATTACTGGAAAAAAGTTAAGGACAACCTGTTCGTGGTTGGCAATGTCGAAGAGCAGAAGGTCACCTTCCTCAACAGGGAATTGAAGGAAATTGCGAAGAAATACGATGGCTTGCGAGTCCAGATCACGATCGAGCAAGATCCGAACCCCCCCGGTTTAAAGGAAGGAGTCGTCCCGGCCCCCGACCCGAACGAGGAGTTCCAAGGATCCGAGAAATTCAAGCGCGTCGTCCTAAACCTGTTCAAGCTCATGTGATTCCTTTCTATTTTTATTGGACTGTCCAAATTTTTCAAGAAAAGTAGAAATAAGATATTTTATCGCGTGTTTTCACAGCTGGTGGATCACCCGAGGATTGTAGAAGAGCTTCTCTTCCTCGGGCGAGAAGTCTATGGCATACGTGCCGTTCTCGAACAACGTGAGCAGTTCCCCCAGCTTCTCGTAGATGTGGTGCTTGAACTTCAGGACCATGGAAAACAGGACCACGACACGGTAGAGGATGCCGTTCAGGTAAGCGTCGGCGGAGTAGAAATGGACATCAAACGGGTCGCCCGGCTTGACCACCCGGTCCTTGATCTCCCCGACCTCGAGGCCGTCACCCCGCTTGATCTTCCAGTTCGAGCCTACCTTGAAGGTCTCCTCGTGAAGTACGTATACCTCCCAGCTGCTGGTCTTCGGGTTCTGGAAGGAGAAGCAGTACCGTTCTGTCGCGACGTTCACGCCTTTAAAGTGTTCCTTGCGGAGATCGATGACGAATTGGTATTTCGGGATAATGATCTTGAAGGCCGCGATGTTGTTGTCCCCGGTGCAGATCATGGATGTGAGAGAGGTCGACACGATTTCCTCGATGGACCCCATAAAGGCCAAGGTGCTCTTCTGGAACCATTTCATGACCATGCGTTTCTTTGCGAGGTCAGCGCCCGTGAATTGATCCTTTTTCTTCGGCCACTCGTCCCGGTTGATGGCAAACACGCCCTCGGGCTCCTGTTTCGCCTCGTCCTTGATATTGCCGATAATTTCCATGCTCTTGTCAAAGGCTCGGTCCTTGGCCATGTTCTGATCTTCCTTGTGGATGCCGACCTTCTCCTTGTGCAGGTCGGTGACCCAGAATTTGATATTTACCGCTTGGTCAAAACTTTCTACCGACGTGTCCACGGTGGGTTGCGGCTCGTCATCGATCCCGATTTCGGGGTAGCCGTCGTTCATGACGTTTCCTTGGGCCGCATTTCCGGCTGCCGGCGCTGGAGCCGGCACGCTAGGGGCCGGTGCCGCCGCTCCTTTTCCTTTTGCTTGCTTTTTTTCTTCCTTTGATTCTTTTTGTTTTGGTGCCATGGTGATCCACGTTTCGAAGTGATCGTTGAAAAGATAAACCTACGTGTTTCGCAATAAGCTCAAATCTTCAAATCAATTGGATATTTTGGTGAAAAACAGTGGCGGGCCGTGTACTCATCATCGGAGCGGGATCCGTCGGGGGTGTCGTAGCCCATAAATGTGCGAGCCTTCCCGACATTTTCCCGGATATCATGGTTGCGTCGAGGACCATCGGAAAAATCGAGCACCTTCAACAGGATATCAAGCAAACATGGGACCGGGACATAGAGATCGCACAAGTTAACGCGGATAACACGCAAGAAGTCGTCGATATCATAAATCAATTCAAACCTGATGTTCTCATCAATGTGGCACTCCCGTACCAAGATCTCACGATCATGGATGCCTGCCTCGAGACAGGCGTGCATTACATCGACACGGCCAATTACGAGCCGCCAGAGAAGGCACACTTCGAGTACAGCTGGCAATGGGCCTACCGGGAGCGATACGAGGATCGTGGAATCATGGCCGTGCTCGGGTGCGGGTTCGACCCCGGCACGTCGAATGCCTACGCGGCATACGTGCAAAAGCATATTCTGTCAGAGATTAACTCACTCGACATCCTCGACTGCAACGCGGGTGAGCACCACAAGGCCTTCGCGACCAATTTTAACCCGGAAATCAACATCCGGGAGGTCACGCAGGTCGCGCGCCACTGGGATAGCGGCGAGTGGATCGACACGCCCCCGATCATCGAGAAGGACAGCGTTCACTTCACGTACGACTATCCCGAGGTCGGCCCGAAGGAGAGCTACATACTCTACCACGAGGAACTGGAATCGCTCGTGCAGAACATCCGCGGTCTGAAACGCGCCCGGTTCTGGATGACCTTCGGCGAGAACTACCTGACTCACCTGCGGGTGCTCATCGATGTCGGCATGACCCGCATCGACCCGGTGCTGTACGAGGGCCACGAGGTCATCCCAATCAGGTTCCTCGGGTCCCTTCTGCCCGATCCCGCATCGCTGGCCCTGAATTACCAAGGGCTAACCGTCATCGGCGACCTGTGCACGGGACCAGACGTGGAAACGGGCGACGAGCGGACCATCTTCATCTATAACATCTGCGACCACCAAAAATGCTATCAAGAGGTCCATGCCAACGGCGTGGCATACACGGCGGGCGTACCCCCGGTGGTCGCCGCGGCCATGATCATCGAGGGCAAGTGGCAGGGCAGCGGCGTGTTCAACGTGGAGCAGCTCGATCCCGACCCGTTCCTCGAGATGGAAAACCAGGTCGGCCTCCCGTGGTCTGTTATCGACGCGGAGCCCCTTCCCCTCTGATTCACCATGCCGATGGATTATGAAGAATTCGTGGCGTCGGGAATGGTAAACGCCGTCCCCTCGCCCGCCTACGTGGTTGACGAGCGCGCCCTCGATGCCAATTGCAGGATCCTCCAAGACGTCCAAGAGCGGACCGGGTGCAAGATCCTGCTCGCGCTCAAGGCATTCGCCATGGCCACGACCTTTCCCCTCATTTCAAAATACCTGGCGGGAACGTGCGCCAGCGGCGTGTATGAAGCAACCCTTGGCCGCAATTATTTCGGGGGCGAGGTGCACGCGTTCGCTCCCGCCCTCAGCGATCGTGACATCGCCCAGCTCGTTGGCCTCGCGGACCACATCGTGTTCAACTCGGTGGCGCAATGGGAGCGGTTCCGGCCCTCCGTCGAGGCAGGGCCCCGCCCGATCAGCTGCGGCCTCAGGTTGAACCCCGAATACTCCGAGATCGAGGTCGAGCTCTACAACCCGTGCGCCCGCTACTCCCGCATGGGGATCAAGGCAGAGGACCTCCCCGAGCTCCCCGGCGGTATCGAGGGCCTGCACTTCCACACGATGTGCGAGCAGGGGGCGGACGTGCTCGGGCGCACGCTCGCGGTCGTGGAGGAAAAATTCGGCCACTTTTTCTCTCAAGTCAAATGGGTGAACTTCGGCGGCGGGCACCACATCACGAAAAAAGATTACGAAATTGACTTGTTGTGCAGTCTCGTCACGAAGTTCCAAGAGGAGCACGGCGTTCAAGTCTACTTGGAACCGGGCGAGGCGATTGCCCTGCAGGCAGGCGTTCTTGTGGCGACCGTGCTGGACATCGTCCGCAACGAGATGGACATCGCCATCCTTGACACATCGGCCGAGGCCCACATGCCCGACGTTCTCGCGATGCCCTACCGGCCAGAAGTCGTCGGCGCCGGGAAGCCCGGCGAGTTCGAGCATTCGTACCGGTTGGGCGGCATGACCTGCCTCGCCGGCGACGTCATCGGTGACTACTCGTTCCCCGAGCCCCTCAAGCCGGGGGACCGGCTCGTCTTCACGGACATGGCGATCTATTCCATGGTCAAGAACACGACGTTCAACGGCATCCCGCTCCCGGCCATCGCGCGAATCACGCTCGACGGTCAGGTCAACGTGGAGCGGGAGTTCACGTTCGGGGACTTCTTTCGCCGGGTGGGCTAGGTCTGAAGCACAATCGGAGCAGGACATCGGGAGTGGATCGCGATGATCAGGGCCATCTACGTGGACTTCGACGGCTGCCTCGCCGCGGCGGCCCCCGGCGCGACGATCGACCTCGATCTCGTGCGGCTGGTCCGGGACGTGAACCGCCGGAACCGCTTGGGCCAGCCAGTCCCGTTCGTGGCTATCAATTCCGGCCGGCCCGAGCCGTTTGTTGAAGCCATGGCGCAAGTGTTTGACGTGAAGGAGTATTGCATCTTCGAGAACGGGGCTGGTATCTTCAGGTGCACGGGCGGCCCGATCGAGTTCGAGCTGGATTCTCGCCTGCCGGCAACGACGAAATTCGACTTCGCGGGCCTCGCGGCCGCCGTCCTCGACAGGCATGGTATGTGGGCTCAGCCAGGCAAGGATTTCAACCTCACCTACATCTTCGAGATGGATGACCCCCACAAACCAGATGTCGAAGCCACGATCCAAGACTTCATCGAGGAACGGCAGGCACCGTGGTACATCGATAGCGGCGTGAACTTCCTGAACGTGGTCGTTGCCGGGACGAGCAAAGGAACGGGTATCGACATGGTCATGGAACGGTGCGGGTTGCAGGCCGGCGAGATCGCGGGTATCGGTGACAGCAACAGCGACTGGGCGTTTCTTGAAAAATGCTGGTACGCGGCTTGCCCCTCGAACGGGTCGGAAGAACTCAAGGCAAGAGTAGACTACGTGTCCACGTTCCCCGATACGAGGGGAACGGCAGACATTATCGGGAAAATTCTTCGCGAAGCCACGCCAAGAGCTTCGACGTGACTATCGTCTCTTGGCCACGAAGGCTGTGATCCCCTTTTTTTGTTAGAAGAACGTGTTCCGGTGGCAGATCAAAGGCCTTGATAATACACTCGGCACTCATTGAAGCGTTGACGAGCTTGTCATCCAACGCGTGCACAATGCGGACCTTCTGGCGTCCCTCAGCTGGATCCAGCAAGGTAATGAAATGTTTTGGCGAGAAGTGCTCGTCCAACCGTGACAGTTTCCCGTAATTGATCGTAAACCGCAAGGCATTCACGTTGAACCATTCCTCGGTGAAGGGCCTCCGGGCCTTGGGCGCGTTGATGTTCTCCGTGAAGCTGTAAAACGCGCTAATCGGGATCACTATCTTGACGCGCGGATCGACCAATCCCGCGGTGAGGGACACCACCCCGCCCAAGGAGTGCCCGGTCATGGCAACCCGGGACGGGTCCGCATCGGGCCGGCCGTACGCGTAATCGACGATGCGGTGACCATCGGGAATGATGCCCGTCTGCTCGTCGATGTACCAGTCGTCCTTCCGCGCCTTCTTGAACCGCTTGGCACTCTCCCCGTGCGCCCGCGCGTCGGGAAGGACAACAAGGTAGCCATCCATTGCAATTGGCACCGCGTACACGAGCATCCGTTTCCAGCTCTTGCCAAGGCCGTGGTGCACGATGACGACCGGCAACTTCTGATCTTCGCCGATGCTCCTAGGCTTGAGTACCTTGGCGGCGAGGGACCACCCGTCAGCAACGGGGATGTCGACGGATTCGGTCTCGATCGCCCCGAGATCGATTAGGTTCTCCCAGTCACCGTAGGTCGCCCGGATGTACGAGAGCAGGGCGATGGCGGCCACGGCGAGAAAGAGCAACCCCGATATCGCGAGGAACAGCGGTTCCCACGCGAAGCGGATTATTTGGCCAAGAACCAGCACCGCGATCTCGAGAACCAGGCAAACGAAGAAGAATTGAAGGAGTTTCCAATACATTCGGCCAGCACCAACCACGGATCACTTTTGTCCCTTGTTGTAATCGGGCTCGAAATTCGTGATCAGGCAATTGGAACTGGCCGTGGCCACGATCGCGCCCGCATCGTCACGCAACTCGGCCTCGATGTGCACGATGGTCTTCCCCTCCCGGACCACGTGTGCCCTGGCGATCACGTCATTCCCGATCGGGACCTTGCCGAGATAGTTCACGTTCATGTCTAGGGAGATCAGGAAGCCCTTGTAACCCAAGGTAGCGCACATAACGCCCATCGTGTCGTCCAGGATGCCTGCCTGCATCCCTCCGTGCAGCAAGCCGGTCGGGTTCGCCATCTCTGGCCGGGTCGTGATGCGGATCGAGATGTCCCCCCGTTCGGCGGAGATTAGCTGGCCGTTGAGCCACTTCGTGAAGGGGGGAACCGGCAGATCCCCGAGTGGCGTGTCCTTGAAGGAATTGAACGTGTCGACCCACCGGCGCGACCGGCGGTCGATGTCGTCTTGGCTTTCATCGTCGTTGGATGCTCGTCCCATGATTTTCACCGTGGCGTGACTTTCTTGATGATATTATTTCATTCGTGATTGCCATTGGCTAGCAACTCACGCGCCCGGGCTAGCACCGCTTCGAAGTTTTTGGACTTGATGCCATCACTCGAGGCCTGCTCGAGCACCTCGATCGCCGAGCCAGGCTGTTGAAGCTCGGTGAGCGCGATTGCCTTGGCCAGGTACAGGCGCGCACGGGTGCCGGGGGTTTCGATGGCGCCGAGCCCGAGGTCCGCGAAGTGAATCACCTTTTGATTTTCGTTCATTCGCATATTAAGCCCGAGAATCACCTGCAAGGCTTCCTCGTTGGCAGGGTTCACCTCGTACAGGCGCTCCAAGTAATCGAATGACTTGTCTATTTCGCCCCGTTCGAGATGGGCCTTCCGAAGCAGGTCCAGCGCATCGAGTGACACATCGCGGTCGTCGCCCGCGTATAAATAGAGAACCTTTTGTGCGTGTTCGATGGCCTCGTCGAACTTTTTTAGCGTGAAGCAGACCTGCGCTAGGGCCACCCATCCCTGTACGAATTCTGGATTGATCTCCATCATCCGATGGTAGCTGTCGTAGGCATCGCCCAAGGCGCCCTCCATGACCTCCAGCGACCCCTTTTCGAACCAGTAGGTGCCGGATTCGGGGTCGCCCGGGGGCATCTTTCGCGGCATGGTATGATGTCTGCACGGAAGATTATTACCCCTTGGATCGAGGTCTGGTCATGCCAACGCCAACGAGACTCTCGGAACACGCCTTCCTCGTCGGCTCGGACGGCCTGTCGGGTGCCGGCGATTGCTGCGTATATGCCATCGGGCTAGCCAATGGGTCGACCTGCTTGATCGACGCGGGAACGACGCACGCGGGCCGGATACTCGTTAACATCGAGGCCGCGGGGCTTGAACCGCAGTCGTTGCAGTTCTTGGTGCTCACCCACTTCCATTACGACCATTGCGGGGCCGCGCACGAGTTCAAGGCCCGGTTTCCCGTGATGCAGGTCTATGCGCACGAGCTGGATGCCCCCGCCATCGAGGGGGCGCCCGGCACGGCCGGTATGACCGCGGCATCGTGGTACGGGGAAACCTATATGCCGGTCGGGGTAGATATGAAATTGCACGACCCTGTCGAGGTCGTGGAACTGGGAGGCACACCCGTGGAATTCCACCACGTGCCCGGCCACACGCCCGGCTCGATCGCTGTGGTCGTGGAAGACGAAGGCCAACGCGTGCTGCTCGGCCAAGACATCCACGGGCCATTTCTCGCGGCGTTCCAGTCCTCGATCGAGGACTGGGCGGCATCGATGCACCACCTGCTCGACCTCGACGCGGACATCCTGGGCGAGGGCCATTTCGGCGTCATCAAGGGAAAGGCGAACGTCCGCGCCTTCATCGAAGGGTACCTGCGCGACAACGGCTATGCCTGAAAATGAGGAATTGCTTGCTTTTTACTCCCGCACGCGATCGACCTTGACCAGCACGATCTTCATCCAGCTCACGTTTTTCGCCGTGTCTTTCTTCACGGTGAGGCCCTTGATCGTGCCGGTAGAGATGTTCTCGATGTTCACCTGCTTATCGTGTAGATCCCTGAATCGAGCTGCGACGTCCACGAGCATGTTGATATCCATTCCTTGGGCTCGCATGGACACGCGCTTGTTAGATGGATCAAATAGTGCGGACTCCAGCACAGCAAGATATTCTTCCAGCGTTTGGCCCGCGGGCGGCCGCTTGATCTCCATTTCCTTCATATTGTGGATTCCCCTGCGGCGTTTTGGGCCTCACTTCCTGGTGGTTTCATTTTCAATAGCGACTAAGTCACTGAACCTTTATATTTGCTGGCATATGAGACCGGCTCCATTCCGACGATCGAACGGCCGCGTCCAGCGGATCGATGAGAAAACTGCGGTCATCGAGCTGGAACATTCCGGTACGCTGGAGATTTATAAGGAACAGGGCGTTTCCATCGAGATCAAATCGGCTGATAGCCGGACTCTCGATGCCGTCCAAGACCCCGAAAGTGAGGCGATCGTACGCGTTCCGGTAACCGGAGCGGTCTCGATCGTCTTGTCATGGGTACTTTTTTCTTTTTTAATGCAATGATCTAACCCATGCCATACTCGGATTTTCTCAAGCTGGCACGATTTAACACGCCTACGGTCTACAACGGTCTAGAAGCCATTACGTCGCACGATCGGACTGGGGAGTTCTTCAACCTGGAGGAAACCGTCGACTTCCTGCCAGAAGCGGGTGCGATGATCGGCAGAGCGGTAACCATTATCGTGGAACCGAGCAACCCGGAACACAAAACCGCGAACTTAAATGCCTCGGCTGAGTATCGAGCCTACGTGGCCGGCATGGACGGCCCGAAGATCGCCGTCGTGCAGGACCTTGACAAGCCACGGGTCATCGGATCGTTTTGGGGCGAGGTCAATGCCAGCATCCACAAGGCGCTCGGGTGCGTCGGTACGATCACCGACGGGGGCGCCCGGGACCTGGACGAGATGCGCGCGATGGGCTTCAAGGCCATTGCCAAGCGGACGTGCGTGGGCCACGCGTACAGCACGCCTGTCGAGTGGGGCGGCGAGGTCGATGTGTTCGGCTGCCACGTGCGGCCGGGCCAGCTCATCCATGCGGACAAGCACGGCTTTTTAGTCATACCCGAGGAGGATGAGGCCCAGTTGCTCGATGCGGTTACTTTTCTTGACGCCCTCGAGATCGATACCACGATTTCTGCGGCACGACACGCCAGCGGGAAAACCTTGGACGAAACCGTCGATGCCATCAACGAGGCATCTAAAGTGTTCAAGGCGGCCTACAAGGACCGATTCGGAAAATGATATCTGTCTCCATCCGTCCGGTTTCTCGATGAAAATCTCGCATTGAAGCCCCATTCGATCGACCTTGTGCTGATGATGGGGCCGGTGCTCAAGGATACCTTTTCGAGCTCTACGGGCGAACCCGGCATGATTTACACCCCGAAGCCGGGCGGGATTCTTATCGTCGCGACGATGCGCGAGGACCTCCGGTTCCTAATGCCAAACGTCCTGCACGGACTTGAAGACCTCTTCAAGGACCTTTTTGATGAACCAGTGGCATCAAAACTTCAGGAAAGCTTGTTGAAATTGCTCTTTTCGAGCATGCTTTACAACGATAACACGACCAACGAGGACATCAGGGAGATTTTCGGGCAGCATTTCAAAACGGTGCAGCAGCTGGATTTCGGGTCTGCCGAGGTCAGGTCGATCTTCGATATCTTCATCGCCCAAGAGCCAGTGGCCTGAACAAGCTCCCTTAATTTATAGGCAAACCATTAAATGATCATCATGAGCGACGAGAACGAGGCGCCTGCAGACCAAGCAGGAATTGAAACGGATTCAGCCCCGGTTCAGATATTGAAGAAAAAAAGCCTGAAAGGATTCGCCAGCATGGCCGCGGGTATGTTGTCCAGCGTGAACGATAACGATCAGTTCAAGGAATTTTATAGGGACGTCACGATGCAAGTATTGCTCGTCGCCACTGATTATTATCCCGCTGCCCTGATCAAGATCGATCACGGCAAGCTAGAAGTCGAGGATGTTGCCAAGGACGACGTGAGCAAGGCTAAAAAAGATGCCCTGCTTCAAGGGACGATGCAGCAGATCATCGACATCGCCATGCGGAAGCTTGACCCGGTGGACGCATGGTTGCACAGGAAGATCAAGGTTCGCGGCCCCCGCAAGCTGCTCGTGTTTCGTCGCGTGTTCAAGTACTTGAAACTCAAATTAGTCTATATCTAAAATAACTTTCAACAAAGCAGCCTGATGCGATCACGAATCCACTCGAATTCAGGAACCGACAGGTCTTTAAGGTAGATCATTAATCAAACAAGCGTTCCGGATCCTCAGTCGATAACAGCTGAACTTAATGGAGATATGAAAGATGCCGATTCCGTGGGAAAAGATTGAACGAGCACCCAGCAAGGAGTATAAGGTCCTTGGCGACATCCTGCTAAACCTCAAGAAGCAGATCGAGGAAGCAAACGCGAAGATCGAGGCGCTGGAGGAAGAGAACACCTCGTTAAAGGACGAGTCGAGCAAGCTATCAACCGCTAAAAGCTCAATCGAATCAGAGACGACATCGGAAAGAAGCAAGCTCCAATCCGAATTGAAAAAGACCAACGCCACGGTGAAGGACCTCCAAGAACGCGTAAAGGGCCTCGAGAAGACAGTCCAGGACCGCGAGGCAAGCCTGTCGGAAAAGAACACGACGATCGCATCCCTCAACTCCAAGCTGGACAACACGAAGGCAACGTTGCAGGCCACGATCTCGGACAGGGAGGCGCAGATCAAGGCCCAAGTTGAGGAAACAAGCACCTTGAAGGCCAAGATCGAGAGCTTGGAGCAGGAAAAGGTCAACGTCGACGATAATGAATCCAGCCTGAAGTCGCTCATCGAGGAATGGGAAGCGAGTTACAACGCCTTGAAAGAGGAAAAAGACGCGATCGAGCGCGACCGAAAGGACATAGCTTCGAAATTGAAGTTTATGGACGACCGTCTCGCTGCCAAGGATTTCGATTACTTCAAGCAATTGCTTAAAGAACGTTCGGAGCGGGCCACGAAAGCCGCATCCACAAAGCGCACTGCAAGATAATACGGAATCCCTTTTTTTGGCTGGCTCATTTTGTGTCGCCATGCAAGGTTGAATAAGGGCGAATGAATCGCGTTTTAGTAATAACCATGCGAGAGTTTTATCTCCGTGATTTTTTTTATCTCCGTGATTAATCTCGGTGATCTGACATGTCCGAAACGCCATACAGTCTTGACACAACGCCCTCCAAAGTGGTTCTCTTCCAAGATGGTGCGCAGGTCACGCGCGAGGGCAGGATCACGCTCGGAACGAGCCCGTGCTCCGTGACAATCGGCGGACTACCCGCGAGCGTGGACCTCCAATCGATTCGGGTTCAAGTGACGGGGCCGGGCAAGATACTAAACATGACCATCCAGAACTCGTTGAAAAACGAGGATGCGGGGCTCGCAAGCGAGTTGGCGGAAAAACTAAAAGGATTGACGCTGGAATTGACCAAGCTCGAGGATATCCTGGCCACGAAGGAAATCGCACTTGCCCAGTACAGGCAATCGCTGGCGGCATCGACGGCCAAGTTCGCGCTTTTCAGCGCGACGGGAAAAGCGGGATTTGAAACCTTTTCCGAGCTTGACAGCACGCTCTCCAGCAAAATCGAAGAGACGATCGACCAGATCACCGAGTGGCAGGGCACGAAGAGGAAATTGCTCAAGGAACAAGCCGCCTGCCAAGAGGACTTGGACGGGATAAAGGCCCAACAGGGCGTGATCGACATGATCAACATCGTTCTTGAAGTGGAATTAGAATCGGCTGACGAGTTTGAGTTCGTGCTAACTTACATGTTCAAGTCTGGCATGGCCAAATGGGAGCCTTTTTACGAGTTGTACATTCAAGAGGATAGCCTCGAATGCGCCATGATCATGTATGCCATGGCGACCAACAGCACGGGCGAGGACTGGAATGACATCACGCTCGCCATGTCAACAGCCAGCATCAAGCCCGCGAGCATCAAGGAACCCACGCCGATCATCGTCCACGGGACGAAGCAAACTGCAACGGCGCAACCGAAGACCACTTCCCCAGCGGGGCCAAGAAGCGTCGCGGATTTGGATGCAGACGCAGCGGCTGAAGCGGCGCTTCGAGAGGGGCTCGGGGTGCAGGTCTACGAGATCCCTGATAAAACGACAATTACCAGCAGCAAGGGCTTTAAACAGTTTTATCTCGAGGAATTCACGCTTGAAACGAGCATGGAACTGTTTTGGAGCTCGCCCCAAGGAGAAATGGTCTTGGAATTCAACACGATCGAGAACACTAACCAAGTCTTCCTGCCGGGCGTGATGCGCGCGTACATCGATGATGAATTCTCGGGAGAGTCGACGATCGATCTTGTTCGGCCTTTCGAGCAATTCAAGACTAGCCCACGCGAGAGCAAGATCGTCAAGATACGGAAGGACCTCGTAGATAGGGGCCGGAAGCAAGTGACCACGGTAGTCAAGGACCGCGTGGTCAAGCATTATGGATATGTCATCAAGGTCAATTTAATCGCGGGCGTAGATGCGCGGCTCGTCATCATGGACGCGATCCCGGTTTCGGAAGCGACAGGCAAGATCTCGGTGTCGGATCTCAGATTTAGCAAGGCGCCGCTGAGAAACGAAAACGGCGTGCTCACGTGGGAGCTCGAGACGAAGACGATGCAGAAAACGGTGAAGATCGAATACCAGTACAACGTGCTGACCAACAAGGGTATCGAGGTCTCCCCAAGATTGCCGTAGGTGATGATCGCATGGAAATCGAAAACAACGAGCTGCTAGAAACGATCGTGCTTGATGCATCGATCAAGGATGTGCAAGTTTACAAGAATGGCACCAAGATCGTGCGAGAAGGAAAGGCCAAGCTCCCTGCAGGGGATTGCAAGGTGATCTTGAACGCCTTGCCTAGTTCAATAGAACTTGGGTCGGTTAAAGTTGCCAAGGGAAAGATGAAACCCCGGATCAAGTCGATGTCCATCGTGGATCAAATCGAAAAGCAGGACGACAAAGGCGATATCGATCTCCTAGAAAAGGAGATCCAATCGATGGAAGATGAGGAAGCCGGTCTCGCGAAGAAAATCGATTTTTACCAAGCTCGCAAGGTTGACCTGCTCAAACTCCGTGAGAGCTTTCTCAATGAATACCCGTTCGCCCTCCCCGAGGAAAAACCGTTGAAGTTCCTGCTCGAATCCGGTCAGGATGCTTTTTCATTCACGCCCCCGAAGACAACCATCGACCAGTTCACAGGTAACGTGGATGAGATAATTGCGGGCGCAAGCGAGAAACTTGCCCAATTCATTGAACAAAAATCTGCAATCCAAGACAAAGTGGATGCCTTGGAAAAGGACCTCGAACAGGCCAAGGACAAATCAAGCACGAAGGCACGAAAGGAGATAGTGTTCGAGGTTAACTCGAAAAAAAATGGCGAGTTCACGTTCGAGATCGAGTACATGCTCACCATCGGGTCGTGGGAGCCGGTCTATGACGTCTTCATCGGTGATGAAACCGAGACGATGCTCATCCGCTTGATTGCCGTGGTAGCGAATGAGACACAAGAAGATTGGAATAATGTCATGCTCACGGTTTCGAGCACGGAAATTAATGCCGTCCAGATCATCGAACCGAAACCGTGGCTTCTCCGGGAAGCCGTGGCTCCCACCTATCATTCACCCGCAACTGCAGCACGGCAGGTTTCAGCAACGGCGCAAGCACAACCAACCACGTCGATGGCTGCTTCAGATCTCTCGGAGAAAAACCCGGCACTTGGTAGGACGCCGTTGGAGGTCGCCGGTTCAACGGCAATGAACATAATCACCTTCGCGCTCTCCTCTCCCATCACGCTGAAGCAAGGGTCGGGCAAGCACAACATCTACCTCATGGAGCAAGAGCTGGGGTGCAAGGCAGAATACTATTACAGCACCGAGAGCGGAAAACTGGTCGTCCAGAACGTGGTCCAGAACGCCGACACGCTTTTTCTCGCGGGAGACGCCAAGATCTACGCGGGTGACAGCTTTATCGGCGAAGGGAGAATGAATACCGTTTACCCCAACGAGGAATTCACCATTGGCACGAGAGATTCCCAAGATCTCAAGATAGAAAAGAAAATGACCAACCGTTCGACGGATAAGGGCGGGATGGCCAAGGGTCGTGTCGTGAAGTACTATTCGATCGATATCGAGGTCGAGGTCCTTTCGGATCTGGCAAGAAAGAACGACCTCATCCTGCTGGACAAGATACCCTACTCGGAATCAGAACTCGTCAAGGTAAACCTGACCACCTCATCAGATTTTGAACCGGAGGAGAACAAGCTTAACGTCCTGAAGTGGCGAATCAGCCTCGGGGAAATGGATAACGTCTTCAAGGTTCAATATAAATACGACGTCAGCTACGACAAGGATGTCGTGATCGATGTGGTTTTGCCGTAAACTCGGTTTACGGCCGTCCTCCTTTTTCTTTCATTCCCTGCCGTCTTGTGTAATACGCTCAAGGACCAAGCTTCTTTGAAGCCCGCGTGCTATCATTTCTCAGCACGCTATGCAAGTGGTACTAATGCCGGATCATTGGTTCAACGCCCCCATTCGCAGGTATAAATCGGATTTCTTCTGGGATCGGAACGAACACGCCAATATTGGCCCCGATGACTTTCTCCGGGAGAACAACAAGCTCGATGGGACAGTGCCGAAGGGGCCCGTGTCGCACACGTGACCTCGGCGGGCCTGAATTCTCTGTCGCAGGCAGGTGCGTCGTACCACAATGCGATGATAGGAAGCGCACACAATAGCCTATTTATAATGCCCGTGACCGGAAAAGGAATTATGACCAAGAAGAAAATCGTGATAATCGGCTTTGGTGGAATCGCCCACGCATGGTTCCGAGCAATCAAGGAGCATCCCGATTACGAACTGATCGGCATCGTGGATATCGATACCGAGATGCTCGAACACGTGAAGGAAGTTGCCGGCCTCGGCGAGGGCATGGGCTACACGTCCATCGAGGATGCAGTCCGTTATGGTGAAAAACCAGACGTCGCGGTCATTTCAACGCCAATTCCGACCCATCACTCGATCGTCCGCGAGACCTTGGCGCTAGGGATAAACACGATATGCGAGAAGAACATGGCTTCTACCATCCAGATGGGGCGTCAGATGCTCCAGTGCGCTTTGGATCACCCCGAGCTGGTCACGGCCGTCGACACGCAGAACCGGTTCCAGCCGAATTTCTGGGCCGCGCGGCAATATCTTGCCCAAGAGGATCCATCCATCGGGAAGCTCGGTGTCATCAAGTGGACAGACAATGGCTACCGCGGCGAGACACGCTGGGGCTGGCGCCGCCACCTCGCCGAAATCTATGCCGAAGATCAATGCCCCCACTGGTACGATCTCCTGCGGTATATCACCCAGATGGACATTGTCCAGGTGAAGGCTGATTGTTTCATGCCGCGCTACTCGACCTGGCACGGCAGCAGCACCGTTATGGCGAACCTCGCGCTCGCAAAGCCCGAGGATTACCATCACCGCCACAACTGGGTTTGGTGCCAGCTCTTTGGAGATTGGCAACTCGGTGGCCCGCCATCAAGCAATTTCCAGTTTTTCGGCGAGAAGGGCCAGTTTACCATCGAATCTATGGGCCTGAGCCTCAAGCTCTACAAGAACCCGGCCAATCGCACCGTTGACATCGAAGAGGATGCGTACCTCCCTGCCGATGCGGGCCCGGTCCGCGACCAGCTCTACACGGGCCAAACCGCCATTCTCGAGCAGGTTTCCAAGGGCATCGACTCGGGGGCGCAGGTCCAGCCCGACACGTGCTTCAAGGAGGCCTTCAAGTCATTCGCGGTCACGCAAGCCGCGATCGAATCCTCCCACACGGGCCAGGCGGTCTGGGTGCCGAAGTACTGGGAAGACATGCCCTGCTACAAGGAATGAGATTTTCAACTTTTTTTTGAACTATCCTTATTCGAGGTAGATTGATTGCGTATTGCAGTATTCATTACATACAAGTAATGAAAAAGAAGAGCAGATTCCTTTCAAGCCCGTGGTTTGATGTACCCCAGGTAGGCGAGCACGACACCGACCACCGCACAGCTCCACGCGGCGAAGTAAAACACGGTGTAACCAACCCCCGTGATCGCGAGCCAGACCTGGTCCAGCAGGAAGTTCAGGAAGGCGAGGATGAAGAACAGCGACATCACCGCGAGCGACGAAAACGCCGCCTTAAACCGAGGCTCGGCCGCGTGTTTGCGCGCGTCGAGTGCTCGTTTCATGAAGAGGCCATACACGATGAGCATGTAGATGAATTCCACGAGAAACACGATGACCGTGTAGATCATGTTGCCCTTCTGCTCGAGTGCCAAGGATAAAACGGGCGTGACGATGAGAAACGCGGTGATCACGACACGCTCGCCCATGTTGTACTTGCCATCGAACAATTTCACGCGGAGCACGTAGGACACGTAGAGGGCCACCGCCACGAACACGAACAGGAGCCGGAAATCCAAGACCCAGCGTATGAGAAGCGTGGAGAAATTGACGATGGTTGGGTTAAGGTTCAAGAATGCCGTAAAGTACTTGGCCAACCACGAAAACATGACCGCTATCGTCCAGAACAGGAAGAGCACGAAGAGCAAGAACGTGACGGGATTCTTGCCTTTCTGGAAGTATCGTGCAAGAGCAAGCAGGGTCATGATGACCAACGCGGCCAAAACAAAAGACTCGTAAACGAAGCCATCTGCCGCGTTTACCGGCCAATCTGCGGGGATTAGCATTGAGATTGAGCTCATGGAAATAAGCTCTCGACATCAACTAAAAAAAGGAATCGCTGATCGAGCTTATGGACCATAGGCAGAAGGGGGAAATTAACCGATGTTGGAATGCCAACAACTTCTAATAAGCAATCGGATAGGTTCGCGCAGGTGACCAAACATGGAGGAACCAGTAAAAACGTTGGATACGATCGGGCAATACTGTCCCGTGCCGCTTTTTAAGACGCGCGAAGCGCTGGATTCAATTGAAGACGGAGAGGTGTTAGAAGTACTTGCCGACGATCCTGCAGCTGAAGAGGATATCAAACGCTTTGCGAAGCGGACCGGTCAGGAATTGCTGTCTTTCGAAAACAATGACGGTACTCTGCGTTTTCTCATCCGAAAGGTCAAGAAATAGACAAACAACGGTGTGAAAAGCATGAGCAATGAAAAATTCCTCCTCTACGTGCAAACCAGCGACCAGCCTGAGCGCCAATACTCGCCGCTCGTGCTTGCACAAACAGCAAAGGCGATGGACATAGAAGCGATCGTCTATTACTTGGGTCAGGGCCTTCGGATCCTGAAACCAGGCGCCGCGGAAGAGATCCAGCTCGGCGCGTTCCCCTCGGTCAAGGAAATGATCGACCAGACCATGGAAGCCGGCGTACAGTTCATGGCCTGCGAAGCCAGCAAGCGGATGCTGGGTTGGGACGAGGTTGAGTTGATCGACAACGTGAAGATTGTCGGCGCTGGCACGCTGAACGACTTGGTGCTGGACGCAGCTGGAACCCTGTGGTTTTAAATTGCTTGATAAGGTGCGTACCCGAGGCGATAATATATGAGCGAGAATAAGATCGTCTACCTTGATTACCAATCCGCGAAGCCGGTGGACCAAGCAGTTGTCGATGCCATGGTCCCGTACATGACCGAGAAATTCGGCAACGCGTCCTCGCTCCACGAAGTCGGGGATTGGTCGACCGATGCCCTCGATGCATCGCGAAAGACCATCGCCGGGTTCGTGAACGCTGCCGAGCCCGAGGAAATCATATTCACCTCGGGCGCGACCGAATCCAATAATCTCGCGCTTATCGGCTACGCCATGCGGAACAAGCAAAAGGGAAACCATATTATCATATCCGAAGTCGAACATATCTCCATCTTGAACATCGTGAAGTTCCTCCAGAAAAACGGGTTCGAGGTCTCTCGGGTTCCGGTCGACTTTACAGGCACCGTGCGGCTGGACAAGCTCGCAGAGCGTATTCAGGACGATACCATCCTGATTTCGATCCAGTACGCCAGCAATGAGATCGGCACGATCCAGCCCATTGCCGAGATCGGTGCCATGGCCCGCGAGCGAGGCATCACCTTCCACGTTGATGCCGTTGCAGCAGAGGGCTTAATACCGATCGATGTACAGGCCGACCAGATCGACATGCTCACGCTCTCCTCCAACGATATCTACGGACCGAGGGGTGTTGGAGCTCTTTACTTCAGGAGGGGTGTCGCCATTAATCCACAGATCATCGGTGGCGGGCAGGAACGGGGGATCAGGTCAGGCACCGAAGACGTGGCTGGGATCGTCGGCTTCGCGAAGGCCGCGGAACTGGCACAGGCCGCGATGCCCTGGGAGCCAGCCCGGCTCGCCGCGCTACGTGATCGTGCGATCGCGACCGTGCTCGAAACAGTGCCGAGATCGCACCTGAACGGACACAAGGAAAACCGGCTCCCGAACAACGCGCACTTCAGGTTCGATTTCATCGAGGGCGAGTCCATGCTCCTCTCGTTCAAGGGCCAGGGCATTGCGGTCTCCACGGGTTCGGCTTGCTCGTCCAAGACGCTCGAGCCCTCCCACACGTTGATGTCGCTCGGCTTGCTGCACGAGGAGGCGCATGGCTCGCTCGAAATCACGTTGGGCAGGTGGACCACGGACGCCGACATCGACCGGTTCCTGGAGGTCTTGCCTGGCGTCGTTCAGAGATTGCGAGATCTCTCTCCACTCACGAAAAAAGAAGGTGAATGCCTTGTCTAAATCCACGAACTATTCGAAAACAGTGCTCGATCACTTCAAGAATCCACGCAATGTCGGCACGATCGAGGGCGACAACGTCGCGGTCGGCCGTGTCGGCAATCCTGTATGCGGGGACCTGATGGACATCTACATCAAGGTCAACCCCGAGGACAATACCATCGAAGATATCAAGTTCAAGACGTTCGGCTGCGGAAGCGCCGTGGCGACGAGCAGCATGATCACCGAAATTGCCAAGGGCAAGACGCTCGATGAGGCCATGGACATCACCCGGCAGAACGTCGCCGATGAGCTCGAGGGTCTTCCGCCCATCAAGATGCACTGCTCCAACTTGGCCGCGGATGCGCTGCACGAGGCGATCAAGAACTACCGGGCGGGCAATTTTGCCGTTCCCGAACCTGGCGAGGCCAAGTTTGCATGCCCGGCTGGCGAGGTCGCGAGCATCGCTGGCCTCGATGATTACCGGGGCAAGGGTGTGTATGCCGGCTATGAGGACGCGTCCCAGTTCAAGGAAAAGCGGGTCCTAGTCATCGAGTACAACGCCGCGAGCGTTGAATTCGCCCTTACGCTTTCGGAAGTCACCGGTCGCGTCATTCTTATGACGTCCCTCAAAGACTTGTCCGTAAACGACGAGTTGAAGACCAAGGTTAAGCGATCCGATATTAAGGTGCTCACGCAGGCCGAAATCGTTGAGGTGTCGGGAGGCTCAGAGCTAGAGAAAGTCAAGGTGCATGATATCGACGAGGACGAGGAATACGAACTGTTCATTGATGCGGTCGTCGTACCCGAGTAAATGTACGTTACCACGGTGCTTTTTTTTTTCCTTTGATTTTTCAAGCGACCAATGATCCACCAAGAAACTAAGGTCTACTAGAGAAATATTCATTATCTATGAACAGTTTTCCATCTTAGACTAGGAAGAATTGTTGCCGTCTAACAGATTAGAGACCATTTTGTACACGGTGAGTGGCGCGATGAAGATTTTACAAGACTTGTGGATAATGGATCCGACCGGTGCCGTCCTGTTCAAGCGGGTCTTCGAGGAGAAGATTAACGAGCAGTTATTCGGCGGGTTCATGTCCGCACTTAACACCTTTGCGTCACAGATCGACCAGAACGGCTTGTCGAGCTTTGATATTGGCAACAAGAAATTCATCTTGTTGAAAAAGGACAACCTGTTTTTCATCTCTAATTTCGACAGCAATGTCAATCCGAAGAGGGCCTCGAAGGAGCTCGAGGACATCGCCCAGAAATTTCTAAGCGCATACCCCGTTGACATTCTCACCTGGGATGGAGATGTCAAAAAGTTCGAAGGATTCGATAAGAAGATTCAAGACTCGTTGGAGGACGTCATCGGCAATTTTCAGAAGGCCTTCTGGTAGCAGGCTTCTGCGTTCAAGGGCTGCATGATGAACGACGTGGAATCCGATTTTTGTTAATGGAACGAACGATTCTTGGACGAGAAGCGACCTGATCCTGCCATTATACTCCCTAACGCTAGCGATCTGGACGCACCGGGTTTGATGTTAATCGTCGAACCCGTTGAAAAAATAAAACCCCCTTCGTAAATCCGCAGGCGAGACGGCAACCTTGAGTTAGGTTACAAGTACGCTATCAACGGGAGTGAATATAAGGGGGTATCCACCAAAAGTGGGCAACCACGCGGAACGGCGCATTTGGTAAGCGGGGGTAGGATAGTAAAGTAAATGCCAATTTGAGGGCGATCGGCCGGTAGTTTTCTCGGCATGACTGAAAAATTCCGTGCATCAAAAAATAGGGCAGATTGCCAAGCAGGGGCTGGATCCCCATCCGTTGCAATCCGTCTCTTCGGTCAAGAGCTACAATTCAATTACCTGTTCGCCGATGTAAACTCATGGCTACAGAAGTGGAACATGAAGTGCCCATAGACGTGCCGATCGAGGCCCTGTTTGCCAAGCTGGGGGTAACGGAAGCCGGTCTCACCACCGAATCGGCTCAGGAGCGCCTCGAAAGATACGGTCCGAACGTGTTGGCACAAAAAAAGAAACGATCAGGCGTCATCGATTTCGTGCTGCGGTTCAAGAACCCGCTAGTGCTCATCCTGCTTTTCGCCGCCGTTATCTCGGGATTCTTGGGCGATGTCGTCGACATGTCGATCATCTTCGTCATCATCTTCATCGGCATCATTCTTGACTTTTTCCAAGAGACCAAGGCTAGCCAAGCCGCTGAGATGCTGCAAGCAAAGGTCACGACCACGGCGGATGTTCTCCGCGACGGCATTGTGCAAGAAGTTCAGCTCGCCGAGATCGTGCCGGGTGATATCGTTAGCCTGTCCGCGGGGTATATCGTCCCGGGAGATGCACGGGTCATCACGGCCAGAGATCTCTTCTCCGATCAATCTGCCCTCACCGGAGAGTCCTATCCGGTCGAGAAATTTCCAATGGTAATTGACCAGACAGGCTCCATTACGGACTGGCTCAACATGCTCTTCATGGGGACGTCTATCGTCTCGGGTTCGGGCACCGCGCTCGTCGTGGCCACCGGGTCGAACACCGAGTACGGGCGCATCGCCCAGCGGCTGGTCCAGAAGGAACGGGAGACCGAATTCGACCGCAGCACTCGCAAGTTCGGAACGCTTATGGTCGAAGTGACCTCCATTCTGGTGATCTTCGTTTTTTTTGTCAACGCTATCGCCAACCACGGCATCCTGAATTCCTTCATGTTCGCCGTGGCGCTCGCGGTCGGCCTCACGCCCGAATTGCTGCCGATGATCATCTCGCTCAACCTGTCGAAAGGTGCCATCGCCATGTCGAGGCATGGTGTCATCGTAAAGAAGTTGAGCTCGATCCAGAACTTCGGGAACATGGACGTGCTCTGCACGGACAAGACGGGCACCCTCACGGAAAATAAAATCGCCCTCGTGAAGCACATCGATATCGAGGGGAACGAGAACGACCGGGTGTTCGAGCTTTCTTACTTGAACAGTTACTTCGAAACCGGCTTGAAAAGTCCGCTCGACGACGCGATTCTCGCCTACGAGACCGTGGACGTGGCAGGATCGAAGAAAGTAGACGAGATCCCGTTCGATTTCAATCGAAAGATGGTTTCCATCGTGCTCGATCAAGGTGGTGACTCGAATTCATTCATCATAAAAGGTGCCCCGGAGGAAATTTTGAAGGCCTGTTCGGGTTACGAGTTTGATGGGCAGGTTTCGGAGCTTGATGAAGAGGCGAGCGCACGTATCAAGGAAAAATTCGATTCATTAAGCGCCGATGGGTTCAGGGCCCTTGGCGTGGCCTACAAGGATGTGTCGAAGGGCGTGAAGCAATTCACGATCGACGACGAGCAGGACTTGACATTCCTGGGTTTCGTGGCCTTCCTCGATCCCCCGAAGGAGTCGGTTGGGGAGACCATTCGTTCCTTGATTGAATTTGGAATCGATGTCAAGATCCTCACGGGTGATAACGAGCTCGTCACGAAGCGAGTTTGCGAGGAAATCGGCCTTTCCATAAAGGGTGTCGTTCTCGGCACCCAGGTAACTCAGATGGGAGACGATGCCTTGGCCAGGGTCGTGGAAACTTCAAACATCTTCGCGAGGGTCAACCCGGGCCAGAAAAATCGCATCATGCACGCTCTCCAGTTAAACGGCCACGTGGTCGGGTTTCTCGGTGACGGGATCAACGACGCGCCATCGATCAAGGCCGCGGATGTCGGCATCTCGGTGGACAACGCCGTGGACGTGGCCAAGGAGGCGGCGGACCTCATTCTTCTCGAAAAGGACCTGACGGTCCTGCACGACGGTGCCCTCGAGGGGCGGAAGACCTTCTCCAACACCTTGAAATACCTGATGATGGCCACAAGCTCGAATTTTGGGAACATGGTCTCCGTGTCGGCGGCCTCGGTCTTTCTGCCGTTCATTCCGATGTGGCCCACGCAGATATTGCTGAACAACCTGTTGTACGACATCTCGGAAACCACGATCCCCACCGACAACGTGGATGAGGAGCAGATACGCAAGCCACGCAAAATGGATGTTTCCTTTATCCGCCGGTTCATGCTGATCATGGGGCCGGTGAGCTCCATCTTCGACATCGTCACGTTCGTGATATTGATTTTCCTGTTCAATGGGCTCCTGATCCAGAACGACAAATTCGTGAACGAACAATTGTTCCGAACGGCGTGGTGGGTCGAATCCATTGCAACCCAAACGTTGGTCATTTTCGTGCTTCGGGCGAGAAAGGTGCCGTTCTACCGGAGCAAACCGAGCCCGCCTCTCTTCTGGAGCAGCATTATCATCGTCGCGTTTAGCATTGCCCTTCCTTACATACCGGTTTTAGGCCCGGCCTTCCAGTTCGTCCCCCTCCCGTTGCTGTTCTATCTGTACATGACGGGAATCGTCGTTGCATACTTGGCCCTAGCGGAATTTACCAAGCGATGGTTTTACAAGAAGTATGTTCACTTGGTCGAGTTTAGCGTAGGACAACACGAGCACACAAGCAAGCAGAAAGAAAGAGTTAAACAAAACAAGGAAAGGGACCAAGTTGCACCAGCGGTCCTCGTTCAGCCTACTAATTCTTGATCTTTTTCTCTTTTTACTTCACGGCATCGGGAACTCTGATTGCACGTCCACCAGCCTGTCCTCCCGCACCGAAAGCTTCATCGCCTGGATGATCGCGTGGGTATTGAGGTTGTCATGAAGGTCCGTGATTGGCGGCCGATCGTCCTTGATCGCCTGGTAGAAGTCCTCGAGCAGGTAAGGGATCTTGTCAAACTCGATCATGGGCAGGTACTCGTCGACGTCGTCGCCGTATGCATCATCAAGGCCGATAGGAGTGGTGGAATCGCCAAGGTAGAGATAGGGTTGGCCCGAGGCTTCCCTGAACATGCAGCCCTTGTCCCCGAACAGGTGAATTCGCCCGTACCAGCCGACATCGTGGCCCTTGCTCGCCATCGAGCCGAAATAGGACACGTGGATGTCATCCTCCAGCGTGATGGTTGCGGATGCGCTCGCGGCGGTGATTTCCTTGATGGGAAACGAGGGCGGGGTCCAGGTCTGGCACACGACGCTCAGCGCCTTCTTGTTGCCCGAGAGCATCCGGATCTCGTCGATATTGTGCACGCCGATGTCGTCCAGATACATATCGGGTAACCTGAACCGCCAGTTCTTGTCGCTTTCCGGATGCGAGACGACCCAGTTCCAGTGGCATTCGAAGAGGATCTGGTCGATGCGGCCGATCTTTCCGTCCCGCAGGTGGTAGTCCATCATCCGGATAGGTATTTCTCCCCGCAGCGTCTGGCCGACCATGGCCTTCACGCTCGGGTGCGCATCGAGCCGGTGGACGAGGTCCGCTGCCTCGTCCCACGTATCGGTGATCGGTTTCTCGATGGCGAGATTCAGGCCACGATCGAGCACCTTCGCGGCGAGGGCATGGTGCTGCTCGTTCGGCACTGCGATTACGACCGCGTCGATGTCGGGGAGAGTGTCCAGGGCCGTGTCGAGGTCGGTGAACTGGCATTCCTCGGGAATGTTGAACCTCGGGCTGGTCTCGGCCAAGCTTCCGGCCGTGCGGGCCACCAGCCCGGCGATCTCCCAATGGGAAGGATTTGCTTTGGCTGCTTCCAAGTAGGTCTTTCCGAAGCCGGTCCCGACAACTAGAAGGCGTAATGGCATGCTGGATACAAATGAAATCGGTCAAAATAAGATGTCTCAGGTTTCGGGAAGTGGTAGGACACGGAGCTTCTCAAGCGTCTCGGTAGGGAGCAACAGGACAAGAGTATCAAGGTTCTCCAACTTTGACTTGATCTCGGTCATTTTCGCAGTGATGAATTTTTGCTTCCCAGCGCCTTCGGACATATAGAGCCGCCCCATGTTCTCGTTATACCACGTGAGAATAGTTTCGTGGAAAGCCGCGCAAGTCGTTCGAAGGTCGACCGCGCAGAATTGCCGGGGAAGGAATGCGTCGAGCGATTGCAGGTCCTTGCCGATGTCGGCCATCAGCGTGGCGAATTCCATGAATTGGCCGAGTTGTCCGTTCAATACCTCGATCTTATCCCGTAACTGGGCGATCTCATCGTTATCGTAACTCTGCCGGGTGATGGGGGTGTACTTGAGCAATTTCAACGCGACATCGTGGCTGCCTCCCCCGGCTTTCGCGTGGGACCGTGCCTCCAAGAATGGCACCGTCAGGTCCGAGATCGAGGCAAGGCCCGTCTCGTCGAGCAGGGCCTGAATGGACACCTCGTCGATGTTGAGGCTCGCGACGCGGATGGCCACGGCGTCGATCAGGTCATTGAGCTGCGTGAGCAGGTCGATCTCGGCATCGTCGATCATGATGGAGATGCACGGGTTCGACTCGCTTTCCCACGTCATGATATAGGCCTGCATAAACTCATATAACTTGGAAAATACGCCCTCGCCACCCTCGAAGAAGGTATGCTCCTCGATGGAACGTTTTTCCAGTTTCTTGACGAGAACGTCGACCAGGCCATCGATGGTCTCTTTTGCCTTGATGGATTCGTGCGTGATTTCGTGAACGTCATCGATTATCGCCACCGAGGTCTCCAAGATGCTCTCCAGTTTTATGCCAGCCGCGATTGTTTGCTCCAATATGTCCTTTGGAATGATGAGTCCTTTCGTGTGCGTGCCGCGGATTCGGCCGATGACATCGTTGAGTGCACCGATGATGTCGACGTCGACGTGCTTGGCCAACTTTTCCAGCGAAGCGGTAAAATCCTCGAAAAGAACAGATTGTGCAAAGAGGTCCTTTGCCACCTCGAGGCCTTGCTTCTCCACCTCGATTTCCTTTGCCAAAGCCTGCATCTGCTTGAAATAATCCGATGCAGTGATTTGCTCGCCTTTCGTGACGAGATACATGGTTGGGTTTTCCTTCTGGTGCTTTAGAAGGTCACGTTTCTCTTCTAAATCCGAGATCATGTTAGCTGCAGAGCGGAGGCTGGCGGTATCCTTGAATATACGATGCGTGAGCAACTTTGCTTGGTCACCGGTCACGAGATTGAGCAACCCTTCAACCTCTTTTGCGATGCCTTGCTTTTTGTTAAAACCGGCGAGCAACTTCTTGCGTGAAGCCTCATCAAGAGTCTCGAAATGCTTAGCAACCTTGTATTGCTCGAGTTCCTTGCCGTCGGCGACCTTTGCGACCTCCTCTAGGGGCATTGAGATGTTTATAACAGCCATAAGCTTCGCGGCGATATCTTTCGCAGTTGCCTTCGTTTCGCCCGGCAAAAGGTCGTCGAGGAAGCTAATGTCGCGGAGGTAGACGTGAGGGTCTGGCACTTCGAGATCGGTGATCACGTCCCCGTCTGCCGACCCACCACCGTATAGTTTAACTATAAGGTCATCCAGGTCCGAAAACTCGATGTCATTAGCCATGTAATCGGCGAACACCTGCTTCAGCGGCTTGTTGCCGGGCATGTCACGAACGCTTTGGACCTTTGCCTGAACTAACGAATTGATGAACGCGAGAATCTTGTGGAGATCCGCCAGGAGGCGCTCGGCATCGACCGGGGTTTCGGCCATGAGCTTCGAAATTGACTCCACTATGAACGTGCCAAGCGAGGGATCTTTCAGGTTTTTATCCAAGATGTCGGAAATGGCGTCGATGATGGTCTCGAACTCCCGCCTTGCATCGTCCTTGAACGATCCCGCGTTGTTTTTCTTGAGCAGCCTGAGCCGTATCACGTTTTCACACCATAAAACAGAACTCGAGTTCCTGAGGAAGTTACATCGTTGCGTTCCTATATGGCTTCACAGCCGGTACTAGATTTGCCCGTATCAGGGGGCGCCAAGACGGTCGGCCAGCCGTGGTCATCCCGATCGAGAACATCCCACCGCCCCGAGCCCGCGAATCTCCCGTCGGGTTCCGCGTGGAAGAATGTGTCGCCGAAATCGAAGATCACGAGCCGGATCATAAGGTGCCACCCGTATCGATGTCCATCCTGATGACGACGATCGAGTGGGCAGCTATCTCCACGATGCCATCAAAGCTACCCGCTTCCTTCGTCCATTCGACCGGCACGATGGTCTCGGGGGCATCTCTCGTGTTGGCTGAGAAAGGGTCCTCGTGGTCGAGACTCGCAAACCGGATCGTGCCCATGAATGCTCCGAAAGCGCGAAGATCAAGCTGGAGATGCTGGGCTTTAGCGAAATCCTTGTTCACCACGAAAAGGGACAGGGCCGTTCCGTCGACGGACGCCATGGCAGCAACGTCCACGACCGCCGCGGTCTCGGCAGGAAAGGCCTTCGATTCCCCTCGAGACGTGATGGTGCCGCAATTGCATACCACATCGACTTGTCTTGGAAAAAGGGCATCGCTATACAGCTTGAACACGTGATAGCTCGGCGTGAGCACGATTGCATCCTCGTAGCTCAGGATCAGGCCAATGGTGTTCACCAGCTGGGCATAATTCGCCATGGCAACGCTCTTGGTATGGCGGATGAAGCAATTGAGCACCAATGCGCACCACAGCGCGTCGACGAGCCGGTAGGGGGGACGATCGGCGAGGTAAACCTGGTGCCACGTGCTCCACACGTTCCACTCGTCGAAGGCAATCTTGGGCTTGGAGGGTATCTCGCCGGGGCCATAGACCGCGTCGATGTCGGCTTGCGCCGCCTCGATCGCTCGCTCGTAAGCCATGACCGTGTTGAGCTCGGTGTAGAACGCAGTCTCGGTAGCCGGGAAGCCCCGCGATCCGAGCATGAACCGCAGGAGGCTCTTCGGGGTGTAATACATGTGGAGAGAGAGGAAATCAACGTTCCCCTTGATCGTCTCGAGCAACGCGCGGTTCCAAGCTGAATGATTGATCCAGCCCACCGCCACGAGCTTGGCCGTCGGGTCTGCCTGTTTTATGGCCCCCGCGAACTCGAGATACCCGCGCCCGTACGCGGCAGGATCCTTCTCGTGACCCGTTTCCCAGTAGCCAAAGATCTCGTTGGCGATTCCCCAGGTTTTGCCAGTCACGCCCCTTCCAACACAGTGCTCGACCCACCTCCCCGCCTCCTCGGGCGTACCGGAACCATAATTCACGTTGATGTACGGCTCGGCGCCCAGCAGGTTGCAGAGAGCCAAGAATTCATCGGTGCCAAAGTGATTTCTTTCGTCCGGGCCTATCTTGCCGAGCACGCTCTTGATGCCACCCCATGCCCGGTTTTTCCTGAGAGGGCGCTGGTCTCGAGGCCCAATGCCATCGTTCCAGTGATAGGTATCCGAGAAACAACCACCCGGCCAACGTAGAACGGGTATTTTAATACCTTTCAGCGCATCGAGGAGATCTATCGGTACTCGTTCGAGCGGTGCTTGGCTAAACAAGGGGCGGGAGGTCTCGTCGTACATCCAGATCCCGTTCTCGATGCAGCGGCCGAGGTGCTCGATGAAGTTGCCGAGAAGTTCCCGATTGACGACAGTGTCTTCCTGCACCTTTCCTACCTGTATCGTGATCAAGGTTTCCACTTGGTTTCTGAGCTAGCCTTCAGCCAATTTATTTCTTGGTATTGAAATGAAAGTGGCAGGGATCAAGGACATGATTGAAGCCGGGGTTGCCGCGGTCGTGATCGACGGTCTAAATTTACCTGAAGCCATTTCTATATTCAAGATGGAACTTTTTGATAAAAATGAGTTGTTAATCCTCTTTTTCGTCGGCATCCTTGAAGACATCATCGAAGGTGTCGTCTTCCTCGTCCTCGTCTGTGAGGTCCTTCTTTGCAAGGGCTTCGAGTATCTCCTTGTCGATGGGTTCGTCGGCAGGTGCCGGGACTGGCATGGGAGCCGATACCGGCGTGGGTGCAGGCTTGACGGGGGCCTTCTCTTTCTGCACAGCCTCGTCGCTCTCGGCCTTCAAGGCCAACAAGGATACCTCTTTAATCGGCGTTTGGTCGACGGCGGCGCTGCTTGTCTCGCCGTAATACTGGTCAACCAACATGCCATAAACATCCACCGGATCCGTGAGCGGACCTGCGGGATAGCGCTCTTCGAGCAAACACGTTCCGCATTTGATGATAGCGTAGCCGTCCTCTTCTTTACGCCGCAATTTCTCCACTTTCATGGTGGTCTTCCCGCAATTAGGACATGCAAAAACTGTGGCGAGGTTTCGTTGCGGCCGGTAAACAACAGCCTTTCTTTTACGTCGACCCATGTATTTTTTCACCTTTTTTTCAATGAGACTGATTCTTGCCCAATAAAACAAAAAGTACTTTCCAAAAGGAAAGGCGCATAAAAAAAAGTTGGCATGAACGCAAATTGATGAGGGGATTTTTGCCGCCGTACGTCTTACCGGCTGCTTTCCTGCGCGGGGGCGGCTGTCTTCTTCGTGACCTTCGTACGGCTTGCCTTCGCTAGCGTGTTCAAGAACCTGAGCCCTTCCCCCACGATAAGGAGACCCGCCGTGAGCAGGTTGGTGAACACGATGCCTGCCAAGACTGTCGAGATGGAGGGAACGACGTGAGACAGGTCAGCTACGAATTGGAGGTTCATTTTCCCCAGGCCACTGTAGGGGATGAACAGGGTTAGAATGGTGTTTCCGATCGCATACGCGAATAACACGTAGACCAAGAAAGTTGCCGATGATATGATTTCGAGGCTTGCATGATCCTTGGCGATTGCTGAGAACACGATCAGGGCCGCAAGGATGCCAGACATCTCCCACACGGTGCGCGAGTAGACTGTTATGCTAAATCCTCCGAGGTAGGTGCTGAGATGGCTGATCGCGTAAAAAAATCCGTAAGTAATGCCGAGCACGACTCCCGCGCCAATCAAGTATATAATGACTCGTCCTGCGCTGGTCATGTGAAAGTCAATCCTCCTGGCAAGGTTATGTTCACATTGACGAAGGTCATCGAGTATAGATACCCCACGGTGAACTGGATGTTGATCGTGACTGGCGTTGAATTCAGGGATTTAGCCAGTGTAAGGGCATTCGCGTCCACGACCGTAATGTTGAACATTTTTGAGTCATGGAATGGAATGTTACCGACAATGCTGGAGTTGCCCGTGACCAGACCAGAGTTGTTGTAATAGCCGATCTTGAATCCAAGATTGTTCACGTTTTGGCCGATGACGGCTGTATTGTTAACGTATGCCGGAATGCCTATGTACAAGTCCAATGTTGCGTTGTTGAAGTGGGAAACGATGTCGGGTGTAAAACGGTTCGCACCACCGGAAAACCCCCAGTTCAATTCAAGGCCACAAGCAAGGAGGTATACGTTGAATCCGATGCTCCCGACGATGAAGATGATCGACAATACACTAACGAATTTCACAATCGTCGGATGGCTGTAAATATATTTTCGTTTTGGCGTTTTTGGCTCACCAGTCAATAAAGAATCCGCTCATCAGATTCTCTATCGATTAACTGGCGGTTTTGGCTTACCGGTCAATAAAGGATCCGCTTATCGGATCATCGAAAGACCGATTTTTGGATCCTGCGAAAATAACTTAAACGAGTCTATTGCAGAATTCGCTCGGCCGGCAACAGCACGTGTTCAGAAAACAGGAATTGTTCCTTCTGCTCGTCATCGAGCGAGGGGAGGGGGTTGGATCGCAGGTCAACGATTTCAAGCTTTTCCATCTGGAAAATGTCATCGACATTGTCGAGTTGGTTTGCCGCGACGTTTAGAATTTTCAGGGCATCGAGCGCGATGACATCCTTGATGTTTTTCAGGTAATTCCGGCTAGCGTCGAGGAAGAACACGCGGGAAACTAGCTCGATGCCTTTCAGCGCACCGAGGTTGTTGTCGGATAGCACCAGGCGCCGCAGGGACGGGATCTCGTTGTCCAAGCCAAGCTTGACGATCTCGTTGCCGTTGGTGAAGAGCATGACCAAGCGCGGGAGCCCGGGAAATCCCGAGAGATTCGCGAGCCGGTTCCACGCCAAGTTCAAACTCCCAAGATTGCGGCAGGATTCAAGGCCCTGAACATCGGCAACATTGCGGAACTGGTTTCTCGAAACATCCAGGACCTTGAGATCGCTTGAAAAGGGATCGATGTCGACATTGGTCAGGAAATTGCTGTGAAGATCCAGGTACATGACGTGTTGGTGATTTCCAGTCGTTTTGATCTTGTAGAGGTTGTTGCGAGACAAGTCAATGAAGCGAACAGCCTCCAGCGGGGCAAGATCCTTGATCTTCTTGATCAGGTTGTTGCTTGCATCGAGATAGATAAGATCTTTCAAGTTAAGCACGAAACTAGGCAGCTCCTTGAGTCTGAGCCCGGAAATCCCGAGACCGACCACGTTACCACCTGAGAGCATGATCCATGGATCGTCCTCGAATGTACCGGGCAGGAATTGGGGCAGGGTGCCCTGCGGAGCGGTCAGGAGGTGGACGAATTTACCCGCCGCTACGTCGGAAGGAACTTCTATCGAAAACATTATCTGAAAGGCTGAAACGAGCTCCTCGCCAAGCACGTCCGCGGGAAGCGCACCGATTTCATAGGACTGGATCTCTATCCCGCATTTTTCAAGGAAGGACGTCTCGCGCCATTTCTTCGCGCAGTAGCCGGCAATTTCGGGGCTGTGCGCCATCGACCTCCGGGCAAGTTCGGTCATGCGGCTGATAGCGCTCTTGATCATCTCGAGCCTCTCTGCATCGAGGATGCTCTCGGAAATCCGCTTCCGCCACGAAACGAACTGGCGATCCAGCGCCCACGGGTTCGATTTTCCCAGGTACACGAGCGCTTTCGCCGTGAGTTGACTCTGTGATATGGCGGGCGCATTTGTTGCGGCAGGATATTCGCCCTCGTCGATCGACTTGGCCCAATCCTGCGTGGCCTTGATTCTCTCGATAGCGCCCTTGTCGACGACGGCAGCTTTGGGACGAGGGGCTGATTTTTGGCGACGTGGCGATGCACTTTCCTGGAGGGCCCTATGCGTGAAGAGCCGGAGGAAATAGTTGCGATGGACGACGCGGGCATCAGTGTAAAGAAACGATGCGACGGTTGCCGGGTCCATGATTTCAAGCAAGTCGAGCACGTCGAGGGCATGATCCTCGGAACCACTCCCGGACCGGAGAAGGGCGTCAACGAGCATCGGAAACGTCCCGAGCTTGCCGAGCACGCCCTTGAACACGAGCCGCTCGGCTTTTGTCGTGCACTTGGCAAGCATGTTCGCGAACGTGTAAGCTAGCCAATTCGTGTTCCCGCCATCAGGGATAGCGAGTGCAAGGAGGAACTCACAGCAGGAGGCTGCCCAGTCTACGTTCTCGAGGTTTTTTTCGACGACGGGTTGGACCACGCTGACGAAGGGGATCCATCGCATCACCTGTACAAACTTGAGAAAGACGGCCACCATGGGCATCGAGGCGACTGCAGCAAGCGGGTCGTCATTCGCCAAGTCAATGCCAATCGGTTTTAATGTGGTGAGAGGAAAGAGCTTTTTCAGGAGTTTTTCCACGTTTCCTTTCGTGTCGGTCGTCCTGAACAGGGCCCACGTGTCCGGGGAAACCGGAATGAAACGATCCTTGCTAAATGCAACGATCGACTTGAAGCCCGGGCTGCGGAGGAAGAGATCTGCAAACTTGTTCCCGTCCCCGGGATCGAGCCTGTCAGTCTCATCCTTGTTATAAATCGTGATCGTGCCATTTTCGCTATCCCCCTCGAACCACGCGTGCAAGGTGGGCAACAGGATGCCCGAGAAACGCAGATGCTCGATCTCTTGCTGGTCGCTGCCGTCAGATATGTCAAGGACCCGAGTAAGGGTGTCAAGATCTCGGGTTATCGCCTCGTCGAGAGACATCGGTTGCATAATGGGGTGGCTCCAGAAACACGGCACGATCCTGCGTATCGAGAATGCTCGGTGAAAAAAAAATGCTGGGTGAAATAGCATATAAGCCATTTCATACGTTGGCCCCGAGAATCGAGTCCATGCTGTCCAAGACACGCATCACGTTTTTCTGGAGCGTGTTCCAAGCCCGGGATAGATCCCCGTATGCAAGAATCTTGAGATCCTTATCGATCGTCTTGTTATAATATGTTTTGTGGAAGTTTTTTAGATTACTTTGAAAATTGTCTACAAGTGAGGAGATCACATCCAGTTGGTCGAATTCTTCCAGTACGATCTCGCTTGCCTTGTTTGTATCATCGCCAGCAATTTCGTCTATTTGAAGGTTCAGGTCTTGGAGGAGCTCGTCAAGCTCGATGACCGAACTCGAAATTGCAATTACTTTTTCCTTCCTCTCTTCATCAGAAGCCTCTTCGATGCCGTTCATGCTCTCTTCGAGGCTGTCGAGGTTCGTCTTGATGCGCTTGTAGAGCTTGCGCATTTTCGTTCCTGCGGGGGTTGATTTGTTCATGATTTGCGCCTCCAACAAACTGTAGGCACTTTCTTGCCTAAATACGCTTGTCGTTATGGAGAAAAAGAGGTATTGATTTTTTTCCGAGTTTTGATAACACCTACTCTGCCGGCAGCTCGCCTTCCACGATGTACTGCGCCATGCGGCGGAGTTGGTCGAACTTTCGTATTTCCTTGTCGAACAGGGGCACTTGGATAAGATCGAACTCATCCTCGTAGAGTTCCCGTATCTCGCCGAGGTGTCGCATTTGAAACTCGCGCCGTGACTTGCAAAATTCGCAGTCGGGGATTGACGGGTATATCTGGTTCACGATGATGTGGCTGACGGGAATGTTATACTCCATAAGGGCAGAGAGGAGCCGCTCGGTCTCGTAGATGGCCATCTCCTCGGAAATCATGACCACGACGAACGTGGTCCGCTCCGGGTTTTCCAGCTCGCTCTTCGCGGCCTCGATCGACGTCTTTAGGTGCTCGAACCCCTCCATGCTATCGTCCAAGTTTACCTTGTTACGTTTGAAGAGGCCCTTGAACAGGCCCATGACCTTTCCAAGCTTGACCCTGAGCGTAATCAACTTGCCTATCCAGCTGGACAGGATTTCCGGCAAACTTAGCAGGCGGAGCGTGTGGCCCGTGGGCGCCGTGTCGAAAATTACGATGTCAAATTCCGAGTCCTCGAGATATTCGAGAACCGTTCCAAAAGCCATTGCCTCGTCGACGCCTGGAGGGTTCATACCCGCGAGATCCCCGAGATCCCCGAGCAGGGGAATGTTCATATTCATGCCGTCCAAGCCAGCAGCCATGCCCAGGGAATTATCGCCGGTCTTATCCTTGTAATCCTGGAAGGATTTTGTGGGGCTGATCTCGAGCGCGGATAGGTTTTTCGTGCCGGGTACCTCAGTAACGACGCCCGGCTCGAGCATGATTCCCAGACTGTCGCCAAGCGAGTGAGCGGGATCGGTGCTCACGATCAAGATAGACTTATCCGTATTTTCGGAGGCCCAGAGTGCCGAGCAAGCCGCGCTGCTCGTTTTTCCAACGCCTCCTTTTCCCCCGAAAAGCACGAAATGGGTTTTCGGGTCCAACAAGAGGTCTTTCAAGGCCATATTCAATTCACGACGAATAGTACTAACCTAGTAAAGCCCAAGATGGTATTAAAGCCCGAGAAACTAGGGATGCTATCGAGATTGGGAACGATCAACCGACTTTGAAAAAACTCTGAAAAACTAAATAACTAATCATCTTTTTTAATTATCACGAAGTAAGACTCTATTAATCATTCACGAAGGTGGTTTCTCGCCACCGCAATTCTGCTCGATTACTCTACGAATGGGATTGCATCACGTGGCAAGCAAAGAAGAAACAGGATTTCAGTCCTTGATATCTCATTGGAAAAGATCAAGGATGAACAACATGAGCGAAGAATCCAACTCAGAGGTACCACAAGAAGAAACAAAAGAAGCAAGGATTGGAGTCTTCGTTTGTCGTTGCGGCATTAACATTGCAGGAGCAGTCGATGTTCAGAAAGTTATCGAGAATGCAAAGAGCCTGCCCGGCGTTCAAGTCGCCGAAGAAAACCTGTCGTACTGCACCGAGGCAGGTGCCATCGCCATCCAGAAGGCGATCGACGAGAACAAGCTCGACCGGGTCGTCATCGCTGCTTGAACCCCCAAGACCCACCTCCCCGTGTTCCAGAGCGTGTTGAAGGACGCTGGCCTCCCAAAGCGAATGCTTGAGTTCGTCAACATCCGCGAGCACGATGCTTTCATCCACATGCACGACATGGACGCGGCCACGAACAAGGCGAATTCCCTTCTTGCTGCATCCGTGGAACGCGCCAAGAAGCTGGAAGATATTCCCGTGGAAGTCGTGGACGTCATCAACAAGGCATTGGTTATTGGTGGCGGGGTTGCGGGCCTGAAAGCGGCGCTCGACTTGGCTAAGGCGGATTACGACGTCACGATCGTCGAACGGTCGCCGACGACCGGCGGCAAGATGTCGAAACTGGATAGGACGTTCCCCACCGACGACTGCAGCATTTGAATATTGGGGCCGATCATGCTCGAGGCGAACCGCAACCCGAAAATCCGGCAGCTTACCCTGGCCGAAATAGAGGCTTTTTCGGGTTACGTGGGCAATTTCAACGTCAGGATCAGGAAAAAAGCACGGTACACGACCAGAGATTGTAACGGATGTGGCGCGTGCTTTGATCCGTGTCCTGCCTACCGCCCACACGATTTCGAGTACGGGATGGCCCCGACAAAGGCAATTTATAAGTCATTTGCGCAAGCAGTTCCTGGGGTCGCGCAGATCGATAAGGAATATTGCATCGATTGTGGAATTTGCGCGAAGGTGTGCGAACTCAAGGCCGTCGATTACGACCAGCAGGACGAGATCCTAGAGGAGCAATTCGGCATCGTGATCGTGGCCTGCGGGTATGAGGAGTGGCTTCCCAAAAAAGGAATGCTCGGCTTTGGCGTGTACGAGAACGTGATCACGCAGGGCAGGCTGGAACGCCTGTTGGCACCGAACGGCCCGCTCGTGGGTCACCTGGAGCGGCCGTCGGATGGCAAGCGTCCGGCAAGCATTGCATTCATTCAATGCGTTGGATCCCGGGACCGCCAGACGAACGCGCATTGCTGCACCACCGGGTGCATGTTGTCGGTGAAGAACAGCAAGCTGATCAAGCAGGAATACCCGGATACCGAAGAGACCATTTTCTTCATGGACATGCGGTGCACGCACAAGGCGGCTGAGGAATATTCGATGGCCACGCGCAAGGAAGGCGTCCATTTCGTACGGTCCTCGATCGGGCGGGTTGAAGAGAATCCAAAAACCAAGAACCTGATCCTGCGCTACGAGGACACGATGAACCCTGGAGCCATGAAGAAACTCGAGGTCGAGATGGTCGTCCTCACGACCAACATGGTCTTGGGCGAATCAAACACGAAGCTGGTCAAGATGCTCCACCTCGACCAGTCGCCCGACGGTTTCTTCAAGGAATTCCACGCGAGGCTCGATCCGATGTCTACAAAAGTGCCCGGCATCTTTCTCGCCGGCACCGCCCAGGGCCCGTACAACATCGCCGAGACAATCTCCCACGCGGGGGGTGCGGCGTCGATGGCGGGTCGTATCCTCAAGGCGGGAAAGTTCGAGATCGAGCTCATCCGCGCCGTCGTGGAGCATCCCGAGACCTGCAGCGTGTGCTACCGGTGTGTCGACGCGTGCCCATACGGGGCCATCTCGATCGACAACAACAACCAGATCCACGTCGACGTGATCCTCTGCAAGGGATGCGGTACCTGTTCAAATGTATGCCGCTCGCAAACGATCCAGCTCCGATACTACCGGGACAATTCGTTCGATGCGCAGATCGACGCCATGTTCGCGCCGCCTACGGACGAAACCAGCCCGGTAGAACTTGAGCAAGCAGACACGTGAACCGGATGAGTCCCGCGCCTAAAGCACGAGCGCGGGAGGACAAGGCTTGCAAGCCTATCACGCGTTTTTCCACCCATTTCCATCCGAGCAGTTCAATCCATCACGATCATCATTCCAACATCATCGAGGCCTTCCGGCCGCACGTCACGGGCATTCGTGCCCGAATTAAATTCACGATAACATTTATCACGAATCAAGATTCAAAGGGAAGTACAATGGTGGCTGTGAATCTAGCTGGCGACCAATGCCAGCCCACTTTCGATTCGCTTTCGGCAGATGTCTTGGAAAAGGGCACTTGCATTGATTGCGGTTTATGCCTTGCCGTCTGCCAGCTCACGGCAGCAGGCGTCATCGGGCGTGACGAGGGCACCTATAACGCGAGCACGACCGAGCATTGCGGGCATTGTGGCCTATGCTTTGCCTCGTGCCCCGTTTCGAGTTTAGGTGAACCCGCGGGCGCGACTCCGGTGGAGTGGCTCGGCAGGCGGTCGCTTAAGACGACCCTCGCAGATGTCCAGGAAAAATGCCAAGACGGCGGCGCGGCGACGACACTCCTCATCACGCTCATCGAGCAGGGACTTGTCGATGCCACGATCGTCGTGAACAATGCTGGAAAAGCCATTATCACGAACAGTCGAGATGAAATAGTCGCTGCAGCTGGCTCCAAGTATGACGCGACCTGCCTCTTCGAATCACTGCTCGCCCTCAAGGATATGACCACCCAAGATTTGCAGTCCTACGACATCCGGCGCGCCGAGGAGTTACGCCTGGCGATCACGGCCCTGCCGTGCCAGTTGCACGGCCTGAAAAAAATGCAGCAACTCACTCTTTTTCCGGCAACCCTTATCAAGTTCAAGATCGCCCTGATATGCCAAGAGGAAGGCAGGAACTGCGCGTCATGCAGCGACAGGATCGGGACCTCGTCGGATGTCGCCTGTGGGGCCATAGGCTCTGACGAAGGTGCAACAACGGCGCTCATCCGGTCGATCAAGGGGCAGGATGCAATTACCCGTGCCATCGTCGCGGGTGCGCTCCAAGAAACAGCCTTCAAGGACTTTGAAGCCATAAATGGCTTGATCTCGGGAACGTAAACGCGAGGAAACATGAACATGACACAAGTTGAATCCACCACCACCCAGGCCTTGCTCTGCTACCAATGCAGCAAGTGCAGCAGCGTTTGCCCGGCGTTTCGCATCGGGGAGTTCGTCCCGAGATCGCTCGTGCTCGAGGTTATGACCAAGGGCATGGAAACCGCCGCCCAAGACAAGACCATTTGGGGGTGCAAGACCTGCGGTAATTGCCTGATCTGTCCTATGATGATCGATATCCCGACGCTCGTGCTCGATGTCCGGGCCTACGCGTTCACCAAGGGAAACCTTCCACCCGAAACGAAGACCGAGCACCGCCGCATATTTTCGCTGGCCCAACGGTTGATGGCAAGAGGGACGCCGGCAACGGTCTCGTGGCCCCTGAATCACCAGAAGCACGTCGAGAAAGGGCCGGTGGGATTGTTCGCCGGGCTCCTCCCGGTCTGGGACCAGCTCATGTACAATTACGAACTGGACCTGACGACTGGCCTACGTGCCGTCCTTGAGGCATTGAACACGATCGGCGTGATTCCCGCCATTCCGCCAGGGTTCAAGGACAGCGGCCATGATATGTATCATGGCGGGGACCGGGCCACGTTTCTCACGCTGGCCGAACACAATCGAGATATCATCAAAAAGGCAGGCATCGAAACCCTCGTGGTCATCAACCCCGAAGATTATTACATGCTCAAGACGGTCTACCCGCGCTTCTTGACCGGTTTCTCGACCAAGATCGTATTCTGGACCGAGTATCTCGTCGAAAACGCCTTCATCGATAAAGCACGGGAAAAAGCGTTCTTCTTTGAAGAAGTCGTGGCGGCCTATCACGACCCTTGCAAGCTTGGCCGGTTGAGCAAGATCTACGACTCTCCACGCAAGATCTTGGAGAACATTCCTGGCGTGAGGCTCGTGTCATTGCGGAACGAAAGAGAATATGCCCCCTGCTGCGGCGTGACAGGTTTCCTCGGCTGCGATGATGGATCCCTGTATCTTCGTCACGAACGCATTGCGGAAGTGCTGGCATCGGGCGCTTCAGTGCTCGTCACCGCATGCCCGTCTTGCGCATCGCATTACACGTGCGCATCGGCCTCGATGCCAGACCAGGCTCTGACGGTCGTGGACCTGGCCACCTTACTCGGGAAGCAACTCTTCAAATTGAACCGGGTGAAGCCCTGATGGGTGAACATAATCAGGTTAAAGCGCCACGCGTGCAGGATGACTTGGCAAGGACCGTGATCGTGCTTGGTGGTGGCGCTGCGGGTATGCAAGCTGCAAGGGATCTCGCCGCAGCAGGCTTTTCGGTGCGACTCGTTGAAAAAGAGCACAGCATTGGTGGCCTCATCGCGAAACTCGACAAGACATATCCAACTAACGATTGCGCTGCAATAGATGAGGCCGCAGATGCCACGTCTGGCACGCTAGCTGCGTGCGAAGAAATGGAACACGGTGCCTGCGGGAAATGCCACCTCGCTGTCGACGTGTACAACACGCCCGGCATCGCCGTGATGGCAAATTCAGAAGTCGTGGCCATCGAACATCTCCAAGACGGGAACATCAAGGCAACTATACGGAAATTTAACGTTGGAATCGATGAAGACAGGTGCATCAATTGCGGTGCCTGTTTTACGATATGCCCGGTTCGTTTTGATGAAGACATTGCCATGAACGATGCGGGCCTTGGAATGCGCAGGGCAGTAGGTTTGCCTTATGGTTCCAGCATCCCGCCCATGCACGCCATTGAGGAAGCCAGATGCCTGTGGATCCAGCAGGGCCTGTGCGGTAAGTGCGCGGATGCTTGCCCGACATCGGCAGTCACATTTGATTTTTCACAAACCGAAGAGGACGTCGTTGCCGGTGCCGTGATCGTGGCCACCGGTGCCTACCAAGCCGAGCCGTGGGCGTATGGCAAGTTTCTCGGCCACAATCCTGACGTCCTCAACGCGCTCCAATTCGAGCGCATGGCCAGCCCCAATGGCCCCACGGGAGGGCGCATCATCAAACGAACGAATCGGAAGCCTGCCAAGCGCGTTGCGTTCATTCAATGCGTGGGATCTCGCAGCTGCCGGTTAGGAAGTATGAAATACTGCTCGACGGTGTGCTGCATGTACGCGATCAAGGAAGCAGAAATGGTCCTCGACGCATACCCAGATGCTGAGGTCACCGTCTTTAACGTGGAGAATCGTGCCTATTTCAAGGGATTTCACGACTATTATTTGCGAGCGAAGAACGAGCGAGGCGTGAAATTTGGCCAAGGACGCGTTGCTACTATCTCAGATAATGAAAAGAACTTGGACCTGCTCGTGGATTACGAAGATGGAACCACGGGCGCCCTGAAATCTATGGCCGTCGATATCGCCGTGCTTTCGTCTGCTCTCATCCCCCATTCCAGCGCCCTCGCCGAGTTGCTCGGGGTCGATCTCACGAACGAGCATTATTTTAGCCAAGCCGTCATCGACGAACTCGATCAGAAGGGCATCTTCTTCGCCGGGTTCAGCCTGCGGCCCATGGACATCCCCCAGTCGATCGCGTCGGGAAGCGCTGCGGCGGCCAAGGCATCGGCGCGCATCGGGACCAAGCCGCCAATCGATAATACATGCGAGATAACACCCAACCAAGGGATGGGCGGGCCACGCCTTGGAGTGATGGCATTCCACGAAGGAATGGATAAAATTGACGTGGATGTCTTAGCAAATGCTATCCAAGAAGTTCTTGGAGTGAACGCCGAGAGTATTCAAAAATTCACGTCATTTAGAGATGCGAATCTCGCGATTAAGCAATTCACCGCGAACAACGCATTGGACCGGCTCGTCATCGGCGGGTATTCACCCCGCGTTCACGGACTCAAGTATCGGGAGGCGATTGAAGGAGCAGGCCTTGATTGGGCCATGGTCGAACCCGTGAACTTGTTTGAGCAGGGAGTATTCGTGAATAGCACAGAAAGGGATGCGTCGACGAGGAAAGCGGCAGATATGCTCGCGATGGCCGTCTTCAAGCTCCGGGACCTTCCCCGGCATCAAAAACGCCGCGTGCAGGTCGTGAAAGCAACCCTCGTGATCGGGGGCGGCCCTGCAGGCCTATTCGCGGCGGAAAATCTTGCAAGCCAAGGTGTGAATGTTATTCTCGTCGAACGAGAGAGAACTCTTGGCGGTGCGACCAACAAGATATCAAAAAGATTCATTTTTGACGATGAACGTTCGGTTTTCGGGAAAATAACCGAGATAATCGACAGGATCAAGACCATGCAAGGCGTGACGATCTTCACAGGAGCAACGGTACAGGAGGTGCTTGGCTCGGCAGGTAATTTCACTGTGAAGGTCAAGCACGACAACGAGGAGGTTGAAATCAATGTAGGGGCCATCCTGGCCGCGACGGGCGTGGTCCAAGATCCAAGCTTCGACAAGCTGGTGCCCAGACCCACTCCCCGCATCTTCACCCAGGAGCAGTTCGAGAAGTTGCTCGCCGAGGAGGACCTCCAAGGTATCAAGCGCGTTGCATTCATCCAGTGTGCAAACCAGCGAGCGGAAGGTAACCTACCTGCCAAGGTCAAGGAATGTTCGGGCATCTGCTGCAAGATCACGCTCAAGCAAGCCATCCAAATTCACTTGATCGATCCCGACGCCGAGGTGCATATCATCCAACGCGGGATGCAACTCGCGGGAGAATTTACCGGTGAGGAGTGCTTCGGGAAGGTGCAGGAATTTGCCGCCATCGAAAAGTACACGGACAGGGAATTTCCCCGGATCACGACCGGTTCCGACAAGAACGTCATTACCTTCAAGGAAGGAAATACAGGGCTTCCGGTTTCCATCGAGGCCGATGCGATCGTGCTCGCAACGCCGTATCTCCCACCAGAGGGGACGCAGGCGCTGGCTTCGTTGCTGGGCGTTTCTGTTTCCGATTCGGGTTTTTACTCGGAAGCGCACGTGAAATTCAAGCCAAACGACTTTACCAAGAAGGGCCTATTTCTCGCAGGCAGCGCACAGTGGCCGACAACTCTGGGTGATGCCGCATCAGAGGGTCTGGCAGCGGCGGCCAGAATTTTCGGTTTTCTCGGAAAGGATTTTGTCGAGATTGAAAGCAACGTGGCCGAAGTCAACAATGAAATGTGCATCGGATGCAGAAAGTGCGCCGATGTTTGTCCCTTCGATGCGATCGACATGATGCCGTTCAGCGAGACAATCGACAACGAACCTGTGCAGATGCTCAAGGCACGCGTGAACGAGATCCTGTGCACGACATGTGGTACCTGTGTCGGGGGTTGCCCAACGCATGCCATCGACCAGCGGGATCTCACGAATGAACGCATATCGGCTATGTTGGACGTAGTATTTCCCCCGAGGAAGGCAGGTGCGTGAACTTAGGTGAGAAAAGATGGCAGAAGACACAGAAATCGAAACAGCCGAGCCACGAGTATCGGGAGCTGCATGCAATCCTGGAAGCACGGCGGCGGGCCCGAAGATCTTGGCTTTCTGCTGCAACTGGTGCTCCTACGCGGGCATCGACAATGCAGGCACCATGCATTATGAATACCCACCCACGGTACGCACGGTGAAGGTCATGTGCGCCGGTCGTATCCATCCTGACCTGATCCTCGAAGCATTCGCGCGGGGAGCCGACGGGGTGCTCGTCTCGAGCTGCAAGGTCGGGGATTGCCACTATCGCTGGGGAAACGACATGGCAGGCCAGCGGTTGGGGGAGATGGGATCGCTTCTTGCGGGCATCGGGATCGACCCGAGGCGGTTCCGCACGGTCCATTTGTGGGCCTATGATGGAAAAAAATTTGCCGAAACCGTGAGAACATTTACCGCGGAGCTTACGAAACTCGGACCGAACCCCGTATTTTTATAAAGCACGTGGTCGATATTTTCACTCGTGTTGGGTAATGGTCTACAATTTCACCCTTCGAGGTATCTATCGCAAGCCTGAGATCTCCTTGTCGATTGAACCGGGGACGTTGTTACCTGTTCCAAGGTATTCGAGCTTTCAAGGGGAGTCATGGTACGCACTGGAATCCACGATCAGCCTTCAAACAAACCTTCCCGACTCCTTGCAATACCTGATCGGTCTCTTCAAGGAAGAACTTGAACAGCGCTGCACGAAACGGTCGTTTTCCATCAGTCCAGCCCCGCGGGGGCTCATCGCGTCAATCCCTCCGAACATGGCAGGGAAAGTCCCGCACGAGGAATGGGCGCTTTTTACCTCGGAAGGGTATTACATCGAAGCCTTAACCGACTATCTCATGATCGCTGCGGAATCCCCGAAAGGTATCTTCTACGGCATAACAACGCTTCTCCAGCTGCTCGATGACGAGGGCTGCTATCCCGAGGCGACCATCTTGGATTGGCCCTGCATGGAAATCAGGGGAGTGTCGGACGAGAATGCCCGGGGCCAAGCAGCGAGCATCGAGGGCCTCAAGCGTTATGTACGATACCTCGCGCTTCTCAAGATGAACACCTTGCAGCTGAACTTGGAGGACATGTTCGCAAGCCAGCTCCATCCCAAGTCATCCGACGAGGAACGTGGTTGCTACACGCCAGAGGAGATCCAAGAACTCTGCGCGTATGCCGCGGAATACTTCATCGAAGTCACGCCAATCCAATCAACTTGCGGCCACCTCGATAACCTGTTCGTCCTGCCGGAATTCAAGCACTTGGCCGAGTTCGAGAACGTCGCCATGTGCTTCGATCTCTCCAACCCGGCCATTTACGACTACATCAGCGACATCATCAAGGAAGAGGTCAGCGCGTTCAACAAGTTCACTTCCTTTCACATGGCCTGCGACGAGTCGTGGGACGTGGGAAAGGGCCGGTCCAAGGTATTCGTGGATGAAAAGGGCCTAGGGAAGGCATATCTCGACCATTACACGAAATGTTACGAGATAGCTCGTGATGCGCTTGAATCGCAGCACGGCAAGGATAATCTCCGCATTTTCTTGTATCAGGACATCATGATCCACCATCCCATCGTGCTCGAGAAGCTGCCGAGAAAGAACCTAGTCATCGATGTGTGGGACTACTCGACCAAGGAAAAATACCCGGTCGTCGACGAGATATTGGAATCCTCGTTTGAGTTCATCGTCTCGCCGTCGGTCATGGATTACCAGCGATTCCTGCCGTCATATTCTGCATCGGAGAAAAACGTCATCAACCTGATCGTCTACGGCTACAAGCAAGCGAAAGCAGCGGGGAAATCGCACCTGTTCAAGGGCGAGACAAACACGACGTGGGGGGATTTCCGGTCCGAAAACATGCGAGACTTGCGCATGTATGGCTATGCCTTGAGTGCAACCGTGGCGTGGAATGTGGAACCGTGGCTTGCGTTTTCCAACAAGCTCCACGGCCAATACAAGCCCCTTGGCGATTTCAAGAAAGGATTTTACAAGCACGTGTTCGGGATCAACGACACGGATGCCGCCCTCCAGCTCGACCGTGTCCTGCACGCGGTAGAAGGAGGGAAACATTTCAAGCCGTGGCTTGGGCTCATTCTCCTTCCCCCGAAGCTGTGGACGCACCCGCTTCACCCGCTCAAGAAGGAAAAGTGCAAGCATTACCCGGACGCGATTAAGGAATTCGAATCTGGTATCGCGATTAGCCACGAATTCAGGCAATCAGCGCGCCAGTTTCAATTTTATTTCGACGCGATATCCGCAGCCTTATATCTGCACGTTCTCTATTGCAAAAAGGTCTTGTTGAAGGAAAAACTTGAGAAAATAAAACCGGCTGGCTTGAACGAGATCGCCATGGTGGATCTCGCGAAAGAGGTTGAAGAACTCGCAACGAACTTCTCGGATGCCGGCGAAGCCTACGACCGGATCTGGAACTTCAACAACAAGCCCGAATGCAAATCGTACTTGCTCGATCAATATCAATCTCTCTCGCTTTTTCTCTCGGAAATAAAGGATGCCATCAGGAACAAAACCCCTGCCTTTTCAAACCCGTTCATCCCGTCTGAATACGTGTATGCGCCCATAAGGCTTCCTATCGATAGTCCGGTCGTCTTCAGCAAGAAGTTTACAGTGAAGGGTGCCCCGATTAATGCTGCCCTTCAGGGCTTTACGATCAATCACGGGGAGGTGGTCATCAATGGCAGCGCGGTCGGGGCCGTTGAATTCAGGCCGACGCTGTCCTACATGATCCTGGAGCATTGCGTGAAGACGTGGGACGTGACCAGCACCATTCTCGAAGGCGAGAACGAGGTATCCGTCTCGGTCACGAACAACACGCGATCGTGGCCCATGCTCAACTTATTCCTTGAGATTGAATACGACGATGGTCACACGGTAACCATCAGCACCGACACCACGTGGACCATCACGTCGCCTGATGGCCTGCCGCTTCCCGTGAAGTCGTTCGGCCGGCCGCCATCGATCATCGGTGGCTTGACCGTTCCTGATCTCGCTCACCGGAAGCGATCCCACTTCACGAGATGGCTTGGCCTCGCGACCGAGGTTTTGGCTAGATGGCCCAGGAGCTTGGGGTTCCTCTTGCCGCTTGTTTTTCGCGTGGCCTTGCGGGCCAAGATCACGATGTAGTCGCAATACAACTCCGACTATTTTTACTGCACCGGTTTTTTCTTCCGATTCACGCCATTTTTCTCGTCCCGTTCACGGTCGCGTAGTAATTAATTTTGGCGGGGATACGCGCGACGAAAATGATTTAAGCAATTGCTTGTATCATGCTGGTGATATACGCGTTTAATAAAAAAAACAGTGCAATTTGCAACAGATTATGAGTAGCCCGGAAAATGAATATACAGAACAGCAGTACCTAGATATTCTCAAGGAAGGTTCAACGCCCTTTGACCGTTTCGTGTCACGGGGCGATATCAAGGATCCTGTAGACATACCGGGCCCTCGTGGAGAATTTGAACAGGTATTTTTGTCGCTCGTCGAAGGCGTTGCAACGGGCGGAGTCCCCCGGTTCCTGCCAATCGTCGGTAGCTCGGGTTCGGGAAAGACACACACCTACTGGGCACTCAAGGATCGTGAGAAAGCACAGGAGACCCACACATGGACCGTCATTTACGTACCCAGCCCGCCCGCAGCGGTGCGAATCCTGTTTCACGTCTACACCTGTCTCACGAACGAGGTACCTGAATTCATCGAAAATGTCTCGAATACTTTGCTCTGGCGATACATGGGCACGGATGTCGGCGACCTCGGGAAATCGAACATCTCGACAATCATAGACAAGGCCAAGGCAGAGAACCCTGCCGTGTTTGTCGATGCCATTCGCGCCTTCATGACGTATGCCCTGCACGAGGACAAGAACAAGCGGCGGCTCGCCAAGCGCTGGTTACTCGGTGATGCATTGGACGAGGCGGAAATGGACCAGCTCGGTGTAAAGACGCCCTTGGATTCGGATGAAGCCTGCCTCGCCATGATCCAGATCATTTCCGAGAACTTGGCCGCGGAAGACTCGTCGAACGGCGATGCGGTTGGAATCCGATCGAAGATCATGGCCTTTTTCTTCGACGAGTTCGAGAGCCCTTTTCGCACGCACGGTCACGATGCAGAAATCAAGCTCATCGAAAAAATCGAACAGATCTTGGCGAGCGTGAAAAATATAATCGTTATCGGGGCCATTCTCAAGGACGTTTATGATCATATTATCGACATTTTTAGTCCCGAATCCAGGAATCAAGTCGAACCCGCCATCGAACTGCAACCGTTCACGTTTGACGACCTATCACTATACCTCTCGCGGGCGCAGGAACAATTCTGGACGCAGAAGGGCATGCCCCCGCCCGGATATTTGGCCTTTCCTCTCAACGACGAGTTGCTCAAGCACATTTTCGAGAAGAGCAACGGGAATCCACGCGAGGCGATCAAGCTCACCCGCGTGTTCGTCGAAAAGGTCGTCAGTGGGGATTTGTCTCTCGAAGAATTCGGTATCAAGGCAAAAGTAGAAGAAGTTCACCAGGCCGCTAAGGATATCGATGCGATCATCTCGCGGGAGGCGCTGAACGTCGATGTGAACGCATCATCGCTGTCCAGCGCCATCATCATCGGCTTGCAAGAGGTCACGTTTACCAAGTGCCCCGACAAGGATGCACCCGGGTATGAGATCGGGTACACGTTCTCGATCGGCGAGCGACGTAGCACTATCGGTGCATTGGTCAATGTGGATGAAGAAAAGGTGGGCTTCGACATCCCGTCCGTGAAATCCTTTGACCGCAGCGGTGGTGTTGCCGCCTTTTACTCGGCCAAGCGGCTGGCAGAGGGGCTGGCGACGAAGGTCTTCGAACGTGCGTTGCTGATCATGCCCAAGGGCTCTTCGGGCCAGAAATTGCAGTTCATTCTCGAGAAAAACCCGAACCTCATCCCGTTGGAGATCGACCAAGCACAGGCCACGCAGATCGTGCAAGCCGCGTTGAACCCGGGGATGGAATTGTCTAGAACCGTAGTGGAGATCACGAAAATCGTCACGCGATGGCCGATCGACGAGTGAATGCCCGATAATAGGCGCGATTTGCGACCCCTGACACGCATGGAAGATACAAAAGCATTTGTTCTATCAATTGCTTGGAAACTTTCTAACACGATAGGCTTTTGGGCAAAATTACGGAGGAATAATCGATCATGGGAATATTCGACTCGCTGCGGAGAAAAACCAGACACAAGGCCGTCTTTCTCGGCCTCGATAACAGCGGGAAGAGCACGATCATCAGTTTTCTTCAGTCCGGCAAGTTTGTCGAGCACGCCCCGACAATGGGCAAGAAACTGTCAGAAATGGACATCGGCGGGACACGTATCTCGTTGTATGATATGGGCGGCCAGAAAGATTTCAGGGACCTGTGGATGGGCGAAGCAAGGACTGCGAAATGTATCGTCTTTGTTGTCGATCGCGCAGCACCCGAACGATTTGTTGAAGCGCGGGCCGAGCTTGACAAGGTTCTCCAGACAATCAATTGGGACAAGCGCCAATTGCTCCTGCTCGCAAACAAGAGCGATGTTCCCACGGCCGTGCCGATGGGCAAGTTGATCTCGGACCTCGGGTTGACAGACCTGGACAATTTCGAAATCATGGAAATTTCAGCCCGTACCGGCTACGGTATGGCTGATGCCTTTGCGAAGTTCTACACGATGCTCACGGGCCAGCAGGTCAAGAAAAATAAACTCACGAAGGGCATATCGGTCTTCAACGGCGGTGGCGTGCCTATCGTGAGCCAATTTGACACCACGACGGACGAGATCGAGAAAAAAGCCATCGAAGGAGGGTTTCTGGTCGCAATAACGCAATTCACTCGCTTGAAAATGGATGCTAGCGATGAAACGAACATAATCTCTTTCGAGAGCGAGGGGAGCGGCACGTTCTTGGTGGCCAAGAGCCAGCATTACATCGCATCACTTCTCTGGACCAATGATCTTGGCATCCCGATCGAACAATCAAAAACCGCCCTGCTCGATCTCCTCGATCATCTCGAGATCACATGCATTCACGAAGACGTGAACAACGTCGCCTTCATCGTGGAACAATACATTACCAACTTATTATAAGCATGAGCGTTGCCGCTGTGCCAACGATTCTTCCTTCTTTTGGTCAATAGACGACCTTTACCAAGACACTCGATGGTTCCACCGATGCAGCACTCGCCAAGATAGTGTCTTACGAGAACGCCGGGTATGGCACCTTCTTGGTGGGAAAACCGGCGTACCACATCGGTTCGCTGCTCTGGACCAAGGATCTCGGCAACGAGATCGACCAATCAAGAGCGGCGTTCATAGATTATCTCGAGTATCTCGAGAACTCCTGCCGCAGTTGCGAGCTAGAGTTCGCGGCTCAAGGTGTCTAACAATACACGACGAACCTCACGTGAGGCACGATCCGTGCCATGCCCTCTTTTATCCTACCATTTTTCATGATAGCACGCTCGCGCCACTTGACTTGAAGTACGCGGAATGTGTATCTTTATTATATGGTCGATTCAAAACCGCCGCCAAATCTGTCGCCGATCGTCCCGCCCCGGCTCCCAAGAGTCGAGTTACATGGTAGCGAGGTGCAGATCATCCCTGTCCGGCTCACCAGGTTGGATGACGGCATCATGAATCGGCTGCTTGACGATCTTGAGCGGGATCGAACGGGGTATGCCAAGCGCGTGTTGCCAGTCCTGATGCATCGTTACCCACTTGACTTCGAGATCTTGGAAGCAAAGGCACGCGTGTACGAGCTGGAGTCTGATTTCGCGGGGGCAATTCCTGTCCTGCAGGAAAGTATCGCCAGCTTCATGGCCAGCCTCGCGAAGATCGTCGATCAATCCACCGCAATCACGATCCCGTGGAAGTTCGATGATAACCGGGCCTTCCTTCGGACCATGCACATGCTTGGCATGTTCCTCTGGTACGAGGCCATGGACGAGGCGGCCATCAACCAGTTCGTGGCCCTGCTCGCCTTGGATCCGGGCGACACGCTCGGATCGAGGTATTTCATCCTTCACCTCGCGATCCTCCACGACCTTTCCGACGTGGCATTGGCCATCCCGCGCATTATGGGCGTCGACGGAAACCCCGAATCGCACCTCGACCCGAAACATGACCAATTGCCTGGAATGTTCTTTGCGTGGGGGCTCTTTCATTACATCAAGGGAGAGCAGGAAGAGGCGCGAGATTTCTTCGAGCGGGGGATAAAGGTACATCCCCTCATCGTCATTGCCCTGTTCCGCCACTTTCTTTTGCAGTTTGTCTCGAGCGAATCCGGGTTCGACGAGAGCAGCTTTCCCGCGCCGAAAGTGTCCTTCGCGGACGACTACGTGGAGGACTGGGTCGACGTGTGGGGCCAGCACCTTGATGCACTGGATTATCTCGTGGAGCTGGCCATAGAGCTCAATTTCAAGGTGGTGTCTGAACCGCATGAAGGCGGCCCCGGGACGGGGGACACGTTCGGCACGGGAGAAGGCATCGACATCCCGGGCCCGGATGAGAAAGAAGATGAATGAGCGGTTCAATTCTCGCTCTTTCCATAGCCATCGAGAAATCTTGTTATCGGCACGACGTTCATGGCGAGATCGAGCAGGCCATCGATATCACATTCGACGTGCAATTCGAACGCAAGTCGCTTGCAAAGAACCTTCACGGGAATGCGCCTGAACTTGGCAAGGTAGTGGTGCAGGTCTTTGTCCTTTCCGAGGGCAACAACCGCGACGACCGCGAGGTAATCGAAGCGCCGCTCGATGAGAAGCTTCCGCATGATGGTGGCCGGTGCGGGAAAGTTGAACAGCGCCGGGATCGCGAGCTCGATGGTGTCCGCGAACATGTCTGCGTACCACGATGCTCGTTGCCCGCCGGCGTGGATGGCATCCAGGGCTTTTTGGCCATGCGTGAGGAAGTTCTCAGAAATGGCCTCGAACGTCCCGGGATGTCGTTCTATGATGCAGTTAAACGTGCGAACGAACCGGGCGAGCACGCTCAGGACCGGCTCTGTTGGCGCCTCTCCGATGCTACTAAGCGGGGAACACGTGCTGGGCTGAGCGCTGCAAAGGCGCATCGCGGCCCGCACGCTCCACCCACGAACTTGCATCGCGTAAACTTTGCCAAGAATGACCAAGGCACTGGCGAACCAATTCAGTCGGTCCCACGGATCGGTTTCATCAATAGCATTCAGGACGCACTCGGCAAATCTCTCCTCCAAAAATTCCAAGGCGAATGGCGCACGTTCAACCGCTTCCACGAAAATGCCGGCCGGGAAGAGCTCGGGACCCCCGATCTCGAACGCTGAATAAGCATACTTGAAAGCTTCGAGCCTCGATTCCGGATCCTCCATCTCGTCGAACAGGCAGACCATGTCCATGTACTTGCGGAGATCCACCCGGTTCCCGATACACCGGTGAGCTTTCGCATCGTAGAGCGCGAAGAATGGCTCGATAATGAAAAATGCGGCCTTTATGCTTGGAAACTTGGACAAGAGTGGTGTTTTCGAAACCACCATGATGTCGGTGCACGCGTAGACTAGTTCCCAACGATCCTGATCAACAAAATCATCGACCTGGCGAATGAGGACGTTCGGATCGCTTGGACGATCAATATCGAGCTTGGACGCTTCCACAACGCACCACCACGGAAAGATCAAGGGCGATCCCTATCAGGTCTGGCGATTTAACAAGGCACGCCAGAATATCTGACAAAAAAGACTGATTTGTTCCTTCCAAAATCGGAACGGTATTGAAGATATCTCCATCTCCTTGGTGGTAGTTACTCGGTTCGTTTGCCGTTGTCTTGGTTGAGGTCGATCCAAGACGTGAGGCTCACGTCTTGGTCCCAGCTGCAGGTGACGTCCGGATGTGCTGTGAATTCGTCCTGGGTCTTCTGATACAGGCGCAGGAATTGGTTGATGGCCTGTGCATGCGTATATTCGGCGTACCAGAAGTTAGAATGGAAATGAAAATGTGTGTAGATGGTCATCGTTGAAACCCTCGTATCGCGAGTTGCAACTGAATGAATTACTATTCAGTGAAGAAATAAATAAATCCGCGTCGCCCACGGGCTTGGCCTTTATACGTGGCACACCAGACAAACCTTTAAGTTCTAAGTGTAGGTTTCCAATCCTGAAATGACTATGCAGGCCAAGGAAGAATTACTAAAATCATTACGCAGCGAAATGCCCTACCTCCAAGAGGCGTTCAATGTGAAGTCCATCGGCCTCTTCGGATCGTACGCGCGGGACGAGGCGACACCCCAAAGCGATGTTGACCTGCTTGTCGATTTCACACATCCCCCAACCTTTGCCCGGTTCATGGATCTCGAGGATTATTTAAACGAGAAGCTTGGATTAAAGGTCGATCTCGTTCCCGCGGATGGATTGAAGGCATATATTCAGCCCAGAGTTTATCGAGAGGTCATTTATGCCTAAGGCCAAAGATTCGGAACTTTATTTGCACGATGTGATCGATGCCATCGAACAAATTCGTACCTATACGCAAGATATGGAATGGGAAGAATTCAGCGCAAATCGGATAACTCAAGACGCAGTAATCCGCAATTTTGAAATCATCGGCGAGGCCGTGAAAAACATCCCTCAAGAGTTACGAGATTTGGCCCCGGAAATACCATGGAAGGCTCATGCAGGGATGCGAGATAGATTGATACATCAATATTTCGACGTAAGTTTGTCCATCCTCTGGGAAACTATTCAAGTTGATATTGCACCCTTGAAGGATGCTGCAGAATTCCTGTTGAATTTCCAAAAAAACGATAATGAAGAAGAAATAGATTAAGTATTTTTTGCCAAGGCACTTTCGGTTTCAAATATGTTTTTGTCGCTTTGTTGTAATGGTAAACAATGTTCTCCCCGATAAAAAGCCGATTCTGTCACAATACATCGGCTTATATTCCTCGGGTTGCATCCGTGATACATCATGATGCACACGGAAGAAAGCAACGGATTTAGCGTGGTCTCTTACGTTGGCGATGGAGCGGTGCTTCTCGCATTCGATGTCGATCCGCAAAGAATCCAAATAGACCGGTTAGCAGGATTTTCCATATGGTGCAGGACCCCGAAAGAGTCGGTCTTCGCTTCCGCGAAGAAAGCCGCGAAACAAGCCAAGCCCGCAAAGAAGGCCGCGAAACAGGCCAAGCAAGCGAAGGAACCGAAGCAAGGGAAAGGCAAGAAAGAAACAAAGCCAGAAAAAGAGGAAGAGCACCACCACTTTAAATTATAGGATGCACCCACGTCCATTTTTCCCCGTTTTCTTCGCACCGGATACGTCGCAAGCCCAATCGATATTTTTTTTACCATTCGGCCCGATCTGCAGCTCATGGCAGCCAACATGACGAGGCTCCTTGGACACTTCAAGGAGCTGGCGCGGTTCACGGACCTGTGCAGCATAGATATGGAAGATGCGATCCTTATCGCCAAGGACTTGGAAGGCGCGCGGGATGCAGGCGAAGATATTGCCGTGGCTCTCGATGCGTGGTGGAAGGACATGGTGGCATATCTTGCCGGGTTATTGGTCATCTACAACGACGGCCGGACCGAGGGGGCCGACGTGGGACCCACCATTGCCCGCATCCAGGAGGCAATTGATGCGGCGCCGGGCCAGCAGAAGGAACTGGCCGCGGGCTTGCGGGATTGCTTTGCAACCGCCGGTGCGAACTTCCAGCCCGATCTCGAAAGCACCTTGTCTGACCTCTGCGAAGCGGCCGTGCTGAAATTAGAGATGCTGGCTGCTCAAGAGTAAAAAAAGAGATTCTTCCTCGAGAGGCTGTTCGCCCTTTTTGAATTCAACGTTAGCATCTCGTATGGACCGGCCTCGCCCCGCTTCAAGCGCACCATGAAGAGGAAGAAGATGAAAATGCCCACCAGCACGAAAGGGAAGAGCAGCCGTGCGGGTCGGGAAATGTTGGTTGTCGCATATTAGATATAGGAGTTTGTCATAGAGGGGTTCATGGCTGATACTACTTTTTCTGAAACCCCCAAATCCACGCCCGGAGTGGACCAGCGGGAACCCTGGCAGATTAACCCGAAATTCAACCTTAAGACCGTGGTATTGATTTCCTTCGGCTTTTTCGCGTCGTCCGCGGTATGGTCAGTTTACGACGTGCAGATGCCCGTTACGTATGGATATCTGATTCCTGGACAATATTTCCTCATCGGCTTCTTGGTGGCGATGAATAGCATTGCCGGGTTTTTCATCCAGCCGTACACGGGAAACCTTTCCGATCGCACTCGCAGCCGGTTCGGCCGCAGAATGCCGTTCATAATCTTCGGTATCCTCTTCTCGGTCCTGTTAATTGTCATTCTTCCTTTCACGTTTGGAAGCCTTGCAACGATCATACCCGTGGTCATCATCTTCGTAATCGTGATGGCCGTGTGGCGGGCTCCGGTCGTCGGGTTGATGCCCGATTTTGTCAAGCCCGAGGATCGAAGCAAGGGGAATGCAATCGTGAACATTTTGGGCGGGATCGGGACGGCGGTCGTGTCGCTCGTCGGCGGGATGCTCATCAAAATTAACCTGTTTTGGGGCTTTTTGTTCGTTGGCGTGTGCATGCTCGCCTCGTTGGCCATCGTGTTCTTTGGAGTGAAGGAACCCGACACGCGGAAGTGGAATTTCGACGAGGTCGCGACGAAGAAGAAGGAGCAGGGCATCATCCCGAAGCTGCGGGAGATGGCCCACGAGGAGGAAAAATCGCCGATTTGGATGGTGGTCGCCATCTTCTTCTGGTTCATGACATATTACGCATTTACCGACCTTTTTTCCCTGTACGCCACCGATCCAAGCATCCTGAACATGTCCAGAGGAACCGCGCAGGAGCTATTCTTTTTAGTCTCGGTAAGCTTCATCATATTTGCACTCCCCGCCAGCATTCTTTCCAAGAAAATCACGCGCAAGAAAACCATAGTCATCGGTTTGCTGATCAGCATCGTAACCATGTTTGTGGCCACGTTCATCCGTTCACGTTCAGACACGTGGCTCCTGTTCGTCGTGCTCATCACGTTCGGGATGGGCTGGGCATTCATCAACGTGAATAGCATTGCCATGATGTGGGACATGGCTAGGACACCGAAGCAAATCGGGACTTACACGGGCATCTACTATTTCGGATCCTTCCTCGCAGCCATTCTAGGGCCGATGACTGTGGGTTACGTGATGCAATACATCACGGGCCTGATCTATCTCTTCCCCGTTGGCGGGTGCTTCATGGTAATCGCGCTCTTGGTGATGCTGAAAGTAAAACGCGGGGAGCCCGAGCTGAGTGCCGAAGAGTTAGAAGCCAAGCGGAAGGCAATCCAAGGGTCTTCGGACTAAAACTCTTTTTTGATTTCATTCTAGTCAATCAACGCGTTCAAGCGAGAAGCCTCGGCAATGCTAATAATGTTATTTTACGAGAATGCCGCTTGACGCTAGGATAAACCTTCTATGCGCACCTGACAGTCACAACTAATAGATAAATACGTGGTCAAAATTGGACACCATCATAAAACTTCACCCGACGTTTCCGGGATGCCTTTTTTCAGGATTGAAGATGATGGATCTCCGAAAGAATCCGTGATCTTTAAATATGTCAATCGTGTCCAATCCCCACGGCATTGATCTTCTTGGGAAGATGATGCCTGCGGGTTTCCTCTTACGACCCGCTGGGCGATTTTGAACGAATGTCCAAGTTTGCCCTCAAATATAGTAAGAGTGTCACTACTTGATGATCATGTCTAACATAGGTCCAAATCGCCTCCGTGGGTCGCTGCCGAAGGTCGGCATCCGCCCGGCCATCGATGGACGCCGAAAAGGTGTGCGAGAATCACTGGAGGACCAAACCATGGGCATGGCCAAGATCCTAGCCAAGCTCCTTAATGCCGAAGTGAGGCATCCGAACGGCGCGCCCGTCGAGTGCGTGATCGCGGATACCACGATTGGTGGCGTGGCTGAGGCCGCGGATTGCGCCGCGAAGTTTTCGCAGGAGAACGTGGGCCTTTCCATCACCGTGACGCCCTGTTGGTGCTACGGCACCGAGACATTCGACGACAATCCCCTGATCCCCAAGGCGGTCTGGGGCTTTAACGGCACCGAGCGCCCCGGTGCGGTCTACCTCGCCGCGGTGCTCGCCGGCCACAACCAGAAGGGCCTCCCCGCCTTCGGCATCTACGGGAAAGACGTGCAGGATACAGATGATTCTACCGTCCCCGATGACGTGAAGGAAAAGCTCCTTCGCTTCACCAAGGCAGGCCTGGCCGTTGCCACCATGCGCGGAAAGTCCTACCTGTCGATGGGCAGCGTCGCCATGGGCATCGCAGGCTCCATCGTGAACGAGGACCTGTTCCAGAACTACCTCGGCATGCGCAACGAGTATATCGACATGTCGGAGATAAGACGCCGCATCGATCTCGGCATCTACGATCCCGACGAGTTCGCCCCTGCGCTCGAGTTCGTGAAGGCCACGTGCATCGAGGGGAAGGATTACAACGGCGCCGAGTACCAGAAGACGCCAGAGCAGAAGGACTCGGAGTGGGAGTACGCCGTGAAGATGGCCCTGATCGCGCGGGACCTCATGGTCGGCAACCCCAAGCTCACCCAGATGGATTACGGCGAGGAGGCCCTCGGCCACAACGCCATCCTCGCGGGCTTCCAGGGCCAGCGCGGATGGACTGACCAAATGCCTAACGGGGACTTCTTGGAGACCATGCTCAACACGTCGTTCGACTGGGACGGCACCCGACAGCCCTACATCGTCGCAACCGAGAATGATGGCCTGAACGGCGTCGCTATGCTGTTCGGTCACCTGCTCACGAACACCGCGCAGGTCTTTGCCGACGTGCGCACGTACTGGAGCCCCGAGTCGGTCAAACGGGTGACGGGCTATGACCTAGAGGGGCGGGCAGCGAACGGCATCATCCACCTGATCAACTCGGGATCGGCTTGCCTCGACGGCACGGGCCAGGAAATGGCGGTCGATGGCAGCCCCGTCATCAAGCCGTGGTGGGAGATCACCGAGGACGAGGTCAAGGCCTGCTTCGAGGCCACGAAGTTCTGTCCCGCCATTTACGAGTACTTCCGCGGCGGTGGCTTCTCGACGAGCTATTACACAAGGGGTGGGATGCCCATCACCATGTCGCGGGTGAACATCGTGAAGGGCCTCGGGCCGGTGCTCCAGCTCGCCGAGGGCTACTCGGTCGAGCTTCCGGAGGACGTTACCGAGAAGCTGAGCGAACGCACCAACCCGATGTGGCCGACCACGTGGTTCGCTCCCATCCTTACTGGGAAGGGTGCATTCCGAACAGTCTATGATGTCATGAACGCGTGGGGGGCCAATCACGGCTCGTTCAGCTGCGGTCACATCGGTGCCGATCTCATCACGCTTGCCTCTATGGTCCGCATCCCCGTCTGCATGCACAACGTTCTCGAGGAAAAAATCTTCAGGCCGAGCGCGTGGAACGCGTTCGGGAACGATCCCGAGGGTGCCGACTACCGTGCCTGCGCCAACTACGGCCCGGTCTACGGGAGAAAATAAATCATTTTTACCATTTCTATTTGAACCCGACGCCAGGGATCGAACATGCCATTTGTTACTCTTTTGGATGGGAATATGTATTACGAGGAAGCCGGCAAGGGAATGCCCGTGCTGGGCTTGCACGGGTTCGGGCTCGACCATCGCAGCATCCTGCACGCGCTGGAGCCAACATTCGAGGGCCGCAGCGGGTGGCACCGCCTCTACCCCGATCTCCCGGCCTCGGGCAGCACCAAGCTCGATTCCTGCGCAACCAGCGCCGATGCATACCTGGATGCCATCGAGGCGTTCATCGACGAGACGATTCCCGGGCAGGCATTCGCGGTCGCCGGGCACTCGTACGGTGCTTACTTGGCACGGGGCTTGCTTGCACGACGGCTTAGTAGCCTCACTGGCCTGGCCTTGATTGCCCCAGTCGTCATCCCTGACAAGGCCGTACGCCACGTCGGCACGTTCGAGGTTGCCGAGGCGGACGAGGAAGCCATTGGGACGCTCGACGAGGGCGATCGTGATGGCGCCCGCAACGCGCTGGTCGTTCAAAATGCGCGGAACGTCGATCGCTACCAGAAAGAAATTCTCGATGCCATCCCGATGGCAAACCAGTCCTTGCTCGGGACCATGTATAACAATGCTTATTCTTTTTCCTTTCCCATCGATGATGTGCTGTTTTCAGGCCCGGCTCTGATAGTGACGGGCAAACAAGACGATGTCGTCGGTTATTCCGACGCATACTCGCTGTTGGACTGCTATCCGAAGGCTTCCTATGTCGTATTGGATGGTGCGGGCCACACGCTAGAGATCGATCAAGAACAACTCGTCAGCACGCTCATCGGGGACTGGATTGACCGGGTGGCCGCCAATAACCGCGGGACAATAATTTGAAAAGCATAAAATTATCACCGATGGTCCTTTTTTTTACGCGAAGGTCTTATGCCAGTCGAGAAGAACAACCAAGTTTCCGTGGAATACACGGGCACGCTCGAGGATGGCACCGTGTTCGACAGTTCGGAAGAGCACGGTGAACCGCTCGTTTATATTGCCGGCGTTGGAATGATGATCCCTGGCTTCGATGCTGCGGTCATAGGGATGGAGATTGGGGAGGAGAAAGAGATAACTCTTCAACCTGAAGAAGCCTATGGAGAATACGATGAGCGTGGCATACAGCACGTGCCGAGATCACAATTCCCCAAGGACTTCGACCCGAAGGTCGGCATGGTCCTGCATCTGGGCACCCCCAACGGCGACCAGTTCAACGCGAAGGTCACCGCAGTCGACAAGAAGGATGTCACGCTAGACTTAAACCACGAGTTGGCGGGCAAGGTGCTCAATTTTAAATTGAAGGTCGTCGACGTCGGCGAACCAGACGAGCGATGGAGCAAGTCATGCGATGAGAACTGCGATAGCTGCGGCGTTCACCACGATGATGATTGTGGCTGCGGCGAAGAGCACGAAGAATAAAATATTTTCTTATTTTTTGAGCGTAACACGCTCCCCGGCTTGGATCTCCCCGGAAAGCGACTCCGCACCCGATTGGAAGGCATATTGCATATTATCTGGGCCTCCCGTGGTTTCAATCGCCAGCGTGATGGAATAATAAGGCAGGTCGAGCCGCACGGTCGCCTGTTGCGCGATCCACGCATCCGGCAGGTGTGGTTCGAGGTACCAATCGCCATCCTGCTTGTCGAGGCCGATCACGTTCTCGATGAGGAGGCTGTTGGCGAGGGCTGTCCATCCCGCGAACTTCTTCACTGGTTTGCTTCCCAGGATGATCTGCTTGTAGAGGTTTCCTTTTTTCCTTGTAAGTTCCTTCAGATCGTAGCGGTCGGGATCGTAAAACTCGTAGAATGATCCTGCATTTTGCCACGTCTCGTAGACACCCTTGCAGACGCGGTAGGCAAAATCGCCAGCGAAATTTCCATGCCCTTGCTTGGCGAGACCCTTGATCACGAGATACGCCGTGTTCACCCACATGGGGCCCCGCCATGTGTCCTTCATGAACTCAGGCGCGTCGCGTGCCACGGTTGGCAGGGGGATCTTGGTGTTGTACTTGGCAGGATCCTCGAGGTGTTCGATTAGCGCGTCGATTTTTTCGGGGTCCATGACATCCCCCGCGAGGGGGAAGTAGCTGGCAATGGTATCGATGGTCCAGCGTTCCCCTGTCTCGAAATCAACGTCGCCGAACAGGTGTTGCTTTTCGTCCCATAATTCCCGATTAACCACCTGCCGGACCGAGGAGAGATCTTCCTCGATGCCTTGGATGTTCACCGTCGAGCCCGCCACGGACGCGATTTTCATTATAGCCTCGTGCTGCAGGATCATCTCGGCGTTCAGATCGATGGCTCCGAGGTGGTTAACGCCAAGGTCCACCTTTTCATCGACGGATCGGAACCGGGGCGAGTTATCCAAACCGGATTCATAACTATCGATCCAGAAGTAGAGTCCCGACGCGGAATCTTTGCGAGCCTGTGCCCGCCACGCGATGGATTTCACCGCAGGAGAGTAGAAATAGCCCGCAACGCCCGCAGGATCGGGATGGAAGTCAAGCAGTTTGGAAACAGACCATTCAAGGAACGGCGGGTTCGCGAGGGGACTCGTAAATCGCCCGAACCCCACGAAATGGGGCATCCGCCCGTCGGGCGCTTGGAACACCACGAAGGGTCTGAGGATGTCCGCAGCGATGGTCGGATCCCACCACTTCCATGCCTGCGCGATGAACGCACTATCCCATAGATACGCCGCGGGAAATTTCGGGGCAGGGATGCAATATGGCGTCTTTAGTCGACCGGTAGGCGATCGCAGGTTTGAACGTAGCACCTTGGCAAGTGCATCATACCCGCGCACGAAAACGGGCTCGGGAATTTCAACACGTGGTGCCTCGGGTAGGACCGGCCGTCTCATGTTAAATGTAGAAATGGTGAGGTTGTATTAGAACAACACATGCCTTTCGGCAAGAAGAAAACCAAGAACAAGGAAGAACTCGATTCAAAAGCAACGTTTCTCGCCAAATCCGCAAATAATTACCTCGATGAAGGGAAACGGGACAAGGCCATTGACAATTTCCTGAAAGCCGCTGAAATTTATCAAGAAATCGCGATGGAGATGTCAAAGCGGTCCGCACCTGCTGCTTGGGATCTTGCCGTGGAACATCTCGTCAGCGCGGCCAAGGTTTTTCTCGATAAGGAGGACCTACTGTCCGCGGCCAAGGTCCAGCGCCGGGTTGCCACGATCAAGCTCGGCCTCGGAGAGATCGAGGCGGCTGCCGAGTATTACAACATCGCCACGAAATATGCCGTGAAGGAACGTAAACCAGCATCGAAGTTTGTTTTAATCGTGGCAGGCATGTACGCGACCCTTGAATACATGCTTGCCGAGTACGAGAAGGCCCGGGAGTTTCTCAAGCGGGTGCTGGACATGTTCGACACGATGCCCGTGAAAGAGTTTAATTTCTATGATTTTTTGCGCGAGTTTTTCCGGACACAAGTAACCACGGCCTATTCCGGGTTCCAACTCGATCCTGCCCGCCTCGAGAAGGAGGGCCTGAATGCCACAGAGATCGAGTGGCTGTCATTCTTGGACAGGGTCCGGGTGATGTTCGAGAACGCGACATGCAACTTCCACTTGTCACCCCCTAAAAACGGGACGGGCTACATGGAGGCCGAGGAGATCACCGCCATTCTTGATGTGACCTTCCCTGTAGAGGAAATAGCCAAGCGGGCCGGGTCTGGCATCGAGATCAAGTCGATCCTCGTGGAAAAGAGCAACGACCTCACGCTCGTGAGGGATTTTCCCGTGCCGGCAAAGGTCCCCTTCGGCGGGAGCACCAACTTGGAACTTACCTACAAGTCATATTATCCCGGCGACAACCAGATCGGCCCGCTCACGATCGACATGCACGTCGGCCAGCTCGCCCTGAAGCGGAAGCTCGACGGCATCATGTTCACGGTCCAAGCGACCCCCGCCGACATCGTCGTGACGTTTGAAAAGGTCACGGAGCCAATCATCGACAAGCCCTTCACGCTCCGCATCGACGTGACCAACGAGAGCCGGGGCGACGCCACCGATCTCGACGTGGAGGTGCAAATACCGCCCGAGCTTCCCGTTCAGGTGGTCAGGGGAACGCTTCACAAGAAATTCTACTCGCTCGCAGGCGGCGAATCCACGTCATGGGAGATATTGCTCCGGGTCACGGAAGAGGGCAGGTTCGTGCTCCTGGTCCAGGTCCAGTTCAAAGACAAGGACGGGAAAGAGGTTCCCCCGGTGGAAAAGGAAGTCCCATTGGAAATTAAGATGTAACGACTATACGGGGTATAGTTTAGGTTGCGGGAGTTTGTTGATGTAACCTGTCGAATCAGCGTGACATTCATTCCGTTCACTCGTTCTTCATTTCTTCCCGAAATGCCACGAGATCCCTGAGCAGGTATTCCTCCTTCATGTCCCGTGCCGAGATGAATGCAGGCAGGACCTCGCACAGCATATCGATAAAATCGTCCAGCATGGGCTTGCATACCGACCTGCATTCGAGATATGGCCGGTCGCAGAACCCCGAGCAGGCGTGTTTGTTCGTGAGGCTGATCCCTTCCGCTTCGAGGGGTTCTAATCCGTGCCACGTGTCCTTGACCCCCGCAATGCTCGAAGGCGGCATCTCCCGTGCCAAGTCCGCGAAATGGCCGCGGAGCTGGTAGTCTGCAGACGAGATCAGGTCGTGCTTGCACGTTTCTCGCTCGGCGAGGCAGAAATCACGGTACACGTGGAGCAATTTCTCGCACGCCGCGCCTTTCTCCTTGTCCTGGACGACCCACGGCCCCGCGCCGGCCTTGCAAGCAACCGCGCCCGTTGTGTACCCCGCGGGATAGATGGCACATTGCGGCGGACGCAGTTCCAACGCGACCACGTATATCTGACACCCGTAGATCTCGGGCGAAAAGAAGCAGCACCGGCTCGTCTCGCTGGAAACGTTGAGCTTCCACGCGAACACGTCCCCGCGCCTGATATTTTCGGGAAAGAGAACTCCACGTTCAATATATTGGCGCGCCAAGCAGTCAGGGATGTCGATCATGATACTGCAACAATTGTCTTGGCAAACATCATGATCGGTGCAGTTTGGTCCCTCGACATTCCCCAACATCTCGTGATTGAAGACATTGATGATGCGAAGCACGTCAGCGCAAGCTAATCTGGACGGAATGGCCAACTCTTCAGCGAGTTGTTCGATGTCTAAGGGCTGCAACCGGTTTCACGATTTCATCTGTTGATAGACCGGATCTTCCCACGAAATCCTATATGGATACCATGACACTTCCGTATCATGGTTGACGTAGACGCTCCACGGAATTCCGTTGTTCAAGATCGCTACGGGATTCTGGTATGCGCGATCAGCATCGTCTTCCTGTCGGGCAACCTGCTCCTGAGTTTTTTTGTATTGCACGACTCTTTTCCCATGTCGGTCTACCTGGGCACGACAACGTTCTTGATCTGCTATTATACGATCAAGAAAGCAGTGCCCAGATCATCCCGGCTATCCGCGTTCTTTCTCGCGTACCTGGCGTGCCTCATCCCAGTGTGGCTCCTGCTCACTTGGATCAACGGGTTAACCGCCGATCCATGGATGATTCTCGAACCGTTTCTTTTCCTTCCCGTGCCTGGTCTCTTTGTTTTCCTGAAGGGCATGACGGATAGGAAAACACTCGTGATGGTTGCCTTTTTATTAGCCGGCATCACGTTGCTGGCTATTGCATCCACTTCGATCATCCCAAACAGCCCTGTGACGTCTTCTATCACTGCGAGTACAGGAGGAAAAGTGAACCTTTATGATTCAAAGGTACCAGCCGGGCTTTTCACCGCAATTTACATCTGGTTTCAAGTTCCGCTCATGTTTTTCGTGGGCGTGGCGTGCGTGTGCATCTGGTGGGTCGCACGGAAACGTGGCATCTTCTCGGAAAGCATCTTCGTTCCTGCGCTCGTTGTGGCAGCGTTTCTTTCCTTGTATGTCATTGGCATCGCAATAGCTTGGTTCCTGATCGATGCACGGCTCAATCGAAATCGATCTTGAAACGCTCTGAGGGAAGGGGCGGTAAACGTTCCAGCCGCTGGTCCTTTCCTTGGATATCGGGATGATCCTTCAAGATGTCCCGGTTAAAATTCCTAGCTTGGGACGCGTTCATCCATCTTCTCCAATCCTGAAACAAGGCATCCCGGAAATGTCGGGTGAAGTTTTATGATGGTGTCCAATTCTGACCACAGATTCATGGATTAGTTGTGACTGTCACCGGGCACGTCGAGCGACAGGGCAAGCACGGCGTACATGCACTGGCGGAAGGGGTCACCGTCGATGTAGAGGACCGTCCTGAGGTCATCCTCCAGCACCACGTCGAGGTGCTAGTTCAGCACGAACCGGTTCCGCGCCATGATGTTAATCGTCTCCGGTTGCTCGCGCTTATATTTGATCGGGCATCGAAATTGGCATACATGCTCGGTTCCTTTGGTACAAAGCTCAGTTTATATATTTCTTTGATTTGTTTGAACTCGTTAAGAATTCTTTAAATAGAACACTCAACAAAGTTGCTTTCAAGGCCTGCATATGGCTCATAGGCGAACTTCCATCGTGCAGTGCAGGCAAAGTTGCAGGATCAACAAGTGATGGCGGTTATCATGTACACACAAAGAAATAACATTCAACGGTCCGTCAAGGTGGTCCCGATTGTCATAATCGTTATAGTCGTCATTTCGACCATCCTCCTTTGGGCCCTTCCGGCTTGGCTTGCCAACCTCTCGCTTGACGTGCAAATGTATCATAATAAAGCCAATGTAGATTTCTATGAAGTCAATCTCCTGAATTGGGCCGTGTTGTGGGCGCCCTTGGTCCCTGCCGCGATCGCGACCGTGTGCCTTGCCAAACCGAAGAAATTCCTGTCGATCGTTCCCGTGGTTACTCGCGCCGGGAAAAAAAACCTGCTCACCATCTACACGGTTGCCGTTTTTGTCATAGCATACCTCATCAGCTGGGGCGGGGGGCAATTTAGTTACGGGTTTTTCATGGCGCAAAACGTTCAAGTCAATATCCCCGGATCCTTTGCTGCCCTTCTATTCCCGTTCAATCCGTCCCTGTATAACGTTAACACGCTCCTCACGTGGAAATTTATCACGCTTCCCGTCATGAATACCATCCTGACCGCGTTTCTCCTGCGGAACATCTTCGAAATGATCGGGGCCAGGATTTCCGGCGGGGCGCCCATAGAGTTCCTCGGAAGGATCTTCATGGTCATCGGCATCATCATGGCGTATTTCTACCTCGCCGCGCCGTTAAGCGTGTATGATGTCGTCCAACGCATATGGCTCTACATCGTCCCGCTCGTGATGTGGACGTTCATTGCCGCAGGCAGCTTTGCGCTGTTATTTGCCGTGTTTTCCCCGCGCCGCGATGTCGAGGAGATCGCCGGTGGAACCTTCTTGCTCGCGATCATCATCGTCATCGGCATGGTCGTCGTGCCGTGCGTCGTGGCCGCTCCGAAGTTCTTCTACCAGCAGCAGCAGTGGCAATCCATCGTTTGGGATGGAAGGGAACACGAGCAGGTGACAGCAACGAGGGATGGGGCGGGTCTCGACGGGTTCAACTACAACACGAGCCTCAGTTACTTCAACAACATCTCCGTGAACGATAGCATCATCGACAAGGTCCGCCAGTACGACCAAGGAAGCTCCGTCGTGAGGCTCGGCAACCAGATCAGCAATCTATCCGAGAACTTGCAAACGACCAACATCGTGGTTCTGAACAATAGCGAGTACTGGGTGGCCATGAAGGTGTTCAATTACAGCTCTCCAGCCTTCACGTCAGCATACAGCTACAACGTGATCTACTCCCATACCAACGGCTTCGTCGCGATGAGCGCGAGCACCGGCCAGGTCATAACGAACACGACATCGGTGTTCGGCGTGAACAATACCTACCCGGTGTACTTCGGCGAGGGAAATCGAAGCGACATCATCTTGAACGTGACGGATTACACCCAAGATGACCTTCCCCGGACAACGCCCGACGGTAATCTCAGCGGCCTTCTCGACTGGTGGAAGACGATCGGGATGTCGTTCAGCTACCTTCCCATCGCCGCAAATACCAATTCGTTCCTCGTCAACACGAACATCTTCAACCGCGTGGGCAGCATGCTCCTCCCCTACATGAAGGTGGACTCCGACGTGTACCCCGTGTTCGATCAGGCCGATGGCCGCATGTACTATTGCTGCCCGGTCTACCTCGACTTGCCCGGGTTCGGATACTACGAGACCGACTACCTTAGATTCCTCGGCTGGGTGCTGGTCGACACGGAGTATGGAAACATGACGTTTTACAAGAGCCCGACGCTTGCCAACGAGAGCATGATCTCGTTCGCCCAGGTCTACCTGAATCCGAATATTTACCCGTGGTTACCGTCCTCGGACGTCCCCGCGTGGCTGCAGAGCCAGCTGCGTTACCCGGCAGCCCTGTTCCAGGAACAGCTCGGTATCGATTACACCTTCCACATGGGCGATCTTGAATCGGACTGGACGGCGTGGCGCGGGCTCACCTCTATCTACACGAACCCCACGAACAGCTCCCTGTACTTCATTCTTATGGATCTCGGCGGCGGCCCCGAGTTCGTCGGCGTGGACCTCGTCGAGCAGCAGAACACGCAAGCACTCGCGGGAATGTACGTGATACAGTGTGACTGGGCAAATTTCGGTCAGGTGAACTTTTACGCCGTGCCGACCGGGAAAACGCTCATCGGCCCCGCAACGGCGCAAGCCGCGTTTACCTCGTCTGGCTTGTCGGGTGCGCTGAACATCCTTCACGGCGAGTCATACGGGAACATATTGCTCTACTCGTATGCGCAATCGCTTTATTACGTGATCCCGGTGTACTCCACCGCGACCGCCGGTATCGCGTTGCAATCGCTGAGTTACGTGGGCGTCGTGGACGCGTTTAACCAGCAAATAGTAACATGGGGAAACGACAGCCAGACAGCTTTCACGAAGCTTAACGAGACTTTCACGCAGCCGGTCATCGCGCCAGCCACGCTGGACTTCACGAGCAAGTATTCTCCCACGACGACCAGCAACGCAACCATAAAGGTGTCCATGCTAAATGACGAGACAAACCTGACCGCGCCGCCAATCGATGTCCAGCTTAACATGGTCGTATACTCTGACCGATCTAGCTTGATGGCCAATGGCTCGTCAAGTGGCATCACGTCGTCCGCTTTCACGAACGATACCGCGTACCCGTTGCTCGGCGATGGCGTGAATTACACGATCGGGACCTGGAACTTGGCCCCGTCGGTGGGGCGCGCGTTCCCGATCCAGCTGAACCAGTCCCTGCAGAACTTCGCTTCCGAGCTTGTCTCGTTCCGGTTTGTAGCCACCGTCAGCAGTCCGATTTACCCCACGTACGTGGCCAGCGAGCCCTTGGGTAACATCACCTATTATGTTCTGGGCCATTCCAGTATCTCGTTCAATAACACGATAACGCTGGGATTCGTCCTGCCAACGAACATGACGAGCAGCGCGACAAGCACGATCGCGTTTACGTTGACCAATATCAATTCAACCCTTACCGCGGCACCAGTGAATGTCAATGTAACTGTCACGTTGTTCGACGTGAACGCCACGCTAGTACCCACGATCGTGGCCCCCGCCAACTCGGTGAACTCGTCGTTCACGAGCAATCCGATCTACCCGAGCCATGCTGGGACGACATACACGGTCATCTTACAATCGCTTCAACCGGAAGGGTCGTATAACCAAACCATCCAGCTGGGCATGTCGGGCCCGCAAGTGACGAGCCCGGTCACCGTCGTCTATCTTATCTCGTTGACCGTGAACGGGAGTCCGGCAGGGAACTCGCTGTTGCGCGTGGCCACGTGGTTCCCCCAGTAAGCATTCCAATCGTCATTTTTTTCTTTCTTTCTAGTAAAAAAAGGAATGGAGAACTTTGGTCAGATGAATTTGCTATCATCCACGGCGAAGCCACCAGACACGCCGATGCCGAAGATCTCGAACTCCGTGCCGTCCACGGCCTTGCAATCGAGCTGTAGGGCAGGAAATACCATGATCTTCGCGTCTTTCTTCACCATGTTTTTCTTGACAAAGTCCTTATAATCCTTCTTGGCCTCGTCACAAGTCTTGCTGGCATCGTTCGTCCAGTAATTCAACTGGGGCTTGAGCTTGTCCTCCTTCAAGTCGTCAGGATTGGTGATCGTGATGCCTTGGATGTCTTTCGACGACACCATCTTCTCAACGGTTTGTTTGTCGATGAATTTTTCAACGGCCTTCGAATAATAGACCGCGGAATCCTTCTTGGCAACGTTGAACGGCACCGGTACGACCTGGTACTCGTAATAAACGCCATGCCCATGGCAATCGTTGCACGTGTCCAAGCCGGACCCGTCGCATGTCTTGCATCGCACCTTCAAGATGCCCGCGCAGTCGGGGCACACGACGGTTCCCGTGCCATGGCAGTCTGGGCACGGAACCTTCTTGGTGGCCTTGAACTTCTTTCCCAATCCGTTGGTGATGTCCAGCTCATAATCAACAGTCTTGATGCCCTTGCAGGTCTTGCAAGCAAGTTTGCCCTTGCCATCGCAACTGGAGCACTTAATCGATCCCGTGCCCCCGCAACTCTTGCATTTCTTGCCACCGGCACCTGCACAGGTCGTGCACGTGATTTGCTTCACGGAAGGATAACTTGGAACGGTTTTGTCCCCTTTCCAAGTCGAGGGTTCGACCTTTTTGCCCTCGAAATCGAAGAATTTCGTTTTCGTGAGATCCTTGGCATAGATCTGTTCCGTGGACGTGACTTGCGTGCTGGCCAGAGCTTCCTTCATGTTCTTCTCGAAATAGATCACCAGAAACTTTGACACGTTTTTCACGGTCTCGACGGCAGAAACGTTGTCCCGCTTGAAGTCCACTTTTTTTTTCTTGAAATGCTTTTCCAGGAGTTTTGCATCGGCTTGCTTCAACCACCGGTCAAACAGGTCGTCCGATGAGATTGCCTTGATTTGAGTCATAGGTGCTCGTGCAAACTTGGTCTCTCTGGCTTAATTAATACGACGCGGAGGCATCATGCACACACCATTAATAGTGCGGCATACGAACCGTGATCGGTAGCTCCATTTTCGAAGCATTCAGATTATTTGGAGGAACCTTTCATGAGCGAAAACGCCGAAATTGTTAACAAAATCAACCAGCTGATACGGGATCACCACGATTATTTCGGGAAGGCCATTCCACTGATCGCGTCGGAGAACATCACCTCGAAGGCGGTCCGGCTGGCGTGCATGTGCGATTTCCAGCACCGATATGCCGAGGGTTGGCCGGGTGAGCGAGTCTATGCTGGATGCCAGTTTCTCGATCAGGTCGAATTGATGTGCGGTGAGCTGGCCCAGAAGTATTGGCGGGCATCGTTCGCGGACGTGCGGCCCATCTCGGGCGTCGTCGCAAACCTAGCGCTGTACACTGCCACGACGTCGCCTTGTGGGAAGATGATGGCCATGCCCATCCCCTCGGGCGGGCACATCTCCCACGCGCCCAAGATTGCGAAGCTGTCGGGGAATGCCATCAACGGCACCGCCGGCGCGGTCCGGGGGCTCGATGTCGAGTACCTCGCCTTCGATCAGGACGAAATGAACTTGAATGTCGACCAGAGCGCCCAGCGCATCCGCGATTTCCAGCCCGAGCTCCTGCTATTTGGTGGGAGCGTGTTCCTGTTCCCGCACCCGGTCAAGGAATTGTCCGAGGTGGCGAAGGAGGTGGGCGCGCACGTTGCCTACGATGGAGCCCACGTCGCTGGGCTCATCGGGAGCGGCTATTTCCAGCAGCCGCTCGAAGAGGGCGCGGAGGCGTTCACCATGTCCACGCACAAGACCTTCCCAGGCCCGCAACACGGCTGCATCGTGACGAAGGCCGATGATGAATTTAACGAAAAAATCAAGTCGGCATGCTTCCCGTCCATGCTCAGCAACCACCACCTCCACAACGTTGCGGGCATGGCAATTACTCTCGCCGAGATGCTCGAGTTTGGCGAGGCATACCACGGGCAAGTCATCAAGAATGCCAAGGCCTTGGCCGCGGCGCTGGCCGCAGCTGGGTTCAAACCGCTGTGCGAGCACAAGGACTACACCGAGAGCCACCAGGTCGTGCTCGATGTCACGGGTTTCGAGCAGGACTTCGGGCTCGGGGCCGACATCGAGAAGGCGCTGGAGAAGGCCAGCATCGTCGTGAACCGCAACCTGCTCCCGTGGGATGCCAAGGAAGGCCGCGACTACCACAATCCCGGCGGGCTGCGGCTTGGCACCAGCGAGGTCACGCGGCTCGGCATGAAGGAGAGCGACATGGAAGCCATCGCGGGGTTCTTCAAGCAGGTGGTCATCGACCACAAGGATCCCGCGGAAGTGGCCGTGGACGTCGCTACGTTCATGCAGGACTTCACGATGGTCAAGTATTGTTTCGACGAGACCAAGGCGTTCGAGTGGTATTGAACGCTTTCTTTCCTACTTTCTTGTAATTTTTTCTGATCAACATCAACTGGGTGACCTGGAGAATGCGAAATGTCGATTGGATAGATCGCACCTCGATTCTATTACGGGACCTGTAAATCACGGGCTGCCGGGCGTATTCCCGAACGGTGGTAAGTTTTTCACAAACCATGAGTTCTTTCACGATGCTAGCCTTTCTTGTTGCGCGTGGGCCGATCACGCAAGCTTCACGCGATGTCGGAACGTTCTCGCAGGAAAGTGCATAAATTTTAGTAAATCTCTTGGCGTGATTTATCGGCAACAAATAAAATACAGCGTGACTTCAAATTCTATATCGTCGGGTGCTAGCATGAAACTCTCGATACTATCAAAGACCGACAAGAGAATCAGTTTTCTCGTCGAAGGCATCGATACCGAACTAGCCAACGCGCTGCGGCGCATGTTCCTAACCGAAGTACCCACAATGGCAATCACGGAAGTACTTTTCATCGAAAACTCGAGCCCGCTTTACGACGAGACGATAGCACACCGGCTGGGCTTGGTTCCCCTAACGACGGACTTGGATAGTTACGTGCTCTCGGAGCGTTGCACCTGCGAAGGCGCGGGGTGCGCAAAGTGCCAAGTGGACTTCCAACTTTCGGTCAATGCCAAGGATGGTAATCGCAACGTTTACTCGAGCGATCTGGTGCCCTCGGATCCCAAGATAAAACCCGTAAGTGACAAGATCCTGATTACCAAGTTAGCCAAGGGCAACAAGCTGTTGTTCGAGGCATATGCCCGCTTGGGCATCGGTAAGGACCACGCGAAGTGGCAGGCAACCACGAAAGCCACTTACAAGATGTATCCCGAGATCACGATAGACCAAGATGCGTTTGCCAATTACCCCTATAAAGGCGATAATGAGAACGACCCCCTTATCAAGGTCTGCCCGAAAAAGATTCTCCAGTGGGAAGGGGACCAGCTCGTCGTCACCGATCTGGAAAGATGCACGATGGACCAAGCATGCACGAAGAACGTGCCTGATGTCCCAGCAGGCGCCATCACCATCAAGCCTGTGAAAGGCAAATTCATCTTCTTTGTCGAGTCGACCGGGGCACTACCGCCGGAACGCATCGTCGAGGAAGGCATCAAGTTAATGCAAGAAAAGGTCACGAGATTCGGGAGCCTCGCGTCTGACCTCATCGCGAAGCAATCGACTTGAACGCGACAGGAAATTGAAGAAGCAGTGAGTACCATGGGTAGAAGAGTTACTGGGCCGCAGGACATCAATGTCCGCCGCCTCGTCCGAAAGCTGGAAAACACGAAGATTCTGCTTTGGAAGGAAATAGCAGACGATCTGAAGAAAGCTCGGCGCAGTAGGACGGAAGCCAATCTCGGGCACATCAACCGGGTCGTCAACGACGGGGAAACCATCGTCGTTCCCGGCAAGGTGCTCGGCGCTGGCCTCCTGGAACACAAGATCACGATCGGTGCCTTGACCTGGTCCGGGTCGGTCAAGGAGAAGATCGAAGCATCTGGTTCCACGATCATGTCCCTCGCCGAACTCTGTGAAGCAAACCCGGCCGGATCGAACGTCCGGATAATCAAATAAACCACGAGGGACAAATTATGCCTGCAGAATACCTCCTGATAAATGGAAAAGACAAGATCTTGGGTCGCTTGGCCAGTCAAGTAGCGAAGCTTGCATTGCTCGGGAAAAACATCGTCGTGGTGAACGCCGAGCAGGTTGTAATCTCCGGCGACAAGCAGATGATTTTCAACGACTACCAAACGTTGAAGCACAAGAAGGTGCGCACGAACCCGCGCGAGGGGCCGTTCTTCTACAAGCGGCCCGACATGCGCTTCCGCCGCACCGTGCGGTCGATGCTCCCTTGGAAATATCCTCGCGGCCGCGAAGCCTTCCACAAGGTGCACGTGTTCATCGGGGACCATGTCGACATGTCGAAATTCCCCGGCATCAAGCCCTTCGAAATCGCGGGTGCGAACGCCGACCGGCTTAAGGGAAGCTACATCACGCTCAAGGACCTGGGTGACCGCTTCGGCTGGCACATCCGGCCACAGGAATAAATAGAGGCTATCGATCATGGCAAAGAAAAAAGTTTATCTCGCTAACGCCAAGCGGAAAACGAGCATTGCGAAAGCAACATTGGAAGCTGAAGGCCACGGCCGCATCACGATCAATCACGTGCCCTACACGATCATTCCAGAACCCATGCTCCGAGAGAAGCTCGGTGAGCTCGTCCAGCTAATCGGCTCCGATCTCGACGACGTCGATATTGCCGTCACGACAGTTGGAGGTGGCCGGGTGAGCCAGATCAGCGCGGCACGCACGGCAATCGCCAGGGTCGTGAACGAGTACAAGAAGAACCCTGTCCTCAGGGCCCACTTGCACGAGTACGACCGCACTCTCCTGTCCGGTGATGCCCGCCACGCCGAAATGAAAAAATTCGGTGGACACGGTCCCCGGGCTCGCCGGCAGAAGTCCTACCGATAGATGCAGTTCTTTTCGTGCGTTTTTTCAACCTTCCTTTTTCTTGTTCCTTGATACTGACGCGGTATGCATCCGCAGGAAGAGCGTAAACCAGTCCTCACTTCAAACCGAGGACCCAAATGCGATTGCCATTCGATCAGAAAGAGGTAGGGAAAAAGTGAGGGGAAGAGAAATCTGTTTCGTGCCTAGACGGTGCGTTTCTGGATCCATTCCAGGAGATCGCCGAGCACGACGGCGCGATCCGCTTCGAGCTCGTTGTAGACTTCGTGGTAGAGACCGGTGTAGGTCTTAATGGTCTTGTCCTCGGACCCGGTGAAGAGACTATCGAGCTCATCAAAGCCGGCCATGGATCCATCTTCAGACCCGTTGAGGATGAGCAGTGGCATCTCCACATTGCTCGCGTTTTTGGCTATATTCTTCCCGTACTCTAATAGGTAATAGCCGAGCCTTGCCGTGAACTTCGTCACGTCGCAATTGAGGGGATCGTCCTTGTACGCCTGCACGACGGCTGGATCCCTTGAGACAAACTCGGGGGTGAGCCCTGATCCAAACATGGTTTTCGGGGATATTTTCGAGACGAGTGGCGCAAGGGCTTGTGCTATCTTTGGCGCGTTGACCTTCTGGCGGGGACCGAACCCCGAGAGGATCAGCCCGGTGAAGTCATGCTTATATATCGTGGCGTAGTAAAACGCGATAAAAGCACCCATCGAGTGACCGAGCAGGAATTTCGGCTTGTCCGTCATATCTTGGTGGCCAGCCGTTATGAAATCCTTGAAAAGCCGCTCATCCTCGATATAATCTTCGAACTTTTCCACGAACTTTCTCGGGCCGTTCGATTTCCCGTGCCCGTAGAGGTCGCAGGCGAAGCAGGCATAGCCCGCGGGCACGAGAGTGTTCACGACGTTGCCGTAACGGCCGGAGTGTTCCGCTACTCCGTGCACGATTTGCACGGTCCCGACGACGTCCACGTCATCTGGTAGCCACGATTGGTAGTACAAAACGTGATCTTTTACCCCGTTGAAGGTTCCTTCTTCGTGTTGCATGTCAATCACGTCTAAAGTTCTTCATTTTCAAGTTCAATACCTTCTTGTTTCTGTCACCGTCTTAAAGACTTCTCGGGTCGCCTTTTAAAAGCCTCCGACACGTTCAAGTTTCAGGTTGTATGTGAAGGTGAATTGACACGGACCAGCGCAAACGAGTCGAGATTATCGGTATCCCCATGGACCTTGGGCAGAATCTCCGTGGGGTGGACATGGGTCCAAGCGCCGTGCGTTATGCCGAGTTGAAGGCCAAGATCGAGGATCTAGGATACGAAGTCGAAGACAGGGGAAATGTCCCCGTGCCCGTGCGGGACTCCCTACCCGACAGCGAGCCAAGCACCATCTTAACCGCGGTCGTGGACACACTCGAGATTGTGTACAGGTGGTCCGAGCAGGCGGTCAACGATGGCGTGTTCCCTATCTTTCTTGGCGGCGACCATTCCATATGCATGGGAACCGTGGGCGGGATGACCGTTGGCCAAGACCGTTGCGGCTTAATCTACGTGGATTCGCACGGGGACTTCAACACCTTCGAGACCACGCCGAGCGGGAAAATCCACGGCATGCCGCTCGCCGCCCTCCTCGGGCTGGGCGCCCCCGACCTCGTCAACATCGGCCGGCCCGGCCCGAAGCTGGCTCCGGAAGATGTGGTCATAATCGGTACCCGCGACCTCGACCCCCTGGAGAGGATCGCCCTGAAAAAGAGCGGCATCACGATCTTCACCATGAGAACGGTAGACGAGATCGGCATGGCCGCCGTCACGCACCAAGCGCTCGAGAAACTCTCGCACGTGGATCGCATCCACCTGAGCGTCGACATGGACGTTGTAGACCCCATGATCGCGCCGGGTGTCGGGACACCTGTCACGGGTGGTTTGACCTACCGGGAGGCCCACCTTTTCATGGAAATCCTTGCCGATAGCAAGAAGGTTTGCTCGGTGGACGTCGCCGAGGTAAACCCTATCCTCGACGCGGCAAACAGGACCGGGAAGACCGCGGTAGCGCTGCTCGCATCCCTGCTCGGGAAGGCTATAATCTAATATAATGGGCTTAAAAGCCATAAAAGAAACCAGCGATTCGAACGGGATTTAGGACAGGGCCATTTTCACGACCTTTATTTTTCGAGCAGCCATCTAACTTTGCACAAGAACCACTCGATAAGGACGAAACCAATGGCACTAGAAGAAGATTTGTGGCAGGCAGTACACAACCTGAACGCAGCTTGGCTTCAAGGAGACTGGAAATCGTTAGAGTCCCAATTTAACGATGCAGTCGTGATGTCCATGCCGGGATTCCAACAGCAGATCGCGGGAAAGGACGTGCTCGTCCAGAGCTACAAGGATTTCGTGGCAAACGCGGAGATCGTGGATTTCCAAGAACGGGACCCCGTGGTTAACGACTGGGGAACGGCAGCAATGCTCACGTACACGTTTAACATCCACTACATCGAAGGGGGAACGGAGAAACAAGAATCCGGTTCGGAAATTCTCCTGTTCCTGAACGATGCAGGTGGATGGAAGGTTGCATGGCGGACCATGGCGATGCACCAGAGTGCAGCCGCGACCGAGTGAATAAATCCAAAAAGAAGAATACTTGAAATTTTTCCTTCAATTTGTGGCCTCTTCCGCCTCATTGAGCGGATGCGCACTTGCTTCCTGCGGAGGCTGATATCCGGTCCTAGGTTCGATTTTAAAGTCCTTGAACCACAAGCATATTACGGCGAGCGCGATGGAAAGCACGGCGATAACGGCATAGACGGCGCCATATCCGGCGACCCCGCTTCCCAGCGAGAACACGATCGAACCCGCCAGCGGTCCGACGATCATCTCGCCAAGGCCCGTGAACAGGCCGAGGCTCCCCTGGGCAATGGCACGGTCCGCGACGGGGGCCTCGTTCACGATCGCGTAACGCAGCGGGGCACCGAGCGAGAAGCCCAGGCCAATGCCGACCAGCACGGTCGTGATGTAGAACCATGGCAGGTTCGAAGCCCCCATGAGCGCGAGCGTCGTCATCCCGATGGCCGTGAAGACCACGCCGAACATGATGACCATCCTCGGCCCCTTCTTGTCGAGCAAGCGACCCGATGTCGGGGCCGCGAAGGTCATCACGATGACGATCGGGAGCAACATGTAGCTCGACACCGAGCTGGTGACGGTAAAGGCGTAGACCGCGAAGATGGGGATGAACCCGAGCGAGCCCTCGGCAAGGCCCGTTCCGAACGCGATGAGCCCGATGATCTTGGCCTGTCGAGACTTGTAGATGTTGAAGTTGAACACTGGATCGCAGGCCCTGCGCCGCTCGTAGTAGCGAAACACCAAGAAAAGCACCAGCGCTGCAGCCAAGAGAGGAAGGCACTGAAAAGTGAGCAGTGACAAGACCAGGTGCTCGGTGTTGATGCTGTACACGCCAATCGTCAAGCACACGAGCGTCGTGGAGATCAGGACGATTCCAACGCGATCAATCACGCCACAGTTCTCCTTCCGACGCGTGGGGAGATACTTCAGTGCCAGCATGCCGACGATCACGGCGATGGGAATGTTGATGACGAAGAGATACCGCCAGCTATACACCAGCAGCACGCCCGCGACGATCGGCCCCACCAAGAAGGAAATGCCGAACACGGCGCCGATCAAGCCTAGGGCGCTGCCGCGTTTTTCGGGAGGATAGGTGTCAACGATGACTGCGCTCGCAACGGGAAACAGGCCACCGGATCCGAACCCTTGGATGGCCCGGCCGAGGATGACGACCAGAAAGGACGGGGCGACGGAGACCACGAACGATCCACCGCCGAAAAGGGCCAAGCAGGTAACATACACCACCCGGCGGCCATAATTGTCCGAGAGCTTGGACATGATGAGAGTGCCAATGAGGTTCAACAAGATGTATGCTGTGTATGCCCACGTAACAAGGCCGGGAGCCAATACGAACTCGGTTTGAATTGCCGAGAGTGCGGGCCCGACAATCGATATATCCAACGCGCCCATCAGCACCCCGAGAAAGAGAACCAGCATGATGCGCCTGAGCAAGACTTTTTCAACTTGTGCCATGTGGAAATCGCCTGCCTTCTCATTGAATAAACTCATTCGCGCGGGTCGGGTAAATAAGGCTGCCTGGATCAAGTATTTGTTTTAGGATCAAGAGGCAAGTGGTGTATAACTTCCTGCTGGCGCGGTGTTTGGCCCGTTCCAGTCGATAGAACACTTCAAAAAAGGGATAAATAAGAATGCCTGCTTCAACCATTCAACGGGGCGCCGAGTGGCGTTTGCTTACCAAGTGATGGACGCTTGGCACCACGACCGCCACGATCAGCCCGATCGTGCAAACCCATGCCCCGCTATCGTTCATGAACACGACACGGGCGATGTCGGTGTCGCTAGAACCCGAACGCACGTAAATGGGAATCTTAAACGAGAATGTGTCGTTTGGGGCGTTGATGGTCGCGTTCAGAAGGCGGAAAAACGAACGTCGTGCAGATTTCGCTGGAGGACCGGTAGATCAGGGATATCATAAGTGGCTTAGAGGGACGGGCTCGTCAGGGCAACGTTCCACGACAACCACCAACGATCCGCGCCGCTCTTGCGGATCTCGATCGAGTCATCCCTTGCTTCCACGTCGCCGAGGTCAAACCGACTTATTCCAACCGGTTCGGGAATATCACATTGCTCGAAGATGGCATTCCAGTCACCGATCGCCTCGTCCAGCCCGCGCACGACCACGTCTTGGGCCCAGTCCATCTCCCTCTGGCTGCCGGCTTTATTGTAGCTCTCTTCTTAACTGATTCCGAGTTGGTGCAACACCGCAGTGCCCTGCAACTGCACGAGCCGCACGTGGATGATACGTCGCTCGGGGACGTCATCCTCGCCGGGCATACGTTCAACCCACGTGCTCTAGCACGTCGCGATGCCAATGGCAGGATTGTTTAACAAGTCTAGTTTCATACTTTTCCCTCCCCAAGGGAGGTAAAAAACCGAGGTTTACTCTGGCACGGGGTCCTCGGAACGCCTCGCTCGGGCCAACCTGAGGCGTTTTACACCACAGTCCCGCCGCGGGCACTCGGCGCACCAGCTCGAATAGATATCGCACGCGTCACGCGCAGCCAAGGCCACGCCTTTCGATGCCGCCGTTTTTAGCGATTCAAGCATCTCTCCCGCCGTGATGGGCACGGCCTCGGTCCCGTATCTCGAATACCACAATTCAAGTTTGATTATTTTCGTTTTTGGATCGATCAGGCAGGCCATCTCCGCATATACTTGGATCTGGAGGATGTGCCACGGCTGTTTATGACCGGATTTCCTTTCGACAATCACGAGCCCATCTGCATCTTCGATGATCGTGTCGACGCGCCCCGTGAGCTTCACGCCTGGCGCCAGCGGGACCGACACGTGCTTCTCGTGCGATATTGTCTTTTCAGGGCCCGTTGCAAAAGCCTCCTGCACGGCAACCGACAGATTCATCGCGTGATCGATGACCTCATCTCGCGCAAGCTCGGGCAGGGTCACGGCGATATCAACAGCCAAGCTTTTCTCGACCGTCTCCCGCTCCACGATACGTCCCTCTTCCGCAAGGCGGGTCGTTACTCTTGCAAATGACTCGTGGATGAGCCTCCCCGGCCGGACAATGGCAAGGTCGACAGGATCCTTGACATTGAACCCGTGGAGCTTGCCATAGACAAGGAGCGGGATGCGTGCATCGCAGTCGATCATAACCGCAGTTTGCACGCCGATCGAAACGGTCTTTCGAACCATGAAGTTTTATTGCGCCTCGAGGATTAAAGGTCCGGGATTATCCGGCTAAAGCAACCATTCCCAACAGATGTCTCTGGAATCGACTAAGAAATGAGGGGAAAAAGAAAGGATCAAACGATATTGATGACGATCTTACCGAACTGGTCGGCTTGGATCAAATAGGCCTCGGCATCGGGGACCTCATCGAGCGAGAACGATCTGTCGATGACCGGGTCGAGTTTTCCCTCGAACACGAGCTTCATTACATCACGAAACTCCGTTTGATTACTCATGCTCGAGCCTAGCACCCTCGCCTGGCGCCAGAAGACTTGGCGGATGTCCAGCTCCGTGGTCGGGCCGGTCGTCGCGCCGCACACTACGAGCCGCCCGCCGGGACGCAGGAGCCGCAGGCTCGTTGAAAAGGTCGCGGCACCGACGCTGTCGATGACGACGTCCACGCCCCGCTTGGCCGTGATGTCCTTGAACACGTGCGCGCTGTACTCGGGCATCTCGTTGTAGTTGATCACGTGATCGGCACCAAGGGCACGAGCCTTTTCCTCCTTGGCGCTGGAGCCCGTCGTGACGATGACCGTCGCGCCGAGGAGCTTCGCGATCTGGATGGCTGCCGTGGACACACCGCCACCCGCGCCTTGAACGAACACGGTCTCGCCGTGCTTGACCATCGCCATGGTACTTAACATGCGCCACGCCGTCAGGAACACCAGCGGCGCGGCCGCGGCCTTGTCCATCGGGTAGCCTTCAGGTACCTTGATGGCGTTGATTTCGGGAACCGTGAAGTATTCAGCGAACGTGCCGGGCACGTGCTCGCCCTTGATCACGAATGATCTGCACAGGTTCTGGTTGCCGGACAGGCAGGCCTCGCACTTGCCGCAGCTGAGACCGGGATTGATCGCAACCGCATCCCCTTTTTGGACAAGCGTCACGCCCACGCCCACTTCTTCCACGATGCCACTAGCATCGCTACCAAGCACGTGGGGCATGTGTAGCTCGAGACCTGACCAACCTTTAACGACAAAGTAATCTAGGTGATTCAGCGCGGCGTGGTTCGTCCGCACCAAGACCTCCCCGATGCCGGGCTCTGGTGCATCGATGTCGGCAACGTGGACCTGGTCGAGCTCGCCGTGTGATTCGATGATTGCAGCTTTCATGCCACAAGAAGTGACGATTGCGTTTTAAAAGGTACTCGTGTCCCGGCACAACTATCGGGCCGATCCATCGAACGATGGGTTGCATCAGGTTCCCGAGGCGGGAAAGAAGAAAGGATGGCCCTGATCGTGATGCTTGATGAATCAAGCCGGGTGCCCGAAGTTAACATCACCACGAATCGAATTTCTGACGTGAATCATGGGATGATAAAATTCTCACATAGACGTGGCTTTTTACCTCGATCAAAAAATTTATACGTTTAAAAGAAGTAGATTATGTGCTCTTTTTAGAGCGGGTGAAGTTTTTGGCCAAAATGAACAGGATAAAATGGATTTCTCTTGCGGTGATCGTCGGGTTCATGCTCACCGCGAATGCCTACGCAGTATCCGGCGGTTTATTGGCCGGCACGAACACGAAAGAATCCACGAAGGGTGGCACGATCCAGCCTTCGGTGATTCCACCAGACACTGTTTCTTTTACCCAGCCGTCTAATGCAAGCACGGTATATGTCACGGGCCAGTATACTATAGAGTGGCTAATATCGTCATATTATTACTATTATGCCTACGTCAATTTGTCGCTCTACCGTGGCAACACGATGGTGTACAAAATAGTGAATATAGTATCTTCCTTTACCAATTATGCCACGTCTTACACGTGGACGGTACCGTCAAACTTGACGACACCATCCAACCAGTACCACATACAGGCAATGTATGAATCCAATGTTCTTACGACAATAATAGGGAATAGTCCCAACTTCATTATCAACGTCACGCAATCCGTCTTCAACTGCACCTCGGATCCGATAGTGTACCTCAACGGGCAGGATGTTATTTATTGGGAAGCCACGATCCCGTTCGTGAACATCTATTTGTACCTCGGCACGACGCTTGTGCGCACCATCGCAACCAACATTGCTGGCGAGTTCTGGGGTAACGAGATTGAATATAGATATGTGTGGTACGTCCCGATGTCTATCGCTGGCGGTGCTGGTTACCAGATCCGGATCTCGAAGCCGGGATCTCCCTCGGACCACGCGAATAGCAATGGTTTCGAGATTTCTGGTTCGATACAAATCACTAATGTTCAAACCCAAGGCACCGTGTTTGCCCCGTCGGAAACCTACATCTCTTGGAACAGTGTCGGAGATATCCCGGCCGTCGATATCAGCCTCTACAATGGGACGAGTCTCGTGAAATCACTCGTCACGAACTTGGCTAATTATGGTGGATATCTATGGATTGTTCCAGCTACGCTCGCGCAGGGAGGTAACTACTCTGTCCGGGTTCTCGACCATGCATTCAACGGGTTATTTGATGACTCGGCGCCATTCTACATCAACGCGACGCACAAGATTTCAGACGCCCGTGTGTTTGTGCTAGACGAATATGCGAACACGGCCAACAATCAGGTGTATCTCCATGACAACGTCGAGATTGAATGGACCGCAACAGCGCCGGTCACCGCGGTCGACCTGTTGCTGTTCCAAGGCACCACACAGATAATGACGATCGCGTCTGATGTCCTCGTAACCTCTCATTACTACTGGCTTGTGAACACGACGGCTGCAACGGCCAAGAATTACACGGTAAGGGTCAGCGAGCACGGCATGGCCTCCGACTTTTCCAACAGCAGTGTTTTCACGATAAACACGACGGCGTTTCTCTATGAAGTCGACGCCCCATATAACATAGAAGCCGGTAGCCCAGTGTCAATCGATTGGTATAACCGTGGTATCATAAATGCGGTCGATATCAATCTCACGCAAATTGTGGATGCTCCAATAAGCATCGTCAAGGACGAACCCAACTACAACTCGTATACATGGTTTGTTCCCAAGACGATAACGCCGGGGTTGTACGATATCGTGGTATACGACCACGCCAATCATACTGATAGTTCCTTGGCCGGTATCAGTATATCACATTACGCACCACCCAAGATGCCTTGGGGTGTTACTGTTGGTGAAACTCTTCAGTGGACCGCCGGGGTGCGGCTCGTGCTGAACATGCCCGATGCATTCTGGCAATCCGTCGACGCGTTGCTCGCGGGGGAGGGAATTACGGGCGTGAGTTCCAAGGACATATACAATGCCGTCACTGCTGCATTGCCAAATTCGTGGAACATCAAGGCAGTCGTGAGTTCAATCTTGAACGACAACGTTTCGTCCGGCTCGGACATGGTTTACGCAAACATGACCATGAAGGCAAACACGAATAGCACCTACCAAGCCCCATCTGCTTACCTGCAGTCCTTAGAGGACCAGATTACAAGTGCACTGGGACCGCTCTACTCGGTGATTAGCCCGGGATACAACGCACCAATACAACCGGACAGCCTTAGTTCCGCTGCAATCTATCCACCCTTCGTTTTGCCCACGAACACCTCTTTCTCCACGAATTGGATGAAGGAGATCTATAACCTCCAGAATGAATCCGGTTTCGTATCGGACTTCGGATCCTGGGCGAATCTGGAGTCATACGGTGGCTTCACCGTCAACGCGAACACGACAGGCATGTCGGCGTCGATCAATGGCATCACGCTGGACAACTACCTCGGCACCCTGCCACAGTTCTCCGGGATTGGCGCGGGCCCGCTCGTTTTGGGCATGAGATATCTCTCTGACGCACTCGGCGCCAACATCAGCCTCACGAGCGCCGTGGAGAATGCCTCGTTTAATTACAACTCGAGCATGGTTCTCCTGAAGGCTTCCTCGGTCGGCGTGATCACGGGAACGTTCACGCCTGCCAACGGCGCCAGTTATCCATTTACAATCAGCCTCGAGGCCTACATCTATCAGGGCCAGCTCCCGAGCATCTCGTACCACTACAGCAACACATCATCGTCACCGTCAGTACCGGGTTACGAGGTGGGGCTGATCATGCTCTTCGCGTCGCTGTTTGCCATTCCCGTGATCATCAAGACGAAGCGGCTGGCTGCATGAGCCGGGTGTCCTTTTCTTTTTTCAATGAAGTAGAACCCGATCGTATTTTCTCCTTTTTTCTTTGAATCATATCTCTTGCATTAATGGAGATCCCGCGCGGGAGCCCGGTAGCGTCCGCAAAGAATTTCGTTCCATTTTAAAGAGTAATGTGCAAAATCATCAAGTAACAGGGCAGCAATGGCCGCATGGATGTATTCCACCTGAAATAAGGTATCATCCGGGGCCCGACTGCACTGGCGATCAGACCCAAAAAAACGATCGAACGAAAAGCCTATTCGAATCGAAGGGCCTCGACCGGCGGCTTCTTACTCGCTTTCCACGCCGGGTAGAGGCCAAACACGATCGCCACGGCCATTCCAAACACGATCGCCTCGACGATCAAGCCCACGGTGAACACGGGCGTGATACCGCTACTCAGAACCGCTTGCATGACCGTGCCGACGCGCCCTGTCGTGGTGATGGATCCGTTGGAAATGAGCATTCCCAGCAGTGTTGCGACAATCCATCCAGTCCCGATGCCGATCAAGCTACCAAAAAATCCAATGATTGTCGTTTCCACGAGGAAGATCGCCAAGACGGACTGGTTCTTGGCTCCGAGCGATTTCAAGATGCCGATCTCTCGCGTCCGTTGCGTGACCGTGATGGTCATGATGTTCAAGATGCCGACGCCAGCGACCAGCAGGCAGATCACGGCGATGGCGAGCAAGAAGCCATCAACTGTCGCGAAAATCGAATTATAGGCGTTCAGGATTGCAGTCAATGTAACAACAGGGACGTTCGTGCCGTAATACGCGTTGATGCCCGCTGAAACGGAGCTGACCGTCGATGCGGAATTGTTATCAAGGGAGATCAGGATAAGCGTTACTTCACTCGTGGAAAACAGGGTCATCATCGTGCCAATGGGCAGGTAAATATCGAGATCGGACGGGCTCCCATAGACCGCTGAACCGCCGATCATCCCTAACGCGCCCGTGACATTGGCAGTGTAGGAATGATACTTGATCCCTGTCCCGTTCTGGTTTTGCCAGTAGATCGTGAGGTTATTCCCGACTGGCACGCCGATCTGGGCACTGTTCTGGGGTTTATATAACCGGTACCCGATCACGAACGACGCGTTGTCGTTGGTGATGCTCCCTTGGCCACCAGCCGTGGAAAAAGTATGGAACATTGTTTGGTACAGGCCAAAGTCCACTCCGACGAGAAAAGTGGTCACGTTCACGCCAAGCACGGACATGTTCACCGATTCTTGCATGATCGCCACTGCAAAGTCAACCTGAGGGATGGAATCCAACTCGGTGGTATCGCCTACCTGCAGGTTCAAGCCAGATGAGCCTCCCAGCGTCGAGCCAGCCGAGGTGATGGCGATCAAGTTTGTTGGAAAGGATCTTTCAAACTGGGCCTTGACGTTTGACTCGTATCCTCGGCCCAGCGAGGTGGTCGCAACAATGGCGGTGATGCCAATGACAACGCTCAGGATGGTCAGGACCGCCCTGGCCTTCTGCATCGTGATCGAGGAGGTAGAATACCCCAGGATATCCATTCCCTTCATTATATTGACGCCTCCCCTTTGGTTGCGGCCGTGCCCAAGCCAGATTCGACGTTAGAATACCCCGCGCCCAGCGCGTCGCTCAATGATTCGTAGAGCAATCCGTCAACGATGTAGAGCGTGCGATTCGTTATTTTGGCAATGGCAGGATCGTGGGTTATGATGATGGTCGTGATGCGGTGCTCGCTGTTCAGATCGATGACGAGCTTGATGATTTCGTCCCGGTTTTTCGTATCGATGTTGCCCGTGGGCTCGTCCATGAGCAGGTACGTCGGATCCTGCGCCATGGCGCGCGCGATGGCCACCCGTTGCTGCTGGCCACCGGAAAGTTCCGATGGCTTGTGATTTGCACGGTCCCCAAGTCCGACCGAATCAAGCAACCGAAGCGCCTTTTCCTTTCGTTCCCCTTTTGGAAGGCCCTTGATGGTCATGGGCAGTTCGATATTCCTCAGGGCGGAAAACCTGGGAATCAGGTTGTAGTACTGGAACACGAATCCGATGTGCAGGCGCACATCGGCAAGCTTGTCGTCGTTCATGCGGGTCACGTCTTGGTCGTTTATGATTACTTGGCCAGAAGTGGGTCGGTCAAGGGCTCCGATCATGTTGAGCAATGTCGATTTTCCGCTGCCGGATGGGCCCAGGATCGAGATAAAATCGCCCTGTTCGACTTTCAAATCGATGCCGCGTAGGGCGTTGACGGGTACTTTCCCTTGCATGTATATTTTCGTGAGAGCCTTGGTTTCTAAGACGATAGAACTCATGGTTAAGCCTTCTTCTGTCTTTTACTAGCCATCAGGCTAGTAAAGCCTGTCGCTCGAAAGCCTGTCGCGTAGAGCGTGCGATTTTCCGCTGCAGGCTAGTAAAGCCTGTCGTTAAGCCTTCTTCTGTCTTTTACTAGCCATCAGGCTAGAAAAGCCTGTCGACATTTCCGAGATCATGTCATTGAGAACGTGGTTGTAGGCCAAGAAGAACTCATCCAATCAGAGATCATGCGGCAACGCGTAGGTTTTTATCATTCCTTGACATCATCCCTTTCCATCATCCCTTTCACGATTCTGACCATCTTCTTGGACTCGTGGCTCTGCACGCCGTATGCTTGTCCAAGGAAATGTACGATGATCATCATCAGATCATCGAGTTTCCTTGGCTCGTGGAATCCCGCAGCGCCACCTCGCGGCAAGCCGGTAAATGACGCGTGACGTTCGATATAAATCACGGTATTTAAACTCCGAGAATTCGAAATTTCAACCGAGTGACCCATCACGGATGTTTCATGATGGAGTAACTAGTGGAAAAACAATTCAGATGATCGCCATCCGCGTTTAGATGATCACTAATGTGTATGTATTTTGAAACTGTTTAGAAGGCATTTTACGAGGGCATCCATGGCCCGATCGAAAAAATCCAATCTTTTCGTATGCAGGGATACTTTTTTGGGTGTAATTGATTGTATATCAAACAACGAGAAGGTGCACCGCGAGATGGCCGAACAATCCCCTGACGGACTTGACAACGACACGATGTTCAAGCAGTACCTCAAAGAACTCGAGACATACCCCGAGAAAGATGACCCGTTCGGCGATTCCGGCTTGAAAATCAAGTTGGTCCCGGTCAATGCCCCACGCATCGCGGTCGGAGGTGCCTTCGACCACTGGGAGCCCGCGCTGACGGCGATTTTCGACGGGCTTGCGGAAAATGCATTGGCCCCGTCCGATTCGCTGTGTTACCCGTGGATCCGGCCTGCGCCGTCCATCCATTCCCAACGGCTCCTAGACACGGCGCTCGCGTCACGGGTCTGGAGCCTATGCAACCCCGAATTCGCGAGGCACGCCATCGAGTCGTACCTTGCCTACCAAGTAATGGACGATCAAGGCGGGGACCAGTTGCACGGCTGGATACCGAACGTCGTCACGGTGCGTGGGCTCGGGCTCGGGCTGACCGGGACACCCCTCTTGGAATGGGCGACGTGGGAGCTGTTCAAGAAAAATGGCTCGCTCGGAATGCTTCAAGAGCATTTCTCGCACCTGTTCGCGTTTCATCTCTGGCTCGATTACAATCGCGATCTCCAGAAAACCGGGCTCTACTCCTGGATACAGCCTGCCGAGTCCGGCTTCGAAAACGCGCCCCGCTTCGATGAGACGCCATCGGGCATGCTCTCGGCCGTCGATTTCTCCAGCTGCGTGTCGATCCAGCTGCGTTCCCTCATCAACATGGCCACCGTGCTCAAGGAAGACACGATCAGGGAGAGCCTCGAGACGCGAAAGGCAGAGCTGGATGAATGGATCAACACGGATCTCTGGGATGCCAGCCGCAGCTTCTATTTCGACCGGGTGAACTCCGGCGATGATAAGGACGAACTCATCGGCCCCTTGGCCGCGAGCGGGTTCTATCCCCTGTTCGCGGGCATCGTGCCCCAGGACCGGCTGCCCAAGTACCTGAAGCACCTGACCAACGCGGACGAGTTCTGGACCGCGTTCCCGGTCTCGCACGTCTCGAAAAGCGATCCGCACTACAATTCCCACCAATCGAGCCGGGGCGCGACCTACGTGCCCATCAACTACATGATCATCAAGGGGCTCAAGGGATACGGTTTTCGTCAAGTACCGGGCGAGCTGGCGTTCCAGACGATCTCTCGCGTGTTTGATGTCTACAAGAAAAAGCAAGAGTTCTACGAGTTTTACGATTCCGCGGCAAAGAAGGAAGATCTCTCCGAAGACGAGGCTGAAGGGAAAGCTAGTGGCATTGTTTTACCCCGGCCGCAATATATCGGCTGGACGGGCTTGGTGGCCAACATCTACCTCGAAGACATGCTCGGCATCGAGCAGCAGTACGATTCCATCCTGCTCGACCCGTCCGTTCCCGACCGGTTCATCGGCAGGCTCAATGGCGGGACCGTGTCCGGCGTCCTGCCCGGCGTGCCCGGCTGGGACCAAGACCGCATCCAGTTCAAGATGGAATTCAAATCAGGTGACACGATCGAGTATGAATTTGTGTTAGACAAACCGATGGATGTCTACGTCGTCGAGTTCAAGACCAAGGAAAAGATATTTTCGGGCGAAATTGTTCGTGTCGTGAATGTCGAGGTCAAGAATAACAAGGATGTCATCTCGATCTTTTCCAAGCCTGATGAATCCTCGATCGACGAGTCGTTCATCGACGAGGATGAAGATGAATGATGCTTCTTCACAATTATTTGGGCATATTCTTACAGAAATGCCGAAACGCTCTGATTTTAAAAGAACTTCTTTTCAGAAGCAGTCATTTTGGAAAGAGTGAAAATAGGAAGAATAACCGGTTCTATTGATACATTCCGAGCACCGCATTCACGGCCTTCCGCCATTCGGCAACCTTCTTGCCGCGGCTGGCCGCGTCGATTTGCGGTTGGAAATACTGGTAGCCCTGATCGAGATTCCTGAGGTCAGCGAGATCCTTCCACACGCCCGCACCTAACCCGGCCAAGTAGGCGACTCCGGTCGCCGTCATGTCTGCCTCGGGCGCCCGGCTGACGTTCTTGCCCGAAAAATTGGCCAAGGCTTGGAGGAGGATGTCGGACTTCGACACGCCGCCATCGACCCTGATATCGCCAATTTTCACCTTCGTGTCCGCTTCCATCCCGTCGATTACATCCACGAGTGACAGGGCAAGACCTTCTAGCACCGCGCGGGCCACGTGGCGCCGGTGCGTGGACAACGACAAGCCGAAGATGCAGCCACGGGCATCGGGATTGAAGTGAGGAAAACGCATCCCTGAATTCGTGGGGACGAAAAAGACGCCTTCGGTGTCCTCGCACTGTGCCGCGAGCTCGTTAAGCTGGGTGGGTGTGTCTGATAGGCCGATACCCTCGCCAAGCCAGTCGATCAGGGTGCCCGCCGTCGCCACGAAGCCTTCCAGCATGTAGCACGGCTTGCCATTGATTCGCCACGCGATCAGGGGAAACAACCCCCGCTTGGACAATTTCGGTTTTTCTCCGACGTTCAGGTCGACGAACGCACCGGACCCCTGGGATATCTTGACCAAGCCCGGCTCGAAACAGCGCTGCCCGAACATCGCAGCCATCTGGTCCCCGGCCGCGGCCCTGATCGGGATTGCTTGGCCCAGGAATGCATCCGGGTTTGTCACCCCAAAATCCCCGTTGGTCTCCTTCACGTCTGGAAACATGGACGCCTCGATGTCGAACGTCTTCATGAAGATGTCGTTCCATTTCAGCTGGAAGGGATTGAACAAGCCCGTCGCGCCCGCGTTGGTATAATCGGTGAGATGGGCCGCTCCACCCGTGAGCTTGTAGATGAACCACGTGTCGAGCGTGCCAAACAGGACTTCACCTGCCTTGCATCGATCCCTGAGCCCCGGCGTGGTATCGAGCAACCATTTCAACCGGACCGTGGCATAATCCGTTGTAAAGTTGAGCAAGGATGTTGCTGTCATCATCGTGTTGCCCGTGAGCTTGCTCACCAGTTTTGCCCCGGCTTTGAGCTGGTGCCATTTCGGGCTGGCGTTCATCTCGTCGCAGGTGCGAGCCGCACGCACGTCGGCCCAGCTGATGAAGTTGCACAGGGGCTTTCCCGTCGCCTTTTCCCACAGGAGAAAGCTGCCACGCTGGTTGCAGATGCCCATGGCCGCGATGGTGGACGGGTCGATAGACGCTAACAGTCGCTCGGACGCGGCCAAAAGGGCCTGCCATAACATTTCGGGATCGTGCTCGGTCTGTCCTGGTTCATTTTGTATGGCCGGTGTTTTCTCCACTTCCCGGGCAATGATATGCCCGGTTTCATCGAAAATCAATGCCTTCAGGCTTGTTCCGCCTGAATCGATCGATAGAATGTTTGATGGCATGGCTAAGCCATTGCTTCAAGGTATATACGTGTCTCGGATGGGTCTTACTTCATGGGCTTTAGGCCGAGATCTACAAGCTGGCCGTACACGAGAGCGACGATGATGCGCGCGAGCCATTCCTTGCTGGTCCCTTCCGCACGATTGGGAAGCTCCTCCTCGATAAAACGTTCCACGACCGTTCGTGCGCTTCCCGATTCGATGTAAGCATCCCGCACGAAATCACGGAAGAAGTAGGAAAATTGCTCGTTTTCCTCGAGCGCCAGCCGGACGTTTTCCCTGCCAACAATGGCACCGGCATGGCAATAACCGGCAATGGCCGGGTCAAGTGAGATAATCTGGTGGAGGCTGTCGATGTAGGAATTGAACTCGAACCCTGGCATGCTTGTTCCGAGGGAGGCAAATCGATGGCCTTGGAAGTGGGTGCCGGCAGCCTCGCCCGTGAACATGAATTCTGCCCGTCCATCCCGGAAGAGGGTGGGGGACACGTGATCTTGGGTGTGCCCGGGCGTGGGCACCAGCACGAGCTCCTGCCCGCTGTCGAGGCCGGGCAGGGGGATGGGCACGCCGGGTTCGACGATATCATAGGCCTCGCCAGGGAGGGGCTTCATCTCCCCAATAGATGCACCGAACGTCTTGGAGGCTCGTTCCATGTGAAGGGCCGTGTCCTGCAGCTGGGCCCTTGTCGGGTCGGTCGTGATGACCTTGACACCATGTGAGACCTCGTGCACGCGCTGCCAGAGCCTCCAACCCCCGCCGAAGTGGTCGAAATGGTAGTGCGTGGGAACGATCGCCTTAACCCTTTCAAGCGGGAGGCTATTCTTTCTCATGTATTTCAGGACGGCTAATACGTCATCCGACGTGCCCGTGTCAAAGATGGCTATCGCATCAGGGGTTTCGAGGATGAAGGAAGACGTGATCCCTTTCTGCGCGAACGCGTTGACATCGACATGGTGGATCTGGTCGGTGATACGACCCGACTCGGTCACGAAGCAGCTCAATTCCATTTGTTCCCACGGCGTGCTCGGGCACCCCGAGCGATAGACATATATGCCGTTAAATCAAACCGAAGTGAAAAGATCTTGTGCCTGCCCAATCACGGCGATAGTCGCCTTTTTATTATAAAAGGGGGCAATTTTTGCCTCATCCACAGGTGAAAACGAATGGACATCGAAACGCGCGCAAGGGAAATCCTCGACATCCAGCTGTCCGCGATGGGTTCGCTGGAGATCACGCCTACCATGACACAGGCCATCAAGAAACTTGTCCAAGCACGAAACGAAGGCGGTCGCGTGATCACGACGGGTATGGGAAAGGCCGGCATCATCGCGACGAAGATGAGCGCGACGCTGGCAAGCATCGGGCTTCCTTCGTTTTTCGTGAGCCCCGCGGAGGCGGGCCACGGCGATCTGGGCCGCATTGCGCCCGGCGACCTTATCATCGTGTTTTCCAACTCGGGATCAACCGCTGAAGTCATTTCCATGATCAACCACGTCCACGCGCTCAACGGGGGCACCAACGTCGTGATCACGATCGGTGGATCCGACGAGCCGAAGGTGCCGTCGGACATCGTCGTGAGTTACGGGGTTGTGGCGGAGTCCTGCGTCGTGTCGAAGGTGCCATCAACATCTACTACATTAATGCTGGTCATCGCTGACATCCTCGCCATCACGGCAGCCGAGAGCCTCGGTCTCGATGACGAGACCTTCAAGGAACGTCATCCGGGCGGCGCGATTGGGGAATCCTACGAGAAGTAGTTCGGAAGAAAGTCTGATTTTTTCACTCCATTTCCACGGACGAGCCATCGCTCGTCCGCAACTCGTCGGTCGAGAACGGTTCGAGCATCCCGGTGATCGACGCGATCAGGATGGCCTCGATCGGCGTCGGCACGAACGCGAGGTGCTCGATGATGTACTTGGTTTCCTTGGCGTAATTCGACGCGAAATCCGATTCCTCCGGTGGAAGGTTGGCCAAGTCCCTCACGTTGTCCTCACGGTCGGCCCACTTGATCAGGCGCGTGTGGAGGCTCATACGGTTCATCTTATAGGCCAAATAAATACCCTTGGCCTCGTAGTTGTTAATATTTTTGTCCGTCAGGATGTAACTGATGGCCGTCTTATCGCTCGTCAGCCACGCGACGTGTTGCGCGACGATCGACCCAAATTTTTCCTTGATCGTGCTGATGGAAACGTTGCAGTCCTCGACAACATCATGAAGGTACGCTGCGGCAATTATCGCCTCGTAATATGGCCAGCTCAGTTCGTGCGTTCCGAGCAGCGGCGTGAGCAAATTCTCCAAACGTAACGCAACGCGTCTGGGATGGATGAAATAGGGCTCACCCGTGTACTTGCGCTGCTGTCCTGTGGCCTCGTGTGCTTGTTCGGCGAAAGAAGCAGCCTCATCGATAAGTGTCATATATCCCATTTCCTAGGGGGAGTTATCCCGGCAAATTCCATAAAAAGGCTTCTCCATCGTGAACATACCGTCCAACAAGTGACGATGGTGAAGCTGAAGAGGCATCCAAATTTCTCGAAAATGGGGATCGCAACGCCTGCAATTTCGTCTATCGGCGGAGTCTGATTAGCTATCTTCACTAACACTTATGCCATGATGATGTTATATGTTTTTCGTGAAGGATAACTCTTCTCGTTAGAGATTCATTTCAAGATCTTTCCCGTTTCAAGAAACCACAGGACCAAGTCCAGCGCGCCCTGTGATAATCCCACGCGCCCGGCTACGTCCCGCAGGACCGATTCGATGGCGAGGTAGCGTGTCTTGTTCAGGGTCTTAGGTGCCTCCACGAGGCCATTCGCCACGAGCAGGTCGACGATGTGGAAGTCGATAATGGCAACATTTTCGTAGCCCACGTTCCTCATGAAGTGGCTCGCTTCCTTGTACCCGAGGCCCATGATGTTGTCGACGAGCCACTGGCGCAAGCCCACTTCATCTTCCCCGAACGAATCCAAAATATCTTTCAGGTTGTCCCGGAATTGGCAGGCCGAGGCGATGAACCGAGCCCGATTGTTGTAGAACCGGGCGTGCTGGTCCTTCAGGAGGCAGCGGAACTCGTCCTCGCACGTGGCTGTTAAAAACTTGTCGCCTATTGCGGAATGGACTTTCATGCACAGGTCCGCCGTGGAATTTGCCGTGAGGATGCAAAAGCACAGCTCCTTGAAGTTCTCGTGGCTCGATTTGGAGCGGAAAGATGCGAACTCGGCGAGACGATCATTAACGATCGCCATCGTAGGTGAATGCACGACGCCGTCGATCCGCGCCAGCAGGTCTGCCATGGCAGGTAATAGCTCGGACATCAAGAGGACAAAAACGGCCGGGAAAGTAATAGATTAGGCTTATGCAAAATCAAGAAAACAAGAAAGTCGAAGGGAGAGCAGCCTCCCACCTGGCCGCATGTTCCATGCATACGATCGTGTGCTCGTCTGTCATGATGAAATTACAGGCAGATCAAGGCATAAAACTCCCAAGAACAGGACGAGAAAGAACGTCTCGAGGCTCAACAAGAGCTGAGAATCCTTCCCCATGCTGGTGCCAAGTCCAGCTTGAGGATGCCAGACGATGCACAAAATTGCTCCCGATCGTTCAAGAGGTCCTCGAACTGGGTGCCAAAGCCGGCTGGTACTGCAAATGCTATCACAGCGGGCTGATCGGCCGTGTTTACTGCCACTATCACCGACCCATCTTCCCACCACCTCGCAAAAGCGAATTGCTGGCGGTTGACGTGCAGCTGCCGATAATTGCCCCGCCGCAAGGCCTGCGAGGAGCGACGGATACAGGAGAGCCTCGACAGGAAACCAGGGAGGTCTGGTTCCGGCGACTGTGACATCATGCCATCCAGATCCAAGGATGGACGTAGATTAGCATCACTTCCCTTGATCTTCTTGCCCTCGATGCCCCACTCGCTCCCGTAATAGATCGAGGGAATGCCGGGCATCGTGAAGAGCAGCGTGTAAAGCGTGGCTAGATGGGTCTTGTTATTCAGCATGCTCGCCACGCGATCCACGTCGTGATTGTCGGCGAAATTGTACAGCGGCATGTTCTTGTAGATGCCCTGTTCCCCGAACTGGCGGTTCAGGGAATAGGCGATCTCGAACAGGTTTCCGTCGTTGTGGCTGGACCAGAGCCCTTTGTAGCATTCATAATTCGTCACGGAATCAAGCCCGACACGCATCCACCGGCCGTAATCGCCATTGATGACCTCACCCATCAGCCAAAAATCCGGTTGCAGGCGCTTGCACTTGGCCGACAAGCCAGAGATGAAGCCGAGATCGAGGCAATCAGCAGCGTCGAGCCGGAGGCCGTCGATGCTGAACCCGTCGATCCACGTTTGCACGGCTCTGAAGAGGTGGTCCTTCACATCCGGGTTGGCCAAGTCGAGCTTCACGAGATTGTAACAGCCATTCCACGCGTTGTAGGAAAAGGGGTCCTGATACGGGCTCCGTCGCCCGAAATCCAGCCCGGAAAACCACGATTTGAAGGTGGAATCCTCGCCGTTTTGCTGGAGATCCTTGAATGCCCAGAAGTCCCGCCCAACGTGGTTGAAAACGCCATCCAAGATCACCTTGATGCCGATGCCATGAAACGCCTCGATTATTCGTTTCAAGCCTTCGTTAGTGCCGAGCCGCCGGTCCACGGTGAAATAGTCCACTGTATCGTAGCCGTGGGTACTGGACTCGAACACTGGCCCTAAATATAGCGCTGTGATGCCGAGTTGCTGCAGATGCCCGGCCCACTCAAGCAGCTTCTCGAGCCGACATTCAGGTTCGCTCGTAAAATCGTTCGAGACGGGCGCTCCGCAGAAACCAAGCGGGTACACGTGGTAAAAAATGGCGTCTTCAGCCCAATGCGACATGGATTCACTACTTCGTATTAATTCGTATACCTACCGTTCGGTATATGCCATCATTTTTAATGTTTTAGAACTTTCTTGGAGGCAATCTCAAGCCGCCTACGAAAAGATACCATGCATGAACTGGTGGAGGGCCTGAACGATCAGGTTCTGGTCCAGCACAAGGTAGCCGTTTAGGGCAAGGCCGATGTACGTGTTGATCATACCGATAAACGTCGCCGCGTAGGCGCTTTGCCTCCCTTTCATGTTACCGTGGTCTACGGAACTTTTCTCGAATAGATTTTCGATCACGTGAAAGAGCGTTTCATTTTTTTGCCTGATAACTTGGTTTGCCTCGTTTCCAGGTGGGGAAAAGTTCATGCCGAGCTGCATACGATAAAAATCCTGGTGATCCCGCGAGAAATCGAAGATAGTGGTCATGATTTCGGAAAGAGTGGACGTGATGTCACCATGATAAGCCGTAGCGGTTTCCACTTTCTCGATCAGGATACCGAAATAGCTGTCCGCGATTGCTTCCAGCAGGCCCAACTTGCTCCCGAAATGGTAATATAGTGTCGGTTTCGTGATGCCGGCCGAGACCACGATCTCCTGGATCCCGACTGCATCGTACCCGCGGTTCGCGAAGAGACTCGTCGCGCATGAAAGGATGGTTTCCTTTGTATCCATGGCAAATTCTTCTAGACAATCTTGCATTATATACCGATTGGTATATCATCACAAATGAGCTATTCGATAGAAGGTTCTCATAATGTCCTGCGAGAGCAATCCACGTAGTACCACTCGCACCGGTTCATGGCCGCGTTCCAGCAGGTGCAGGCATGCAAACCGACGCTCTCTCGGCCGGCTCCCACCACGCGTGGCCGTGTTCATAACGTTATCCTTTGATTTGTGAACTACCACGCCTTGAAAGGCGTGGCTTCCATCGAGTCCACCACCGCTTCTACCACGGGTAGGGCTGTGTTTCGATGCAAACCATCAAGAAAGATTCCCGGTAGTTCCCCGTTCACGAGGGGTTCTTGCGATAGGAAACGGATCATGATATTGATGGCTGAATTCCTGTCCCTGTCGATGACGATCCCACAATCGCAATATATGGTACGATCGGATAGCCTCCTGTTCCGTATCTGGCCGCAATTGAAACACGTTTTCGTGGTGAGCGATTCATCAATCCTTGTTACTCTTTTACCCACTTTTATTGCTTTGTAGGTCAAGAACTAGGCAAATCGTGCCATCGAACCCGTGTTTTGCAACGAGTGGTTCAAGGTCTTGTTGGCCTTGTTTCGCCATGGATCGCCCGTGTCCTGCTTGTGCCTCGCCATGTCCTTGACATCGAGATCGCCGATGACGATGGTGTTGGCTCGGGTGTTCTCCACGACTTTCTTGGCTACCTTGTGCTGGAAGTCTCGCATCTGGTTTGCGAGTTTCCGCTTCTGTTTTACCAGTTTCTTGTTATAATGTTGCCATTTCTTGCTGTGCTTCTTGCAATGGTCACACTTGGATTGGACTGCCTCGATCTTCATCTTCCAATAGAGGTCATCGCGCCGGTTCGGGATTTGCACGAACCTTCCTTGCAGGTTAACGGCAGTGATAATGTTCGTGATGCCGAGATCGATGGCCTGGTACAAGCCATTATCAAC